>Ga0307475_10000576_pt1 | contig 21943 bp, 14 predicted proteins | sample atmos_gasesECM1C_FD_203317 | JGI IMG/M metagenome (GOLD analysis project Ga0307475, IMG submission 203317) | Hardwood forest soil microbial communities from Morgan-Monroe State Forest, Indiana, United States - atmos_gasesECM1C_515 | ecosystem: Environmental > Terrestrial > Soil > Temperate... | reverse complement strand
CCATTTCCCCTTGCGCCCCAAATGAACCCTCCCCAAATCTTCTTTGTCTCGGGTTACATCTTAAATGGCGCGACGTTGTCCCCTCTGGTTACATTTTAGATGGCGCGATACGGCCGGTTGACACGCGGCGCGAATTAGGCAATTCTCTCGCTTGATGAAACGCAACGAGGCCGCTACTCCGAATCTAGCGGAGCGCATCGATCAGCTAAGCATCAAACGCCAGGAAATTATCCGCCCGATCCTGGAGCATCCGCGCGAATACGTACTCCTCAGCGTACGCGCCATGGCCGCACGCCTTCAGACCGATCCCGCGACCATCGTCCGCATCGTTCGCGGCCTGGGATTCGGCAGCTACCGCGAGTTTCAGAAACACTTGCACGAGCTTTCCCTTGCCTACGCTACTTCTCTCGACACCATGCAGTCCCGGGGAGGCGATGGCAGCATGCCCTCGCATGTGCGCGATTCCCTTGAGCAAGACATGAAAAACTTGCAGGGCTTGAAAAACAGCCTCGACGCACAACGCCTGGTGGCACTGGCCAAACGCTTTTACGAAGCCCGTCGCATCGTCTTGCTGGCGGGAGACCTCGCGGTTCAGCTAACTCAATACCTCGAGTATCAAATTAGTCTGCTGGGTCTGCCGATCTTCGTGGCCACCTCTGCCGGCAGGATTTTGCATCTGGTACGCTCCGTTAACAAGCAGGACCTGGTGATCGCCATCAGCTTCCGCCGGGGGCTTCGCCAGACTATCGAAGGAGCTCAACAAGCTCGCGTTCGCGGAGCCCATTGCGTCGGTATCTCTGACACTTATGTTTCTCCCCTGGCACGCGAGTGTGACGAAATCTTTCTGGCCTCGATTGAGTCGACATCTTTCGGCGCTTCTTATGCGGCGCCCATTGCCTTGATGAACGCCATCCTCGCGGCTGTCGGCCAGTACCGCCGGACCCAAACGCTGGCTTTGGTGAAAGAAATCGCCGAAGAGCAGCGCAAAGGAGTTCGCTGGTTCAACACTTGAGACCGGCCTGGCCCGGTTCGATTCATGTCCTAGTCTCGCCGGGAGTCCGCTATTATGTCGTTACAAACGGAACGAAGATCGAGAAACCGGAAGGGAATCGGGCGTGTACGATAATGGCAACATCCTCTTGAAGCGGCGATTTGCCGCCGTCTTGCTCGCAGTTCTTTCGGCTTGCGCTGCGCTCGCTCAATCGCCTGATGCTCTGCTTCCCGGCCGCAAACCTGCCGACCTCCCCAACGACTGGAAGCCTTGGATCGGCGAATATGGTATCAGCGGCAATCCCATTAGATATGTGCTGAGTGAAAAGGACGGGTTCATCTGGATTTTGCAGCGGCCGAATCAGGAACGCGCAGCGAGCTACCAGATCCTTGAAAAATTCCCTATCGAAGCGCCACCGCCAACCTCCCCAGCACAAGGGATGCGCTTGCAATCGAGTCTCCGGGGTGAACGAATTTTGCTAATGGGTGATGTTGGAAACGGCCAGCGCACCCCGAACGGAGAAGGTTATCGAGCAGCACTGATAAAGCCCTCTCGCCCGATCGAGGAACTGCGCTCTGAAGCGCTGGCGGCCTCCCCACCCAAAGAAGTAGGGCACTTTCGTGATGCTGATCTGGTTGAGATTGCCCCACGCGATTCCTCAGTTCATCTCGATATTCGGTACGCCACTTCCAATGATTTCCTTGGCACTCCCGTATATTCGCAGGCCCGAGCGTTTCTCGAGCGTCCCGCGGCTGACGCTCTTCTCCGCGTCCAGAAAAAGCTAAAGCCGCTCGGTTACGGCTTGCTGATCCACGACGCCTACCGCCCCTGGTACGTCACGAAAATCTTCTGGGAAGCTACTCCGCCCGAAGGCAAAATCTTCGTCGCCGACCCTGCGCAGGGCTCCCGCCACAATCGCGGATGCGCCGTTGACCTCACGCTATACGATCTGGCAAGCGGAAAACCTATCGAGATGCCCGGCACCTACGACGAAATGTCGCCACGATCCTTCCCGGATTATCCCGGTGGTACATCACTTCAGCGCTGGCATCGTGATCTGCTTGGCCGCGCCATGGAGTCTGAAGGCTTCACGGTTTACGAGTCCGAGTGGTGGCATTTTGACTACAAGGACTGGAAGGAATATGCGATCCTGAATATACCCTTCGAAAAGCTGGACTCCGGCTCGGCGGCCATGTCCGTTCATTGATCGAGCGGTTGAATCACCTATAGGAGGATTCTGCTTTGAAAAATAAGTTGCGCGCCCTAGCTTTCTTCAGTGTTTTGATTCTGTTGCTTTTTCCTGTCCTGCGAATGCCGTCCGCTCGCGCGCAGTCTGAACTTTCTCTGTCTCAGCGCATTCAAAAAGTTATAAGCCGCCCGGAATTTGCTCACGCCAATTTCGGCATCGAGTTCTATTCGCTCGACGCTGGCAAAGTCATTTATGCGCTGAACGCAGACAAATTGTTCGTCCCCGCCTCGACCACGAAAGTTCTCACCGAAGGCACGGTCCTCGCCAAACTTGGCGTCGATTACCGTTTCCATACCTGCGTCTATCGCACCGGGCCCATCGACAAGCACGGCACCCTCAAAGGCAATCTCATCCTCGTGGCCAGCGGTGATCCCAATCTTTCGAATCGCATTCAGCCCGACGGAACTCTCGCTTTTGTCGATCATGACCACTCCTATAACGGTCCGGCGCTCCCGGGTGATCCGCTAGCGGTCATCCGGGAATTCGTTTCGCAGGTGAAATCCAAGGGCGTTCGCAAGATCGCAGGTCATGTCTACGTGGACACGAGTCTCATGCCCGATTCCGGACGCGAAGGCGGCACCGGCGTGGTGATGTCCTCCATCATCGTCAACGACAACGTCATCGACCTGGTAGGCCAAGCGGGCAGCAAACCTGGCGACCCGGCGCCGCTTTCGGTTTCCCCGAAGAATTCCTATATCCGTTTCGTCAACAACGTCGTTACCGGCGAAGCAAAATCAAAGCTGGTCTTCAGCGCTTCCGACCCGGTCCCCTCCCCAGATGGTTCCATGACCGTCAGCCTCACCGGCAGCATCCCCCTTGGCATGGAACCGCAGACGGCCGCTTTTGCAATACCCTCGCCGACGAAATTCGCTGCCGTCGTGCTTGGCGATTTGCTGAAATCCGCGGGCATCGCCGTTAATCCCCAAGCCCCCGTACCGGTGACCGACTTCACGCCGTACCAACGTTTCTACACTTCCGAAAATCAACTCGCTGAACATGTTTCCCCGCCGCTTTCTGAAGAAATCAAAATTACGCTTAAAGTCAGCCAGAATCTCCACGCTGGCATGGGACCTTACCTCTTGGGCTTGCTCGTTGCCAAGGACATGAGCGATCCACTCCACGCCGGTTTTAAAACGGAGCAGGCTTTTCTTCAGGAAGCCCAGCTGGATCTCTCCGAAGCAGCGCAAGGCGATGGCGCGGGCGGCGATTGGGCCGACCTCTTTAGTCCCGACTTCATGGTGCGCTACATGATTTATTGGTCCAAGCGGCCAGACTACAACGTTTTCTTCAAGGGGCTCCCCATCCTGGGGAAAGACGGCACGCTCGCGAAAATACAGACGAATTCCCCCGGGGCCGGTCACGTCTTCGCCAAGACTGGCACTTTCGACTCCGAAGATAAACTCAACAACAAGATGATGCTCAACGGCAAGGGTTTGGCCGGCTACGTGATCACCAAAGACGGAAAGAAATTGGCTTTCGCCGCGTACGTGAATCATGTTTCACTGTCTCTCGATGCGGACTCCGCGCAGGAGGTCGCCGGGCAAGCGCTTGGTGAAATTGCCGCTGCCGCTTATGAAGCAAGTCTGGATGCCTCGGTGAACACTGGCGACTACGATCTGCTCATTCGCAACGGGCACATCATCGACGGTACCGGAAATCCCTGGTATGCCGGGGACGTCGCGGTCAACGGCGAGCGCATCGCCGCCATCGGCGATCTGACCCAAGCTCACGCTAAGCGCGAAATCGACGCCACGGGCCGTATCGTTGCCCCAGGCTTCATTGACATGCTCGGGCAATCCGAAGTCTCTCTGCTCCTTGACAATCGTTCTCTGAGCAAACTCTCCCAGGGGATCGCCACGGAAATTACAGGGGAGGGCGGTTCCGTCTCCCCGCAAAACGAAAAGACCATCGCGCCGCAAAAACCGTTTCTCGACCAGTACAAGCTCACTATCGATTGGAGCACTCTCGACGGCTATTTCCACCGTCTCGAAAAGCAAGGCACACCGCTCAACATCGGCACCTACGTCGGCTCAGCGCAAGTCCGCGAAGCCGTAATAGGCGACGACGATCGCGCTCCCACCGCCCGAGAGCTCGAGCAGATGAAAACTCTCGTCGAGCAAGCCATGAAGGACGGCGCTCTCGGTGTCTCCAGCGGTCTGATCTATCCCCCGAACATCTACGCAAAGACCGATGAGCTCATCGCGCTCGCGCAAGTCGCCTCAAAATACGGCGGCTTGTACGCCACGCACATGCGCAGCGAAGGCGCCTCGGAAATGCCCGCGCTAGCCGAAGCTATCCGCATCGGCCGCGAAGCGAATTTGCCAGTGGAGATTTTTCATCTGAAAGTTAGCGGCAAGGTCCGCCACGGCAGCATGAAGAACGTGGTCGCGGCCATCCAAGTAGCGCGCGACTCCGGCCTTGACATCGCCGCGGACATGTATCCCTACACTGCTGGCGCCACCGCGCTGGCCTCCGCTTTGCCGCCTTGGGTCGCCGATGGCGGAGTGCAGAAATTGTTGGAGCGCTTGAAAGACCCTGCCATTCGCGCGCGCCTCAAGAAAGATCTCGCTGGCGATCACCCTGACTGGGAGAATCTATACTACGATTGTGGCGGCGCGGCCGGCGTGCTCATTGCTTCCGCTGAAAATCCTGAGCTAAAACAGTTTGCCGGGAAAACGCTCGGTGAAGTTGCCAAGGCTTGGAAGAAATCACCCGAAGATTCACTCATGGATTTTGTCCTGGCGGACCAGGCACAAACCGGTGCGATCTATTTCATAGCCGGCGAAGACGATGTCCGTACCGGCCTAAGCCAGCCGTGGACCAGCATCGGCCTGGATGCCGGAGAAATGTCGCTTGATGGCCCAACCTACGAGCCACATACCCATCCGCGCGCCATGGGTTCCATGCCGCGTTTCCTTGGTCACTATGTCCGCGAAGAGAACCTCATGGCTCTCGAAGCCGCGATCCGCAAAATCACTTCTCTCCCAGCGCAGCGCGAGCATCTCGACAGCCGCGGACTTCTGAAGCCTGGCTACTTCGCTGACATTACCATTTTCGATCCGGCAACCATCATCGACCACGCCACTTTCACAAAGCCCGACCAACTCTCCGAGGGCATCGACTTCACCATGGTCAACGGCCAGGTCGAATACGATCACGGAAAATTGACCGGCGTGGCCGCCGGAAAAGCCTTACGCGGCCGAGGATGGCAACCAGCGGCGAATTGAAAAGAAGAATGTTCGATCGTCTAAATTCGACTAATCTAAATTAAATTAGACTGTGCGCAGTTGAGAAAAACGGTGGCGGGATTTGTTGCGATCCGGACTTTGGGATGGTGAGCAGCGGGACTCAACTCAGCGCGTTGTTTCCCATCTCGGCAACGCGACGCTCGTAGGTCATTTCCACCAACCCGTGCTTCCCGTAGTAGCGCAGCACGATTTTATGTCCCGGCTCGATTTTCGCTCGCGTCTTAATCAGCGAATCGGAAAGTTCGACCCATTGCCCACTCACCAGGTAGCTTCCTTCCCAGCCACGCAGTTCAAAACGACCGTCGTTCTTTAGAATGAGCGGCGCGGCCTTGCAAGGGATCACCTTCCCACGCACTTTGGCTTGCATACACTGGTAACGCCCGGAAACGTCAACGGTTTGCCCTTGGCATTGCGTCGTGAGGAAAAGCAAAACGGCAGCAGCAGCGACGCACCGCGCCAGAGTCGGGCCCACCCGGGCATACCCCATGGGAAAATCTCCACTTCCAGGTCGCGTAGCTGCGGGCGGCGGTCCCTGGCCATTCGTACAGGTGCAATCCGCTAGCCAATGACATCTAATATAAAATGTTTATTATCAATAGCTTGTAGACTATCGAAGGGACACTCGTGGTCGGAAAGGTAGAATAGTTCCCCTCAAATCACCCCAAAATGGAACTCTCTTGCACTGCTCAGAAGGGAGCTTCGCGCCCTACTCAAAGGGCAGTTCTGCGACCGCCTGGCCATCTTTTCTGGGGTCCGAGGCGCCATAGTTGACCCCGGCGGCAAAGTCCCGCAAAACCGCCTGCCCGCCCCCCATAGGGCTAGAATACGCGCCCTTCAGGTCAATTTTGTGGCCTTTTCCCGCCAACTCATTCCGCACATTCTGCGCAAAGCGGTTTTCCATCATCACGTCGCAGCCTCCAAAGGTACGCTTGCTGAACCGCGGCGCCTCCAGGGCAGCCTGAATGTTCATTTTGAAGTCCACCAAGTTTGCAACGAACTGCGCGTGTGCCTGCGACTGGTTCCAGCCGCCCATGATCCCGAAGGCCACACGCACATCTCCTTTTCGCGCAAATGCGGGAATGATCGTGTGCAAAGGCCTTTTTCTTCCCGCGAGGGCATTTGGCGAAGCCGCATCCATGCTGAAGAGTCCGCCTCGATCGTGGAGCGCGAACCCCGTCCCGGCAGCGACGAGGCCGGCTCCAAAGGCTTCGTAATTGCTCTGGATGAGCGACACCATGTTCCCGTCGCGGTCAACCACACTCAGATAAGTCGTGTCGTTTCCTGCGGCAATTTCTCCCGCCGCCGCATCGCAATCCGCTTTGTCTGCGTCAATCAATTTAGCTCTCACTCCCGCCCATTGTTTCGAAAGCAAGGTCGCCACCGGCAGTTTCTGCTTCCTCGGTTCGCCGATATATCTCGCGAGATCGGCATATGCCAAATTCTTCGCCTCGATCATGACGTGCAGAGCTTTCGTCGACCCAAACCCCCAATCCTTTTGTCCCAAGGGAAATGATTCCATGATGTTCAGCATCTCGAGAGCCGCAAGGCCCTGCACATTCGGCGGCAATTCATAGATGGTCCAATCGCGATAAGTAGTCGAAATCGGTTCGACAAATTCGCTGGAAAACTCCGCGAGGTCCTGGGCGGTCATCGGTCCGTTGTGGCGCTTCATGGATTCCAGAATTTTTGCCGCCAGCTCGCCCCGGTAGAAAGCATCCCCGCCATGCTGGGCGATTTGCTCGAGCGACCATGCCAGATCAGGATTGCGAAACACTTCACCCATTTTCGGCGGGCGATCTCCCGGAAGATAGGTGGCCGCCGCGGTATCATCGGTGCGCAGATGATCCACTTCCATCGCCCAATAGGCCGCCGTCCACTCCGGAACAGGAAATCCATCGCGCGCCGTGCGAATCGCTGCCGCCAAATCTTCCCCCAGTTTCTTTCTTCCAAATTTATCCGCCAGCTTCTGCCAACCATCCACCGCGCCCGGAACGGTGATCGAATTCACTCCCTGCTGCGGCATTCCGCGGATTCCCTGCTTCTGCAAATATTCGATGGTCAGTCCTTTTGGCGCCCATCCGCTGGCGTTCAGTCCATATAATTTGTTGGCTTTGGCGTCATACACGATCGCAAACAAGTCGCCGCCGATCCCATTCATCATCGGCTCGACAACACCCATCATGGCGTTCGTAGCGATGGCCGCATCGACCGCGTTTCCGCCGCGCTCCAGGATTCTTGCCCCGGCTTGCGCCGCCAGCGGTGATTCCGCCGCCACGATTCCGCCTCGCGAAATCACCATCGATCGCCCTTGCGAGCGGTCTTGGGCAGGAACGGCTTCGACGGCGATGGTCATCGCCAGGCCAAGAAACAGAAATATCCCTCCGCAAGGAATTCGCCTCATCTTACTTTTCCCCCCGGGCAGATCGCTAGGGCTGTCACAACCCCGTTGTTCTTAACCCGGCTGCGCTTACTTTGTTTTCGCAAAGATGTTCGCAATGTTCCGCTCCCGAAGCATGGCGTTGAACGCCGCGAGGTCTTTCGTCAGGAGTTGCTGAAAGTCGTGCGCCGCGTTGTCGCCACGCTGCTGCAACTCTTCCTCGACAGCCGATTGCTGTGTCGTGGGCGAAAAATCCGCGCTGCCATCGAGCTGGCCGAAGAGATATCCCACTTTCTGCAGCAGCATCGGCGACCAGCGGCAGTCGTCCTGCCCTCGCCCGGTGAGCTTCAACTGCAGCAAGGTTCCCTCGACACTCGCGAGTTTCTCCCCGAGTTCGTCGGTGGCTTTCCTGACGGGTTTCGCGTCGTCAGCGGGGCCCAACTCTTGCCCCAAGGCCACGAGCTGCGCGCGCAGGGACTCGATCTGGTTCACGGTGGCTGCCATGGCGTTCATCTCGTCGTAGAGCGTGGTCTGTACGCGCGTCTGCGCCTGAATGTCGCTCTCCGAACCTGCAGTATGGGGGTCTTTGAGCACGGTCAACTTCTGCGTGAGTTTTTCTTCCCCCCAAGTGAGCGTGACGGTGTAGGTTCCCGGCAGGGCCAGCACCGCCAGGCGCCCCAGAGCCGGAGGCTTGCGCCATCCTTCCGGTCCAAAGGGAACATCCGGAGCGAATTGCGGCGTGGTTCGCAAGCGGATCTGCGTACTGCGCTCGGAGCGCAAGTCCCACCACAAGCGGTTGATGCCGGCCTTGACCTCGCAAGGCGGCGGTTCAACATCGGAGAAATCGTCCTCCTCACTGGGTTTTTTGGCTTCCGCGGCGCCGGGTTTAGGCGCGCGGCATTCGAACTCGCGCACTTTCTTGCCCCCGGCGTCCGTGATGGTTAGCTTGGCCACGTCTTTCTCTCCCAGGTTGGACTTGAGATAGAAATTAATGGACGCGCCGTACGGTGGATTCTTCCCTGTCGTGGGATCGTACTCGACGGCAGCCGGCTCGGCGACTTCCTTAAAACGATACGCGTCGCGCGGCGTAAACAGATGGGCTTTGGCAGTGGCGACCTCCGGTGTGAATTGTTCGAGCGCGGTAATGTCGTCCAGGATCCAGAAGCCGCGCCCGTAAGTGGCCACCGCCAGATCGTGGAACCTCTCCTGCACGGTGAGCCAATAGACTGGCGCGTGCGGCAGGCCAGACTGCAGCGGCTGCCAATTCTTTCCATCGTCAAAGGAAACGTACAGCCCGCCCTCCGTGCCCAGGTAAAGGAGTCCCTTGCGAACGGGATCTTCGCGTACGCAGTGCGCATAGCTCAACATGTTGTGCGGAATCCCGTTGGTGATCAACATCCAGGTTTTTCCATAATCGGCGGTCTTGTAAACAAAGGGGTCGCGAAAGTTCACCTGATGACCGTCAACGGTCAGGTAAGCGGTGCCCGCTTCGTAGCGCGAAGCCTCGATGTTGTCTACCGTACCCCACTCCGGGAAGTTGGGAAGGCTTTTTGTGACGTTCGTCCAGTTTTTGCCGCCATCGCGCGTCACCTGCACCTGCCCGTCGTTGGTGCCCACCCAGAGCAGACCGGCTTCTTTCGGCGACTCGGTCAACGCGAAAATCACGCCGGCATATTCGACGCCGATGTTGTCGGGAGTGAGCCCTCCGGAAATCTGCTGCCGGCTTTTTTCGTTGCGCGTCAGGTCGGGACTGATGATCTGCCAGCTATTGCCGCCATCGGTCGTGACGTGCACGAACTGGCTGCCCACGTACACTTTGTTGTGGTCGAAGGGAGAAATGGCTATGGGGAATTCCCAGTTGAAGCGGTATTTGACCTCTGCCGCCGGCGCACCGGCAACATAATCGGGCCACACCTCTACTTCGCGGTCCTGGCGCGTGCGCTCATCGAAGCGGGTTACCGTGCCGCCGATGCTGCCCGATCCGGTGCCCGTGGACCAGATGATGTTGTTGTCCACCGGATCGGGCACGGCGAAACCGCTCTCGCCACCTGCCACGGGGTGCCAAGCGCCGCGCGGGATGCTGTTGCCCAAGAAACCGCCGAACTGCAGGCTATTGCTCGGGCCGCGCCAGGACGGGCCGTCCTGCCGGTTGCCGTAAACAAAGTAGGGAATCTGGTCGTCCACGGTGACGTGATACATTTGCGCGATGGGAAGGTTGACGTGGTTCCAGGAGTTGCCGCGATTCACGGAAATATTCACACCGCCATCGTTGACTACCGCCATGCGATCCCCGTTGGCGGGATCGATCCACATCTCGTGATTGTCGCCGCCGGGATTCGTGGGCATCTTGGTAAGGGTGTGGCCGCCGTCCAGCGTTCGCGAAAATGACGCGGAAAAGAAAAACACTTCGTTCTCGTTGTCTGGTGCAATTTCCGTGCGCGTGTAGTAGTGCGTGCGCCCGCGGATTTGCCGGTCAGAGTTAACCATCTCCCAGTTCTCGCCGCCGTCGTCGGAACGCCATAGCTGCCCGAGTTGGCCGGGGCTATTCAGCTGCGGGACGCCGTCGCCGGTTTCAATTTCCGCGTACACGCGGTTGGAATCTTTCTTAGCCACGCGCACGGCAATGCGGCCCACCGGAGGATGCGGCAGGCCATGGCCTTCCAGGCGCTTCCAGGTGACGCCGCCGTCGGTGGACTTGAACAAGCCGCTGCCCGGCCCACCGCTGGTGCGGCCCCAGGTGTGAATCTCGATCTGCCACATCCCAGCAAAAAAGATTCGCGGATTGTTGGGATCCGCTCCCAAGTCGGAACAGCCGGTGTTTTCGTCCACGAAAAGCACTCGGTCCCAAGTCTTCCCGCCATCAGCGGTGCGGAAGACGCCGCGCTCGGGCTGCGGCCCATAGGCGTGGCCCAGCGCGCAGGCCAGCACGACGTCCGGATTGCGGGGGTCGATCTCTACGCGAGCGATGCGGCCGACCTTCTCCAATCCCATCAACGACCAGGTCTTGCCGGCGTCCGTGGACTTGTAAATCCCTTGGCCCACGGAGATGTGGCTGCGAATGAAGGATTCTCCGGTTCCCGCCCATACCAAGTTCGGGTCGCTCGCCGCCACTGCCAGTGAACCGATGGATGCCACTGGCTCGGAGTCGAAGATAGGATCCCAGTGGATCCCGCCATCCGTGCTCTTGAAAATGCCTCCGGAGGCCGCGCCCACGTACCAGATGTTCGGTTTGCCCGGCACACCGACGACCGACGTGGCGCGGTTGCCCTCCGGGCCGATGTAGCGATATTTAAGCTGCCCGTAGACGTCAGGACTGATGGGCGGCTGCTGCGCCCGCAACAAACCAGGAGTGGCCAGCAGCACCACCATTGGGATCATTACCACGAATCTGGCAACAGCGAATTTCGCGCACTTCAGCATGGTGAATCTCTCCGATAGAATTGGATTTGGGATGCGCGGATAATACAGGTGAGGTTGCAGCACGTCAATGGCGGTAATCTTGTAATCTCTTGGCGCATAACCGCCATTCGCGCCTCTCCTAGCCGATTGGCATTTCAAGGCGAAGGTCCTAGAATCGAGAGGACGCGGGAGCAGCATTCGAGCTAAGCTGGTTTGCCCATCCCTCGTTTGCACCTTTTGGGAGACGATCGACTTGCCTGAGCAACGCCCCGCGATGCAGCACTCCACGCCGGCCGCTAGCAGCGATGCGCGTCTCAACACCGAGATGGACGCCGTCCTTGCGGCACGCCACGCTGATCCCTTCGCCCTGCTTGGCCCTCATCCCGTCGAAGGCCTTTGGACGGTGCGCTTTTTCCTTCCCTGGGCCGCCGAAGCCCGCATCTCTTTGCGGCCTCCCGCGATTGCAGGGTCCGCTCTCCCTCCCGCCAAAGTCACCGAAGCCGTGAAGCTACGACCGGAAGGTTTCTTCGAAGCGACCTGGCCTTCCAATCAATCTGCGGCACCGGCAGCCGGCAGTTACAAAATTCAGGGACGCACGCACTCCGGAGATCCCTTCGAAATTTTTGATCCCTATGCGTTTCCGATCGTACTCAGCGAATTTGATTTGTATCTCATGGGCGAAGGACGCCACTACGATACGTACGAAAAACTCGGAGCCCATGTCATCACTCTTGAAGGGGTCCGTGGCGTCCACTTCGCCGTTTGGGCCCCTAGCGCAAAGCGCGTCAGCGTCGTGGGCGACTTCAATCGTTGGGACGGGCGCGTTCATCCCATGCGCGCGCGCGGCTCCTCCGGCATCTGGGAGATGTTTGTCCCCGAGCTCAAAGAAGGCGCCATCTACAAATATGAAATCGTCGGGCCCAGCGGAAATATTCTCCCGCTCAAAGCCGACCCCTACGCCTTCCGGTCGGAGCTGCGCCCGAACACCGGCTCGGTCGTTGCCCGTCTCGACCACCACAAATGGAACGACGCCAGTTGGATTTCCCTTCGCGCGCAAAAAAACTGGTTCGAGTCGCCTATCTCGATCTACGAAGTTCATCTCGGTTCCTGGCGGCGGGTCCCCGAAGATCATGACCGCTGGCTTACCTATCGCGAGCTAGCCGACCAGCTCATCGATTACGTCAAGGATCTTGGATACACGCATATCGAATTGCTGCCCATCATGGAGCATCCTTTCGATGGTTCCTGGGGCTATCAGACTTTGGGCTACTTTGCGGCCACCAGCCGCTTCGGCGCGCCCGCTGAATTCATGGAATTTGTGGATCGCTGCCACCAGGCCGGCATTGGCGTCCTACTCGATTGGACCCCCGCGCATTTCCCACGCGACACTCACGGCCTTTCCCAATTCGACGGCACTCATCTCTACGAACACTCCGACCCTCGCCAGGGCGCTCATCCCGACTGGGGCACGCTCGTCTACAACTACGGACGCAACGAAGTTCAAAACTATCTCATTTCCAATGCTTTGTTCTGGCTCGACAAGTACCATATCGATGGCCTGCGCGTGGACGCGGTCGCCTCCATGCTCTATCTGGACTACTCCCGCAAGCCCGGCGAATGGGTTCCCAACCAATTCGGCGGCCGCGAAAATCTTCAAGCCATCGATTTCATAAAGCGCATGAATGAAATCGCTCACGGCAAGTTTCCCGGCATCCTCACCATCGCCGAAGAATCCACTTCCTGGCCCGCCGTTTCGCGCCCCACCTATCTCGGCGGCCTGGGCTTCAGCTTCAAATGGAACATGGGATGGATGAACGACACGCTAAAGTATTTTTCCCATGATCCCGTTCACCGCAAATACGAACACAACAAACTCACTTTCTCGCTTCTCTACGCCTTTACAGAAAACTTCTTGCTTCCCTTCTCACACGACGAAGTCGTCCACGGAAAGAATTCTCTCCTTCACAAAATGCCCGGCGACATGTGGCAGCAATTCGCCAACCTCCGTCTGCTCTATGCCTATCAATACGCGCATCCCGGCAAGAAGCTGCTGTTCATGGGCCAGGAACTCGCTCAGCGGCCCGAATGGAGCGAAGCCCGCAGCATCGACTGGCACATGCTCGAGTATGATTCTCATCGCGGCGTCCAACGCCTCATCGGCGATCTCAATCGTCTGTACGCCGCCGAGCCTGCTCTCCATCAAGTCGAGTTTGACTGGCACGGTTTTGAGTGGATCGACGCCAACGACGCCGACAATAGCGTTCTCTCCTTCATCCGACGCGGCAAAAACCCCGAGGACCTCGTGGTCGCCGTCTTCAATGCCACACCGGTTCCCCGCGAAGGCTACCGCCTCGGTGTCCCCAACACTGGTTTCTACCGCGAAATCATGAATACAGACGCCGCGAACTACGGCGGCTCAAACGTCGGCAATCAAGGCGGTCAGCAAGCCGCGGATCATCCCGCCCAGGGCCGCCCGTATTCTCTCGTGCTCACCCTTCCGCCGCTGGCAGCCGTCTTTCTGAAGTGGACTCCGCATTCTTGACGAGGACCCTCGCCCATAACGCAAAAGACGAATGCGCCGCCTGATCCCCCGCAGCCCAGTTCTGCGGAGTCCACCCCGGACGTGTTGCTGGTCAACACCCGGCTCATCAACTGGTCTGCGTTTCTCTTTGCGGTCCTGCAAAGCGTCTGCAGCGTCTTCATCGCGCTCAATGGCGTCCGTCTGCTAATTGGAGTTGGGGCTTTCGCCGCTGCTTCGGGCGCCTTGAAGCTGGCCGACCGCATGCACATCGCGGCCATCCGCATCCCCATGATGCTTCTTGCTTTGGCCGGCGCGGTTCTGAATCTTGTGGTTCTTTGGCAGGTCTGGAGGTTGCGGAGACGCCCCGCGTCAGCTTGGCGTCAACAGCCGGTGTCGAAGAAAAAGATCGCCTCCGAATGGCTCCAGTTGACTCTTTCCGTCCTCACTCTTGTTTTGCTCGCGGCCGAGTTCGTCGCTCATCTTGTCCTGCACGCCGGCCGCTGAGCCTTGTTATTTCGGCTTGCCCACCGGCGGTTCCGGCTCCGACCTCTCCATTTCTTCCTTCAGACGCTCATGTAATCTCTTGCTGTAGCCCACCGGCAATTCAAACGTCCGGCCGTCCCCCGTTAAAATCAGGATGTTACGCGTCGAATCCAGTATGGCCGAGCAGATTTCGCAGTGTTCGAGATGCAGTTCAATCTCCCGGCGCAGCTTGGCATCCACGGTATTGTCGATGTATTCGGAGATGTGCTCCCACACATGTTTGCAGTCTAGTTTCATAGCGCTCTCCCGAAGAACCCTTGACGTGCCGGAGCCGTCGTTTTCAGGAAGGGTACCAGGCGTTTTTGCAGCATCATCCGCGCGCGGTGCAGCCGCACCTTCACGGCCCCGGGATTGATTCCCAGGGCTTGCGCCGTTTCCTCGATGTTCAGTTCTTCCAGGTCTCTCAATGTAAACACTTGCCGGTAAATGTCCGGCAATTCCATCACCGCAATTCGCAGCGCTTCCCGCAGTTCCTTGCGCTCCAGCGCTTCCAAAGGAATTTCCCGCCAATCAGTCAACGGAGCCGGCGTGTAGTCTCCTTCATGGGCCTCCGTTTCTTCTTCGATCGAATCCTCCGCCGCTCCCTTGGCCTTCCGCAGACGCTTCCGCCCTTCGTTGATCGCAATCGTGGTCAGCCAAGTGCTGAACTTGGCGTCGCCCCGGAAGGAAGCGAGGTGCCGGTAAGCATTTATGATCGCCTCCTGCGCTCCGTCTTCAGCATCGGTCTCATTCTTTATGATCGAGAACAAGGTTAGATAGACCATTCGCTCATACGGCCGGATCAAATCATGAAACAGTTCCTTCTCGCCCGCCAGTATCCGCGCGATCAGCCCGGCCTCATTTGTCCCCGTCGTCTGCATAACAAATTGTAGCCGCCCCCTTTGAGAGGCCGGCCTTCCGGAAGGCGCCTCACACTCTGGCACTTTAACTTAGAACTTCTGCAGTTTCGCGACTCCGAAAATAGCATGAAACCTTTCGCAGTAAATCGCCACGGCTTGCTACTTGTTTAGATCCGCGCCCGCCGGCAAATCATAATTCTGGTGTTCCTGATTTCCCTTCAGCGCTGGGAGTGCCACGCGATCAAGGTGGCCTTTCAAGAGTTCGATACCAAGAGCTTGTCATCCGCCCTCACGAGCAACACTTGCACATCGGGCCCGTTCGAAGTCGTGAAATCCGATAGCCGCAAGTACTCCTTTCCATCCGCGCTCTTCTAAATCGTCGCCCGTCCGCTCGTCTCGTGAAATTTCCCCGTCTCCAGCGTCTTAGCCTTCCCGTCGTGCATCATTTTGCCGTCTTGCATCTTCTCTTGCTTCATGCGGTCTTGTTTCGAGGCGTCTTGAGCACGCTAGTGATGGCGGGAGCAGAAATGCCCCTGCTAGCGCCGCGCCTGCCAAGCCCGATTTCATCGTGCGAACTCCTGTATGTTGAGTTTTCGAGGGCCGTTCCTTGGCCCTCTCGTCCCGTTCGCTCCATAGGAGCCCGCCGCCCCACCAAAGGTTACGGCCGGCCACAGAAACCGGCGCGCCTGGCCCACTCCCCGTTTACCTTTCGAGGTACTTCCTCGAACCAGCCCTCAGACTTCTATCTCCCGTGCAGGTATCATCAAATTGTAGGAATCTTTCATGCCTAGGAACTTCGCCATCCGCCTCAGGTGTCCTATGGGAGACAGCGACTCGTGGGTTACTCTTTTCAATCGTGAGGAGTCCCTCGAGCAGGTTCTTCAGCAGACTTGGGAATTCAAGTGTCGCGAACACGGCCCCCAGCAAGGCGTTCCTCAGGAAGCCATGGAAGTCGCGCCCCTGGACGATCCTCAACCCCCTCAAAAAACTTTTGCATCTTACGCCGTCCCCTTCCCGTCTACCTCGGCAAAAAAAACTCCTCGCTCGAGTGAGCGCATCCCCATGCGCGTGCCCGTGGTCGTTTACGGTTTTGCTGGCAAAGGCGGCGCGTTCCACGAAGACACCGAAACGATTCTCGTCAATTCCAGCGGCGCTCTCGTCACCCTCAAAGCCAAGCTCGAATTAGGCGACACTGTTTTTCTTATTCACAAGAGCAGCCGCCAGGAGCAGGAAGTCCGGGTCGCCTATGTCGACCGCTACTCCGACCGCGAGATTCTCCTGGGTCTGGCCTTCAAGAAACCCACTCTCGAGTTCTGGAAAAGAAGCCGCAAGAAAGCGCGGGTCCCCAAGACTCTCCGCGTGATTGTCAAAGGTACAGATCCCCAGGGCCACTCTTTTGCCCAAAGCGCCTACACCGTTGATCTCAGCCAGGATGGCGCCCGTCTCGACGGTATTGGCTTCCTCACCTCTCCTGGCCAGACCATTGAAGTCCGCCGCCTGTGGCGCAAAGCCCGTTTCCGGGTGGTTTGGATCGGCCAGGTTGGAACCACCGAGTCCAATCATGTCGGCGTTTTCAGGCTCCAGTCCGAGAAAGACATTTGGCGCGTCGAACTCCCCAAGACAGCGTCCCTGCCGACGCAAAGTCCCAAACCCTCGAAAGAATAAATTTCCTCTCCCGCCTCTGACTTTTCTTAGGTACACTCTGCCTGTCTAACATGTCTAAACTATCGCGCCGCAGCGTCATCAAGACTGTTCTTTCAGGAGCCACGATGGCTTCTCTCTCCACCGTCACTTGGCCTCAGGGAGGCGCCCCCATAAAGCGCAAGGGCAATATCCGCCAGTCGGTTTCCCGCTGGTGTTATCAGAAGATTCCGCTCGACAAGCTCTGCGCGTACTCCGCCGAGATTGGCTTAAAGGCCATCGACTTGCTCAATCCTGAGGAATGGGATGTCCCCGCACGTTATGGCTTGGTTTGCGCCATGGGCTACGCCGGCGGCGGCGACATTCCCCACGCCATGAACCGCCTCGAAAATCACGCCAAGATTGAAGAAGCTTTTCGGAAAAATATTCCGCTTGCCGCTAAGGCCGGTGTGGTTAACGTCATCACTTTCTCCGGCAATCGCGACGACATGTCCGATCAAGAGGGCGCCAAGAACACCATCATCGGACTCAACCGCGTCAAGAAAATCGGTGAGGATCACGGTATCACCATCTGCCTGGAGCTCCTCAACAGCAAGGTCGACCACCACGACTATATGTGCGACCACTCCGCCTGGGGCCTGGAAGTCGTCGAAGCCGTCAACTCTCCCCGCGTCAAGCTGCTTTACGACATCTATCACATGCAAATCATGGAAGGCGATCTGATCCGCACCATCCAGAAAAACATCGATTGGTTCGCCCACTTCCACACCGGCGGTGTTCCTGGCCGCCACGAACTCGACGGCACTCAGGAAGTCCAATGGGATGGTGTGATGCGCGGCATCGCGGCCACCAATTTCCGCGGCTACGTCGCCCACGAGTTCGTCCCCGCCCGCGACCCGCTCACCTCCCTGCGCGAAGCCGCCGACCTCTGCGACGTCTGAGACCACTCCGCGGGAAGCTATCCCCAGTTAGGGTTTTAGCATAGCCGCGTAAGCTGCGATCGAAACCATATCGTTCACGGACAAGTTTCGGACCGGCTCTTTCATTAATTGCGATTTTGCTCCCGCGCGCGCACCGCTTTGCATGTCATAAAGTTGCCGCACGACCCGAATCCATCTTTTCGGCTTGCGCCCGGAGAAGTACGCGGTCGCAGAGTGGATCTCCTCATCGTTTGCCTTGGTTTCATAAGCAATCATGGATGCCACGGGCTTCAGCCGGGGTTCAGAAGTCGTGAGCGTAGCGGACCACGTCCTCACCGCTTGCCTCCGTCTTTCTCTCTCTGTTCGTATTTCTGCCGCGCGGCTCGGTGAATCTGCTTCCATTGCTGTTTGTGTTCCAGGCGCGCTTCCGGATCTATTTTTCGCCGCAGAAATTCCTGCTCGCGCAAAAGCTTCTTCTGGTTTTCGAGTCGTGCGCGGTCTAGCGTGCCGGCTTCTAACGCGGCCTGCACCGCGCAGCCTGGCTCTGTTCCGTGCTGGCAATTGCCAAAACGGCACTTCGCGGCCAACTCGACTACATCCGAAAATATTTGCGCAACACCGCCGTCCGCGTCCCATAATTGCATCTCGCGTAACCCTGGTGTGTCCATCAGCAGTGCTCCACCCGGCAACGCAAAAAGTTGTCTCGCCGTCGTAGTGTGCCGCCCTTTGCTGTCACTCTCGCGAACCGGCTGCACTTCTTGCACGTTCTGTCCCAGTAGCCTGTTCGCAATCGTGGACTTGCCCACCCCAGAGGAACCCAGCAAGACCAGTGTGTGTCCTGGTGTTAGAAACTCCTCCAGCTCACCAAATCCCTCTCCCGTCTTTGCGCTGACCACGCACAGCGCTGTTCCTATCGCGCTACGCTCCATCTCCGCGGCCTTTCCTCGCGCTTCTTCGCACGCATCGGCCTTATTCAACACGATCACCGGCCTCGCCCCGGACTCCCAGCACTGGGCCAGGTACCGCTCTAGGCGCCGCGGATTGCACTCGCCGTCCAAGGAAGACACTAGCAATGCCGTTTCCACATTCGCCGCGATCACTTGCTCTTCCATTTTCTTTCCGGGCGACTTGCGAACGAATTTGCTCCGTCTCGGCAAAACTTCCTGCATCAACGCGGTCGACTTTCTTCCCCGCGGCTCGACCACTACCCAGTCGCCTACCGCCGGCCAGTCCGCGCCCTCGTCCGCCGCGAGGCGCAGCTTCCCGCTCGCTTCCGCCCAGCATTCGCCGAAGTCTCCCGCGACGCGCCAGAATCTTCGTTGCTGCGCAACCACGCGCGCCGGTAGAGCATTCTTGCGATCTTCGCCGCGCCAAAACGCTTCAAAGCACGAATTCCATCCCCACAAAATAATTGACACGGATAATCCTCCCGCAGCCGGGACAAAACACCCGGTTGCCGCTAGGCGCCAAATCAAAACAACACTTTTTCTAATGGATTGGAATTGCGGGAAGGAGTGACGCGCTCAGTTCATGCCGCCGCGAAGACACACACCGCCCGCGAGAACTTTGCTAGTGGTTCGCACAGGCGCCTCCGTGGCTGAATTGAAGGTTCTCGCGCGTGCGCGGGGACCTTCACGATCAAATCATAATCGTTCGGTCGCACCCCAGTCAATCACTCAAAATATTGGAATCAGTGCACGACTTTCCCGTCCGTATCCCGAATCTCCACCTTGCCCAAATTCAGCTTCTTCATGTCTTCTTCCATCTTCGCTCGGTCGCCTACGGCCAGCACGATCATCTTGTCCGGCAAAACATATTTCTGCGCCACAACCTGGGCCTGCTCCGCGGTCACGGCATTGATGCGCCCGGGGAGCGTCGAGTAGTAGTCCAGCGGCAAATCGTAGGTGAAGAGTTCTGCAAACGTCGCCGCTGCATCCGTCCCGCGTTCAAACCGCCCCGGCAGCGAACGCCCGATGGAATCCTTCGCCAGGATCAGTTCTGCCGGGGTCATCTGCGTTTCGCGCATGCGCCGCAGTTCATTGAAAATCTCCGTGGTCGCCGGGGCGGTGACGTCGGTCCGAATATCTCCGCCAGAGACAAACGGCCCCGGTGCGCGATGATACGCAAAAAAGGAAAATGCCCCATAGGTATATCCGTGCGCTTCGCGCAAATTCATATTGATGCGGCTCGAAAAAAGTCCGCCCAGGTCCGTGTTCATCACCTCCACCGGCGCGTAGTCCGGCGTCGAGCGCGCCAAGCCCATCGAGAAGCACAACAGCGTCGTCTGCGGCGCTCCCGGACGGTCCACCAAGATCAGTTTCGCGTCCGTGGTCTCCGGCGAACCCAACGCCGCGGGCGCTGGCCTCCCTGGCTTCCACGCGCCGAATTGTTTTTCGAGCAGCGGCTTCAACGCCGCCAGTTTGATGTTTCCAGTAACGACCAGGGCCGCATCGTCCGGAAAATAATTCTGCTTCCAGAACTTTTCCAGGTCGTCGCGCGAAATCGCCTTGACGGATTCCGTCGCCCCGCTGTCCGGATACCCGTAGGTATGCCGCGGCCCATAGAGCGCCGCGTCCAGCACGCGCATCGCCAGGGAAAATGGATCGTCTTTTTCCTGCACAATGGCCGTCAGCCGCTCGGAGCGCACTCGCTCAATTTCCGATTGGGGAAATGTGGGATGCAGCGCCACGTCCGCCAGCAGTTCGAGGGCCTCGGGGAAATTTCGCGAAAGCGACCGCGTGGAAATTCCTGTCGTGTCCCTACCCGCGCCGGAGTTCAGCGTCGCCCCCAGATCCGCGGCGCGGTCCGCGATCTGCAGCGCCGACCGCGTCGTCGTGCCCTGCTGCAGCATTCGCGCCGTCATGCTCGCGAGCCCCGGCCGATCGACCGGATTCATACCGCTGCCGGCGTGCAGCACCAGGTTCGCAGCCACCAGCGGCAATCCCGGCCTGTCGCTGTACAGCACCGTCAATCCATTCGCAAGTTTGAATTTTTGCGGCACCGGCAAATGCAGCGCGCTGGCAGGTCCCGGCTTTGGCGCTTCCTTGCGCCATTCGGCGTCCTCGTTCTCCGGCTCGCCGTTGTTCTTCGAAGGATCCTTTTCCGGTGTCTTCGGAGTCGCCACTTCCGGCCCCAGATCCTGTTTCCCGGGCACGCCATAAACCACCGCGCTCTGATTTCCGTTGAGCTGTCCTTGCGCGAAGGCTTGAATCGATTCCGAGGAAGCGTTCTCATACCGCGCCATGTCCGCCGCCAGAAAATCCGGCGTGCCCAGGTAGTGGTTGTAGCTGTTCAAGCGGTCCGCTACGCCGCCGAATCCTCCCAGCGTTTCCAGGCCGGCGATGATTCTCGATTCGATCACGTTTCGTGCTCGCGTGAGTTCGGCCGCTGTCGGTCCATTTTTGCGGAACTCATCCATCTCCGCATCAATCGCTTTCTCGAGATCCTCTGGTTTTACTCCGGCCTTGGCGGTCACCTGCACTTCAAAAACGGAACCAAGAATCAGCGACTGCTGGTTCACGGCCACGTCTTGCGCAATCTGTTTTTCGTAAACCAGTTTCTTGTACAACCGGCTGGACTTCCCACCGCCCAGAATCGTCGCCGAGAGATCCGCTTCCGCATCGCCGGGTTTGAAAATCGGCGAAGTCAGCCATCCGATGTAAACGCGCGGGAGCTGCACGTTGTCTTGGATGACCGCGCGCCGCTGCGCGGTAATGGGAGGCGTGTGCGCCTTGATTTTTGGCACATCCTCGCCGCGCTTCAGCGGCCCAAAGTATTTCTCCACCAGTTCCCGCGCCTTTTCAGGGTTGCAATCGCCGACAATCGCCAGGCTGGCGTTGTTCGGCGCGTAGTACAACTTGAAAAAATTCCGTACGTCCTCCAGCTTCGCCGACTGCACATCCAGATGCGAGCCGATGACATCGCCGTAATAAGGATGCTCTTTCGGAAAAAGCTGGTGGAACATTCCCTCTTCAACGATGCCGTACGGTGCGTTTTCCACGCTCTGCCGCCGCTCGTTGCGCACCACGTCTTGTTGATTCGATAGGTTGGCTTGGTCGAGCTTGTCCGGCAAATAACCCATGCGATCGGACTCCAGCCATAGGGCCAACTCCAGTTGATTCGAGGGCAGGGTCTCGAAATAATTCGTGCGATCGAAATCCGTCGTTCCGTTGATGTCGGAAGCGCCCGCGGCTTCCAGGTAGTGGATGTGTGAAC
>Ga0307475_10000575_pt1 | contig 21978 bp, 18 predicted proteins | sample atmos_gasesECM1C_FD_203317 | JGI IMG/M metagenome (GOLD analysis project Ga0307475, IMG submission 203317) | Hardwood forest soil microbial communities from Morgan-Monroe State Forest, Indiana, United States - atmos_gasesECM1C_515 | ecosystem: Environmental > Terrestrial > Soil > Temperate... | reverse complement strand
CGCTCGCGTTCGACACCATTTACGCCGAGGGACAGCGGCGCTACGTGGAGTCGCTGTCGGCGTATGCGCGCCAATTTCTGGAGCGGATTGAGAAGCCGGATGCGGACACGATTGATGGGATCGCGCCCGCGGTTGCCATACGGCAAAAGAATACGACGCGCAATCCGCGGTCGACGGTGGCTACGGCGACTGAGATCTACGACTACTTACGGCTTTTGTTTGCGCGCGTGGGACGGACTTATTGCGCGAACTGCGGGCGCGAGGTGAAGAAAGACACGGTCGATGAAGTTGCCGACGCGATTTTGGCGCTCGATTCTGAGACGCGGCTGCAGGTGCTCTTTCCTTTGCAGAGACCGGTTGCGAATGGGCAGGAACCCGCGAGTAAGACGGATCGTTCCACGAAAACGAAAAAATCTCCACCCTCTCGCGAAAAGCGTGAGAAGGGTGGGGCACCCACGGAGGCGTTCACGGAGGCCTTGAAGACGCGGCTGTTTGACTTGCGTAAGGCTGGGTTCAACCGGCTGTATCAGGCGGGGCAGATATTCGAATTCTCGACTCCGGAGTCGCTGCTTGATGTCAACTTTGATCAGCCTGTTTTTGTGCTGGTCGATCGACTGATTGTTTCTGCTGAGGCTCGGTCGCGCGTGGTGGATGCGATTGAAACGGCTTACCGGGAATCGGGCGAAGTCATTTTTGAAATCCAGACAGACGAACCGCTGGCAACAGTGGCGGACAGGAGTGTCCGCCCCGCACTTCGCTTTGCGCAGCGGTTTGAGTGCAAGAATTGCGGTCTGCGGTATGAGGAGCCGGAGCCACGGCTGTTCTCGTTTAACAATCCTTATGGGGCGTGCCCGCGTTGCCAGGGCTTCGGAAATACGATCGACTTCGATCTTGACTTGGTAATTCCGGACAAGATGAAGACGCTCGCGGAAGGGGCGATCGAGCCCTGGACCAAGCCGAAGTATCGTCCGCTGTTCACGGAACTGAAGCGCTTTGCCAAGCAGGCCCAGATTCCGCTGGATGTGCCCTGGATCGAGCTTGAGGATGAGCACAGGAATCTCGTGCTCAACGGTGAGGGACGCTTTCTTGGGGTGCGCGGGTTTTTCAATCACCTCGAGCGCAAGAAATACAAGCTGCACGTGCGCGTGTTTCTGAGTCGTTATCGTGGGTATTCGTTGTGTTCGGCGTGTATCGGGTCGCGGCTGCGGGTGGAGGCGCGGCAGGTCAAGATCAAGGGACGCAATATTTGCGAGATCTGCGCGCTTACGGTAGAGGAAACGTTCCGATTTTTTTCTGAGCTCGAATTGACCGCGCAGGAAGCTGAGATTGCCGACAAGCTGCTGCAGGAAATTCGCGAGCGCCTGCGCTTTCTGAATGACGTGGGACTGGAGTATTTGACGCTGGACCGGCTGTCGTCGACTTTGTCGGGCGGGGAGGCGCAGCGGATTCAGTTGGCGACCTCGCTCGGATCGCGGCTCGTGGGCACACTCTACGTGCTGGATGAGCCGTCAATCGGGCTGCACTCGCGCGATACGCATCGGCTGATCAAAATCCTTCACGACCTGAGGAATCTGGGGAACACGATTCTTGTCGTCGAGCACGATCCCGACATCATGCGGGCGGCGGACCGGATTCTTGATTTAGGGCCGGGCGCCGGCGAGAACGGCGGGAAGCTGATCGCAGCGGGGACGTATGACGAGATCCGGCACAATCCTTCCTCGCTGACGGGGCGCTACCTTTCGGAAGACCTCCGCATTCAAGCGCCGGTGACACGGCGCAAGCCGGGAACGCAACAGATCACAATTCGCGGCGTTCGAGCCAACAACCTCAAGGGCGTGGACATCAGCATTCCTCTGGGGATGATCGTCGCCATCACCGGCGTTTCAGGATCCGGAAAGTCGACGCTTCTGCACCAGGTGCTCTACCGGGCGCTGGCGCAGGCGAAGCAGCAGTCGAGCAACGGAACGGGTGGACCGGCGGCGACCTGGGAAAGCTTGACCGGCGACCAGTTCATTGACGAAGTGGTGCTGGTCGATCAATCGCCGATTGGGCGCACTCCGCGGTCAAACCCAGTGACTTACATCAAAGCCTTCGATGCCATTCGCGAGCTGTTTGCCTCGTTGCCGGAGGCGAAGAAGCGCGGGTTCAGCGCCGGACACTTTTCGTTCAACATTCCCGGCGGGCGTTGCGAGACTTGCGAGGGCGACGGCACGGTCACGGTGGAGATGCAGTTTCTGGCCGACGTCGAACTGATTTGCGAGGAGTGCAAGGGGACACGCTACAAACCGCAGGTGCTCGAAGTGCGGTATCGCGCCAAGAATATTCACGAAGTGCTGAATCTGACGGTGAAGGAGGCGCTGAAGTTTTTTGCCGAGGCGCCGAAAGTCACCGAGAAACTGCGGTCGCTGGAGGAAGTGGGATTGGGCTATCTGCGGCTGGGGCAGTCGGCGACGACGCTTTCGGGCGGCGAGGCGCAACGCATGAAGCTGGCGGCGCATCTGCAGCCGGCGACGCGGGAAGTAGGTCGATCCGGCCGCGGCGGCGGAGAGGGGCGAATGCGGCGGCTGCTCTACATTTTCGACGAGCCGACGACGGGGCTACATTTTGACGACGTCAGCAAACTCCTGGCCGCGTTTCGCCGTCTTATCGAAGCGGGGGGATCGATTGTTGTCATTGAGCACAATCTGGAGGTTATCAAGACGGCGGATTGGGTGATTGATCTCGGGCCGGAAGGCGGGAATCGTGGCGGGAAGATCGTTGGCGCTGGGCCTCCGGAGGCGATCGCCAAGCTGGCCGGTTCTTATACCGGGAAGTATCTGGCGCGGGTTCTGAATGGCGCAGGGACGTCGCGACCGAATGGGCATTCGTAGAGCTGCGATGGCGGTGCTGGCGACGGTAGTTGCCGCGCTTGTACTGGCACGAATCCCCCCTTCTCGCGCGGAGAGCGCGCGAGAAATGGGGCACCCCCAATCTCCTCAGGATCCGCAATCCGCGGATGCTCCCGCCGATAAGCTACCAGCTGGAACTTCTTCTTCCAGCCAGACGGTGCATCGCAAGACCGGGACGAATTCAAGCGAGACGGTCCGGCACACCCGAGTGACGGAGAACGGCTCGGCGCCGCCCGAACTCACACAGGCAGAGGATTTTATTCAGAAACGCGATTACGCCGCGGCCGAACCGCTGTTGCGTAAGGTTGTTGCGAACGATCCTGCCAATTATGTGGCGTGGTTTGATTTGGGATTCGCCGAGAACGGCCTAGGAAAGACGGACGAATCGATTGCGGCGTACCGGAAATCGGTGGCAGCGAGGGCCGATGTGTTCGAGGCGAACCTGAATCTGGGGATTCAGTTGGCGAAGGCGGGGCAACCCGATGCGGAAGAGTTTCTGCGAGCCGCCACTCGGCTTACCCCTACGAGTCAACCTGCTGAGGGCCGCGAGAGGGCGTGGCTTTCTCTGGCGCATGTGCTCGAAGCGACGAAGCCGGAAGACGCCGTTGCCGCGTATCGGCAAGCTGCGCTGTTGCGGCCGAAAGATCCGGAGCCACACTTGTCAGCCGGGGCGCTTTTGGAAAAGGAAAACAAATTTTCGAACGCGGAGGATGAATACAAACAGGCGTTAGTGCTGGATCCATCGTCGTCGGACGCGGTGACGGGGCTGGCAAATCTTTACATGCACGGCCGGCGGTTCCCCGAGGCCGAAGAATATCTGCGCAAGGTGGTCGCCGCGCAGCCGGGGCAGGCCGCGGCACATATCCAACTGGGACGCGTGCTGGCTGCCGAAGGCAAAAACGATGCTGCCGTGGCCGAATTGCAGGCTGGGGCGAAGCTGGCGCCAGGGGACGTTTCTTTGCAGCGTGATCTGGCGGATCTCTACTTCACGGCCGGCAAGAATGATCTAGCGGAATCGGCGTATCGCAGCCTGATCACAGCGTATCCCAACGATGCAGAGTTGCACCGTGGGCTGGGACAGAGCCTGCTGCGGCAGAAGAAGTTTCCAGCCGCGCAGCAGGAATTTCTGGCGGCGGTGAAACTCAAGCCGGATATGGGAGAGACATACGGCGATTTGGCCTTCGCCGCCAGCGAAAACAAGGACTATGCGCTGACGATCAAGGCTTTGGATACGCGCGCCAAGTTCCTGCCGGAGATTCCGCTTACTCACTTCCTGCGAGCCTCGGCGTACGACCATCTCAAGGATTTCAAGCGGGCCTCGGCGAGCTATCACCTCTTTCTAAATACGGCCAACGGGAAGTATCCTGATCAGGAGTGGCAGGCGAAGCACCGGCTGATCGCGATCGAGCCAAAGAAGTAGTCGGGTTGAGATTCAGACTATGCGGGGCGTGCGGAATTCATTACGAGTGTGTGGTGCTGTCCTGTTGGCGGCCGCGGTCGCTGGGATGACGGTTCAGGCAGCGTCCGGGCCCGAGCCTACGGTGGAAGAGTTGAAGGCGAAGCTGGCGGCGACGTCGATCGGCGACCGGCCGCGCTTGTGCTTGCAGATTGCTCAACGGCGGCTGATCGAGACCGACTCCTTTTATGCGGCCGCGGATTACGAAAAGGGGCAGGCGGCGCTGATCGACCTCACCGCATTCACGGAGTTGGCGCGCGATTATTCGATCCAGTCCCACAAACATCAGAAGCAAACCGAGATTGCGGTCCGCGAGATGACGCGCAAGCTCACGGATCTTATGCATTCGTTGCCGCATGACGACCAGACGCCGGTGCGGGACGCGATTACACGTCTCCAGCGGGTTCGCGACGATCTGCTGCTGGCGATGTTTCCCAAAGGCCAAAAATGAGCGCTTTCCTGTTTCGTGTTTGTCTCGTAGTTCTATTGCTGACCGCGGCTTTGCCGGCGCAGCGCCATCGCGATCCTTTGACGCAACCCGAGATTGACCAGGTTCGTGACGCCAGCTGGGAACCGAAACAGCGGCTTGCACTTTACGTGCAGTTCGCGCGAGCGCGATTGGTGAAGCTGGAGCAGATGAGGAGCGACCCCAAGACGAAGAACCGTCCCGGTCAGACGCACGACTTGCTCGACGATTTTCAGCTGCTCTATGACGAACTCAACGACAATATCGACACCTACGTCGATCGAAAAGACGACATCCGCAAGCCATTGAAGCTGATCATCGAGGCCGATAACGAGTTCCAGGCCAAGCTGCGGGCGCTGAAGGACGCGGCCGACGTTCCACCCGACGAGGTGCGCGTCTACGAATTCGTGCTGACGAATATTCTGGAAACATTGGACACGTCGGCGGAGGACCATCGCAAGCTGCTGGCCGATCAGGAAGACGCGGCCAAGCACAAGAAGCTGAATACAAATTCGAGCGCGAAGGGCGGTGGGAAGCCAGAATAAATGCGCCGCGAAAGTCCCATTTCTCGCGCGTCCTTTGCGCGAGAAATGGGGCACTCACGAGTTTCATCCTATAAGCGCACACAGGACGGTTTCTCGGGGCAGCCGGCAAAGCCTGCCCTGAGCGGTCGAAGGGAGCCCGGAGCTACCGCAGACGAGTCGTGCTAATCTGGCTTTACCGTGCGTGAAGGCCTGCTGGAAATCTTTCAGGAAACCTATGGGGAACTGCGACCGGGGACTTCCCTGCCCCCGCTGAAAATCGAGTTCTTCGCTTTCGCCAATGTGAACAATACGATACGGCTGCGTGAAGGGCGGTTGCTGGTGCGGCTGTCGGATTTGCTGGAAGGCGCGCCTGAGAATGTTCTGCGCGCTATCGCGCACATTCTGCTGGCGAAGATGTACCGGAAGCCGATCGACCGAGGGCAAGCGGCGCGCTACCGAAAGTATGTGGGCAGTCACGAGATCGTGCGCAAGGCGCATCTGGTGCGGCAGATGCGGGGACGCAAGCGGCTTCGCTCTGCACGTGGGCACTTCTATGACCTGGAGGAAATCTTCGAGGAGTTGAACACTCGCTTTTTTCACGGGCTGATGGCGCGGCCGCGCATGAGTTGGAGCCAGACCAAGACGCGCCGCATTCTGGGGCACTACGATCCGGCGCATAATGCGATCGTCATCAGCTGCATCTTCGACCACCCGGCGATGCCGCGATTTGTGTTGGAGTACATCGTGTATCACGAGATGCTGCACTTGAAGCATCCGGTGAAGTTACGCGGGAGCCGGCGGTGCGTGCATTCGGCGGAGTTTCAGGCGGAGGAGAAGTTGTTTCCGCGGGTGGCGGAGGCGAACGCGTTCTTGAAGCGGCTGTAGGAGCAGGATTTGGGCGGGTTCGTTTTGCTGGCGGCAGAGACGTAGCGAGCTATGTCTCTACGACGGACGCTCGAACTCTACTGCGGCTTGGCGGTGGTCCGGGTGTCTACCTGGATTGCGGAAGGGTTGGTGGTCTTGCCCACGTCGACCCAAACTTCGCCAAGGCTGCCATTGGAGTCCTGAGTGAGGATCGAGCGCTTCTGTTCGGTGCCGCCGCTTCCGCCCGGTCGGACGATGTCGATGGCCTCTTCGGTGACGTGCAGATCGTCGGGAGGATTCCCCGGGCTGGGGCGCTCGATTTGACGAACTGATCTCTGCTCGCCTCCGGCGGTGATGCGGCGAACGGTTGTCTCGCGCTGAACAAGCTGGAGGGCATCTGTGCCTGCGATACCGGGAACGTTGGTCGAATAGGTTTCGATTGTGTCTCGCTTTTCGCCTGTAGTGCCTGCTGTCTGCTTGCTGATCGTGCGCTCAACTTCTGCGAGCTTACCGTTCGCGTCGGGACGGAGCACGCGTTCTTCCTGAGTTCGTCCCTGGCCACTTCCCTCTTTGCTGGTTCCTTCGCGGACCTCCCTGAGCTGCCAGTGCCCGGCGCCGTCGAAAAGCAGGGTTGATTTTCTGAATTCGACGGTGCCGTCGCTACTCTGCTTCTGTCGTTCTTCGATCTGGACGGCCGCAGTGAGATTTCCGTCAGCGTCCGGTGTAAGGACCGTCGTTTTGGTCTCGCGCACTCCCGCAGCCGACTGCTTCGAATCCTGTAACTCGCGCTGCACCACGTGCAGCTTGCCATCGGCGTCGGGATTCGAGACGGTACGCACGACCTTCTGCTCCGCGCCGGGAAGACTGCGCGCCTCTTCCTGCCGCTCCTGAATCAGAGTCCTCTGGCCGTCGGGCCCCCGGCCGAAGACTCGCTCGATGCTGCGAGTCAGAGTGGCGTCTACGCGAACAGACTCTTTTTCCGTGTCCTGGTAGGGGATGTACCGGCCATCGGGACCAAGGGTTTCAACCGAAGTCTTATCCACGATTCGACCGTCGGATTCCGTGTGAGTTTCACGAGTGCGGGTTGGATTTAAAGTACCGCCCGGATTGTCCTGCTGGCTGCTTTGGGACCAGGACTTATTTCCTGAGTCATCCTGCGCGGAACAGTTTGGGGCAAGGCCGAGTGCAACCGCCAATGAGATCAGCGAAGATGATTTCAGCAACGGCAGGGCAATCATAGGCGGTCTCCGCTCACTATATACCGCGGAGCCAGCAAGAAAAAAGCTAGATCGTTGATGGTCGAGAAGCCGGTAACCCAGGCGGCGCTTATTTGACGTTGACAGGCTTCGTCGTAGATGGACAATAGCTTATCGAGGATCGGACGCTCTTCTTATGCGCAAAACAATCTCGCTGGTCGTGCTCTTCGTTGCACTCCTTACGATCTGGCTCTTCAGTCAAGACCAGCAAAAGACAGTCGTTTCAGTCGATGCAGCGCACGCTGGAGCAACGATCTCTCCCTCAATGTTCGGCATCTTTTTTGAGGACATCAACTTCGCCGCAGATGGCGGACTCTATCCCGAGCTCGTCAAGAACAGATCGTTCGAGTTTCAGGAACCGCTGGCCGGATGGCATGAAGTTCTCGGTTTCAGCAGTAAGGGCCTCGATCGGCCAAAAGGTGAACTCGGCATCCGCACCGAGGATCCTCTCAACCAGTTCAATCCGCACTATCTCAGGGTCCGCGTCTACGAACCTGGCTATGCATTTTGGAATTCTGGTTTCCGCGGCATGGGGGTGGAAAGCGGCGCCGAATACCGATTCTCCGCTTATGTTCGGAGCGGCGGACCGAGAGCAATCCGCGCCACCCTCACGGATGAGAGCGGTCACGAAATCGGGAGCGGAAAACTGGAAGGATTCGACGGTCAATGGAAACGATATGCGACCGTCATTCGAACCAACACGACCGTCCAGCATGCACGATTGAATTTCTTCGTTGACGAAGTAGGGTACCTCGATCTCGACATGGTCTCGCTGTTCCCCGTGGACACCTGGAAACACCGTGAGAACGGCTTACGCAATGATCTTGTACAACTGCTGTCCGACTTGCACCCTGGATTTCTTCGCTTTCCGGGAGGTTGTATTGTCGAAGGCCGCCAGTTGGCGACGCGCTATCGCTGGAAGACCACGGTAGGAGACATTGCGCAAAGGCATACCATCATCAATCGATGGAACGATGAATTCGACTTCCGGCCGGCTCCGGACTACTTCCAGTCATTCGGCCTGGGCTTCTATGAGTACTTCCAACTGGCTGAGGATATTGGGGCGGAGCCATTGCCGATCCTGAATTGCGGCATGGCCTGCCAGTTCAATTCAAGTGAGACGGCCGCGGTAGACCAACTCGACGAATATGTACGCGATGCGCTGGACCTGATCGAATTCGCAAACGGCACGGCCACTTCACCTTGGGGCAAGCTGCGGGCGCAGATGGGGCACCCGGAGCCATTTCATCTGACAATGATCGGAGTCGGCAACGAGCAGTGGGGGACGCGCTACGTGGAGCGGTACAAGGTGTTCGCGGCAGCATTGAAGGCTAAGCATCCGGAGATCAAGCTCGTCGTCGCCGCCGGACCTTTGCCCAATGGAGAGCCGTTCGACAGCATGTGGTCGACCTGGCGGACGCTCAAGGCCGACATTGTGGACGAGCACTACTACATGAACCCGGAGTGGTTTTTCGCGAACACCGGACGCTATGACCACTATGATCGGCTCGGACCGAAGGTGTTCGCAGGCGAGTATGCCGCCCAGACAGCCGGAGTGACCAGTTCTGACAACCGTAATAACTGGAGGGCCGCAATTGCGGAGGCCGCTTTCATGACCGGCCTGGAGCGGAACGGAGATGTTGTGCAGATGGCGTCCTATGCCCCATTGATGGCTCACGTCGATGCATGGCAGTGGAAACCGGACGCGATCTGGTTTGACAATTTGCGTTCGTACGGCACTCCGGATTACTACGTTCAAAAAGTGTTTGCCAACAATGTTGGAACCCGCATCATTCCTGTCACAACGCAGGCCGAAGCCGGCCTGTACACGAGCGCATCGCTAGACGAGCGCAACCATGAACTGATCGTGAAGGCGATCAACTACTCGCCAACCCCGAGGCCGGCAGAGATCAGATTGAACGGAATCCATGTGTCCGGTACAGCCAAAGTCACAACTTTGGCGAGCACTGACCTGAACGCCGAAAACAGTTTCGATCACCCAACGGCGGTAGCGCCAGAATCTTCCACGCTTGATTTGAGAGCCGGAACTAATGCGGTTTTGTTGCGCCCATACTCAGTGACTGTGTATCGTATCCCGGCCCAGTAGTTGGCTCGTGCCCACCGATATCCCTGTCTCCTGGATTCGTTAGCCAGGGAACCGACTTTCTTGGTTCTATCTCTTATCCCCCTTCCGACGTTGACGGGTATATGTGTATGTGATGTCGAAATGTACACACCCCAAGCTGTGGTGACAGATCAGGTCGGGATCATCCTCAGCTCAGCCTCAGATCAGCTCATCCTGCAAATCAACTCATTGAGGGGCGATGTCCCTTTTGTTGACGCCCCACTTTGGTGAGCGACCGATAGTCGAGGCATTCGAGGAACTTCTGCACCGATACTTCTATCACCCGGAGTCAAAGAGCCTTGGTCCGGACGGCGAACCATGCCAGCCGAAGACACACGGTCGCCTGCGGAGGCCTCACGTAATTGGAGGCAAGCGCCATCGCATCGGGAAGGAAGTTGATCGGCGCTGGGAGGAGGGCGACGATCTGGACGCGATGCATCAGACGCCCATCGAGTACACACATAGGGCGAGCCGGGCGCGCGAGCCGCTGATCCAGCCGAGTCTTTCTCTCAGCCAATTGGTCAGGAAGATTGGTATTCGGAGACTACAACCCATCTCATAAATGCCTCAGCAAGATTAAACAGCAGCCCAAGTAAAGCATTCCAAGAAAGTTTTCAGCGTATCGTTCGTAGCGAACAACCAACCTGCGGAAGTTCTGTAACCATGCAAATAATCTCTCGATCTTCCAACGTCGGCGATAACGCCGCAGGCGACGCAGGTCCTGGGTGGTGTTTTTTCGATTAGCACGATGGGGAGCGATAAGTTCAATTCCGTATTGACGAAGCTCACTATCCAGCTTATCGGAGTCATAAGCATTGTCACCAATCAGATTCTGTGGCGCACTGGGGACAATCATCTGAACGAGTGTGTTGGTAGCCAACTTCACTTCACGAGGAGTGGCGCTCTCGACACAGACGGCGACGGGGAGACCGTGACAGTCTGCCACAGCCATGATTTTTGATCCCTTGCCTCGTTTTGTCTTGCCGATCTTGGAGCCCCTTTTTTCGCTGGGGCAAAGGTCCCATCGATGAAGGCTTCTTGTACGTCAAGCAGGCCGCGGGTTTTAAGGTCCGCGGCAAGTGCCGCTAGAACTCCTCTCATCACTCCGGACCGGACCCATTGCTGGAATCGGCGATGGCAGGTCTGGTACGACGGTTAATGATCCGGAATGTCGGCCCAAGGAGCACCCGTGCGTAGGACCCATAAGATTCCATTCAGAACTTCCCGCCGCTCCTTCCAGGGCCGACCCCGGCCGTCACGGCGGCTGGCGGGCTCAGGGATTAGGGGATCAAGGATATTCCACTGTTGGTCTGTTAATTCACATGCCCGGTCCATGCATCTATTGATGACGTTCGTTCCCTTTTCGAATTACTTGAGGTTTGTCGACCACCAGGGGTGACTTGTTTTGCTTGCAAGAGGTGTGTTTAGCGGTACTGATTCGTTCGCGGAATTCCGGGATCACTTCCGCCACAATGGTTCAGCGTGATCGAATGATAATCATTAACCACATACGAGCGAATGTTTGGGGATGAACTCATGGGCTCGACGAAGTTTCAACTGGGCGACTGATCAACGCATCTGACCCAGGATACGCCCCATCGCAACAGCAGCTTCGCTCCGACGCAATTTCTCCTCAACCGTCTTGGGATCCTGTTCGGCGGGAGAGTCCGCAGGTCTTTTCCGAAGCTGTGGAGGGACTCGTCCGGAAGTTGCGAGACTCTTCTCATACCAATCCCGCGCCCGGCTCCAGTGTTCCTCGCGGTTGTGACCGGTGGCCGATTCTGTCGCGGCGCGCCGAGCCTCTAGGTCGCCCAAGCCTGCATAGCAGTCTGCCGCATGAAGCAGAACTTCGCGATCGAGGCTATCTTTTGGCAGAAAGCGCTCCGTCAAAGTCAAAGACTCATGGAAATCCGCATCCGCCGCTTGCGTTCGACCAGACTGCAGCGCTGCATACCCGGCCTTGAACGTGCATTCCGCAACAGCTCGATCGATTTCGTCGCCTGTATCGGGAGTGCGGAGTTCACGGAAAATAGCGCACGCGCTGGCAAAGTCATCGGCTGCCCGGGTTGACTCATGTCGTTTTAGAAGATCGTCCCCACGATTGACGTAGATAGCAGCCAGAATCAACCTCTTCTGAACGTTTCGTGGATCTTTGGCCACAAGCTTCTTCCCAACTTCGAGGCCGCGATCGTAGTCACTCACATTGGCATAGGCAATGGCGAGCCCTTGCTGTAGCAAGGCGTTCTCCGGGTCGGCGGCGGCGGCCTGTTGATACCGTTGAAGACATTTCCGGTAATTCTCCAAAGCGGGCTCCGGCTCGAACAAATGGTTCCAATAGACGATTCCGATCTGAGAGTATTCCCGGGCGACGTCGCGTAGGTGTTGAGTGGTTGGCGATCGGCGATTGAGGACCTCAGCTATTGCCAAGGCTTGGCGGTAGTCTTGCAGCGCCCCAGCGGGATCGCTTTCTCGACGCAGATCGCCCAGGTTCGAAATCGAGATCTCGTATGACCGTTGAGTCTGTTCGTTGTTGGGATCGATCTTCAGCATTGCGGCATCGACCGCAGCGGCTTTCCGAATGCTTTCCGCAACCTTTGCATGGTTATCGAAGGCGCCTGGATAACTCCCTCCCCAAACTTGCGAGGCATTTTCATAGTCGCGTGCTAGTTCGTCCAATACTCTCAAGTCAGTAGGTCTCTGTTTCTGCAGTGATTCCGCAACGGTAACCGCTCGGGAGTTGTTATCGAAGGCTCCCCGAAGATCGCCTGTAGCCCAGAGCTGGTTTGCCACGAGACGGTGACTCTTCGCCAAAGCAAGTCGATCGCTCCAATCGTGGGATCGCGCCGCCACCTCCTGGCGGACCTTGAGGGCCTTTTGATAACTGCGCAGGCTGCCAGCCGTGTCCCCGAGACTATTTTGCAGGTAGTGGCCTTGCACCTCACCGACTCGCTCGTACGCCGTCGCCAGTTCGCGCATGAGTGACAGATCGTTGCCACCCTCGGCAGACAGGCTGTCGAGGTAGGTCAAGGCGCGGTCGACAATGAGCTTCCGCGCTGGAGTCGAGCCGGGCAGGTCGCGGATGCTGTCGTGAATCTCAAATAACAAAGAGTTGGCCAGCGTTCGAACATCGTTGAACCGCCGGTCGGCGCGTCGTTTCTGAACGAGCGTCATGGCCATGCCGGCCAGCAAGGCGACTATTACAATTGCCGTGGCCGCCAGGCCAGTGCGGTGACGGAGTACGAACTTCGCCGTTCGATAACGCGCCGTTCCTTTACGAGCCGCGACGGGCAGATGCTCCAAGTGGCGCCGTATGTCCCCGGCGAATTGTTCCACCGAGGCGTACCGCCTCCCCGGCTCTTTGCGCAGCGCCTTTAGAACAATACTGTCCAGATCACCCCTGAGTTGCTTGCTGAGTTTTACAGAGGAGACCGCCGCGTAGTCTGCAGGTCGAGGGAGAGTGCTCTCCCTTGGCAAGTTCCTTCGCACGGCTGCGCTAGGTTTCTCCGGCTCCACTTCACAGACCGCGCGTGAAATCTCGCGCGGAGTGCCGGTTGAGATCGAGTAGGGAGTTCGGCCGGTCAGCAGTTCGTAAAGCACCACTCCCAGTGAATAAACGTCGGTAGCGGTGGTGATGGGCTCGCCCTTGATCTGTTCGGGACTTGCGTACGCTGGAGTGAACGCCCGAAATGCAGTCACGGTAAGGTCAGCTGTGTTTAGGGAGCTATCCGCATCTAGAATCTTCGACACGCCGAAGTCCAGCAGTTTTGGAGTGCCGTCGGCTGTCACCAGGATGTTCCCCGGCTTGATGTCGCGATGTACGATCAGATGCTGATGGGCAAATTGCACCGCGGAAGAAACCCGCAGGAATAGTTTCAGGCGATCCAGAATCTGCAATTTATGTTCATCACAGTAGTCATACAGCGATTTGCCTTCGATCAGCTCCATCACAAAGTAAGGAGCGCCATCGTCAGTGGTACCCCCATCGAGTAATCGAGCGATGTTGGGATGATCAAGGCTGGCCAGAATTTGCCGCTCGTTCTTGAAGCGCTCCAATACAAACCGGGAACCCTGCCCCGACCGCACCACCTTGAGAGCCACCTGCTTGCTGTACTCATCGTCGGCGCGGAACGCCCGATAGACTTCGCCCATCCCCCCCGCGCCGATTCGTTCTGCCACCTGATAGGCGCCCACACGCCGGCCCGACATCTTGTCATGTGTGGTGTCATTGATTTCCAGCGTCACGGACCTGGTTGGAAGATTCAAGAATCCCGAGCCCGCTTGCCTCTCCGCGTCCAGCAGGCGCCGGACCTCGTGAAGAAGGACCGGGTCACTCGCGCAGGCAGCGTCCACGTATGACTCTCGCTGGGGAGATGTCAGCTCCAGAGCGTGGGCGAATGTCTGTTTGACCTGCTCCCATTGCTCAGCAGTCATGATCTCAACCGGTCTGGGGGCGCATCTCGGCGAATAGCCAGGCCCGTGCCGTGGCCCACTCCCGTTTTACGGTAGCCGGCGAAATCGCCAGAACGCGGGATGTGTCCTCGATGGACATGCCCCCAAAGAAACGCAACTCCACAATCCGCGACTGTCGTTCGTCAACGGCGGCGAGGGAAGTCAGCGCATCATCGAGCGAGACTAGGTCTACTTCCCGGCGCGCCGGCATTTCCTCGAACTCCTCGAGCAGGAGGGTTACGTTCCGCGATCCACGTTTTGCCGCGTTGCGCTTGCGGGCATGATCCACGAGGATACGCCGCATCAACTGGGCCGCCACCGCGAAAAAATGCGCCCTATTTTCCCAGCGGACATCCTGGCGGCCGGCCAGGCGGATGTAAGCCTCATGAACCAGCGCTGTGCTCTGGAGAGTGTGAGCCGAGCGTTGGCTTGCCAGGAAGTGCCGCGCCACCCTTCGGAGTTCGTCATAGACGAGGGGAATAAGAGCGTCTCTGGCCGCGGCATCGCCGCTGCTCCAGCGACGAAGCAGTTCAGTCACTTGGTTGTTGGCTGAGGCAGGACTCACTGCCACCCCCCCAGAAACCTGGGGCCCACAGCGCCCAGAACTTAGCCTGTTTGCGCGCGAAAGTCAACGCTTCAGCACAAGATTGTCCTTCCAAACGATTGAAGGATAGCGCTTTCGAACGCCGTTCGTTCTGATGCTCGAACCACTTCCACCCTGAAATTGTGTCGATCCGAACCGTTCCGCTGGCGCCTCGTAAAAAGATTCCTCAATGTGATGAGCCACTCTTGCTCGCATTTCACGTGTGTATAGGTAGATGCGGACTGACCAGTAAGGGAGAAGGTCCGCTCCGGCGTCCGGTCAAATGTGCCGGCCCGCACACGTTTTGGGGATGGGGGTTGCGATGAAATGCTCTCAACGTCGTCTGGGGATGGGTGTGTCTATCCGGGTGCGGAGCGAATGCAACCAAAATCCTAAGCTGGAGGCTAAAGGAAATGCGCCTAAAACTGTCTACCCCTTTTCTTTCTTTCGTAATTGCTCTCTTGACTTCGGCGGGCGGTTTTCTCACAGCCGCCGCAGCACAGACGGCCACCCTCGGGAGTGGCCTGGACTGCAACGGTTGGAGCCCGATCTCACCGAATGCGTCACGCGCGTGGCCGTGCGCTGACCCGCGCGGAGCATTAGGAAGTCGCTTTTTGGACAACGGCTGGTACGTCGGGCACGACGAACCCGCGGTACAGTTCTTCTCGACCAAGCCTGGCTCGGGAAACAACCTCGCCTGGCGCATACGATTGCCTCAGCGTGATCCCGTTCCCACTCAATCGGGAAGTTCCGTGGCGACCTTCGAACTAGCGCGTGGGTTTGTGTTCGGCCTGGCACTTTGTGACCCTCGGTCCAACCCCTTCAACCCATGCACGCCCAACAGCGACACCAACGCCTCTCTCGTGCTACCAACCGACGCTGGGTCAGCTGCGCTGGAACTCTTCATTTTCCCGCCGGGCTACCCGCCTCTCACAACCCAGTTAAGTTGCGACCTGACGCACTGGTGCGCGGGTCTTGGCATAAACAGCCTTGAGTGCGACTACTACTTTAATTGCAATCCCAACTGCACGGAGCCGGGTAATGGTTCTTTATTGCAGGACGATGGCATCCCGCCGGGCCCCCCTGGGCCCGGAGCTCAGACCCTCGCCTCTTTCACGCCCAATGCGCACACCCTCTTAATGAACCCAGGCGACGACCTCGTGATCGCCATTCGCGACACGCCTGACGGAGTCCTCACCTTGATAATCGACCTGACCACCGGCAGAGAAGGCTTTATGGTCGCCAGCGCTGCCAATGGCTTCCAGAATACTGACTATGCCACCTGTCAAACGTACCCCTTTAGTTTTCACCCGGAATTCAGCACGGCCTCGCCCGGCAACGGCATTCCATGGGCGTCTCTGTATTCGAATGTCAGTTTCTTTACGGAAATCGGTCATTTCGAGCTAGGAGGAACGGCCGACTCCGATGCGGATGACTCCGATTGCTTCAGCGGTCCGACGGTCGCTGGCTGCATTGACTATTTTTCGGGCGGGGACTTAGATTTCGACGGACCTCCCTACCAACCCGACTGGCCCGACGGCTCGAAGAAGCATCCCAGCCCGCTCCTGATAGGGTCCCTCACTGGGCGGGGAATCGGGCCCATGAGCGCCAGCCCTGGCGGCATCGTCTATTCGACCCCCTACACGACAATGCAGTTCAAAACCAATGTTGCCAACGCAGACTCGAATTGCAATTTTACCAATGGGGTGGGATGTGTTGTGCCACCGAACGGTGCCGCCTTCTATCCCTTCTACAGCCAGCTCGGAACCCGAACTGGGTGTCTTCTGACCATCGGAAATGACATCCCGGGCAGGACTACGAACGACTTCGGCAAGGACGCGCAATACGGTCCTTACACCTTCATAGCCGGCTTCGCTTTCGGGAATTTTGGCGCGCTTATTCCGAATCCCTGTAGTCCGTGAGCGAGGCGCGTCTCAGCCGTTTGGAGGAAACGACACGCAATCAGGAAGAAACAAGAGAACTAGGCGGGGGAAAAGAATATGACGCAGCGAAGAGGGATCGTTTGCCTCGGGGTACTTGCCGCAACGACGTTTCTGCTTCCGTCGAGTGCAACTGCGCAATCCAGTGGAGCGCCTGTTCACCGCGGAATCCAGCACATGCGCGGGGCGGTGCTTAATCGAGCCGCTAGCGCGAGTCCGGCCGCCGCCACTAATCCGCAGAATATGACCTACTATGGCGGCCTGCTCCTGCCGAATACCACGACATACGCCATTTGGTGGGGGAATCCCTCTGATTTCCCAACCGACGCACGTGATGGCCTGGACAACTTCCTCGAGAGCCTTGACGGGTCGGAATACCTTCAAATCGCCGACCAGTATATGTTCGGCCAGAAAACGCGCACCCGTTTCGGTGGAAATTTGTTCGACTACTCGGCCCCGCCGGTGCAGGACGTACCTAGCACAGACATAGTCGCGGAGGTCCACCAAGTTCTGACCGCAAATGGAATGAAAGCAGACCCCACGGCTCTATATACGGTCTACGTCTCTAACTTTCCGAACGAGAACTACTACTGCGCATACCACGACGTCGCACCAGCGCCGGACGGAACGCCCATCCACATCATTTACGTGCCCAACGATACAAGCGCCGTGTCAGGTTGTGGTACGAACTTTTCGCCTCTGTTCGCTCCCAATGTAGATCCGCTATTCACTCCCAATACCTACTCCGGAGCGACCAGTGCCATGGCCAACAGCACAGCGCATGAGGTCATGGAGTCGATCACGGACCCCGACGCCAGCGACGGGTGGGTCAACCTGGCGCTTGGTGTTGAGATCGGGGATCCATGCAACTTTATCTTCCAGAGTTGGGTCCCTCTGACAGTCGGCAGATGGAAAATCCAGGAGATCTGGTCAAACGCAGCGGGCGGCTGCGCGCAGGGTAATGGCCGTCCGGCTCAGGTGTTAGGTGTCGTTTCAACTGTAAGCTCCATCAACACCTTTGATATCCCCGGAGCCGCGCTCGGGATCTTCTCCCAGAGCATTAACAACATCGGGGTGGCTACTGGTTATTACAACGACGCCAACGATGCCTGGCATGGTTTCGTGCGGGGCAGCCTCGGAAAAATCACGATCATCGATGTGCCAGGGGGAACAAACACTGTTGCTTTCGCCAGCAACGCGCTTGGCACCATCACCGGCCGGTACACCGACACCACAAACTTTGTGCGTCATTGTTTTCTGCGGGACACCCATGGGAATTTCTCGACAATCGACGCACCTGGAGCAGTTAACGGTACCTTTGTTACGACCATAAACGACAGGGGGGCCGTCGCGGGGCGCTATAACGACGCCAACTGCGTAAGCCATGCTTTTATTAGGAACAGCCTGGGAACCTTTGCCACCTTCGATGCGCCCGGCGCCGGCTACGCCGGGTGCGGACCCACTAGCGGGACCGCAGTGTCGAGCATCAACGCATTTGGCGCTGTCGCAGGCAACTTCGTCGACGCTGGTTCCGTAAACCATGCTGTCATACGTCGCGTTGACGGGACCATCACAACGTTCGATGCCCCGGGCGCCTCTCAAGGAACCTTCGCCCAGAGCATCAACGATTTTGGGGCGATCGCCGGATACTATACCGACTCCAACTTCGTCAGTCACGGCTTCGTGCGCGATCCCCTCGGTCATATCACGACCTTCGATGACCCGAATGCGACCAGTGGAACGTTCGCTTTGAGCATCAACGCATTTGGCGCGGTCGCAGGCTACTACTCTGACAAAAACGGATTTCCGCAGGGTTTCGTCCGCGATCGGTATGGAAACTTCCTTACGCTCCCGGGTAAGCGAGCAAATTACGGGATGGTAGTTCTGGGCATCAACGATTTTGGCGCAACGGCCGGATACGAGACCGCGGCTACGAACTGAACAGAACTTAATTCAATGAGGGAGGCCTTTTCATGAAACCTCACATGTTTATTCTTCTATTCCTGGTAACCGTGCTGACTGCCTCCAGCAGGATCGAGGGGCAAGTGAGTTGGACCGCGCATTCCCCCGCGATCCGGTGCTGCATGGGCATGTCTGCAAATGTGTCGGGCAATTCTCCCGTTTCAGGCACTCTGCTGTTTGGTGGATTTGATGGCACTTCGTATTTTGCCGACTCCTGGATCTTCCGGGAAGGCCGGTGGATCCAGATCATCCCTGCTAGCTCCCCGGCCGCGCGGCAGGGGCCGGGAATGGCCTACGACGCGGCTACGGACACGGTCGTGCTCTTCGGAGGCACGGCTGCGGACGGCACCGACCTGGGCGACACTTGGATTTGGAACGGAGAAACCTGGACCCAGGTCCTTCCGTCGGTGGCTCCATCCGGACGCCGCCTTGACACACAGGGAATGGCTTACGACGCCGCCACACAAACCGTTCTTTTGTTTGGCGGATACAGCAATGCGACGGGCCAAGTTTTTGGCGATACCTGGAGCTGGAATGGACAGGCCAAGACCTGGACACAGCAACACCCGACTGCGAGTCCTTCGGCTCGGCGAGCTCCAATCGCCTACGACGCCATAAGAGGAAAAGTAGTCCTCTTCGGAGGTGACGACCCTTCCTCTGGGAACGCGTTTGGCGACACCTGGACCTGGGACGGAAGGAATTGGGCGCAGCGTACGCCAGCGGCCTCACCCTCACAGCGTGGTCTCGCTTCCATGGCATTTGACGCTAGCGTTCACAAGGTTGTTCTGTTTGGAGGCGTAACGCCGGGGCAGTACTGCCCTAACAACGACACGTGGGCTTGGAATGGAACGAACTGGACTCTAGTATCCCCATCCGCCGGGCCTCCAAGCCGGTTTGCGGCGGGTATGGCGTCTGATCCGGCTGCTCAGAGTGCAATTCTGTTCGGCGGCTTCGGTTGCGGATTCGGTCTTAGCGATACCTGGGTGCTGGCACTGTCCGAGTAGGCATTTCGATTCGCACTCATAATTTTCGGAGGTTCAGCGCCTGCTGCGGGATCCAATGCGACACCTGGAAACTAGGCCTGGCGCCGTGAAGTCGCGGGCGAAAAGGCCCCGCTCTTGATCCGGAATCTAACACTTGCGAGCGAACACCGAACTTTTCATCGAGCAGTAGAGACCGCCGCCGCGAGGGACTGCGAACTGGCTCTACGGAAAGACAAAAAGCATGCCTAGACGGAGTGAAGCTAAGTCCACCGTAAGACAAACTGATTTTCGCGAGTCAACGGAGCAAATCTTGATTGTGATCGAAGGGGAGGATTGGTTTATCCGCCACGTGTACTTCATCGAGCATAAGCTCGATCTCAGCCGCAAGCTGTACCACTGCGACCGGAATCTGGGCGGGCCTTTCGGCTCCATCGAGGACGCTGTCAAGGCGGCGCAGGAGATACTCCACGGCGCCCAGCGCTCGGCCGCAATCGCACTCGGTAACGACCTCGATCATGCCGCGAGTTGAAGTGTTGAAAACAAATGGGATGGCAGGGGCAAGTAACTGGCCCCCGGTTACGGCGTTTCGAGGTTGACGTTTTGTTTCTTGCCGAGAATCGCTCCAACACCCAGACCGAGGAAAGAACTATTCGTCAGTTGCAGATTTCGTCAGTTGCAGACGTCTCGGGACTCTGTGGAGTTGTTGATTTTTTCTCAGGTTGTGACTTGTGCGGACAATTTCTCGGAATTTTCGAACCATCAAACGAGATCACTCTCTCGGCTCGAATGTGAAGGAATCGAAGAAGCGGTTCACTTCGTGGTACGTAACTCTATCCTGAGCAACAATCAAGATATAGAGTCGACGCCTGACTAGGTAGAGTTTTACATCTGTCTGAGAGCCGTCTTCGGCCATAGTTTTGTATTCTCGCGCTGGGTAGTCGTTCACGATCAATTTATAAGCGGAAAGCGTTTTACTCCCATCGCCCTGGGTTAGGGCTTGGCCCGCCGCGTCGAGCATTCTCTCGCCCGCCGCTGGCGTCAGGAGTACCGGACCGTCAAGGAACGAGACGGCAAACGATGCATTCCCAAACAAAACCGAAAAGCGATGCTCCTCCATTTTGACACCGTTGATGAGAAACGACTGGGTCTCCTCCTTCGGTTTCCCGGGCATCACAACACTGAAGTTTCCTTCAGTTGACGTGAACTTCTTCCAGTGCGATTCATACCGTTGCCGGAGCGATTGCAGGAGCACCTCTGTGCCCATAAGTACGAGAGCGAGGACGATGAGGGCAAACCCTGCGATCTTGTTGCGCTGGGCCACAGCGGAATGGTATGAGAGGTGGGGATAGAACACAACGAAAGAAATGATGCTGGTCTAGCCGTACGGCCCGGAGCGAGCATTTCAGGGAAATCTAATGAAGTGCGTATTCCGACGATGTGGATGGTCGATTCCAGCCCGATGTGAATGGTCATTCCGGCCATGTGAATAAAGTCGGAGCGCAGCGACGCTGGGATTACAATCATGCCCGACACCTTCGAGATTAATCAAGGTGCACGATTCATATTTAGTATTGTTTCGTTTCTTTTTTTGACATCGTTTCGTCTCTCAGTTGCTCTTGTGAAACCAGTTCTCGGTGCTGGCTCGTTTTCGTCGTTGTTGTGCCTGTCGCGGTTGTTCTCGGAAGAATGTCGCGCCAGGATCGCCCGAGAGCGACGATCTCCGACTCGGTCGACCCACAGCGTCCCTGGTTTTGTCTCTCTTCGGTCGCATTTCCCTTGTCCAAAGTCCGGCCTGGGATAGCCCAAAGCTCAGTTTGCTCGAATGTGTTCACCTTGTGGGCGACATAGGTCCAGTACTGAGTCGGTATCTCTTGTTGGACTTCTTCGAAGAGGTTGGCGAAGTAGTGCAAGCTGCTGATCGGCGTGCCGCCTCCGTTCTGGCGGACCGTGGCGTACTTGCGCAGGGCGCCCAGCAAAATGGCACGCTCGACGTGGAGTAGCGAGACCCCGCGATGATGGAGCGCCAGAGCCAGTTTCTCATCGGCGGCCGTAAAACTACTCTGTACGCAGCAGCGCTGGAGAAACCGGCGTTTGACTTCTTCCACATAGCGGCGTGATTCGTCGCTGGCAGCGGAATCGTACTCGCGCTGATAAGGCCAGAAGCGATCCCTGATCTCGATGACTCCGTCTGCTCTCAGGGTGCAGACACCCTGCCGCTCTAGTTCTTCGAGGGCAAGATGCATGTCGCTTTCCTTTCTACCCAGCGCTCTAGCTAACTCTGCCGGTGTAGCCGACAGAGCGCCTCGGCCCCGCTCGGCGTGTAAGCAAAGCCAGACAAACAGTTTGAAAGTGGCGTCGGAAAGCAGTTCGAGGGCGCAGCGGACCTGCCTGGAGGGAATCGAGATGAGGTTCTACACGGCGACGAGCAAGAAGAACAACATGACGCGGAAGGGATTCCGCAAGGACCTGCAGAAGCTGAGGG
>Ga0307475_10000574_pt1 | contig 22025 bp, 42 predicted proteins | sample atmos_gasesECM1C_FD_203317 | JGI IMG/M metagenome (GOLD analysis project Ga0307475, IMG submission 203317) | Hardwood forest soil microbial communities from Morgan-Monroe State Forest, Indiana, United States - atmos_gasesECM1C_515 | ecosystem: Environmental > Terrestrial > Soil > Temperate... | reverse complement strand
GCGGCTTGATGTAGATCTTCCAAGAGATTCGGGACTACAGAAGGTGATTGAAACTGCGGTTCTGGTGTGGTAACTATGTCGTCGAACATTGTTTTCTCCTTTTGGGCCGCCTTCTTAGTCGGGGACGGCCCGAAACTTCCTAAAGCTAAGTTGTTGCCACTTCTGCGAACTCTCCTGAGAGAGAGTTGAGGCGATCTGCGATCAAGCTCAGCAAAGAAGATTCGATTCGTCCTAGCTGCTCGTCGCTCAGGTCAATCATCCCGGTTTCCCACTGCGAAAAGACGGATCGATCAACGCGCGCATCTTTTGCAAGCAGAGCCTGGGTTATCCCGAAGAGCAATCTCCGGTGCTTCGTTCGGTTCCGAATTGTGTCCTGTGGAATCATTTTGTGGGCTCCATCGGCAACACATCTGTTGTGTCACACAGAGGGTCAGGTGTCACGGGAACGGCGGGAATGGCGGGAACGACGGGAAGATTATTTTGGCTGGGAATTTCTAGCGGCTATGACGCTTACTGTGCTCCACAGTCGCTTGCGTAGACCAGCTATAGACAGATCTTCAAGCCCTAGGTCGCACACCGACGTAAGACTGATGTCTAGAAACGCAGCGGCTTCACGCGTGGTCATGGAGGGGTATTTGGATGGGTCGGATGCCTTCAGGTTCGCCATTGTCCGATCGCGATCATTGGGTCGCTTATCCCCAGTTGCCCTGGGCCTCCGGTCGCTTTCGGGCTGAACACGGTCCAATTCGCCGGTTGCCGTTGGGTGCGCCGTCGCTTCTGCTGTCGCCAGTTGTGACGCCGGTGCAGTCTGCTGCGCAAGGAACTTGTCCAGCTTACTTTCCACCCGGACGATTGGCTCAAGATCGCGAGCTTCTGCCGCTCGCACTCGTGCTTCAGCATCCAACCGTCCACCCTTTTCGTCGCGTGCTTCGGCTTCTTTCAGGCTGTACGCACTACGTGTGTTGATAAGCTCAATTGTGTAAGGTTCGGTCGCCCTTGCTTCCTCGGTATCCCAAACCTCCCACTGATGAGCACACTTGTTGCAATGAAACTCATCACACTTTCGCCAAGTGCGTGGAAGACGGACAACGCAAACTGCTTGGCACTCCGGGCATGGTGGCACTGGGTTAGGTTCTGGTAGTTGCTGGGAAGGTTCTGAAGCGGCGGCCATCGTTCACCTCCAAGGAGTGAACGAGGGGTAGCTTGGAGTCCACCCCTCAGCGACCGGGGGATCAAGCCGGCAGCTTTCACTTTACAGCTCCACTGTTGCCGAATTGTGGGGCAGTGTCAATAGCCCCATACCTAGCCATACCGCGCCGTGGCTCGAATGCTGTCTCGCTAGCTGCTGCACTGGCATGGTCTTGTGCAGTAACTGTTTTCTTGAGTACTAAGACTATGAAACGAAAAGGCGTGTTTTAGAGCAGCGGTTCCGGAGAACAGTGCTCTCGGCTGACAGGTTGCGTAATGCAGGTATGCGAAACAGGCTCGTAGCGGCACGCAAGCAAGGCTGGGGCATGTAACGAATGAGGCCTCCATCTCCGTTTCGGTGATCGACACGGCGAGCAACACTGTGGCTGCTACGGTCGGGGTTGGGTTCGACCCCGCGGGGGTGGCCATCACCCCGAATGGAACCCCGAGCCTACGTGGCGAATGATGGCTCCGCCACCGTTTCTGTCATCGACACCGCGACCAACACCGTGGTTGCGGCCATTCCTGTTGGGCTATTTCCTGAGGGGGTAGCCATCACGCCGGATGGAACCCGAGTCTACGTGCCGAATCTAGGCTTCGACACCGTCTCGGTCATCGACACTGCGACCAACACCGTGGTTGCGACCATTACTGTTGGGGGAGGGCCTCTTGCGGTAGCCATCACGCCTGCCCCACAAGCTCCGAAGAGCAAACAGCAATGCAAGCATGATGGGTGGAAGAATTTTGGTCCGCCTGCCGGACCTTTCAAGAATCAAGGGCAGTGCGTCAGCTATGCCGAACATCATTAGCATCACGAGGGAAAGGGAGTGCTCACGGACGCGCATCCTGTCCTACGTTGTCCGTGCTCCCATTACGAAATGCAGGATCAAAGAAATTACCGCAAATACAAGTAGCAGGTGAATGAGTCCGCCCGCGACGTGAAACACAGAGAAACCGCCGATCCAAGCGATCAACAGAATCACAAACAATATCGTCCAGATGCTCATAGCGTCTCCTATGTTGGTTGTTAGGTTTGAGGAAAATTGAATTGTGCCTTCTATCCTCCAGAAGTCCCAGTTGCAGTCTGCGGTTTTTTCCCAGTGGTGCGCTCGCGGACCCTTTCGCCGAAGTCCGAAACCTTGTCGGCGATGTCGGCTCGCGTTTCGTCACCGCTGGCGGGTGCGATTAGCAGGCCCACTCCTACGCCTATGCCCACTCCGATCAGCAGAGCACTTACCTTGCCGACTATTTGGGAATCTTCTTTGCCACGAAGAGCGTCGGCGGCATGGCCCAGGCGGTCGGACGCCGTTTCGAAAGTCTCCCTTGCTCTGCCTTTGATGTCGTCCATGTTGTCTGGAAGACGCTCACGTAGGTTCTCAAGCAGATAAAGGCCGGTACCGAACAGGGCGTTCAGAAGTGATTCTCGCCTCTTAAACCTCATTTGAAATTCTCCTTATACAGCGCTTGCGGAGTGATGGTCGAATGATGGTGCATACCTTGGGTGCACAAAAGGCCTGCGCGGTTGTGCCGCTTTATCAACGGCGTCGGGCACTTTCTCAGTGATCGAGACGCACACGACACAGCGCCATTCGATTAGGTCGCCAGTATAGGGAGAGTCTGAGTTCGGAATCTGTGCAATTCTGAACAGATGATCGGGATGGGAAAATGCATTCTATTGACATTCCCAAACGAAAAAGGGCTGAAACCCCTTACCCGCTGACTAGACTGTCAGCGGGTTTCCTTTTGAGACAGTTCTACAGACGTAAGGGTTCAGGAGGGCAGGTAATACGCTGTTGACCCGATGGCTCGTCGGCGGCTCTTGAAACATCATTGAAGCACGGGTCGTGCTTTATGCCCAAGTGCATTCTCATCGTCGATGACAGTGCTTCTATACGGCACATGCTGCGGACGACCTTCGAGGATATCTCCGGTTGGGAAGTATGCGGGGAAGCAGAGAACGGACGCGAGGCAATCGAGAAAGCCAGCGAATTGAAGCCTGATCTAATCGTGCTCGACCTTGCAATGCCAATTATGCACGGTCTAGAAGCAGCACCAGTACTGAGACGCATGCTGCCAGCCGTTCCAATCATCCTGTTTACGCTCTACGCTAATAAATTTCTGGAGCAGGAAGCATTCTCTGCAGGCGTCACTGTCGTAGTTTCGAAGGACGTTGCCGTGGGGACGCTAATCAAGCAGGAGGAGGGTTTGCTACGCGCCGCTTGAGCTGGATTCCCAATCGGGAAACGCCAGTCTGTCCCGTTTGATAAACCGCAATGCGTTGATCGCATCCTGGATGGCCTTACGCTCGGCTTGCCCGTCTTGACTTTGGCTCAATTGCTGCAGGCGTTCGAAGATCGCGGCCTCTGCCTCCGCTACCCGTTCCGACAGTTTCTCGCGATCAGTTTCGAGCAGCGCTTCCCGGTATTTATGCGACCATTCGGGATAACGTAGACTATGTGAGCTGCCAGACAGTGAAAACTCTGAAGTTGTCATTTTTGAAGATCTCCTGCCCAGATACGTTTCACGCGAACCTACTTGCTCTCGTTCCATACGTATAAGAAAGTGGCGTCGCTAGCAGTGGACACATGCCTCCCGCCTTTGTGAATGGCGCGATTAAGCGCCGACCGCACTCTTTCTTTGCTCTCGGCTAATTCTGCCAGCGGCACTTTGAGCGCAACCCCTGCGGGCAGGTGATCGAGGTCCGAGAGAATCTGGCTAACGACCTCTTTGTGCTTTCCATTTCGACCTTGGGGAACATCCGACTGCGCCATGGTCTTGAAGTTCATCAGAGCTTTATTGGTTCGAGGGCTCATCGCAACCTCCTTTTCGAGAACACAACGATAAACTAACGTTACGCAATCGTAATGCAACCATGAGATATCGTCAAGCAAAAAATCAATCCCGTTAAACGAAGGCTAAAGGCCCGACAGGGCTGCTGCCATATGCTTAAACAGGCGGACTTACAAGTTATGTTAATTGAGTAATTTAGCGTGCACTAAGCAGGCAGGACGGCGTGCAAAAGATATGCCCCGTACGAACCACAAGCTGCTACTGTTTGGGACGGAAGGAGCAAATTGAATGAGAAAATCAAACACTTATTTCGAGCAGATTCCCGTCGAGACGGTGAAGAGGATTGTTGAACAACTTCCGGAGAACGGCATATCAACCCAGCAAGACTGGCGCGAACTGGCGGAACGGGTCCAACAGGAACAAGACCCGAACAGGATGATCGACCTTGTACAGCAACTCATTACCAAGCTCGACGAAGAAAAGCTCCGAAACGGCCTGGCTCCTATTTAGTAGGCCGAATAACGATGCGGCGCTTAGCCATTTATCTAAGTAGGTCGCCCCGGCTCAGCAGCCTGCTCGCAATACAGTGTGTAACGTATCGAATAACGCCTGAAAGTGCCTTTGTCGTTGAATTGAGCAGCGGCCCTACAACCTCTTAAGAGTCTCCGTCCCTCCAAAAGAAAGCCGGGGGTACAAAATGCCAAGTCTTCCCGCCCTTCAACTCGAAAGCAAGGCAACACCGACACGGTACGCTCTAGCGGTGCTGGCTGCACTGGTCGCTCTTCTGCTACGGCAGATGCTTTTGTCTTCGGTTCCCATAACAAGGTGCTGAGAACCGTTGTTTTTTGGGCTGACCTTCAGCATGAAGTCCCCAGGAGGAGGTTCTCTCCAAATCCGCCGCTCACCCTCATTTTTCTCCAACAGGAGTGATTTTGGAGCGGCCTGGGACGTGGTTGCGGAACTGGATTGTGCTGATCGAGTTTGAAGGACACAAACCGCAAGGAGCATCACAGCTATTGTCGCAAACGTTGTCCTAACTGAATTTGAGTTCATCGCACGTCCCCTTTCGTGGGTGGCGCGACCTGATAGTAACACTGCGGGCTCTCCGGGTCCTGCGTTGGTACAAGGACTCAACGCGGTAGTTGTGCCTTGGGCCTGGTCACCTTAATGGCTTGGGTCAGAAAGTTGCCGCGAATTCCGAGCTTCTGCATGCGAGAGTACAGCGTTGTGTGTTTCAGCAGATTTGTGCTCGGCAAAGAAACAGGTGGTCTTTAACTTAAACTTACATCCCGTTCTGCGACACCGTCCGTCATTGTGCCGTCCACAACGAAAGCGCCGGGTTTAGTAGGATTCTGGCAAGCGGAAGGCACTTCAAAGCTGCTAAGTGCTGTGAACGACGACCCGGGTACATTCCAGAAGTGCAAAGACGAAGTCATTCGAACCTGGTGACGCAGGGCGCGAACAGGCGCAAGGGCTTACATCACGTCTATCGATGACTCGTATTTCCGACAACCCAGGATTAGTCTTTCAGCAGGGTGTTACGCACTCGTTCCATCAGACGAATGGCGCGTAAAATGCACGGAATAGGTGCACTCATGGCGAAAGCAGCAGCAGGAAAATTGGCAAAGAAGAAAAGTATCGCCACGAAAAAGAAGAGAGCCGCGCCGAAGAGGAGGAAGACGAATGTTCAGAGGGCCAAGAAACCATCTACGCCTCAGCCTCCAGAAGCCGGCGACAAGCTCAGCTTCAATCACGCCATGGTATACGTCAAAGATGTGCAACGCGCACTAGATTTTTATCGTGACCTGCTGGGTTTCAAGATGGTGGACGAGTTCCGCCACGAAGGTAAACCGGTCTACGCGAGGCTGCGCGCCCCTGGCGGCGACGGCACGGTCGCTCTGCACATGGCAGGACCTGGAACCTCGCTCGCCAGCGAGGGCGTACGTTTGTACTTTGAGATTCGGGAACTCGACGACTTTTGCCGCAAGTTGCAGGCGAAGCACTTTTACATTACGCAAATGCCGCGCATGATGCCGTGGGGCTGGCGGCACGCTTATCTCAATGATCCTGATGGTCACGAGATCAGCTTGTATTGGGCAGGCGAAAACCGCATGAAGAAAACCGTGATGGAGGCCGCGCGAAAGGCCGCTCGGACTTGAACTTCAGCATTCGCTGTGGTGTGTCGAAACATTTCCGTTTCGACTCAGCGGGCAAATTCAGAAGCCTGGGGTGAAGGCACACCGCGAGTTCGTAGTGTGCAAGAATCTGAACTCGACCATTCTTGAGCCTGGAAAACGGCCGGGTCTGGCAAGTTGGCGGCTAGAACGAGAGTTCTAAAATCGTCTGCTAGGCCGTGGAGGGGACAGCGGCACGCGTGGTCTTTCTCCATCCGGATAGAGTCAGCAACCGAAATCGCTTACAGGTTTGTACGCTCAATCATCATCGCCAAACAGCTTCTTCCTTACCACGTCGATGTTTAAGGTCACGCTCATAGTGGCAGTATCGTCCCCAAACGCTTGCCCCATGCCTGACGCCAGTCCTGCGAATTCGGCGACGATATTGCCCAAGTCAGCTAAACCAAAGACGAACGAGACAAAGAACGTCGCCCGAATACCAAACTCTTCTCGGATGAGATCGTGCAGACCCTTGCCCGTCACCGCGCCCATGCGGGCTGCCATTTCCTGAACAACGATCAGAGCGATCGTGGTCGGGATTAGAGTCCAGAGCAATGCATACCCAAACTTTGCACCAGCTTGGGAATAGGTAAGGATTCCTCCGGGATCGTTATCGACATTAGCGGTAATGAAGCCAGGGCCAAACACCTTACACAGTTCTATTTACACCCTCTGCCAACCCTATCGCGATTGGTTTCCCCGGCTAGCAGTTCATACTGTTTTACGCTCGCGCTCGCCCGCCTCTCACAGCGTGATATAGAACCAAGACGAGAACCGCCCCAATCACAGCGACAAACAGGCTATACAGGTTTACACCTGTGACGCCGTGGGCTCCGAACATGCTGAACAGCCAGCCCCCAACCACCGCACCAACGACTCCCAGCACGATATCCAGGATGACGCCTTCGCCCGTCTTATTTACCAGCTTGCTGCCTATGAAACCAGCAATCAAGCCCAACACAATCCATGCCAGAATCGACATAATTTATCTCCTTAGTTTGGTGCCGTTCCGTCAAAGTAACTGCGCGAAATTCGCCGGTCCGGGTTGCCCCTACTTCGGAAGCAACCCCCGGGCCGGGCCCGACTCGACTCTCAAGCAGCCTGACTGTAGGCATCTGAGCCGTGCTGCTTTACCATTTTGTTATAAACACCCATTAGCAGAAACGCCGCCGGCCACTGTCCTACAAACAGCGCCCAGTCATCCTTGCCCACGATCTTGAGAATTGCTGAAGCCGTGATAGCGCCGAATGCTGCGGCCATGTAGCCCGAGCTTGGGATTCTGGATGTTTGCGATTCGATGGCTCCGGTGAAACGGTCCTCTGCAACTCCACCACGAACTTTGTCTTGCATGCGTTACTCCTTTTCGTTAGCTAATCGTTGATTGTTGCGCCGACTTCTTTACTCTGCTCTTCGCTCTCTCCTGTTTTGTCCTTCGCAAATGACTGCTCTTGCGTTGACTACGCTGCACGGCTAGGCGTCTTGCGTACCGACCTGGGTGCACCCTGCTGTTCTTCGAGACCCTTTTCGTTGGCTTGGGCATTGATCTCTTTGGCGAGGTCGGCAAGTTTGTCGTCGGCTTGCTTTTCTTCCGCCAGAGTCTTTTCAAGCAACGAAGCGTGCTTGGTTTGTCCCAGTACCTTGGCAAACTCACAGACCGCTCCGTATGCAGCCATCTCGTAATGTTCCACGCGTCGGGCTGCACCGATCAATCCCGCGTCCAACACCGCGCCTTCAAAGTCGCCTTTCATAACCTCGGACCCTTCTTTAACCAGACCCTCCATGCCCACACACTTCTTGCCTTTTGGGCTTTCATCCAAGGATTGAAAGATCTCTTCCAGACGTTGAACGTGGCCTCTGGTTTGTTCCAAATGTTTTTCAAAGCTGGCTCGAAGTTCGTCGGAGGACGCGGCTTTGGCCATTTTCGGAAGTGCTCTGATTAATTGGTTCTCGGCGCTGTATAAGTCTTTCAATTCACCGACATACAGTTTTTTCAAGCTATCGTTGGCCATGGTTCCTCCAGAATCAATTAAGTTGCATGAATGAAAAGGTCCCGGCCAATCGCAGCCGGGACCCAAATCAGAGCTTAGGAAGCGCGGCGCTGGCCGCCCTGGTCCTGTTGCCCCTGCTTATTATCGCGCTCCTTATCCCTATCCCTGTCCTGAGAAGGGTCCTTCTTTGAAACATCTTGCGGCTTTTTCTGTTGCTGTTGTCCCGATTGCCCCGGATTCTGGCCCTGACTCTTCTGAACGTCATCTGTCATTGTGCATTCTCCTTAATGCCGCTTGCGCGGAGTGATGGTTGAATGATGGTGCATACGTTGGGTGCACAAACGCACGCGCTGGTTGTGTCACGCCACTTCACGAATGCGGGCCTTGTCGCCCTTTTCGCCAGTGGCTTCACCCGTTGAGGAAATATCCTGGGCGCCTGTCCGCTCCAGAATCTCCTTCGCTTTCTTTGTCCACTGCGAATCGTCAGAGTGAACCGACAACAGAATTCCGCCGTCCTTGACTCGGCCTTCGTACCGCTTGGCTTCGTACTCTGGGATTCCCATGCCGATTAGAGCACCCGTCAGGCCGCCCACTGCGCCACCTACTCCCGCCCCTGCGAGGGCCGCCATAATAGGTCCCGCAGCTATGAACGGCCCCAGTCCAGGGATTGCGAGGGCCCCGATGCCGACCAACCATCCCAACCCGCCACCCAGCAATGCGCCTGTTCCGGCACCCGTTGTGGCACCTTCAGGTGCTTTAGTGCTTTTGTCGTGAGCAAAGTCCTTCGTGCCTGCGCTCTCGGGAAAAAGTACTGAAATATCCGTGTTGCGAAACTCCGCCGCCTTCAAAGCATCTACGGCGTTATCCACGCTGGTGCGATTCGGATAGATGCCAAATACCGCTGTATTTTTACCTGCCATTGTGATTCTCCCTCTGCTTTCTAATTGTTTTGTTGCGGTTTGATGTTCAACTCGCTGGTTACCTTGTTCTGACCAGCGACTTCAGTGGCCTTGGCCTCGACAGTCTTCTTCTCTTCTTCCGATCGCACCGGCCCTTTTAGCGTAACCTGACCATTCTGGGTGATGATCTTGACGTTGTGCGCGTAGGTGGAAAGCGATTTGTCTTTCATAATGGACTGACGTATCTGCTGAGTGATGTCTCGGTCAGAACGATTATCTTTTTGCTGATCTGCCGTGGACTCGTCCTTGCTCCGATCTCGCTCATTAGTCTTGGTATTGTCAACAGCTGGAGAAGCCTGCTGACTAGTTGGTTCTTGTGCATGTGCCGCTACTCCACCACCGAGTAGCAGACCGGTGCACAGGAAGGTGAGAACAACATTCCTGCAGTCGATTTTCATCATCATTCCTCCTTAGCAAAGTTCCGAAACGTTTCAGTTGTTTCTGACCAGGTGCCGAGTAGGTCGTACCCGTCCGTTCGAGGCACTCCTAAGGGCGCGTGCCGACTGGCTCGAATCGCCCGACAGTGCAACTAGTTGGGCGTCTGAATTGTCAAATGATCTTGGAGGCTTTTGCACGTCCTGCCACTTGGAAGGTGATCGGAGGCACAGAGCGCAATTGACGCCAGTCTCTCTTCGGCAGGAAGGATAGGGACGTCTGCAATAACGATAGCAATCTCAACAAAGAGTTCCATCGACCTGATACCGTAGAAACTCATCCGCTTCGCTGTAGGGAAAGTCAGGAGACCAGCTTCTCGAGCGCGGGTAGTAACATTCGGGGCGCTTTTCGAGAGTGGTCAATATCGACGTAGACGATATTCCAATGAGAGAGCAGGAATACGAAGAGGCAGAAAAATTCAATGACAACGTGTTCCCGACTGGTCGCTAACCCACGAACGAAAACCTCAGGATGTGGTGGTGCTGCCGTCGAACTTCCGGATTACCGCGTAGCACTCACAAGCTGCCTCTTCTAAACCCTTTCGATCAATGATCTTCACGGTGCCACGGGCATACTGAATGAAGCCCGCTCTCTGCAGCACGGCGGCAGCCAGGCTAACACTCGGCCTTCCAGTTCCCAACATTTGCGCGAAAAATTCGTGAGTCATTGGCAGCAAGTCTGAACCTATTCTGTCCTGGCACATGAGCAGCCAGCGGGCCAGACGCTGATCAATTTCATGGAGTCGATTACACGCGGCTAATTGTGCCACCTGCATGCCTTGAGCCTGCGCATACTGATTCAGCCTAAGACGTAGACTTGGAGTCACGCTCAGAGTGACTTCCAGAACTTCGGCTTTAATTCTGAATCCGTTTCCCTTCGCCTGCACGACTGCACGATAAGGAGTCAAGGTCAAGCCTGCCGCCAGGGGTACTCCCACAAAGCCTTCCCGGCCGACAATTCCCACTTCAACGCTCCTGCCGTCCTGCGTCTCAATCACCAGGGAGGTGAGTCCTAAATTCAAAAAGTAACCATATTCAAGCCCGTCAGGTGACTCGTGCAAACTCTGGTGCAAAGGCAAATCGATAAATTCCAAGTGAGGCAGGATGGCCTCGTATTCGTCATCTGGAATGGACAACAGGATACGGCTGTACACCGCGTTCCCGTGAATATCGCTCCGAACGACGGACAGCGGAGATGATGCCATAACGTGAAGATTCACGTCGCTCGGCTTCGGATGTGGTCTCGGTGTCATAACATGCCTGGGTCAGCCTTGTAACTCACGGGTATTTTGTCCCTGTTCGCTTGAACTGGTCAAGCAAAGCCGCTAACTCCATCTTGATCTGCTCCAGGCGTGAGAGCCTGGCTTCGTAAACTCCTTTGCTCAATCGAGGCTCGTCGGGTCCAACGTTTACAACCTGCAAATCCTCCATCTCCTGCTTGAGGACAGCAACTCGATCCAGAATGTCCTTCGCATCCATGACTGCGGAATCATATGCCAATGGACGACAATTTGATGTCCGATGTCGGACCATAAAGGCGATGCCCCGAGGACAACTCTTGGCGAGTTCAATGGAGCGAGCTGGCCACTGAGGAGAAGGCATTATTCGCGTTCGAGCCGATCAGCCGAATTGTGCCGACCACCAGGACCAGAATCACAGCCAACATCACGGCATACTCGGCAATGTCCTGACCGTCGTCCTCGCATCAGAACTGAGAGATCGAGCTGACCATATATCTATCCTCCTGCTCTTTCTGGTTCTCAAGGGTCGAAACCACTATTCCCGAGCGTGTTCCCGCCGCCGTGAACCGTGTGAACTTTTTGAACCAAGCTGTTCTGTTTGATAACTTCCAACGCACTGAGCGCCTCCTCGATGGCGTGGCGCTCGCCCTGCCCGCTTTGGCTCTCGCTCAACGCCTCCAAGCGTTTGAAGATCGCCGCTTCAGCCTCGGCTACACGCTCACGTAGAGTTTCGGGATCAAGTTCAAGCAGCGCATTTAGGTATTGACGCTGCCATTGGGGATAACGCAAAGCAAATTCGCTGCCGAGGAGTGCAGGCCCTGAAGTTGTCATCGCGAAACCTCTTGCCCAGATAGGTTGCACGCGAATCCAGGAGCACATTGTAACGCTGATGGTTTAACACGTCTGCTCAAGTTTCATTACTTTAATCTCCTCTGCTCGCGGAACGCAACGCGCCACCTCCCAGCCCTGCTTGCGCGACGATACGATTCTCCCATTGTTCTGCTTCTGCGATGGTGTCAATAACGAATACCGAGACACTCCGGGACGCGTCTCGGAACTGTCTCACGAGCCTGCGCGTGTGCAGGGCCTTGTGCAGTTACTGTTTTCGTTGGCAATAAGACTATGAAAATAAAGGGCGGGTTTTAGAGCAATGCCCTTCCGAAACACGAGTGCCTGCGCGGACACGGTGCGAGGCCTGTCACGTCTCGCACCTAGACCAGTGAGGCGAAGAGGCAACGCATCGTTGGCTCAGAGGGAAGTAGTGTCAGATGTGAGCGTTCTTGATCAGACGGGTCGGAGCCGGGTTGGTACCATCAATTGATATGTCCGTCACCAGGCACATGCCAGACAATTCACCAGGCCCAACTGGAAGCGCCTGTCCAGGATACCCACGCGGTATGTGGCCACGGTTACTTTCTTCCTTTTGCGTCGATCCGTCGCCCGCCAACCCGCGACATCCCGATTGCACTGTGCCGGGTTGCATTTGCCCATGTCATAGCCGTCGCGAATTACCGCCGACCTGGAAGTTGAAGTCTCGTAGAGTGATGCCCAGCAATAACGCGGAGGACTTCAACCCGTCGAGAGAAAACTTAAGTCTCATGGAGAAGCTGGAGCGACTGGGAAGTAATCGTGACGGTACCAGAGCCCCTTCCCGGAAAGGATGACCTGGAGATGACCATGCTGGATGCGAACTACATTTCGGAGCGCCTCGGCAGTCTGAAGCAAGAAATGAGCGATTTAAGAGTCAGCAATGTGCGGTATTGGAGCCGACGCGAGCATACCGCGTTGCAGAAATCAGGTCGTGCGTTAAATCAGGAACGCCTGTTGCACATCAAGCGGGAGGTGTCCGACTTGATGAAGCGCTGCGCTTAATAAGTGCAATCTGAGGTGTACCAACGTGCCCAAGCCGTTCCAATGTAGTGATTGTGGCAGTGTTGAAGGGTACCGCTCACATCCCCGCAACTTCATCGAAAAATACATTCTGCCCGTGCTGGGATTGCCAGATGGTGCGTTGCGCGGACTGCTACCGGCGGTCCTACCAGCCCTTTCTTGTGAGCGTGCGGGAGCGCTCCGAAGCTGAGATAAGACGCCGCTCTGCCGCCTGATGGTCTGTCGGCGAAAATGAAACACGCCGAAATCAGATGGAATCCGGAGCTGCAGGAATGGTTTTGTGTGAGGTGTGGCCGGACCTCAGATCACATTTCGAAGAAGGATGCTGAAGTCGAACTGGAATTGTTCGAATGTCGTCTTCCTGTCGCAGACCAGCGAGATGATCCTCCGAAGTGATCTGCAAGCGAAGCGAAACAACCGCGACGTCGTCGCGCAAGTGTCGCGCCAATTCTCAGCGGCACGGCTCTAACTTACAGAGCTTGCACAACTCCAAAATAACCCTCATGCAGTCAGTATCATGCGCAAGACTCGTGCTCCCCGCGGGCATGGTTCCACAAGGTTGAGTCATGCAGAACAAGGCTGAAATCGTATCGTCGCGCAAGGAGAGGTGCGGAGACCTAGTAGGCGGGGACGGGGGAAGGGGAGGGCAGTGGCAGAAGCGCAGCGCTAACGTCACGGCCACAGAACCTTGAGCCGCCCCACGCCCGTCAAGATTGTCCGACTGCTACTTATCGTTTGTCAAAACAAATCAGAGCCAGCAGCGAACGGCCCAGAGAACTGTGCATAGGACGACGGGTTGAGGAGAGCGGGGGCATCGCTATCTGTTGTCGAGAGCCGAGGGCTCCCCAGGCCTGGTCCCGGAGACAACTGCTATGACGATTTGTGCTTCGGTGTCTTCGCGTTAAGCGTCGAAATAAGGCCCTCTGCTGCGGGAGGGACATGCGTCTCGTGAGCAATTACAATATCCTTCGCCGAGATTTTCTCCCCGTAGATTCTTTTGTTTGCATCGTTGTCAGGTCGGATGGTTGAACCCTCGAGCGAAATGCCTGCAAATAAGCCGCGCGCGCGTGAATAGCTCAATATTTCAGCACGCATCGAGACATCGGTTTCTGCCGAGGCGTTACGACCGACTGGTCCTGCTGCTACCGACGCATCTGCTCCGAGTTTCACTTGGCTGCTCAAGATTCCATTCGCACCGCGGTCATTCATCACGAGAAGGACGAAGTCAGTTGCTTGCCCGCCGATTTGTAAGCCTACGCTGCCACCCTCAAGGGCCATCATTGAGGGCGCGCCCCAGGTGCCGTTGAAATTTTCGCCCCTGCGGCACGTCATCGCACCGCGGCCATAACTGCCACCGACCACAAACGCGGCCTTGAGGACCGATGGAAAAATAACCACACAGTCGGCTTTATCGAGGAGATCTTGAGGAATGTCGTCTGGGATATTCAGAATCTCTGTCAGCACCGTGCCGGCATTCTTCAGACGATCCTCGTCCTTTTCTTTGTCGTCTGCCCAACTGCAGATTGCAAGCAACAATGCGGTCATCGCGCACGCGAATATCCTCTTCTTCATGATGGTCCTCCTAGAACGGATATAGTTTTAGACGCTTCCCGTAAGTTACGTTGTAGTCAAAGCCGAGTCTGAGCAATAGGGATCACTCCGACGAAAGTCGGCGTTGCTCCCCAGGCCTTACATGCGCTACGCAACGATCCTCGCATCGTTCTGCGGGCCTCAACAGTGTGGCCCGCTACGTCGCGCAGCATGGCGCGTCGCCGCGCAGGAAAGGCGTCGTTTACAGATGTGGCGATTTGTAGCAGAATGAGCCCCGCTGGAGGATATATGCGACCTGCACTGAAGTTCGTGGCACAAGTGGTTATTATGTTCGGCCTCATCGGACTCGCCGGGAGCATCATGTTCTTGGTCGGTGAACTATCTTGGGGCGATACTCCCGTAGCTCTATATGGATTGACTGCCGATTTGGCTCTCACGCTTCTGGCTGGCGTCGTAGTGATTCTGGCAGAAATAGCAGAGAGATTGGAGAGCCACGAAGAGATCAGCGTGCCCACTGCCAATCCTACTAGCATCATTGCACCCCGAGATGATCGGCGTCCGATAGGCGGAGATGTCATTGGTAGGTACTAGATTCTCACCTACGGAGCCACCCGCGAAAACAGCACTTGGTTGAAGATCAGGAACCGCGATTACTCGCAGATGCAGGGACGAGAAGAATTGTTCGAGCGGGATAGACACGAGGAACCGGTTCCGGGATGGCACACTTGCGAATTGGCTTGTGCCGAAATGGAGCGAGCGTATGCCTGAGCATAGTCGGAATCCGAATTGCGAAATTGAATATGCCGCGTCTTGGTCGGATCAAGGTCTGCCCTGTGCTAAACGCGCTGTGGCGGAGTGCGCCGATTGCGGAAAAGCCGTCTGTGAAGGATGCCGGCTGGAATGCTGCAGGGATTCTTACTGCGGTCAGTGCTACGACTACCACGAAACACATACCTGCGTTCGGAAACCCGTTCAGAGTGAGCACCGGTCTGGCCGAGCTACCGTGTATTCGCCAAGCAGATGACAAATCCCCCAGCGGCATGTGGTCTGTCCACCAAGTCGGGGATCGGTTCGCTTGTCAGATCGCTCTGAATGGCGATCTGCCAAGCTCACAAGCTGACGAAAACTCACCTTGACAGTGTTACAGGAAAAGGGGGACCGGTCAGCAGCACAGACGGCGCTTCACCAGGTATGCATTGACGAGAAGGCATCCATGCCTCGCTGATCTGCTATCACGCTCGACTTGTTAAGGCGAAGAATGTGTCAGCCGACGTCAGCGAACGACAAGCGCTTTCGAGCCAAATACGTTCCTCTAGCTCATGCGACCCGATCATGAAATTTGATCGGCTCTCAACACTCATGTCGCCAGTCGATGTCAGCGCCAGCCTTGCAGGCTTAGAGGACTGCGGCGCTGTCCCCCTCTTTCCCATCATCAGTGGTTGGGAGCGATCGGAAAACCGTCTTAACCGTCTGCTTAGTTGTGTAGGAATGTCTAAACTCTTGGAATGTTTTTACTGTTCTTAGCCACGATGGCCTCCAGTCACGCAGAAGACCGTCGCCTCGCTAAGGATGGCGGAGAGGTGCGATATAAGTAGTATACGCCTTATTACGCCCTCCTGTTCGTCTGTGGTTCGGGAGCTTGACAATAGTGGTCCAGAGGACTAGGGTCGTAGTTGAGGTGGTTACCACCTTCCCCTCTTTCAGGTTCCCTGAACTAAGTCAGCCCATCTGAAGTTTTCTTTCTTAGTCACCCCCAACCTAGGAGGTTGCCATGTTTGCACGCAATGTCTCGATTCATCTGAAATCCGCCAATATGCTTTCCGATTACACGCGAACATTTGAGAAGGACGTTCTTCCTTTGCTTCGTAAACAGAATGGTTTCAAGGACGAAATCACATTCGCTGGTCCCGGCGGAGTTGATGTCACTGCAATCAGTCTGTGGGAAAACAAAACCGATGCCGAAGCATACAACACCAATACCTATCCGGAAGTGTTGAAGACGCTGGCAAGATTTATCGAGGGAACGCCCAAGGTTCAGACCGCTGACGTTATCACCTCGACCCTACATAAGATCGCCGTTCCCGTGGCAGCATAGGACTGTGAGCTTTTCGCACGAGAAGGCGGTTAACTCCGCCTTCCCGGGCTTACAAAGTGCCGAGGCATTAGTCGTTTGGAACAGAGGCTCCTTCCATGAAAACTCTTTCATCGGCCATTCTCTCTCTATGCTTTGCCCTGAGCGTCGTCGCTCTCTCGCAGGACGCTCCGAATCAGGTGTCACGGAAGACTCAGGTGGCCGCGGCAGGGGCTCGGCTGACAAGCATCATGGGCACAATCCAGGAAGATGGTGACAAATTGAGGTTCGTAACCGACCAAAGAGCCTGGAATGTGGACAATCCCGACACCCTTAAGGGTCACGAAGGACACTACGTGCACGCGAAGGCTCACGTCTACCCGGACAAGGATTTAATTCACATCACCGAAGTGAAGATGCCCAGCGCAAGTGAGACCAAGAAAGATGACATGAAGTAAGCGCAATGACTTCAAATTTGTCGGGCTTTTATGCCTGTCTGGCCTTTTGCGGCATCACCATCGGGAGCAGGGTGCTCGACGAGGAAATCTACCAGCAGGAGCACCTTTATGAGCGCAAATAGCATTTTTGTCAGTCTGGCTCATTGTGTTTGTCAGAATCCTTCTACTCTACGGAATAGGCAGGCAGAGATCACGGATCGCCCAGTTCGGATCGCAACGGATGTGTCGCTCTTGCGGATTGATTACGTCCCGACTAAAAAGCGAACTGCTTGTTGTGTGGGAAGTCTCTTGCGACGGTGAGAGTGACCCTGATTCTTGAAAAATAAAGCGCAGGTTGTCATCACAGCTAGCGAGCATTGATCGGTCAAAATCAGAAGCGTGAAAGATGTAAGGAGATGTCAGATGCTAGTTACAGAGAGAACAGCCAGCTTGTCGTGGGTTTCCGTAAGAGACAGACCTCCATTTGATGGTCATGAATGTGCTCTTATCTGCCGTAACCCGAATTCCAGTGACCTTAGAAGAGCGATTGGGTGTCGGCTTCATGGAAACTGGGAAATTCAGGACTGTGCACTGGCGAACTCCGATGTCCGTGCGTGGTTAAAACTTCCTTCGACTCCTTCCAGTATCTAACGAGTTGTATTGTGGAGCGATGATGCATCCACCGGAATGGTGACTGGAGCATTCCCCGGAAAAGGCTGTCACATTTTGTGCAGCGTTCCTCGGCGTAGAAGAGAAGCTAAGGAACAAATCATGAAAAACACAAAATTTGTTGTGAAAGTGAACCGTGGCGGTATCCGCAAACCCGAATGGGTGCAGCGGATTGATCGAGTCCCGATCCAAATGACACCCGACCGTAAGTTGGCGCTGGTTATGGGGAGGTTCACCGCCGAAGATGCGGTGAAATCCATTCAAAATCCCCGGTGCAATCCAGAGTTGGTGTCCGTACCGGTTAACGCCTAGGGAAGAGTTGTATCGTGAAACCAAAAGGATGCCCCAACTCCTTTCACCCCCCGGCATCCGGTTGTCGCTTATGCCAGAATTCGGCTTACGCCAAGCATGTGCGAGAAGGCAGTGGCGGCAAGCCAGCAATACCAGCGAGAGATCAAAGGAGAATCGCAATGACACAAAAAATTATTGACGTAGTTGGAACTTCCAAAGAGAGCTTTGCAAAGGCAGCCGAAAACGCCGTAACAGAAGCCGCAAAAACGGTTCGTAGTATGAAGTGGGCACGGGTTACAGAACTAGAAATGGAACTGGATGGCAAGAAGATAGTCTCGTACCGCGCCGCAACGAAGATTTATTTCGATATTGAACATTAGCCCGTTCCCCATTCGGGGAAAACGAGCCCCCACTCCTTGCTAGTGGGGGCTCTCCCGCGCTAACCGAAAGGTGTATGCGGTTCAGATTTCCTGAAGACGAGCCACGCCAGCAGTCCGACACACACCAGCACAGCGCCGGCAGCCGCTACAAGTACCAGCGTGTGCGCCGACCACATGCTTGTCACGAACCGCCTGCCGAACACAGATGCGAGGTACGCCAGTAGGGCAAAGCGGCACACCCGTCCCATGCCGAAAGACAGCACAAACGCAATGAAGGGATAGCGCGTTACACCAGCGCCAATTACAAAAGCGGAAGTCGGAAATGGTGGCGGAAGGAGTGCCGCGAACGACAGAGAGAGGCTTCCAAAACGATGTAAGAATGCCGTGACTCTGTCGAATACCACTCCCTTAATACGTCGATGGAGGATTCCAAGTCGCGACAAGCGGTAAGCGACTGAAGCCCCGCAGACAGAGCCTGCCGTGCTGCACATAGCGTAATAGGGCCATAGCTCTGGGTGCCGGGCGGCCAAGACTATCGTGAGCGCGTCAACTGCCCCGAGAGTGGGTAGCACCGAGCTATCGAGGGCGGCAAGAATGAACACCCCAATCCCACCCAAGTGTCTCAGCATTGAGATAAATGATGTCACTGGTTCGATGATACCGCTTGATTAGCCTTCTTCGGCCGCGCTCTCGTTCGAACAGTTCTTCCCACCGGGCATTGGGAATGCCTGCGTTTGCCAAGGAGTACGAGGCGTACGATTGGACATGAGCAGAGCAGATCCAGAATGCCCCGACTCAGCCGATGTCCTCCTTCGACAAGAGCCAGCCGAGGAAGAAGAGGAAGACGAGGGCGACGGCAAAGAAAAAGAAGATGACGATGATGACGACACAGACGGCGGCTACTCGGAGTGAGCGTGCCCTAATTTATTTCAGTGGTGAATGATGAAGCGTGAACATTTCGTCAAGGTAGTCGAGGAGACGCTCGACTCGCTCCCGCAAGAATTTCGCAGTCGCATTCGTAACGTTGGTGTTCTGGTAGAGGATATGCCGCCGAACCAGCTATTGCAGTCGGGGCAGCAAAGGCGGCTGCTTCTAGGTGTCTTCCATGGCGTGCCCACGACCAAAAAGAGCATATTTGACCTGCCGACGGGACCCGATCATATCGTGCTCTATCAGAAGAATATTGAAGCGGTCTGCTCCAGCGAGGCCGAAGTCCGCGAACAAATCCGCCTGACGGTCATCCATGAACTAGGTCACTATTTCGGGATGGACGAGAACCAACTGAAGGATGTTTAGCCTAAGAAATGGCCGGACTGGCTCAGTGGTAGCAATCGCGAACGAGTCGATGAATAACGTGAAGTTTAATTTCCTGAGCCCTTGTGACCAGCGTGTTATTTGGCAATTGGTTCGACGGAGCGTGGCACAAATGGGATAAGCTCTAAGATGTCCGATTAGGGCTGGTTTGGGGGTGATGAGGTTGGCAGAAGTTCGACTGCAAGAGGGCGAGTCGTTGGAGAACGCCCTCCGTCGGTTCAAGCGCAAGGTTCAGACGGAAGACATCATTAAGGAAGTGAAGCGTCACTCCTACTACTTGAAGCCGGGCGAGAAGCGCCGACTGAAGCAAGCTTTGGCGCGAAAGCGTGCCCGAAAAAAGAATCGCCGAGAGCAGGATTGAGTTGCAATATTAGGGCCGCTGCTGCCTCGCGCCGGCCTTCCGGTTTCGCCGGACCAGGTTCTTTCGCAGGGTCACGGGACGCCGCAGCGCTGCCGATGTGCTCGTACTTCACCGGTACGTTCTTGCAACATTCACCCCGAGGACATTTTCGCGGCGTCTACGGACTGCCCTGTTAGCGAACATAATTCCCAGGCAAAATCCAATCATCGCCCCGAGAAATGCTGCGGTGATCATGACGCTGAGCGAAGAGACACTCTTGGTGTCAGCCAACAAGAATGCCGCATATGCCATGCACAGAGGCCATATCACTAGGCGGAGGTTTGCAAAGACTAGGCGGAGGTTCATAGCGGGGGTTACCTCCTAGCTGAAATAGTGTCCCGCACGGACGGATGAAAGGCAAGGGTCCCAATATTGGGCGAATAAAAGGCGAAGGCATATCATACCCCGATGGACGAAGGCCGCAAACGAGTGCTGGCAATCGTGGCGGGCATTCTGGTTGCTCGTCACCTGAAAACTGCCGAAGATTTATTTGACAACAAGCCAAGTCCGCGCACGGAGTCCATGGTCGCTGCTGCCGTTCAATGGGCTGAGCGGATCATGCGGAAGATTGACAATGTGTTCCCATCTGCTGGTCGCTAAAGCTTGGCCTGCGCCTATGATCTAAAACCTATCTTGTAAATACCGCCCCCAAAAGTGTTCACAATTGCACAGATTAGTGTGCAGCCTGGAAAGTACCCTACGGCTGTCCAAATGTTGTTCGCAGCCGAGCGGTCATGGACATCAACCAAAGACAAATCGCGCTATCCCTCCTCGAAGGCCTCAGAGAAGATTTGATGTATGCACACCTGAACAATGGAGACGCATACTTGACGTAGCCGACCTTCGTCAGTACATCTATGAACAGATGAGCCGGATAAGGACGAACGCCCTTGTAATGGATGGACTTTACGGCGACGACAATGGCCACGGGCAAGGCCTCGGCAAGAGCAATGGGAAAGCCCATTCGTAGCGAAAAGCTCCAGGCTCCCCGCTCCCCAGCCCGTCAACGTTGTGTGCTTGCGTGCCGCTACGGGCCTGTTGCGCACCGAAGCGTTGCGAAGACTTCCTAACCTTTTTACGCAGTACTTCGCTCCTGAGACCGGCGCTCACTCTGAACGGGTTTCCGAACGCAGGTATGTGTTTCGTGGTAGTCGTAGCACTGACCGCAGTAAGAATCCCCGCAGCATTCCATCCGGCATCCGTCACAGATGGCTTTTCCGCAATCGGCGCACTCGGCCACAGCGCGTTTAGCAAAGGGCAACCTTGATCTGTTCAAGCCCACGAACCAGCGAAACAGCAGGTTGTAGTCGAGCTGTTCCATCAACATCCGCTCGCTTCGCACCGAGTACAGCGCCTGGAGCAGAAGCGCCCGCAACAGCTTCTCCGGTGCTATCGATGGTCGCCCGGTTTTGGCATACAGCTTGTTGAACCGTGGTTGCAACTGCTGTAGCGCCTCGTCGGTCATGGCCCGCAGGACGCGCAACGGGTGCGCCCAGTTTGTGCTTGGACGCTGGCTGGCTTTTCGCTTGGGAGATTGGATGGTTGACGCCCTGGTCTGGTTCTTGAAGACCATATTTTTCCTGCACGCCAAAGCGGGAGCGCAGGGCTGATTCAACCTGCTCTGCCGCGTTTCCCGCCTGCGATCAGGCTCTCTTCATCAGGCGCGACAGCCAAATAAGTATGATCGCGCCGACAATCGCGACCAAGATGCTCGCGACAATGCCGCCTGCCGGATAAATTCCCAGTACGTTGAATATCCAGCCTCCGAGGGCAGCTCCCACCATTCCCAGCAGTGTGTCCTTCAAAGGACCGTATCCGCCGCCCTTCATTATCTTGCCAGCCGCCCAGCCAGCGATCAGACCAACAATAATCCACAAGATCAGGACAGAGAGCATGTCTTTCGCCTCCTAGAGTAGCTCGTGTCTCCGCAGCGACGTTAAGCAGCGTCGGAGTCAACAGAGAGTCCCCAATGCTTCAGCAGCCACTCGGGGATGTAGCAGCGATTTCTATTGAGTTCACACCAGTGCTCTAACTGCTTCGAGGTCGCGCAAGTCTGTTCATTCAGTCCAAGCTTTCGAACCTGTTCCTCGAACGCGGTTGGCAGTCGTGGTATTGGGGGGGGCGTCCGCTGGTCCAATTTGGATTTCCACGTCTACGAGGCATCAGAACGCCTCTTCTCAATCACGATGATGATACGCCGCCCAGATCATCTCGGGCTACAATCGCACAGGAGGTGGCCGGGCATGAA
>Ga0307475_10000573_pt1 | contig 22027 bp, 38 predicted proteins | sample atmos_gasesECM1C_FD_203317 | JGI IMG/M metagenome (GOLD analysis project Ga0307475, IMG submission 203317) | Hardwood forest soil microbial communities from Morgan-Monroe State Forest, Indiana, United States - atmos_gasesECM1C_515 | ecosystem: Environmental > Terrestrial > Soil > Temperate... | reverse complement strand
GCGGTGCCGTGACTGCCGGGGACGCAAAGATGTCGCAGCCTGATGACTACGCCGCGTTCATCGAGAGAAAGACTCAGCTTGCCGACGGCGACGGCTTTGCGCCGAAGGCGCTGCCATCGTTTCTATTTGATTTCCAGGCGGCGCTCGTGGATTGGAGCTTGCGGCGCGGGCGGAGCGCGATCTTCGCTGACTGCGGTCTGGGCAAGGGTCCGATGGCCATGGTCTGGGCGGACAACGTGGTGCGCCACACGAACAAGCCGGTGCTCATCTTGGCGCCGCTCGCCGTGTCCGCTCAATTCCTGCGCGAGGGAGAGAAGTTTGGAATCGACGTGCGGCGGGCAGATGGACCCGCGACAACGCCAGGCGTGTACGTCACCAACTACGAGCGGCTTCACCATGTGCACTATGCGGACTACGCGGGGGTCGTGTGCGACGAGTCGAGCATCCTAAAGCACTTTACTGGCGCCACGCAGAAGGCGGTCACGCGCTTCATGCTCAAGACGCGCTACCGCCTCTTGTCCACCGCGACGGCCGCGCCGAACGATTGGATTGAACTCGGCACATCCTCGGAGGCGCTCGGGTACATCAGCTACTCAGACATGCTCGCGCGGTTCTTCAAGCAGAACGAAGGAACGCCATCGCGCATCGAGGACGTTCGTCTGTCGAACCGCGTGAGTGCCAACAACCACTTCCAGAAGCTGGCCTTTCGCGTCTCGCAGACGATAGGGCAGTATCGCCTCAAGGCGGCGGCGAGCACGCCATTCTGGCGGTGGGTCGCTTCATGGGCGCGAGCGTGCCGAAAGCCAAGCGACCTCGGATTCGACGACAGGCGGTTCGTCCTGCCGGAGCTCATCGAGCGAGAGCACATCGTCGAGCCGAGACGACCAGCGGACGGAATGCTGTTCACCGTGCCAGCCTTCGGCTTGCAAGAGGAGCGCGACGAGCGCCGCCGAACATTGCAGGAGCGCTGCGAGCTGGTCGCGCAGCTCGTGAATCACGATCGCCAGGCTCTCGTGTGGTGCCACATGAACGCCGAAGGCGACCTGCTCGAACAGCTCATTCCGGGTGCCTTACAGGTCAGCGGATCGGACGATGACGACGTCAAGGAAGCACGCCTGATGGCATTCGTTGACGGGCGCGCTCGTGTTCTCATCAGCAAGCCAAAGATCGGAGGGCATGGTCTGAATCTTCAGAACTGCAATCACGTGGTGATGTTCGCCACCCATAGCTACGAGCAGGCCTACCAGTGCGTGCGCCGATGTTGGCGATTCGGGCAGGAGCGCCCGGTCACCGTCGACACAATCTCGACTACCGGCGAAGTGCACGTGCGTGATAGCATGAGACGCAAAGCGCGGCAGGCAGAAGAGATGTTCGCGGAGCTCGTCTCGCACATGAAAGACGCGACGCGGATTGACCGAGCGAATGGCGCGTCGCGAACCGTGGAGGTGCCTCGATGGCTACAGAGTCGATAACCGAGAAGTACGCGCTCTACAACGGGGACGCCGTGGAGGTTCTTCGGCAATTGCCGGCGGAGTCGGTGCACCTCGCAGTGTTCTCTCCACCGTTCCAGTCGGGCAAGGGGAATTCGGGGGGACTCTATTGCTACTCAAGCGACCCGCGCGATATCTCCAACAGCATCGACGCGAAGGAGTTCTGGGAGCACTACGATCACGTGACGCGAGAGATCCACCGCGTCATGATGCCTGGACGGATGGTGGCGGTTCATTGCTCCGACATCGCAAGCGGCAATACTGGCAAAGACCACCTCTACGACTTCCCTGGGGACATCGTTCGCCAGCACGAGCGGCTTGGCTTCGCCTTCACGCACCGCTACTTCGTGTTCAAAGATGCGCTGACCGTGCGGAACCGCACGATGACCAAGGCGCTCGCGCATAAGACGCTCTGCCGGGATTCCACGCGCTGCTCGATGGCGAACGCCGACCAACTGCTCATCTTCCGTCGCTCGGGGGAGAACGCGGTCCCTGTCGCGCACCCGACCGGTCTCACCGAGTACGCGGGCTCCGAGCAGATGCCGGCCGACATCCTTCGGTACCGCAATTGGACTGGCAGCCAGCTCGAGAACAAGTTCTCGCATTGGATCTGGCAGCGCTACGCCGGAGCGTTCTGGGATGACATCCGCATCGATCGAGTACTTCCGTACAAGGACGCGAAGGACGAAGAGTCGGAACGCCATTGCCACCCCCTGCAGCAGGACATCATCGATAGAGCGATCGTGCTCTGGAGCAATCCTGGCGAGATCGTGCTGACGCCGTTCATGGGCGTGGGGAGCGAAGTTTACGCAGCGGTGCGCAATGGCCGAATCGGCATCGGTGTGGAACTCAAGGCGTCCTTCTATCGCCAGGCTCTCAAGAACGTCGAGGCAGCCGTAGCTGGTCTCGACATCGAGTCGCAGCAGCAAGACATGTTCGGAGCGGTCGACATGGACGGCCCCGACGAGACGCAGGCCAACGGCGCATGACCACCAACACAATCTGCGACACGCCCAAGCGCTGCCTCTGTCGGAACGACGACATCGACGACGACGGGGAGTGCTGCTGCTTCGCCTTTCCCGGCGAAGACCATTGCAGCAAGTGCTTCGCTCGACTCATCGTCATCGACGTCGATACGGGAGAGGCAGTGGTCAGTTGATGCGCCTCGTGCTCATAGAGTCCCCATTTGCGGGTGACGTGGCGCGCAACGAGCGCTACGCGCGCGCGGCGCTGCTCGATTGCCTGCGTCGAGGTGAGGCCCCGTTCGCGATGCACTTGCTCTACCCGCAAGCGCTTGACGACGACGTACCGTCCCAGCGCGCAATGGGCATCGAGGCTGGCCTCGCGTGGGGCGCCAAGGCCGAGGCGACAGTGGTCTACGAAGACCTCGGGCGCTCGCCCGGGATGCTGCTCGGCATCGCCCGCGCCGAGGCTGAGGGCCGTCCGGTCGAGTACCGCTCGCTGCCCGGGTGGAAGTAGTGACCACTGCGTACCGCGTGCTCGTCGCCGACCCACCGTGGCCGGCGAGAGACAAGCTGCCAGGCAAGGGCCGTGGAGCCGTAAAACACTACAAGATCATGACGGCAGAGGAGATCATGGCGTACCCGATCCCGCTAATGGCGGACGACTCGGTGCTCCTGCTATGGCGCGTCGCGTGGGCCGTCGTGGAGGCAATGCGCGTGGCGCACGCCTGGGGTTTCGAACCCAAGAGCGAGATCGTTTGGCTAAAGAGAACAGTCACTGGCAAGCGCCACTTCGGGATGGGGAGATACGTCCGCTTGGAGCACGAGACCTGTATGATCTGTACGCGCGGCCGCGCGATCCCGCTCGTCAAGAATCGAAACACGCGCAGCACGTTCGAGGCGCGCACCGGTGAGCACAGCGAGAAGCCAGACGAGTTCTATGCTATCGTTGAGGCACTGTTCAAGGGTCCACGCGCGGAGATATTCGCGCGCAAGCGTAGAGAAAACTGGATGCAATTTGGTCACGAGCTCGAGGAGGCCACGCGATGAGAAGCGCAATGTGCGTCGTCAAAGGATGCGGAGGGATGCACCGGAGCTATCGCGGGCGCGGTGAGACTGGTCCAGAAACGTTCGCGCCGTGCGACAAGTGCGGCGGGATAGCCATGGATTCATCTCCGCTAGTCGACAGCATCGACTACGGCGCGAGAGCAATCATTCCGAGAAGCGCGGTGGAGTCACCGTGTCCGCACACATTGTGGAGCTCACCGCACGTCATCGTCACTGCCCTCCACTCCGTGTTCTGCCACATCTGTCGGAAGCGGGTCATCGCAACGCCGGAGCAGTGCCGCCAATGGGCGTCCGGATCGAACGGCATTCCCCCTCCGGGCCCGTCTGAGCTTCCCGACAGCGAGTATGCCGAGGTCGGCGAGCACATCCACAATCCGAGTCCGATCATACCATCGGAGCAGGCCAAGGCGCTCAATCGAGCCAGGCTAGCGGAGCGAGTGTGGACGAAAGAGGTCGGAGCCAAGTTCAAGGCCGAACTGGTGCGGATGATCCCGCCGTGGGTGCAGTTCGACGAGGTCATGCAGTCGATGGGCTACGTCCCAGAAAAGACCTACGAGGTCGTGCGCGAGCAGCGCGACAGGTTGGTAGAGCGCGCCGAGCGGTATCAGCGAGCACTCATGCTCCGAGGCGACGAACTGCAGGCTTGCCAGGACGACAACACAAAGCTCCACGCGCGCATCAGCCGGCTCGAGCGCGAGCTGGAGCGTAAGAAGTGAGATACAAGAAGACCAAGGAGGCGCGCGTCGAGGCTCGCGAGTACCACTCGCTGACCGTCTGCGACTTCTGCGGCCAGCGCAAGGACGAGGAGCATCGGTACTGGCCGAATCAGAAAAACAAGGATGACACCGAGGTGGAGCTCCGCGCCAAAGTCGGCGAGATCTACGACGATGACGTGCGTAACCTTGAACAGTTCGACTGCTGCCCCGTGTGCTGGGAGACCAAGGTCAAGCCTGCGCTCAAAGCGCTGATGGTCCCCGGGGCCGATATGTACGTCAACCGCTGGGAGCCGTACGTTGACACCGCGCGCCTGCCAGCCGAGCCCGCGCCGGAATGAAACCGGCGCAATCGCACAAGCCCCACTGGCTCGTCATGGCCGGCCCGATTGGGTCGGCGCGCGCCACGACGATCGCTGCACCGACGTGGTTCGATGCCCGGGCGTACGGGGCGCGACTGTTCGAGGTCGACCCAATGGGGCTCACTTGCACGCTCGATAGGCGCCCGCTCCTGGCGCTCTACGAAATCGAGTGGCGTGGCGACGACTACGCGGGGTCGCGCCGTCTATGGTCGCGCTCGCGCGGGCCCGGCGGCAACTGGCGCAAGTGGGTGCCAGCGTGACCTACCGAGCCAAGTGCGACGGACGGCGACTTCAGCGTGAAGTGCGCGCCATTCGCAAGGCTCTCGCCATTAGGTGCAAGCTCCGCAAGCTGAAGAGATACTCGTGGGCGAGCGTCAGGTTCTTCGTCGATGGCGTCGAGATGAAAGAGGTAAAGTCGATCAGCTACAGCGAGCCGAAACCACCTCCGGCAACTCCGGTCAGAGTGTTCCCATCTGGCATCGATTACACAACGACATTTAGGATTATGCTCCGCGGCTTTCCAAAATGAGCGAGTCTGAGCCGCCCGGCTACCGCTGCGAGTGTCGCGACACCCGTCTCGAGCACGCTATCGGCGGAGGTCGCTGCGAGGTAGAGGGTTGCACTTGTCCAGTGTTCCGCGCTAGCATACCTCTTGACGAGGCGATCGAATCGCCACAAGAGGACGAGACAATGACTATTCATGCTGTAAAGAGAGACGACGATATGGACCAGAGCGCGCCCGCAGAAAGCGTTGATTCTGCGCCCACATCCAGCAACGGGACGATCCAAAAGCCGGAGGAGAGCGAGACGGAGCCAAAGCCGACCGTGCACCAGCGCATCGCCGCCATCAAGGCGCGGCGCAGTGCGGTGCTCGCCTCGCTGGCCGAAGAGAGTGAAATCCTGCTGAAGAAACTAGACGACGAGCTCGAAGCGGCCGAGGCGGAGGTCAAGCGGATTCTGGACGACCGCGCCGCGCTACTTGAGTCAATCGATGATGGCGGTGAGGCCGAGGAGCCTGCAGCTCCGAAGCCGGCGCCGCTCGCCAAGACCCGCGGCAGCGTGGCGCGTGCGAGCAAGCCGAGCCCTGCGAAAGCGGCTCCGCGCACGTCCAAGTCGAACGGCACGTCGTTCACGGCGACGCTCATTGCATGGGTGCTCAAGCATCCGTGGAACCGCCTGCAGGAGATGAAGGAAGCGTTTCCCAAGGAGAAGCCGGCCAAGCTCTCGCAGACGCTGATGATCGCCAAGAAGAGAGGCGTCATCAAGTCCAAGGGCGAGAAGGGCTCGATGAAGTGGGGGCCGGCGTAGCGCGTTCTTGACGACACGAGAGAACGCGAGCATAGTGCCCCGCCTGCTAGGAGCAGGAGGAGGGCACGATGGTGCAGCGCTACATCGAGCACGTAGCGGCGGGGACGCCGCAGACTGAGAAGGCACGGGCCGACCAAGTCCAGAACAACGCCGGGGGGTTCGTCTGGCAGGTCGACAAGTGGACGCAGCTAGACCGATTTCTTTTGCTCGGCGTAGAGGGCAACACCTACTACGCGAGCGAGCGCAAGCTCACGCGTGAGAACGCCAAGAGCGTCGAGTCGTGCCTCGCAGAGGACGGGCCGCGGGTCGTCGCACGCGTTGTCGAGATCAGCGATGCCGGTCGGGCGCCGAAGAACGATTCGGCGATCTTCGTGCTCGCAATGGCGGCGGCGGATGCGAAGGACAAGACGCGGGCGGCGGCGTTCGAGGCGCTCCCGAAGGTCTGCCGCATCGGCACGCATCTCCTGCACTTCTGCGCTGCGGTATCGTCGATGCGCGGGTGGGGCTCGGGGCTCTGCGCCGCAGTGAGCGCGTGGTACCTAGACAAGAAGCCAGAGCACCTGGCCGAGCAGGTCCTCAAGTACCAGCAGCGCGACGGCTGGAGCCACAAGGACGTCCTTCGGCTCTCACACGGGACGGTGCGCGGTGGTCGCGAATTGACGGCTGCGCACGCGGCCATCTTTGCGTGGCTGCGCGCGGGGATGGACTCCTTCACCGAACGCGACGTCGTGCGCAAGTCGGCGGCCGGCAAGTCGAGGACGACGCACTACGCGTCGCCGAGCCGAGCGGCACTACCCGATCTGCTCGCGGCCTACGAGGACATGAAGCACGCCGAGAGCGCGCAGAAGGTCGTGCATCTCATCGGGCGCCACGGCTTTACGCGCGAGATGATTCCGACCGAGCACCTCAAGAGCGCCGACGTGTGGGCCGCGCTGCTCGAAAAGATGCCCATGACGGCGATGATCCGAAACCTCGGTAAGATGACCAGCATCGGAGTTCTTGGACCGCTCGCTGCCGGCAACGCCAAGGTCGTCGATGCGCTGTCGAACGGTATCCTTCTCCGCAAGGCGCGTGTGCATCCCATCGCGCTTCTGTCGGCGCTCATGGTCTACAAGCAGGGTCACGGCGAGAAGGGAAAGCTCTCGTGGTCGCCGGTCACGCAGATCGTCGACGCGCTCAACGACGCGTTCTATTACTCGTTTGAGTGTGTCGAGCCGACGGGCAAGGCGTGGGTGCTTGGCATCGACGTCTCGGGCTCGATGGGCAGCGGCGACATCGCCGGCGTCCCCGGGCTCACCCCACGCATGGCGGCCGCGGCGATGGCGATGGTGACGGCGCGCACCGAGAAGAACTGGGTGGCGCTCGCGTTCACGAGCGGCAGCCATAGCTATGGGGCCCCTATCGGCAGCGGAATCACCGAGCTCACGATCTCGCCAAAGCAGCGGCTCGACGACGTGATCGCGACCGTATCGGGGCTGCAGTTTGGAAACACCGATTGCGCGCTCCCCATCATGTGGGCGCTAGAGAAGAAGCTTCACGTCGACGTGTTCGCAACGTACACCGACAACGAGACTTGGGCCGGACCCATCCATGTGCACGAGGCGCTCAAGCGCTATCGGCGCGCGATCAACCCCAAGGCCAAGCTCGTCGCTTGCGCGTTCACCGCGGACAAGTACTCGGTCGCCGACCCATTGGACGCCGGCTCGATGGACATCGTTGGCTTTGATACGGCGGCTCCGCAAATCTTGGCTCAGTTCGCCACAAGCTGACGCCCTTGCGCGTTTCGCGACCTCGTAGTACGGTCACGCTTCCTCGGACCGAATGAGACAAGGTTACCCTTACACGGAAACCCCCTTGTTTCGAATCTATGCCCGGGGAATCACGCCTCGTTAGCTCAGTAGTAGAGCGCCGTAAAACCGCTCCTCCGAACTATGCCCGTTCGCGGACCGCTAGATGAGCGTTACCCTTGGAGGCGGAGGTCGCTGGGTGCGAATCCCGGCACGAGGCACCAAGGTGGACCGTCGCAGCAGTGTTCTCCTCCCGCCCCCAGCCCGAGCCGGCAATCTTGGCGAGAACCACCACTGAGGCCAAGCTATGCCCACCTTGATCGAACTCTGCGCACGCTGCCAGGAGTGCGAGCGTGCGCCAGGTCAGAGATGGTGCAGACCGTGCCGCAACGACTGGATGCGCGAGAATCGCCCGCCGTACTCCGCCCTTACTCAAGAAGAAAAACGGAAGGTAAAGGCCAGGACCCTCACGAACATGCACATAAGACGAGGGCGTCTTATGCGGCAGCCGTGCTCAAAGTGCAGGGCATCGAAGGCAGAAGCTCACCACTTGGACTACACCGAGCCGGATCTGGTGCAATGGCTCTGTCAGCGATGCCATCGAGAGCATCACAGACGCCAGAACGCGGAAGCCCTTGAAAGGCTTGTGAGAAAGTATTGCGAATCGTGAAACACTTTCCACTTGCGCTCTCCCGCGGCCCGTGCCACGCTCCACTCGTCGTGACAAGTCGAACCCAAATCTCAGCGAGCACAACGTATCGGCAGCATGCCGAGCCGATGGCGCGCGCTTTCTGGGGCGATAAGTCCAATCCGGTGACCATGTAAGGCGAGCTCGTTCAAACCTTTCACCCGAGCCCGCCTCCCAAAAGGTCGCGGGCTCGTTTCGTTTCTGGGGTGTGATATCGGGGTGGACCCGAAGCCGGTTGTAACCCGGTGGCCTTTGGCAAGCCGTTCGATTCGGCCATGCCCCACGGAGAGATGACGATGAATCTCAAACAGCAGACGCCAACGAAAGGAGCGAGACGCTAGCTCACTGGTGGAGCGGCCGACTTTTAATCGGCGCGGGCGGGGTTCGATTCCCCGGCGTCTCACGACCGCGTCCGTAGCTCACGGGTAGAGCATTCGACTCTTAATCGACAGGTGAGGGTTCGAGCCCCTCCGGACGCACTCGGGTCAGCCTCGGAGGCTGTCAACGCTCTGAACGTTGCACACGAAGGTCCGACTCCTTCGACCCGAACCGCCGGCGCTCGCCGGTTCGATCGTTGACAACCTGACGACGCGTGACGCGCGCCACTCGGCGCGGGCGGTCTCCGTCGACGACACGACGCGCGGGGCAGTTGACCGCGCACATTCCGGGGAACGCAACTTGGATAGCGGGATAGCTGTTACCTATCTGTTAGCTGGTTCGATCCCAGCCCCTGGAGCTTGTGCCCGATAGTGTCTAGGACCAACGCTCTTTCGTAATGAGCGCAGCGCGGGGCGGTACCGCGATCGGGCTCCACGTCGCGTTCCTCTAAACGGCAAGGAGTCCTCTCTCTCAAGGAGGCAATACCCGTTCGATCCGGGTACGCGACGCCATCGGCCCCATCGTCTAGCAGCAGGATTCTCAGACTTTCAATCCGAGGACGCGAGTGCAATTCTCGCTGGGGTCACGGCTCGCCAGCTGATCAAGTGACAGCGCTCGCCTGAAGAGCGAGAGAGCCCGGCGCGATACCGGGGCGAGCCACCTGGGTGAAGTGTCATTGGCTGCACATCTGGCTTGGGACCAGATAGAGTCCGTTCAATTCGGACCACCCAGACAATGGTGGCTTGAGGGAGCAGGTGAACCCGGCTGGCTGTGGACTAGTCTCTGGCGAGCTCGATACTCGTAAGCCACCCCATCTCCGCGACCTGCCGGACGCAGGCAGCCGACTCCTAAGCGGCGCGTGTCGGGTTCGACTCCCGACGCGGAGACTGATGGGTTCATAGAGGAGTCAGGCTGTCCTCGCCTTCCTGTCACGAAGGAGATCGCTCGGTTCGAATCCGGCTGGACCCGCAGACAACGACCGGTTACAACACTACGCGTGAAGTGGCGCGGTCGAAAGGTGAACATGAGCCAACGCTACCCGCGGGTGTATTGGCCAGAGCATCCAATGTCAGACGGGGCAGGACTCCTCAAGATTCACCGCGCCGTTGCAGCAGAGATGGCTGGACGCTGGCTCGATGAGAGCGAGCACGTGCACCACGAGGACGAGAATCCAATGAACTGGAGCCAGGACAATCTGGTCATCATGACGCCTGGTCAGCACAACGCGCATCACGCGCACGAACGAAGTCCAGCCGTGCATAGGAAGTGCGGGGCGTGCGGCAAAGACGTGAGGGTTCCGATGTCACACGCAAAATATAAAACCTCGTACTGCAACGTCGTATGCATGACAAAAGCGTACGAACATGCGCCATGGCCATCGGACGCCGCTCTTGCCTTGATGCTGGTAAACAGTCCGGCGAGTCACGTAGCGAAGGAGATAGGAGTTTCGGAGGCGTCTCTGCGCAAACGGTGCCGAAAACGCAGGATAAAGAAGAAACCACGCGGATACTGGCAGCGACATGGGTATCCGAATTGACACTTGGGCCTGAGGCGAAGCGCCAACACGTTCTCCAAAAGCGTGGACGCAGGAGCGTTACCTGCCAGACCCGCCACGGGCTCGTGCGAAAGGTCGCGCCCTTCCCTTGCAAGGAAGGTCACTCGGAGCGTTACCGAGCGGGTCCACCGCGCACAGGGCATCCCTCTGGGCTGCTAGCACTCGCAAGAGAGACCTTGTGCGCTTTCTGCCGTTCGCCTCATGGAGAGGGGCGCCGATTGGTATTCGGCGCGATGGGTTTCGATCACCCAGAGCGGCTCCGCGCCTCTCTGTCCCCAGCGGGCATTCGGCACTTGTAGCGCCGACGGGTCGGGGCAGCACCGACGGGAGGCTCTACGCGGATGTGGCTCAGTAGCCGGCGGGTCTTCCAAACCTTGCTGTCCGAGTGCGACCCTCGGCGTCCGCTCCACGCGGCCCAATCGGAAAGTGACGAGCGCGGAGTGCCACTCCGTGATTCCGGGAGCGTTACCCGGGGGCCGCTCGAGTGAGCCCGACATCAAGTGGTGGACGTTCGCTGCAAACGAACGCGGCTCGGGGCGGTTCCGAGCGGGCTCTCTGGCTGGCTGGAAACGGAACCGTAGAGGCGCCTCTTCGGTCCCAACACGCCGGCCTCAACTCTGAGCAGAGCGCGACTCTGCGGCGAGCTGGACGCCCCGGCAACGGTCGTTGCCGGCGGGAGCCAAGGGCTAGACCGGCGGCCCATCCAGCGCTGGTCACGCGCTCGTCCTGGCAGCCAGGCATCGCACTTCTAAGGCGGTTGGCTCGGCGCAACTCCGAGCGAGCGCACTACCTCTCTGTCCGTGCGGATCACGGCATCACCCTCCGAAGGTGTTTGACTCGGTTCGAGTCCGAGCAGAGAGGCTATCCGCCCGTAGTCTAGTGGAAAGGCACTGCGCTACGAACGCAGGACCGAAAGGTCAACGCAGGTTCGAATCCTGTCGGGCGGTCCGCAGCAATGGAGCAAAAGAGGCTCGCCGTCCTCATAAGTCGGAACTCGGCAGGCGCAATCCCTGCAGCTGCAACCCCATCGACGCGAAGCGCGGGCGCCGTTTCATATGCGGCAGCGCGAGGGAGCGTTACCCTCCGATGGGACGATGAGCCGGACGACCAAGCTAGTGAACGGCGCTGCCCTACAAGCAGACGACGCAGAGTGCGATCCTCTGGTCCGGTACCCGAGCGTGCGCGCGGTTCGCGCGGCCGACCTTATAAGACGGCGTCGCCCTCGTTCGACTCGAGGCGCTCGGACGCGGAGCGAGTGAGCCAGTGAACACACCACCTCGACAAGGTGGCCCAGCCCGGGGCAGCACCGGGGCTCCGCACAACGCGCCCGGATGGCCCGGTAGGCCGGCTTTGCCTGATACGCAGAGTGGCGTGGTCCGACTCCACGCGGGCGCACCATTGTGCTAGACGTACTGGAGCCATGGAACTCCGTACGCTCGTCCTTACTCCGCACATGACGCCCAACCGCATTGCGGTCTGGGAGGAAAGCGTCGTGCTCGTGTGGCAGGGAAAGGCGGACGCGCTGGAGTTCTACGACGCGACGGTCTCATCGCCGAGCGTCACGCTGCAGGTGCCGGCCGTCGTGCGGCTACACAAGATGGTGCACATGCACAAGAACGGAGTGAAGTTCTCACGCATCAACGTGCTCACGAGAGATGGCATGCGGTGCTGCTACTGCGGGGAACGCAAGAAGCCACGCGAACTCAACTACGACCACGTCGTTCCGCGCTCGCGCGGAGGCAAGACGGTATGGTCGAACATCGCGACCGCGTGCCTTTCGTGCAACCGTCGCAAGGGCAATCGCACGCCGACGGAGGCGGGGATGCGAATGCACTTTCAACCGCACGCCCCGCGCTCGCTTGATCGGTACCAGCCGCTCCTTTTCCTGGCCAATGAGATGCCGGCGCAATGGGTGCCGTACCTCGGCGACCAGGCGGTGAGCGCGTAAGACTTGGAAGAGGAATCGGCAGGGTGCCGAGCCTGACTGGAAGCCAGTGCGGACGCGCGAGCGTCTGGGAATCGTGCTCTCCCTCTTCCGCTACGGAGCGTGAATCGGCCCGGCGGCCGACCTCGGCCTGAACCCGAGTGGGCGCAGCGATGCGCTCTCGATCGACACGAGCTCGCTCCTCTTACGGAAGGCAACTCAGGGCGGCCCCTGACACTGTTTCGAAAACAGCTGGCACGCGCAAGCGTGTGCCGATCGACACGGCTGCCTTCCTCCCCGGAGAGTGAGGTGGCGTGGAGCCACACCCGCCTGCTAAGCGGGGGCACTTCGGTGAGGCGTTCGATTCGCCCTCTCTCCGCCACGTGCGTCGTGCTCCCGGCTCGAGTCGAACGAGCATCCGTACTTTTTTAGGAAGTACCGCTCTGCCATTGGCGTACGAGAGCGATTGGTAGCGCACCTCGGATTCGAACCGAGACTGGACACGGTCTGAACGTGCTCCCTCTGCCAAGTTGGGGTAGTGCGCCATCGTGACAACGGAGAGATTCGAACTCTCACTGGGTAGCTTCTCGAACTACTGCCTCTGCCGGTTGGGCTACGTTGCCGTTCGGGTTGAAGGTGACGATCCTTCGCGCGCGGCGTTCAAAGCACCGTCGTCCCACCGGGGAGAACCCGAGTGCGTCGCCTCGGAATCGAACCGAGAGTTCCCGGGTTTGGGCCGGGCGAGTGTGCCAGTTTCTCTAGCGACGCGTCTCGACTCAGCGCTTCTATCGAAGCGCGAGGAGTAACAAGCGTTGGCCTAGGCGAAAACGACTCACGAAGGGGAGCCTAGCGCGGGCGTTGGCGTGTCGTCAAGTGGGCGACCGTTCTGTGGCGATAGTGCGAAACAATCTTGACGGTCGAGTCTGTAGGGCCGTAGGGTGCACGATCGTGGCGATGCGCGCCTCACTCGCTCTCCGGAGGGGCTGCTTGTTCGTTGCGGCAGGTCGAGAGGCCAACGCCGGCGCATCTTCGAACGGGTGGCCCCTCGGGAGCGCGAGGTGACGATATTCGCCAAGGTCGGGGTCGACCTACTCGACCATCATCGGGTTCTGAGAATCCCCCGGTCAGTTCGCGCTGCTTGCTTGGGAACGTGGCTTGCGGCGACCATCTACTCGCGCAAGCACGAGCTTGATGGCTTCTGCCCGGCTGATGTGGTCGATGTGATTGCCGGGGAAGATGTCGTCGAGTGGCTGGTAAAGGTGGACCTCTTCACCAGAAAGGAAAAAGACGGGGCTGATGGGGTTCATGTCTGCCGGTACGAACTGTGGAACGAAACCAAGGCTGAGATTGACGAGAGGCGTCGCACAGATCGCAAACGGAAAGCTAAGGGCACTCCGAGTCGACGTCAATCGGAATCCAAGCGGCGTCCGAAAGGATTCCGAGCGGAATCCAAAAAGAAGCGTGACGGAATCCGAGCGTCTTCCAAGCCACAGGGAATCCCTGACTCTGACTCTGACTCTGACTCTGGATCTTCTTCTCCTCTCGGACCTGGATCTTCTTCTTCGTCCACAGCTCTGTTGTCTACGCGCGAGGGGGCGCGGGGGGCTGGGGTCGTCAGGCTGGACGACCCGATACCGGACGAGCTTCGCGAGGCAGCGAGCATGCAGGGCGTGCAGGACATCGCGGCCGCTTGGGGAACGTTCGTCGGGAAGAACAACGGCATGCCGCATGGCTCGCTTCGCGGGGGACTATCCGGGGCATGGCACGCCTGGTGTGTGCGCGAGGCCGCGATGGAGCGGACACGGCGCGACGAGCGCGCGAGCGGGGTGCGCAAGACGGCCAACATGCGCCTGATTCAGGAGGACAACCCGGACGAATTGACGTGGCACGACCTAGAAAACCGCAAGGAGGGCGGACAACATGGCGGAAAATGAAGAGAATCCGATGCAAGTGCCCGAGCAGCCCATCGACGAGGCCGAGATCCGGCGGCTCGAGGGCGACGCCCGGGAGCGCATGGGGCTTCCGCGGGAACGACCCGCGGCGGCTCCTAGGCGCCTCGGAGAATCGTTTTCGGTCGCCGGACAGATTCCCGTAGGTCCAAGATGGCTCAAGGCCGTCCAGGAGCCAAAGCCACCAAGTCCGGAGGAGCACGCTCGTAGGCGTCGCGAGCGACGCCTGGACCGACTGGCGCTTGCTGGGGTGCCGGAGCGCTACGCCGGGCTCTCACTGGCCTCGCCCGAGCTCTCGCAGCGCGTGCAGGCCCCGAGCGCCATCCTGGCGACCGAACGTGTGCTGGACGCTCCGGGGCTCGTCTTCGTTGGGAACTCGGCGTCCGGCAAGACGACGCTCGCTTGCGCCGCGCTGACCGACTGGGTTCTAGCCCACGGGGGAGAACCGTTCTTTATCCCGTGCCGGGAGCTCGCCGCGGCGCGGATGGCGCACTCGCTCGGCGAGGGCGAGGCGAGCCTGGTCGACCGCGCGGTGCACGCCGACATCCTGATTCTCGACGACCTCGGTGTTGGCGACGATGCATTCCGGAGCGCCGTCGGGGACGTCATCGACTCGCGCTACGACCACATGCGGCTCACGTGGTACACGACGAGCTTCGACGCGGCAAAGATCGCGGGCAAGTACGGCGAGGGGAGATCGCGTCGGGTCTTCGCGAAGCCCAACGTCATCATCGCGTGCGGGAAAAGGAAACCGTGAACGTGGGGTCGAAAGTGCGAGACAGGTTTGACCGACAGTCCCCGGTGGGTACTATCGTGGCTCTTACTGAGAGGCGTTCGGTCTCACCGGAGGGCTATCGCGTGTGGCGCGTGCGTGAGCCAGACGGCAAAGAATACGACGCGTCAGAGTACGACTTGATATCGGTGCCGCAATGACACCGCACTTCTTCGTCATCACCCACGGCACCAAGGACTACGGCGACAAGTTCGTCGTGCGCGAGCATCGAGGCACGGTGCCGGAGCTTGAGCCGCTGGCCGTAGTCGACTCGCTCGAAGAGGCGCGCGGGGCCATCGAGGAGTACTCGCCCAGTCTTTGTCGGGTCGATCGATGCGAATGGGACGACTCTGTCATCGTCGAGTCATGGGCGAGCGCCGAAGACGCCGAGACGATGCGCGCGCTCGAGCATGCTCTTGAGACGGGAGCGTTCGTGTGAGTGTTCAATCGGTTCGCCTCGAACTCTGGCAGCGCGCCCTGCACAACCGAGCCAAGACGCTCTACGAAGAGAGCAACCGAGGGGCCAGCGCTCGCCTCGCTCTCGCCGAACTACTGGCACGCTGCGGGCTCAAGGTCACGCTCGTGACGATCCACACGTGGCCCAGGCAATGGCAAGGTTCGGCCTATCTTTGGGCCTACGATCGAACGATTGGGATAGAGAACAACGTGCCGCCGGAGTTTCTCTGGAAACTCGGGGCGCGATAGAGTAGAACGACCAGGCCTGTAGGAGGGCGCGACGGATGGCGGACACGACGGGACAATGGGCAACCGGCGGATACGAACCCGGGATGCTGCTCGTGGTGACCAAAAATAACCGCGGACCGATGAACGGTACCGGCGTGCGCCTCGGACTCTGCATGGCGACGTCACACGCTGGTGATGGGTTCTGGTACTTCGCGCCGGTGAAACGAGACGGGACGAGGTACAAGGCCGATCTTGATCACCAGTTCTCAGGCTATGCGTGGGCGGACAAGAGCGACGTGCAACCGGACCAGAGGCAACGGTATCTACTCCTTGCGGGCGAGTCAGTCGAGTTAGTCGGTGGCGGTGGGGCGTGAGATGGGAGCCGCCGAGCCGCCCGAACTGCGCGCTCTATTGCTTGAGCGCCTGCGCCTGCTTGAGCAACTGCACTTGGTGACCGCCAAGATCGACGCGTTCAAACAGAAGTGCCGCAGCTGCGACCACATGCTTCTGCCGGGTCACATCTGCCCGCAGTGCGGCGATGCGAGTGCGTTCGTGCCGGAGGAAGCGTGAGCTTCGTTCGCGAGTCCACTCCGCTCGAGAAGGCGTGCACGCGCATCGTTCTTGAACTCCTTCTCGAAGTCATCGACTGGGACGAGGCCACTCGAGAGGCGGCCCCGTACGGACTGACACCGACGAATCTCATCGACGTGATGAAACAGTTTCGTGGTCTCGCGCAGTGGGAACTGATGCGCTTTGCCGAAGCCTACGGCGCTCGGTTGCCCTTCACTGTCTTGTGGGATCCGGTGACGGAGGAGTACCTAACGAGACGCATCGCGGAGAAGTCACATGGCGTACCATGAAGAGAACGACTCGCGACCCGTCGTTGACGCGAAGAATCTTCTGGCCGAGAGAGCGCGCGCGTTCGCGGCAGCGTACCTGATTCGTCTCGACTCGAACCCCAATAACCCGGAGCCAGCACAGCGGCTCTTCGAGGAACTCTGCGACGCGGCCATGGCTCTGGCGGCCGCGAAGGGCTACGGGCGACTGGGATGAATCACTCGCGGCTCGCTCACATGGCGGTCGTCCAGCGCAAGAAGCGCGAGGAGAAGTCTGTGCGCGAGCGAGCCGAGCGCATGGCGGTCGCGCTCATGCCGCGGGTCACCGCGGGCGAACAGTACCCGCTCGAAGTGCGTGACGATTCCCACTTCGGTCTTGGGGTGACGCTGCAGCTCAATGCGCGCCCGGAGCGGAGAGACTTACTGATCCACCAGCATGTGCGGGTTCCGGTAGGCTCCGATTGGAGGCACATCGACGAGACTGCGCACTTCAAGACTTTCCGCATGCGGGCCATCGAAATACGGTTTGCAACGCGACCAGACGCGGCTGCGCTGGTACGGCTGGGGCCCCGCCGAGGATATCCCGAGCGCCGAGGTGCGGACGTGCTTGCATGACGTGATGCACCACGTGGGCGCTCTAGAGACATGGGCCCATCGGTTACGAGAGAGTCTGCGAGGAAGTGAAGACCAGCGAGCATTGCTGTCGATGGTGGGAATGATAAGCGCTGCGGTCGACATAAAGACCGACGTGCTAGAGGCGCTCGGAGTCAGCACGCAGCGGTGGGAATACGGGAAGAAGGTGAGCGGCCCACTATGAGAGTCGACTTCCTGGAAGTGACCGAGCAGCGCGACGACCTCAACGATCTCGCGTATGGCGCCGAGTCGTGGCTAGGCCGCGGATACAGGAGCCGTCGGCAACCGGAGTACCGAGTGCGTATCGATCTAGTCGACGTGCCGGCCGACGTCGCCCAACGGATCGTTGAGTACATCAAGAACGCGCAGCGCGCGTATGCCAGTGGCGAACCAACGCAGGCGCTTGGCGCGCTGTCGCGGGCGAGCGATGAGCCGGAACTGCCGCCCGGTCTTCCGCCAAGGATGCTGATGCCAGGGCCCGAGCGATGAGCCGCGCGATCATTCTATCCGACGAGAACACGCTGGAGGCGCTGCCCATCTGCGACGTGTGCAAGAAGCCAGTCGACAAGCTCGTGTGGATGGACGACGCGTTCATGGAGCGCCGGAGCTACCGAGTCTTTTGCCACGGCGACATGCAGACGGTGCACGTCGAGATACGGGAGCTTGAGCACTCGAGTGGCGCCATCACGTTCGGTCGGGCGTTTGTACGCGAGACAGCGGAGATTGGCGAGCCGCGGAGGCTTGGGCCATGAACTTTCGCCGCGGCAGGATACTCGTCCGCATGTGGCTGCGCGACCTTCGCGAGCGAATCCTCGGAATCGACTGCGTCTCGTGCGGCGACCACGCGCGTCTTCCGAAGCCGTCGGGCTGGACGTGGGGGACCATATCGGGGAAGAGCGCCGGCTGGATGTGTGGCTATTGCAATCGTTGCCAAGACGATCGATTCTTCCAATGGTGAGCCGCAAATGATTCAGTTGCCGCAGAGGTCTGGTGCGCTGAGGTCAGTCTCGTTCGACGTCGCGTGCGCAAAAGACTTAGCGCTCATTGACAATGCGGACGCGGTCTGGGTTATCGTTCCTATCCACTACACTCGCTGGTACGACCTCGCAACGCTCATCTGGTGGCTATTCTGTCCGGCAGACAAGAAGGCAACGGTGCGGCTCCAGTTCTCCGATGGCAAGTGCGCCCTTGTCCGCGCCGTTCGAGTGTCCACTCATCACGTTCGACTGAGGGGGATGATGAAGTGAACCAACTAGCGCCCAGCCGCCAATGCGAGCCCGCGCTCGACGACGACGACGGTTTCGCCGATGACATGCGCGTGCGACTCCTGGTGCTCCGGTGCATGCGGTACGAGGCCTTGCTCGCTCAGGCGCTGCCTCACATCAGTGGGGCGCCGCGGGGATTGGTGACGGCGATCGCGGAGGTATTGAAGAACGATGAGCACTGTTGAACGAGGGCGCTGGTACCCAGAGATGCCGCCGATGCTAGACGGCGAGGACATCGATCAGTACACCGATCGTCTCACGGGCGCCGACAAGACGGACCGTCGGCCGTACGACCACCATCGCAATCGCCAGTGCTCGATCGGATTCCACGACGAGTGCACGGACCCGAAAGGCGATAGGTGCAAGTGTCCGTGTCACGATGAGGATGCCAAGCGAAAGCTCGGGATTCTCTTGCGCCTCATCCCAGGCCTCGAGCGCGTCATCGAACTCTACGACAAGGGCGAGGAGTTCGTCATCACCGGGACACCGAGCGGAGCGATCTTCGCGGAGCCGGCGCTCAAGCGATGAGAGGTCCGCGATTCACCGAGGCCGACGCGCAGTGCGCGTTCGACGCCTGGGGGTGCAACTGCGGGCCGAGCGCGCTCGCCGTGGTCATGGGGATGAGGCTCGACGAAGTGCGTCCGCACCTCAAGGGCTTCGATGAGAAGCGCTACACCAACCCGCTCATGATGTACGACGCGCTGCGGTCGATCGGGCGCCCGTGGCGGCGCCTCAACGTCAGGTCCGTTGCACCAGGCCTCCGTGACAGATGGTTTTGGCCTTGCTTCGGTCTCTCGAGAATCCAGTGGGAAGGACCGTGGACTGAGCCGGGCGTACCCATACAGGCACGGTACAGGAAGACGCACTGGGTCGGTGTGATGCGAGCGAACCGCGGCGTTGGCATCTGGGACATCAACGCGATGAACAACGGCTCGGGGTGGTGCTCACTAGAAGACTGGACGCGTGTCCTCGTGCCGGCCATCACCGCCCAATACAAGCGAGCGTCCGGTGCCTGGCACATCACGCATTCAATCGAAGTGGGTGCGCCGATCCCATGAGCAAGCCAGAGTCACTCCTTGAGCTCGAGAACTCCGTATGCTTCCACGCGAACGCGAAGGGCTTCCAGCGTCGGCCGTACACGTTCCACGGCAAGGTGCGCGGCGAGAACGTGTGGGGCATCTACTGGAAGAACGCCGGCGGAGAAGAGTATGAGCGTTCGGTGGTCATGTCAGGGATGACGACCGTGAGCATCGAGACAGAGAAGCGCGCCATCTTGCTTGAGGCGCTGAAGGTGCTCAGCGAGTCGTAATCTCGACGAGCTGCTCTTCCACGACAACGGGCCTGTACTCGCAGGCGCGCACGCCGAAGCGCACGAAAGCTGTCCGAACGCGATTCTCGTAATCGACACGTTCGGCGTTGACCTCGCGCTCAAGATGCTGAGCAATGAACGGAAGGTCGCGCTTGCTGACCCCGCGGTGCACCCACCCGCGGCGCACGCGCTGCAATGGCATCGTCAAGTGAATCTCACCGCCCGCCTCAAGCCACGCCTTACTGGTAGCATCCCGCGGCGATACCGTGATCATGCACCTTTCCCAGTCGAGGATGAGCGCGAGGTCGATGAGGAGGGTGGCCACGTCACTTCTCCACGATTCGAAACGCGATACGAAATACGATCGGGTTGCTCGACCAGGGGGCCTTGGCTCCGTTGATCTGGTCCCAGAGCGTGGCGTACGCGCCCTTGTAGGAACTGACGGCGCAGGAGCCGGGCGAGCAGTCGGGGTGCGTGCAGACGCCGCGCTCGACGCCCTCCGCCTTGGCGTCCGCCTCGGTGATGGTGATGAGGCGCTCATCCCTGACGCCGATGACCTGGAGCGTGATGCGCGATGCCCACCGCGGCATGTAGATGCTGGGGATCTTTTCCCCGTATTCCTTCTTCCACTTGTGGCTCCACAACGCGGGCCCAGCGCTCCCGTCGACTCCCATCCCGTCTGCGGCGTAGCGCAGGAATGATAGGCGTCCGCCCATGAGAGTCTCCTTGCACCAGATGAGATCCCCGGCGCGCACGCGCGTGTAGAGGCGTCGCGTGACGGTCTTACGTCCAGCGAGGAGCGCCAAGATCATCGGCGCGCTGAACAGCATGGGGATGTCGCTCACTTGGGAACCCCCTGCACGGATTCAGCGTGACCATTGAGTCCACCAGCGCGGCGCATATCGAAGACGACGTACTCGCGCGCTTTGGCGCGCAGCCAGTCGAGATCGCGAGCCTTGGTCCTCCACTCTGGCGACATCAGAGCATCTAGCTGCGCGTGGACGAAGTACCGGCTGTTAGTGATATCGGCTTCGCTCATAGCTCCCCCGTCGGCATTCGGAAGTCGGCCGGGAATGGGTCGCGCTCGAGCGGCGAGTAGAGGTGCAGGCAGAACGGGTGGAAGCTGAAGTGCTCGGAGCGCTTGGGGAAGACCTGGATCGCGCGACGCTCGGGGCCCAAGAAGAACTCCTTGGCGTCGACGATGTCCTGATACGACGGCATGCGGTCCTTGCGGCTGACGCTCATGTGCAGCCACAACGAGGCGTCCTGCTCCTCGACCTCGACGAGAACACGGAGGCCTTGGCGGCTCAGAAACCATGCTGCGTTCGGGTGCGACTCGCCGAGCACCCACCCGGGTGGCAGGACCAGCGGGATGACGTCGGCGATGGCCGCCATGATCTGCTCGCGGCGAGCAGGAGACAGGTTCTCTACCAGAGTCTTCATGTGCGCCTCGTCGGGAGCCAACCGTTACGCGCGTGCTCCTGAAGCTGCGCGTCGATCATGCGCCGCACGACGTCGGTGCGCGTGAGGCCGAATAGACCGCGCGCGAGCAAGGCGTCGATGGCATCGCGCTGGGTCTCGTTGAGCGTGATCGAGAAGTGCCGGCGGTCGTAGCGCCCGAGCAGCGAGCGGACGCCTTTGGGTTTAGCGCGCTTCATCGTCCACCACGCGCCGCTCGTATCTGCGCGACAACATGCGTGCATTGCGGGCATGTCTCGCCATCACCCAGGTGGATGCTGCGATTGATAGGGAACCGTTCGAGCACGAGTCCGCATGCGGTGTGCCCGGGGTCGATGCTCGACAGACGATGCGACAACGGAACGAATCCGGCACTTACGAGTGCTGTCGCCAAGTCGTCCGAGAACTCCGCGTCCTTCTCGCGATGACCCAGCATGTACTCCCAGAGTAGCGGCTGCGCCTTGGGGTCCTTGACGCTAAGCGGCACCTTTCCGCGTGGCGTGGTGGGGTACTTGTCGCTCTGAAATTCGCCGTCGATGATATGCGAGCCCATGGTCAAGTCGCCTCTGCGTCCGTGCCGATCCACTTCGCGTACTGCCGGCCAGCCTTGACGCGCACGACCGTGCGCCGCGTAGGGTCCGTGTCGTCCAAGACGAGCGCAGAGAGGTGCCCGCCGTAGCAGCAGCCCGTGTCCAGGCCCCACCGCTCGAACCCGTCGGCGGAGACGTCGACGCGCGGGAAGTGCAGGCCGTGTACCGAGTGGCCGTAGGCGACGTGGTGCTTGTGATCGCTGAGCTCCGTCCAGAACTTGCAGCCTGGTGGCATGATGCGCTTCCCGGTCTCAGGGTCGTGCATCGAGTCGACGCGCTTACTCTCGGCCACGTCG
>Ga0307475_10000572_pt1 | contig 22053 bp, 49 predicted proteins | sample atmos_gasesECM1C_FD_203317 | JGI IMG/M metagenome (GOLD analysis project Ga0307475, IMG submission 203317) | Hardwood forest soil microbial communities from Morgan-Monroe State Forest, Indiana, United States - atmos_gasesECM1C_515 | ecosystem: Environmental > Terrestrial > Soil > Temperate... | reverse complement strand
CGACTTTCACGGAGCCTCAATCCCATTCGACCACCCCATAGGCCGGAATCACGTTTTAACGCTGCGTAAACAACATTATCAGGATCGTTATAAGATATCCGATCACGATTGCGCCGGCAATGGCGGATCCCGCGATCGCTATGCCTTCTCCGATGCTCATGGTCCGGCTGTCCATCCTGCTAGTGCGAGGAGTGCGACCAGGCCGACGAGGACTGCGGTTATCGCCGCGGCGACGGCCAGGATGATAAGGGTCCCGGTCACGATCGTCTTAACCGGCATGTCCGGTGACCTCGTCTACAATCAGCCGCCGGAGGCTGCCGATCTTGTCATCGTCGACGGTGACGGGCTGGCAGAGGGCGACGACCCACAGGCGGCTGCCCTTCCACTTTTCCGGGCTCATCGAGGCGTGAAGCGCCCGGGGAGAGCACAGGTCGAGCGGGCCGGTCACTTCCTGCAAAAGGCCCGGGCGGGCCGCCTCGCCGGTCCTGCCGCCGTTTGCGGACTGGCCGTCCGCGGTTGAACGCCACCAGCCAAGAACGACGTCCCCATCAGCGATCGCGGATACGACGGCGGGATGCTGCCGGTAGGGCTCAAGGGCCGCGGCCCAGTAGCCGGAGCCGGAGCCGTAGCCGTAGCCGGAGCCGTAGCCGTAGCCGGAGCCGTAGCCGGAGCCGGAGCCGGAGCCGTCGCCGTAGCCGGAGCCGGAGCCGTCGCCGTAGCCGGAGCCGTCGCCGTCGCCGTAGCCGTAGCCGTAGCCGGAGCCGTCGCCGTCGCCGTCGCCGTCGCCGTCGCCGTAGCCGTCGCCGGAGCCGTAGCCGTCGCCGGAGCCGTCGCCGTAGCCGGAGCCGTAGCCGTCGCCGTCGCCGTCGCCGTCGCCGTCGCCGGAGCCGTAGCCGTAGCCGTCGCCGGAGCCGTAGCCGGAGCCGTCGCCGTCGCCGTCGCCGTCGCCGGAGCCGTCGCCGTCGCCGGAGCCGTCTTTAACTAGGACCAGGGCTTGGCCTGCCACTTCTTCACCGCCTCGTCGGAGGCCTCGATGATCGAGGTGACGCCCTGGAGGGTGATGGCAGGGACGGCGGGGCCAATCCGGCAGCTCGAGTCGGGGCCGGCGGAGGCCAGTCCGAGGACGCCGCCAATCCCGGTTGACCAGTAGACGCACATCTGCGCATCGGTGATCCGGACGGTCTTGGCGTCGGTCGGGCCGGAGTACCAGCCGAAGAACACCCCGCGATGCTCGGTGGTGACGACCACCGGCCCGAATTCCATGTTGCTCATCTTCCTTCGTTCCTTTCCGGGTATTTATGCAAAATCGGGAGAGAGTGAAGCGTAACGCGATTCGCTATACGGGAGACCGGTCACGTTCGCCATGTGGGATACCAGCGGCGGGTTCGCTTGCCGGGCACCGTATACGAGACGCGGTCCCGGGCTGCCAGGTCGCGGAGGGTGTACCGGATTGTCTCCCGGTGCCAGCCCATCGCTTCGGCGATCTGCCCGCACGTCTGGCCCGGGTGCGCCTCGACATACCGGGCCACATCTTCCGCATCAATCCTCCATTTCAGCATCAGCTGTCCGCTTTTCCAGAGCATTTATGCTGTTCAGCCCATTCTACTATTTCCCCGCCAGTAGCTACAGTGAATGCCCGGAATATAACCAGGCATTCAGCGCACCGCATGACGGCTACCGCATGTTTTTTATTCCTGACCGCTTCCACGATATAGGCTGTCATCGGCGGTGGTGTTTTCCCGTGATCTCGCGGTAGGCGCGGAATGCGTCTACCTCGGTACGGTCGGCGGACATCATGATCGTGCAGGTTCCGGGGGTAACGGGCCGTATCTGGTAGTGCCCGAGGCTGCCTAGCATGTCATCACGGCTGATGACCTGGGCCGGGCCGGTGACCCGGCCGTGAGCGATATCGCAGGCACCGGCTGCCCGGTTCTCCCCGCGGCTGATCCCGGCCACCAGGCCGATACAGAACGCACCCGCGACGATAAGCAGGACGGAGAGCACCACCAGGCCGGTGAACATCACTGGTCATCCTCCGTTCCGGGTTTCCGTTCAAGACAACTGCAGTTATGTCCTTCTTTCCACATATCATCAATGGTGCACCAGTGCGCCCTGAACCTTTTCCGTCGCGGGAAATAAGTGTTCAGGAGCATTTGTACCTTATCGTCGTACCACCATTTAACCCGCATCCCTGCGCCTCTCACATATCCGGTAGCGAATCCCCGATCTGGATCGAGCACCCGGGAATCGCGCCGTAGGTCTTGCTTGACAGCAGTGTGACGACCTGGGCGTCGTCGGTCCAGGCGCCGCCCATGGTGAGCCCATCGAGAACGGCGCGGATGAGCTTGTCGAGGTCGGGCCGTTTGGCCGGGTAAGTGACGGATTTGGGCAGGGATTTGGGGCGGGCGAGCCGGAAGGTGATGCGGACGAAGACGGGGCCGCCGAGCGGGACCGGTACGGTCTGCTGGGTTTCGGCGCGGACGGCTTCGCGCCATGGCTGGACGGCTGCGCGGTTGTTCTCGACGATGACGGGGCGGCCGGTGGTCTTGCCGCCGGCGCGGACGACGGTCTTGGAGCCTTGCGGGGCGGGGGTGCCGCGGACCTCGATCGTGTAGGACGTCACCGGTCATCACCGGCGCGGCGATCCCAGTGCTCGAGCAGCTGCTCGAGCACTTCGGCGTAGGTGACGGCGCGGCCGCGCTGTTCGCTCATCTGCTCGCGGATGGTGGTGAGCCGGTCGTGGATGAGGCGGGGCACGCTGATGGGGATTTTGGCCAGGCCGCGTTCACGGGCGGCGGGCCGGATTCTGGCGGCGGTCACGGGTCACTCTCTTTGTGGTAGTGCCAGGTGCAGTCGGTGTCGGCCCTGGCGCGGATCAGGATGAGCTCGGCGGGGATGAATTCCCAGAGGCAGGTGCAGGACGCCGGCACGTCGCGGATGATGGCCGCGATGGTGCGGGCGTCCTGGTCCTGGTCGTGATGCGGGTCAGGCACCGTCAGGGAGCGGCTGGGCGGCGGTCTTGATGAGGGCGGCGGCGGTCTTGAGGACCGCGATCGCCTCGTCTTTGGTGAGGTAGCCGTGGTCGCCGGTGCCCAGCTGCCAGTTCGTCACGCCGTAATAGCCGCGTTCCCAGTTCGCCGGGATGTCGGTGAAGTCGCGGATGCTGGTGCGGGTGCGGACTTTCCCGGTCAGGTACAGCACGGCGGCGAGGCGGGTCTCGAGTTCCTCGGTGAGGTCCCCGTCTGACCAGGGGAACCGGCCGGCAGCGGCCATATGGGCCTGCGCGGTGGCCAGCAGCGCGCCGCAGATCGATATGCCGGTCTCGCCCTCGTAATCGGGGTAGGGCGAATATCCGTATTCGGCGATCTTGTCGGCGGCCTGCAGGTACATGCCGGCCAGGACGCCGATTCCGTCGTCGCTGATGCAGGTCAAGGTTCCTCCCCTAGTAGCGGATTGCATAATCTGATCCTAATCAGGATATGCGCAGATTATCAAGGGGAATATGAGAAATCCTTGTCCCATCGACGGGGAACGGCCCGGGCGGGAAGCCTCGCGCGCGTCAGCTACCTGTACGGTGGTTGCTCTCCGTCAGTGGTTACCGGGTGCTGTGAGCTCGAGAACCCGGGGTTTACGTGCCGTACCGGGTTCTGGCGAAGCCAGGTTCCGGTACGGAGCGGGGGCTCCGGGGGGGACCCCCGGAGTGGGGGTCCAAGGGGGGCTCTGCCCCCCTCTGAAGTGCAGGGTGCGGATCACCCGGCCGCCATTACGGACGGTTTTCGGGTATAACTCACCGCTACGGGGCTATTTTCTTGAATAGCTCCCGCAGTGCTGGTATAGTTAACATCGCGATGTTAGATCCGGCACACTAGCCGGCGATGATCACCATCCGGAAGCCCCCCCGCCGAAGTCATGCCGGGGGGTTTTTCCGTTGCAGCGCCTGCTACTGTGGGGGGTGCTGGCCGCTTCACCCCCCCAGGCGGCTGGCACCCCGAGGGGGGCCCCGGACATCCGACCCTGGTCCGGGGCCTTTCTGCGTTGTGGCGTTCCTGCCCGGGCAACCTCGCGAGGCAATGCCGTGCGACACCGGCTTTGCCCGGGCAGGCTTACTGCCAGTCCCGCAGCTCGATCTTGGAGTGCCGCCCGGCCGGGTCGCCGGCGTCGTCGTAGATCCGGTCACGCCACGGCTGCGCCTGGACCTGCCGCAGCGCGGCGCGGCCGCCGGCGTTGAGCCGCAGCCGGATCGCGCGCCCGGCCGGGATCACGCCCTGCGCGGGCAGCCGCCGCCCGGGATCGAACTCGAGGGCGCCGGTGTGCAGCGGCACCGCCCGCTTGTCCGCCCGCCACCCGCCGCGGCCGGTGGCATACCAGCGGTACTGGTAGTACAGGGCGCGGACCAGGGCGCGGGTCCACCGGTCGCGGGCGTCCAGGCCGCCGCGGCCAGCCGCCGAGACGTTGTCGGCGCCGCGCCAGTCGATGCCGAGCACCGCGGCCCGCGCGGCCGTCGCCGGGCCGGGGTCGGCGAGGCGGGTGCTGACCCAGGTTCCGCGCGGCACGTCGTAAGCGCGTTCGAGGAGCTGGCGGGCGGCGCGGTCGAGCGACACGCTCAGCGGATCACGTACTGCGGGCATGGCTCTAAGCATGTACTATCGTGATCGTTAGCCTTGCTAACTATGTAGCGTTTGCTGCCGCCCGGAGGTTGCCTGTGCCGACGCGCCGGATACTCGAGACCACGCTGCTGGCGATAGCCCTGGCCAGGCCCGTGTTCGGGACCATGCGCCTGTGGGCGGTCAAGACGATGCAGCAGACCAGCCCCGGTACGCCCATGCATACCGTCGCCGAGATCGTCGCCGTCCTCACCTAGGGGAAACCTCATGGCCACTGGTGAAGCCACCACCGTCAGCGCGGCCGGCAGGCCCCAGCCGCAGACCACCGGCGAACCCGCCGGCGGCCCGTTCATCCGCCATTCCGCGCCCGGCCGCCGCCCGATCTACTCAAGCACCGCGACCTACGGCCTGTACTTCGGCCCCAAGATGGTCGCCGCGCCGGGCTGGTACCGCGGCTACAAGCTGAAGTTCATCAACACCTCCGGCGGCGGGTCCGGCGGTGTCATCTCCGCCCTGGCCGGCGGGCAGGACGCGCCCGCCTCGATCGTGACCCAGCTGCAGTGCAAGGACGCGTACGGCACGAACCTGTTCGCGGGCCCGGGCTATGAGATGCTCAAGATTTTCCAGCTGCTGTCGGGCCAGTACGGCATCGACGAGACCAGGTCCATCGAGGCGCTGCCCAGCTGGACCGGGATCACCGCCGCCACCGGCGCGTTCACATTCCTCAGCTATCTGCCGTTCGAGTTCACCCAGGCCTACGGGGTGATCGCAGCCGCTAACGCCGCGCTGCTGCCGGACCTGCAGATGCCGATCGCGACCCTGTCCACCCTGTTCAGCACCAGCCCGAGCCCCGCGCCTACCCTGGTCGTGCAGAACGACGCGGATTTCTACTGGCTGCCGAATGTGCCCACCGACCCGCCGGGGCAGGGCACTACCCTGCAGTGCATCTACCAGCCGTGCAACCCTCCGGTCCCGTCCGGCGGGTCACTGCGCGTCCAGCTGCCCCGGCTCGGCGGGTACCTGGCCTGGCTGGGCTTCGACTTGCGGGACTCGACCGGTGCCCGCGTCGACGCCTGGCCAGCCCGGCCCGGGATCTTCGTCGACTCGGTCGAGCTGATCAACTCCGACATCGCCGAAATCTACGACGACATGGCGATCGCGTTCGGGATCGGCGGCGGCGCCTACGGCGGCGCGGCCGGCGGCTACTCCCAGACCGCCGCGGCGACCGCGATCGTCAACCCGCGCCCGGCCGGGATCATCGCGATCTCCCGCAAGACCAGCCTGTCCCAGCGTGACCTGGGCCTGCTCGACACCGGCGAGAAGTTCCTCTCGTCCAACCCGGGGACCCAGATCGAGCTGAACGGCGTGCCGTGGGGCACGATCTCCAACACCCCGGGCAACCTGTCCGCGATCATCGGCCAGATCGTCCCCTCGGGCCGGCTGATCCAGGGCCTGCCGGAGGTATGACATGCCCGCCGGCTCCGGCCCGTCCATCACCCGCACCACCGGCGTATCGGTCGCCGCCGCCGAGGTCGTGCTCGCGGTCACCCCGGTATCGAACTGGAATTCCCAGGCCGGCAACCTGATCTCGGCGTCAGTGAACTTCACGCCCGGCACCGCGCAGACCACCACCACCTTGCGGATCCGGCAGGGCAACGGCACCGGCGGCGCCCTGGTCGGCATCGCGCACGCGGTCACCACCGTCGCCGCGGCGCCGATCGAGCTCGCGATCGAGGAGGTCGACACGTCCGCGTTCGGGCTGGCCCAGCAGGCCGCCCAGTACACGCTGACCGCGCAGACCAACGCCGCGGGCCCGGGCACCGCCAACGCGGCGGTGATCGAGCTCGAGACCATCTCCGCGGTGCTCTAGGGAGGACAGGATGAACTTCGGCACCGGCCTGGGCGGCTCGGTCGTAGGCGGCCTCTACGGCGGCTCAGGAAACACCACAGGCGGCGCGGGAGCCCCGGCCGGCACATCGGGCCCCACCGGCTCCCCCACCCTCGTACAGGCCGCCTGGGGCGTGCAGAGCGACGGTTCCAGCCGGGCCCCCCAGTACGCGTCGTGGATCGGCGCCCTCGCCTGGGGAGCCCTGATCGGCCTGTGGTGGGTACTTCCCAGATAGACAGGAGAAATTCGTGAACAGTTTCTGGGGCGGCGTCGTCGTCGGCGTCCTGGGCGTATGGGCGTTCCACAAGTGGGTCCGGCCGCTGCCCGGCGGCAGCGCGCAGGGCGGCTGACGTGAACGGCGGCATCCTGCGGCCGGTGCTGATCATCGCCGCCGGGATCATCGTGGCCTCCGTCGCGTTCGGGCTGATCGGCCGGCTCGGCGGATGAACCGCGCGATCCTGCTGGCCTGGGCATTCGGCCTGGGGCTGGTGACCTGGCGCGGCATCCGCCAGTCACACAAGCCGGTGCCGCCCGGCCAGTACCTGGCCGCCTCCGGCGTGTTCGTCATGCTCAGCCTGCTCGCCGCCTACGAGCCGGCCGAACGCGTCGCGGCGCTGCTCGCCTGGGGTTTCGACCTGGCCGTACTGTTCCAGGTGCTGCCCGGCCAGGTCGCCGGGCCCCCGGCGCCGCCACGGCAGCAGCAGACACGCGCGCACATGCCAGCCGCCTAGCAGGACAGGAGGGACAAAGGGATGCGGGCAACCGGGCTGTGGGCCCTGGCCGGGCTGATCGTCACCGGCTGGATCATCGGCGACGCCTTCGCCAACCCCAAGGGCGTCACCGCCGCCGGCAACGTCGTCACGTCGCTCTGGAAGACCAGCGCGCAGGGCGTCGCCGGCCAGCGGATCACCTGACGCCGTTTCACGTGAAACATGACACTGCACGGACACGGAGGACCCGATGACGGTATGGCGGTGGGGCACGACCGGTGTTCCCGTATCGTCGGCGTTCATGCCCGCCGTCACCAAGACCATCGGCGTCTCCCAGCAGTACAAGGGCGATGTCGACGGGCAGCCCGGCACCGAGGCGATCGCCGCGCCGAACACCCAGATCCCGCAGGACCGCTACCAGGTCTCCGCTGACCACCGCTCCAGCGACGCGCCGCCCTGGTGGTACCCGCAGATCTGGTACCAGACCCGGCTGCCCGGCCTGCCGTTCCCCGGCGGCGCCAACGACGCCGGCGTGATGGTCTACTCCGACAACCAGCTGCCAGTACCGGCGATCGAGCCGATGCGCGGTACCCGCCGTCTCGGCGGCGGCCAGGTCGCCCCCGTCTGGCAGGACCCGTACCGCCGCGCCGTGACCGAGCGGACAGTGCAGCTGCGCTATGCCTGACGACGACGGCGGCGGCGGCGGGAAGTCCATCCTGGGGGATCCCTCGAAGAAGATCGCCGGCGTCCCCCAGCCGGTCGCGATCGGCGGGATCATCCTGATCGGCGTGGCCGGGATCATCTGGTTCCTCAAGCGCCGCAAGAAGGGCACGCCGACCAGCTCCACCGCCACGACGGTCATCACCGGCAGCTCGAGCACGGGCATCAGCCCACAGATGCTCGAGGCGATGCTGAAGGACTGGCAGCAGCACCCCGGCACCACCTCGAGCTCGACGGCGGCGTCCGGGACCGGCACCGGCCCGGGCGGCGGCGGCGGTTCCGGGACCGGCGCCGGCACGACCTCCCCGGTGACCACCCCGCCCAACGGGCCCGGCACGTCGACTACGACGAACGAGTCCGGCAACATGCACGGCATCACCGAGGCCCAGGCCCAGTACCTGTTCGACACCGGCAACATGCCCTACGTGTACGACAAGGCGACCAACAGCTACGTCCGGTGGCAGGGCGCCCCCCAGGCCGGGCAGACCTACTACGCCGGGCCCCTCAACTGGCAGGTCAACCTCCAGAACGGCAACATCACCGGCGGCACCGCCGGCCACCCCACCTATGCGCACCCGCCGGCCGCCGCCAAGCCAGCCCCCAAACCGCCAGCCAAGAAACCCGCGGCGAGGAAACCGCCGCCGAAGAAGAAATGAGGGGAGACAGCCTTGGTCAGCACCCGCGGGTTCCCCGCCGATAACACCCATTACGCGGTACCCGGTCACGCGCACCCGTGGCATCCGTGGCAGCCCTGGCACCGGCCGCCGGTCTCCCTGTACGGCGGCCGTGACCAGACACTCGACCTGACCGGCCCGGTCGGCGCCGGCGACCAGGGCTACATGGGCCGCGACCTCGGCAACCCCGCCTCGATGCGGTACCCCTACAACTCCAGCCCCGGCATGTTCCGCCGGCTGCACCAGGGGGCAGGCGGCTGATGAGCCAATACGTCATCCAGATCCGCAAACGCGACGGCGAACCGCCCGAGATCATCGCCTCCAGCGGCGACATCCCCGCGGGCATGTGGACCGTGCACGGGGGCACCAGCCAGACCGTCGACCCGGACCTGCCGGACTGGCTCTGGCTGCAGGTAAGCCAGCGGGACCCGCAGGGCCGCTATGTCGAGCAGACACGCCACGAACGGCCGGTGAAAGCTGATGGACGACCAGCAGGACAGTGACCTCCAGGTCGCACGCCGCGCGATGATCACGTCAGCGGCCGGGTACGCCGGCATGCTCGCCGTCGCGCTCGCCGTCCACTTCGCGTTCAGCCGCCGCGACACCATGACCCGCGCCGCGGCCCGCGTCCGCGCCGTGTTCCGGCCCCCCGCCCGGGCCGCCGACCTCGACACGGCCGCGGCGATCCGCGCCGACCTGGACCAGGTCACCCACGCCGACCTGTCCGCCGAGCAGGCCTAGATGAACCGCAAGAACCTGCCCCGGCTGCGGCGCCGGATCGCCGCCCAGCACACGCACGCCGCCCGGCACGCCGCGGACCACTTCACCCCCGCCGCCACCGCGGCGATGGGCAGCATGCACCCGCCCGCCCCGCAGGAGATGGTCATGCCGCTGACCATCGTGCAGATGACCGGCGACGTGCACCAGGTCGCCGAGATGGTCCCGCTGTACGCGGGCCCGCGCGGCGCCCCGGTCCCCGCCACCGCTCCCGGCCAGTGGGTCCAGATCCACGCCGCCGGCCGCCCCTGATGTTTCACGTGAAACGGAGCACCCGATGACCGACCAGAACGACCAGCCCCCCGCAGGGGAGGAACTGACCGACGAGCAGAAAGCATTCCTGCTCGCCCAGCAGGCCCAGCAGGCCGCCACGTCGCCGAGCCCGGCCGCCGACACTGCCGCCTCCATGGGGCAGATGACCGGCCGCGGCCCCGAACTGCCCGCCGAATCAGCGATGGACCAGCTGATGGCCGCGCTCCGGGCCCAGTCCGCCCAGATCGAGGCCCTGCAGGCCCAGGTCGGCGTCATGCAGAAGCAGAGCGAAGAGGCTCAGGCCGCCACCGGGGGACCGCTGACCATCCGGTACGCCGACGGCGCGGTTGCCAAGCTGCAGGCGCTCAAAGCCCAGCATCCCGACGTGCCCCAGGGACATTTCGACGCCGTCATCAAGGCCGCCGAAAGCCTCGCCGAAGGTGCCCGCGCGCTGGTCAAGACCGGCGCCCCCGCCGTGATCAAGGACGTCGAGGGGCCCGCGGCCGCGATCGGCAAGTTCATGACCCGGACCCACTGGAAGCTGTCCGGCAAGCACATCGACTTCTCCGCGATCGCCGACGACGTCGAGACCGCGGTTGAGGAAGCGCTCAAGCTGGTCGCCTGATGGCCCTGGAGAAGATGGCCGGCCGCGGATCGTGGGGCATCGCGTTCCTCGTCGCGGCTGGCATCGTCGCCGAGATCGTCGCCAAGGCCTGCAGCTCACCCCAGACCACCGAACTCAACGCCGACACCCGGGCACCCACGCTGATGAAATGGGTCAACGTCGGCATGGGCGAGGCAGCGCTGTTTGTCGCCGCAGCCGCCTACCTCGATCCCGTTCACCGGGTGCCGATCCTGCTCGGCGGCCTGGCCGAAGGCGTCATCACCTACGGCCAGTACCTGCACGCCAAGCAGGCTGGTCTCGCCTCCAGCGAGCCCGGCACCGAAACCGCCTCCGGCGCCCCCCGCAAGGCGCCGGCCCGCGCCGCCTGGGGGATGGCATGATAGCGATCGGATTCGCCGGAGTCTGGGCGTTCTACTCCGTGGCCACCTGGGGATGGGTGCTGGTCAAGGGCTACAACATCACCCTGCGCGAATGGCTCTCGCCGGTGCACGTCTACCAGTGGCCCGCCGCTGATCCCGATTTCATCCCGGCAGGCCACCTGTTCCCCGTCTCCGGCGCCCAGGCCGCCAAGCCGGCCGCGCAGGTCCAGACCGCATAGAGGGCGCCGGTGGCCAACCTCACCTATGCCCAGCTCGAGGGACTGTGGATCAAAGCGGGCGGTTCCCAGCCCCTGGCACCGGTCGCGGCCGCGATCGCCGAAGCCGAGTCCGGCGGGAACCCGGGCGCGGTCAACCCGAACGACAACGGCGGCCGCCAGTCCTCGTTCGGGCTGTGGCAGATCAGCACCGGCACCCATGCGCCGCCGTCGCCGAACTGGGCCGACCCGGCGACCAACGCGCAGCTGGCCGTGGCCAAGTTCCGCGGCGCCGGCAACACCTTCTCCCCGTGGGGCACCTACGATTCCGGCGCCTACCGGGCCTACCTGTCGCCGGGCACCACCGCCGACATGAACGTGGCCGGCAACCCGGCCGCGATCACCGCCCAGCTGACCGCCGCCCAGACCCAGGACTGCCTGATCGGTTTCGGCGGCGTCCCCGGCAGTTCATGGATCAACGACATTTTCGGGTCCGGCGGCAACGTCGGATCATTCTGCCTGCTCTCCCGCTCCCAGGCACGGAGCTGGATCGGCGCCGCCATGCTCGCCGGCGGCACCGCCGGATTCGCGTTCGCCGCCGGGCTGCTGATCTGGATGGCGGGCCGCGAGACCGTCATGGGCGCCGCCGCGCTGGGCCTGATGCAGCGCCGGCAAGCAGAATCCGTTACCGGCCAGGCCCAGGCGCCGCAAGCCGGCCAGCCGCGGCGCCGCATCAGGGCCAGGTCATGACGACAGCCGCATGGATCACCGCGGCCACCGGACTGATCACCGCGGTCATCAACGGGGCCGCGCTGATACGGCACGGCCGCCGGGACAGGGCCCGGTTCGATGAGCACGGCCAGCGCCTCGACGACCTGGAGACCGGTAAATCTTTACCGGCCGCCGCCGGTGTTTCACGTGAAACCGGCACATCCTTAACGGAGCACGTCCTCGGTTTTTCCAGCATTATCACTGACCGCGGCGGGAACAGGTCCAGGCCGATAATCCGGTCGATCGTCGTGCGCGCGATCCCGGTCAGCAGCCAGATTTCCCGTTTCGACAGCCCCGCCGCATAGGCGCCCTTGACCAGCTGGTCGCGGCGCCTGTTGTTCCGGCCCCAGCTGGCCAGCAGCTGCCGGGCCCGCTCCGGGCTCACGTGACTTTCGGCGGGCGCACCATCAGCATCGGTGCCCGCAGCTCATCGGAGACGACCAGCCACCAGAATTTAGGCAGCTCGTCGACGGCGGCCTGGATTTCCTGCCACGGCCGGCCCGCGACCCGCGCGGCTGACCGGATCAGATCCCGGTCCCGGGTCCGGCACACCGCGATCAGCGTCGCCTGCCGGGTCGCGGCCTTCTCCACCCAGGCCAGGTACTGCATGTTCGCCAGCACGCTCATCTTGTCCCGCGCCGCCGAGATGGCCTGCCGGGCGATGTCCTCGCCCAGGCCGAACATCCGCCGGTCGGACAGGATCTGGTGCTCATCGACCAGCAGCGACCACCCGCCGGTCTGCCGCGCGTACTCGATCGCATCGCGCATCAGCTGCCGGTTCGCGATGTCGGCGGCGCGGGTCCGCGATTCGATCCCGGCGATGATCCGCACCGGCCGTCCCTCGGCCCGGTCCTGGTCCAGCCGCCGCCACGCCTGCCATTCCCTGCTGAACGGTTTCGGTTTCGCCAGCCCGCCCGGCACCGTCGACACCCGCGTCCATCCCGAATTAGACAGCGACTCATCGTTGCCTTTGGGGTCGAGAGCAAGCACGTAATTGCGGCATTCCTGCAGCAGCCACACCACGAAATTCGTCTTGCCCTCACGGGTCTTGCCGACCAGGGCGACATGCTGGCCGGGCTGCCACGGCGGCGGCAGCGTGACACGGCGGCCGTCCTTGACCAGCTCGCGGAGCTGCCCGGTCGCCCAGCTGATGAACTCTAGCGGGGTCAGCGCGACGACCGGCACCAGGCCCTCGTACCGGTCAGCGGTGATGGTCACCTGACCAGTATGACGCGGTGCCTGGCAGCCGGTTTCACGTGAAACCGGGCGGTACCGGCGGGCGCGGCACCACCTGTGAGGCGACCCGCGGGTCGGGCGGGATGAACTGCATGGTACGCGGGTCGGGATGGGGCACGCCCGGCTCCGGTACCGCGACGACGGCGCCGACCGCGGGCACCGGTGACGGCGCCGGTTCCGGGCCGGTTTCACGTGAAACATCAGAGCCGGGACCGCGGTAGAAGAACGACGTGGTGACGTCGCGGGCCTCGCGCTGCACGTCGGCGAACCGCTTGGCCGGGTCCGGGGGTGCGAGGATCCAGGCGATGAGCTTGTCCGCCTGGTCGGACAGCTCGTTAAGTTCCTCGGCTTTGGCCTGGATTTCCTCGGCGTTCCGCTGGCTGATCTTGAACATCGACATGAGCGACAGCCGCAGGCCCCCGATCATGATGCGGGTCCGGTCATCGTAGGCGGGCTTGCCGGTGGCGGGGTCGATCACCGGCCGCAGTACCGGCGCGCCGGTGGGGTCGACGAGGTCGCGGCCTTTGGCGTCGCGGGCCTGCTCGAGTTCCACGCTGCCGAACCGGTAGATCATCGCGGTCCACGCGACTGACCCGACCATCGCGTTGACTGCCTCGAGGCGTTCCTCCTGCCGGGCGACCGGCTGCAGGAATATCCGGTCGGTGACCGTGTCGCGGGCCGCGTCCTCGAGGATCACCCCGGCCATCGGCGCCTGGCAGGCCATGATCCGCTGCACGGGCGGCATCGCCCGGGCCATGTGCGCGATCTCCATCCACGCGCGTTCGAGCAGCGGCGCGACCGGCAGCCGGTCCCGTACCGCACCGCCCTTGCCTTTGCTGCTGCCGCGGGGTTTGCGCCTGCCCGCCGTCCGGCCGGTGCCGAACAGGCGGCGCCGGGCCCGGGACCGGATCGGCTCGGGCTTGACCGCGCGCGGGGTCTGTTCCGGCTCGACCGGCTGCGAGCCGGTTTCACGTGAAACATCGTCGTCGGGGCCGAAGTCGTCGTCTGTCACGCCGGCGCTGCCGGCGATGATGTCGTCGTACAGTTCGTAGCTGTCATCGGACAGCTTTCCCCGGTCCGGGACGGCGTGCCCGTTGTCGCGGAGCACGCGGCGGACCTCGGCCGCGGCCGGGTGCTGGCCGGTCACGACATGCCCGCGATCAGCCCGGGCGGCCGGCGGAACCCGGGTGGCACCTCGGATTCTCCGGGTTTGCCGATGCGGGTCGCGGCGGCGTGGGTCCAGCACACCTCGACGACCGCCCAGCCCATCACCTCGACGGGGGCCATGGTGACCGCGGCCGACAGCGGCGGCATCGTGAAGTTCTTCTTGGCGGCCAGGTAGATCACCTTGGTGTCGGGGCCAGACAGGTTCTCGTCGACCCAGGCCTGATCGATGCCCAGGTGGTCGATGAGCGCGGCTTTCCAGTCGGCGACGCAGACCGCGCACCAGTGCCGTTCGCCCTCGGGCGGGATGGGGCCGGTGATGACCAGGCGTGTCATGAGATCTCCTGGAGGGTGATGGGGCAGCGGTGGACGATGCCGCGGTCGACGAGCTCGTTGAGTTCGCGCTGCAGATCCCACAGCCGCGTGTGGGCGGCGTCCAGGTTGGCCAGCGTCGGCATGGTGTAGGCCTGGTTGCGGGTCGCTTCCATCTGGGCCTGGATCTCGATCTCGCGGGGCGGGTGGACGCACGGCGGGCAGATGTTGGCCATCCGCCGGGCGAACATGTAGGCGTGCCCGTTGCACATCCACGTGCCGTGACCTTTGTGGCCGCACCGGCAGGTCATCCGGTACCGGGCGTCGGCCCGGGCGGTGCAGTGCCACATATGCTCGCCGAGATGGGCCGGGCCGTAGAACCCGCCCTCGAGGCCTGTCATCTCCGATTCATAACCGAATGGGTCGCACCGCTGCACCAGCACGCCGCCGCCGGCTCCGGCCACCGTGACGTCGGGCAGCCACCAGGGGGTGTTATCGAGCACCGAGGGGTTCACGCATCACGTCCGATCAGGACACGCCGGATCACCGAGCGGACGCCGGTCTGCTGCTCGCGGGGCTGCTTTTCTTTCTTGACCGCCTCGACGACCGACGTGACTTCTTCGCGCCAGTCCCGTTCCCGTTTGTCGGCTTCGCGGCGTTCGTCGGCGGCGGTGATCTCGCGGCGGACCTGGTCCTGTATCGCGCCGATGTCCAGGCCCGCCGTGCTGCCGCCGGCCTGGGTTTCCGTCCCGGCGCTTGCAGGTTTGCCGCCGGGAGTGAGGCGCCCGAGCAGCTGCTCGAGTATGCCGCGCTGCTCGCGCTGCTCACGTTCGATCGAGGCGATCCGGGTGGTGGTGTCGTCGGCCTGCTGGCCGGTGCTGGTGGTCGTGGTGGTGCTGGTGCTCGGGTCGCCCATTCCGGGTTCCTCCGGTTCTGTCCGGGTGCGCGTAATCAGCGCGTAATCAGCCATACCATCCCTGCTGGTGCAGGTAGCTGTGTGCGAACGGCATGTACTTCTTGACGCATTCGAGGTGCAGGGTGAACTGGGGCAGCCCCGCGGTGCCCTGGCGTGCCGTGAACATCTGCAGGCCCAGGTAGACCACGTCATCGGCGGGCAGGTGTTTCTCGCATGCGTCACAGCGGTACTCGGTGATCCGTTCGATAGTGTCCTCGGGTACCGACCGGCCGTCGATGATCAGGAAGTTGATCCTGGTCACTGGCTGTTGCCGGCCCAGCGGTCGGCGAGCCGGGCCCGGCGGCCGGACAGGAATTTGCGGGCGGCGGGCAGGAATTCCCCGGCCGCTCGTTCGGCCCGGGATGCCATGTCGGTGAGCTGGCCTATCTGGCTGCTGATGCCGGCGAGCTGGTCCCGGATTTCGTCCAGCAGCCGGGCCTCATCGGTCACATAATCATCGGTTATCTGCCGATTACCGTTTGTTTTCGGGGGGTTCGCGGGCATGGGATGATCTTAATCCTGTAAGGTGCCTGGTGAGCAGGCCGCCGCGCCAGTGTGGTCCATTCGTGGAACTGATCAGCTTAGGGGTAAGCCGGTAAGGCGCGGCGGTCCTGCCAGCACCTCCCGGCCGTCGTAGGATAATTAGCATGGCTAACGACGTTACGCCGGAGGAACGGCTCGCGGCTGACCTGGCCGCCGGTGACCCGGGCGAGTGCACGTGGTGCGCCCGGGCGCCCGGGCTGATCCTGATCGGCGCCGGCGCGCTGCTGCTGTACATCGGTACTGACATCCTGACCGGCGGGCTGCTGACCCGGCTGCTGTCCGGGGTGCCCGCCGCAGCCACGGCGGTATCGGCGGCCGCGGAGACCGCGGTGCCGCCGGGCGTGATGACCATCGTTGCCGGGGGGGTGGACGGCGATGGAGAGCCTGAGTCCTGACGCCGGCATGGCCCAGCTCGCCCAGGCCTATGCCGCGCAGGCCGCCGGTACCGCCCCGGGCCCGGACCAGCCACCGGCCGGAGGGGCGGAGCTCGACGTGTTCGCGCGGCTCACGATCGCCCTGGACCGCGCGACCGATGAGATGCGGCGCCAGCGGCACGCCGCCCGCAAAGCCTGGGACCACTGCCATCCGGTCCCGCTGGTCCCCCTGTCGAACAACGCGGCCGGCACGATCACCGACCCGGACCGGTGGGGACCGAAAGAGGGCTGGGCGTGGCAGGTCCTGCGGGTCTCCGTGGTATCCAACGCGACGGGCGGGGCGACCGCCGCCGCCCTGTTCGACTCGACGGCGGCGATGGAGGGCGCGACCCAGCTGCAGGGGTTCACCGGAACGGCGGGTGCGTTCATGGGCCTGTGGGAGCCCAAGGGGCATTTCATGCTGCCCGGCTCGCAGCTGGTATGGACCAGCACCGGCGGCGGCATCACGGTCAACGGCGAGGCGATCGAGATCGCTCTCGACTGGCTCCCGACGTACCTGATGTGAGCCGGTCATGCCGCGGTGGTTTTCCTGGTCAGCCGGCAGCTGGATCCCCGGCGTGTCCGGCCCGGGCATCCGCCGTCCGCCGGTCGCCCCCGTCACCCATTTCCAGCAGGTGCGCCGTATCGCGATCCGCCCGGGCGAGGGCACCAAGACCGCCATCGTGTCCGCGGCCGGCACAGCCAAGATCACCCTCGGCCCCGAGGCACTGATCACCTGGTACGTCGACTACGTCTCGATCTCCACGACCGCCGGCGCTAACGACATCTCGACCTGCGCGGTCACCCTCGGCCCGGCGACCAACGGGATCGTGCCCGGCGGCCAGTCCTACGTCGGCGGCGGCGACACCATCAGCCTGGGCGGGCGGGCGATCCGCCCGGGCGAGTACATCACCCTGCAGTGGTCGGGCGGGGTCACCGGCAACCTCGCGATCGCCACCGTCAACGGCGTACAGGACGTGCTCACATGATGATCGCCCTGGCCCTCCTGGTCGTCTCGCTGTGGCTGCTCGCCGGGCTGGTGACCTGGATCCTGGTGACCATGATGCCGGCCGGGCTGCCCGAGCCGCGGCCGGACCAGCAGTACCAGGAATCCGGCGCGGCGATGGCACCCGGCTCGCAGACCCCGGTAGTGCGGGCCCGGCAGGTGATCATCTCCGGCACCGGCGCCACGGTCACCGGCCTGTTCGTCTATAACAGCACCCCGGGCCCCGGCAACGCGCCGGTCGACTCGATCACCCGCAGCGCCACCGACCCGTTCGGCAACACGGTCCAGCCTGATTTCACCGCCTACGGGATCGGCGGCGCCTATGCGCAGCTGACGGACGGCGCCCTCAATTTCCAGGGCACCGCGTCACAGGCCACCCCCGCGCAGATTTTCACCCAGGACATCGCCGGATTCCTCGATTTCCTGTCAGGGCAGGTCACAGGCGGTGACGTGCAGTCAGAGATCACGCTGCAGTCCCGGCAGGCCTCCGGGGTGTCCAAGAGCCAGATCCTGCTGAACGCCGACCAGATCGGCGGCGTGTTCAACATGCCGGTGGTACCGCCGACCGGGCCGATCGGCGCCCCCGCCTCCTACACCCAGACGTGGGGGAACGACGTCGACCGTGCGATCAACTCGATCATCGCCACCATCGGGAACACGGGCATCTGGTGAGCGGCGGGGTCCGGGTCGTGTTCGTCCGGGTGGTGTGGGACCGGCAGTCCATCCCGCTGAAACTGCCCGGGGTGCGGCTGTTCGACCTGCACATCGGCCCGGAGCCGGGGCATCCGTACGGCCGCAAGGGCGCCGCGCTGGCCGGGGCGTGGCGGCAGCTGGCGACCCGGCAGTGCACCGGCATGCTGATCATGGACGCCGACGTCGCCGTCGACCCCCTGGACGTGTCGGTGATGCTCAACGCGATAGGGAACGAGCCGGGCGTGGTGTGGACCGCGCCGGTCAGGCTGTGGCCCGAATCGACGCAGCGGCCATCGTGGGTGTGGGGGCACTGGGATGAGACGGGCCCGTCGCAGGAGCCGTGCGAGCAGCCCACCACGTTCAGTTTCGGGCTGACCTACCTGCCGCGCAAGGCGATCTCGCGGGCGATCCGGGACGGGCTCGAGCGGTGGACGTTCCCCGGGGTCGACGGCCGCATGTCCAGGGCGGCGGTCGCTGCCCGCGTCCCTATCCGGGTGGTGGCCGGCTGCTGGCCTAAGCACCTGCACTTTTAACGATTCGTGAATCGTGAATTAAGGAAGGATTAAGGTGCCCAAATCTGATATTTACACGTTCGCCGGGTCGGCGACGCTGGCCGCCGCCGCGGCGACCGCGCTCGGGTCGCTGATCGCCGGGACCACGATCCGCGGCTGGGTTGTCGGGGTCCGGGTGGAGGTCGGCGTGACCGCCGCCGCCGCCGGCAACGACATCGTGTTCACCCTGGCCCGGCCGGGTAACACGCCGACCGGGACCGGCGCCGCCAGTTCGGACCCGCATGACTTCTCCGCGCCCGCCTCGATCGTGCAGCAGTACACGACCTGGTCGACGGCGCCGACAATCGGCACGATCCTGGCACGGTGGACTGTCCCGCAGGTCACCGGCGCGATGTGGTCTGAATTCCCGCCCACCGATTACGAATGGCAGATACCCGCGATAGCCAATGCCGCGGCTAATGCCGGGGTGCACCTGTTCGCGACCCCGACAGTGGCCACCTCCACGCCGGTCACATTTGACATTATCTATTCCGAGTAACCGGGGGGCCGGAGGGTGGCCGCCCCGTTCCTGATCGGCACCAGTGGCGGCACGACAGCCTCCAGCCAGGTCATTAACGTCGGTACCGCCGTGCCCGGCGGCGACGCCGTCATGGTGTTCATGGGCGCGTCTACGGTCAGCTCCCAGACCGTCACCGGTGTCACCGACAGCAAGGGCAACACCTATGCCCGGGTGATCGCCGCTGCCGTCACCACGGGCCATTTCCTGGACTGCTGGGCCGCGTTCGGCGTGACCGCGCTGACCACCTCCGACACGATCACTATCACCTGGTCCTCCGCGCTCACCGGCAAGACGCAGGCCGCGATCGGCATTTCCGGTGTGCCGTCGACCTCGGCCGCGGCGGTCGACCAGAAAACCACCGCCTCCGGCGCCAGCACCACTCCCACCGTCACTACCGGCACGCTCGCCCAGGCGAGCGAAGTAGCCATTGGCTGCATCAACTCCACCAACGTCCAGACCATCTCCTTCACTGCCCTGTCCAGCACCACCACCACCGTCGACCAGACCACCGGCTACACGAACACGTCGTCGACGGCGGCGGTCACCATGACCGGCAGCGCCTCCGATTCCGGGTGGGGCGCCGCCGTCATTACCCTCAAGCTCACCGCCACGGGCCCGGCCGCACCCGCCCAGATACCGCCCGTCCCGCGGCGCCGCCCCAGCCGCGGGTTCTCGGCCGGGCAGCCCGGCGCCGGTGCCCGCGTCGCGGTCCCCGCACCCGTCCAGCTGCTCACCGCACCGCGGCGCCGCCCCGCCCGGGCCGTCATCGGGTTCACGCCCGTTGCCGGGACGAATGCCCAGCCGGTCGCGGTCCCCGCACCCGTCCAGCTGCTCACCGCACCGCGGCGCCGCCCCGCCCGGGCCGTCATCGGGTTCACGCCCGTCCGCGGCGCCAACGCTGTCCCGGCGCTGGGCCTGCCGCTCCGGGCGCCGCAGCTGCCCCGGCGCCGTGCCCCGCAGCGGGCCGTGCTGCCGCCCCTGCGCATCAGTCGTGTTGCGCCGGTAATCCCGCCCCGCCCGTCCGCCGCCGGTGATACTGTCCATCCGTGGCGTAAACATCCCTGGCCGCGAACCCCGATCGGCATCCCTGTTCTCGACCCCGGTCCAGCCGCTAGTACCGGCACCGAGACACGGATACTGCCCGAGGACCCCGCAGCCCTGGCACCCGGGCAGAGTGCCGGGGCGGTCTGGTCACCGGCGGGACCCGGGCTTACCGAACGGGCACGGACCGCGGCCGGGGAGGCGATCGCCGCAGCTACGGGCGCCGCTGCCCGGAATGTCCCGGACAGCGGCGCCCTGACCGACCCCGGTATCGCCGACGCGGTCAGCTACTGGCAGCAGCACCGCACCAAGAAGAGAGGACGGCACTAGATGGCGCAATGGGAAGACCCCCCCTCCCCCGGGCACACCCGCCCCTACCAGGCCCGCCCGGGCCGGGCCGACCTGGTCCTCCAGCTGGCCGCCTGCGGGGTCATGGGCGGCCTGGTCCTCGGCGCCCTGGCCCTCGCCGTCCTGGCCTGCCTCGGCAGGCTCTTATGCGGATTGTCTCCAAGTACCTGCCGCCCAGCACGGAAACACTGGAAACCCGCCTGATAAACCTCGATAAACCCGGCGAGCACCTGTGGATCATGACCGGCGCATGGCACATAGCCAACCCCGAATCCGCCTTTGACCCCGCCCAGATAAAACTGATGGACCGGGAAAACCTCGTCGCATTCGCCGGACCCGGCTGCTACAAATGCGAAAAACCATACAGCAAGCAGATGTCCAAGCGCCGCTGCAACGGGACCATTGACACGGTACAATGAGAAAAGACGACCCGGCCGACAAACAGCACCAGTGCCCGTGCGGCAGCACCGAATTCCGTGTATACATAACTCCGATGGAGCGGGTATACCTGGAATGCGCAAAATGCGATGAACATTTCCACGGGGAAGAAACAGCCGAATGACAGCTCTCCTGCCGGGATGCATACCCGGCTCCCAGCCCGGCACGCCCTCCCGCAACGGCCTGCCCCAGCCCCGCCCCTACGTGTACCGGGGAAACAAACCCGACCGTGTCACACTCCCGACCGGTGAACGGGTACTCGCCCACCTGGCCCTGCACCCCGGCCTGACCACCACCGAGCTCGCCCGCGTCCTGCGCATCACCACCAGCACCGGCCGGCCCAACGGCTGGTCAGTCAACCAGGCCCTGCGACGCCTCGAGGCCAAAGGCAAAGTCGTCTGCGACACCGAACCCTGCCCGTGGACCCCCACCGGCGTACGTAACCTCTGGCGGCTCGCCGATGGCTGAGCCAGGAACGGCCTGGCTAGTCGAGCACGGCAATGACCTGATCCCGGTCAAGCTAGTCGATCTGCTAAGCGTGCTGGCCAGGATTGAGCAAGCCGATCGTGAAGGCAGGATCGAGCACGACGCATCTGCGGCTGAGCGGCTGGTCACCTGCGATGTTCCGCAGCTGCGCGGCTATCTGCCCGCTGTAGCCCTGTCCATTCTGGATGAAGGCGACGGCGCTAATGGCTATTGAGCAATCGGCCTATCTTCTGACAATAATTAGTGAACTGGGCGTGATAATCGGGATATTGTTCACGATGACGTATTTCCGAAGGTAAGAAAAGGGAGGTGGCGGTCATAACATGGAACGGGCTGTGCCGATTTTGCCGTGGCCGGATCTTCATGCTCACCATCAGCAGCACCGGAGTGGTCCACGTAAATTGCGCCGATCCGGAATGCCACGCCTATATCGGCAGGATGATGGAACGTGAAATTCCGCAGCACCTGATCACTGAGGAGCAGTTAAATATGCCCCCCCTCCGCGTGACCGTAGCTCAACGGATAGAGCGCTCTCACCTAAAAGAGTCCGAGGCGCGGGTTCGAGTCCCGCCGGTCACTCCGGTAAATACAGGTGAGAAAGGGGGGAGAGAAAACAATGAGATGTCCTGGATGCGCTGATGTAGACGCCGACGAGCAAGACGACACGACACAGAATGGCGAACACCCTCCACCAATTAGTTAAAGACCTGATCCCTGGGCCTCAAGGGATAGGTCCAGGGGCGCAAACCGGC
>Ga0307475_10000570_pt1 | contig 22115 bp, 16 predicted proteins | sample atmos_gasesECM1C_FD_203317 | JGI IMG/M metagenome (GOLD analysis project Ga0307475, IMG submission 203317) | Hardwood forest soil microbial communities from Morgan-Monroe State Forest, Indiana, United States - atmos_gasesECM1C_515 | ecosystem: Environmental > Terrestrial > Soil > Temperate... | reverse complement strand
AGACCACCATTAGATGAGCGAAATGAGTAGGGCGGTGCATTCACACCGCCCCTACAGTTGGCCCAAAGCGGCGAATTAATTCCCAGACTTCGCAGCGCCCTTTTGCACCATTTCGACGTCAATCGTGATCGCCACGTCGTCGCCAACCACCCATCCGCCGTTGTCCATCTTCGCATTCCATTTCACGCCGAAATCCTGCCGGTTGATCTTGGTAGAGGCGTTCGCCGCGGCCCTCTGGTTGCCCCACGGATCCTTCACTGCCGCCGTCGGCCCCTCGACGTCTAGCACCACTTGTTTCGTGACTCCGTGAATGGTCAGGTCCCCGGTCACTTTCAGCTTGCCGGCCTCTACCTGCTCCACTTTGGTCGACTTAAACGTCAGCGTGGGATACTTTTCAACATCGAAAAAGTGATCGCCGCGCAAATCCTTGTCTCGATCCGGCACGCGCGTGTCCACCGATCCGGCATCAATCGTCACCTCCACGGAGGACTTGCTGATGTCCCTATCGTCGAACTGCACCGTTCCGCTGACCTTCGTGAATGCTCCCCGCACGGTTGAAATCGCCAGGTGGCGTACCGCAAACTGCGCCGCCGAGTGATTCGGATCAATCTGCCAGGTGGAAGTTGCCGCAGCCACCGGCAGCGAAAGCACTGCTGCAAGTGCCGTGGCGGAGATTCCCCGAGTTAGGAAGTGGCCCATTATTTTTCTCCTTTGTACCGCGATTGGAATTGCTTGCCTGTCCCCACGCAAAATTTTTACTTGCCGTCTTCTATGCATATCTCATCAAGCAAATCCGCCAAAGTTCTCACGCGCGCGGCCGCGATATGCGCGAACTGCCGCTTGTGGAGCTCGCGAACCGTCGGATCGAGGCCCTTCAGCAGTCCCAGTCCACCGCTCGTGATTCTCGTTTTGACCACGCGCCGGTCGTCACTCTGGCGCTGCCGCGTAATCAGGTGGCGCTTTTCCATGCGGTCCAACAGTCGTGTCATGTCCGGGTCGTGCGAAATCATGCGTTCCGCGATGCTGCTGCAGGCCAACCCTTGCGGCTGTGCGCCGCGCAGAATGCGTAGCACATTGTATTGTGCGCCGGTTAGGCCGTTGGATTTTAGTAGCTGTTCGGCTTGCACCGCGAGCTTGTCCGCCGCCTTTTGCAGGGCAATGAACGCGCGGTCCTCGTTGGGCAACGAGCCGCGCCCTTTCACTCTACTCATAGCACAACAATAGTCGTTGCAACATATATTGTCAAGAGGTAAAGAAACTTCTTTTCACGCCTTCCGCAGCGGCCGGACGTGTATCTCACTCATGAAACTCCCTGCCCTCTGCGTCACGACCGCCTCTACCGCGTGGGCAACGTCTTCCGCTTGCAGCGCTTTCCCTGCGTCTTTCGCTCCTCGCCCGGAAAATTCCGTCGCCACGCTCCCCGGGCAAATCACGCTCACCCGGATCCCATGATCCCGCAAATCCTCGGCCATGCAGCCGGAAAGCCCATGCACTCCCCACTTTGACGCGCAGTACAACCCTCCTCCTGCAAACGTGTTCCTCCCGGCAAGGGAACTGATATTTATGATGTCCCCGCCGCCTTGCCGGATCATCGGCGGAATCACCGCCCGCGAAACCAGGAAAGCGCTCTTCAGGTTCGTGTTAAGAACCCGATCCCATTCTTCTTCGCTCTTCTCATGTGCCGGGCCGAAAAGCCCAATGCCCGCATTGTTGACCAGGATTCCTACCGGCCCCAGCTTCGCTTCCGTGGCGGAAACGAGTTTCCCTACTTCATCCGCGCGCGTAACATCCGCAGTCTGCCAAAAGGCTCTTTCGGTTAGCCCACGTAACGCATCCGCCGTCGCGTGCAGCTTGTCGCTGTCGCGGCCACAAATGGCCACCCCCGCGCCCAGCTCGGCGAGCTTCATGGCAATCGCTCTTCCAATGCCGCGGCCACCGCCGGTGACCAGTGCAATCTTATTCGCCAGGGGTCTGCCTAAATTGTTCCACTCATTCGTTTTACTTATGCCAGCCATCACAATTCTTCTTTCCCCGGGCGACCCTTTTCGTGCCAAAATCATCTTAACATTCAGCCGCAGGGACCGCCGTGCGTACCGTAGGTAACGCGCTCGGAGGCTTTGAGAATGTAAAATACTTAGGTCCCTGTAGAGTAACGCCTTGCAGATTTACGTGCGCTTTTCCTATAATCCCAAAGTTTTACGAACCAGCGTCATACCCGGCAACAGCGCTCCAGGGTGCACCAGACGTATACGAACAGGCTTGGAGTTTGAGCGAGGAGAATGGAATGAATCGAACACGTAGAATGGCGGGCCTGGCGATCATCGCAGCCCTTTGCCTGGCACTTAGCGGCGCGCCAAATGCGCTCGGTCAGGCGCCCGCCGGCCAAGACGCCGGTGCCGGGAAGCAGCAGTACACCATGGCGGAGTACAACGCCTACCAAGCGGCCGCTGCGGAAAGGAATCCGGCCCAGCAGATCAAGCTCCTCGATGATTTCGTTTCCAAATATCCGAACTCCGCGCTCCTCATTTACATCTATCCGCTCTATTACAACGCCTACAGCCAGCTTAAGAATTGGGCGAAGGTGACCGAATATGCCGACAAACTCCTCGCGCTGGGAGAAAAAGTCGAGCCCCCGATCCGCTATCAGGCCTATTACGCACGTGCCTTCGCCTACAGCAATCTGCCGCAGCCGAAAGGCGAGCCGGACGCCGCCGCCAAGGAACAGGGGGCCAAGGCCTGCGAGTCCGCGAAGGCTGGCTTGAAGACCCTGAACGAACTCAAAAAGCCCGATAGCATGTCCGAAGACGACTTCAACAAGCAGAAACAGCAGCCCGCCATACTTTTCAACTACACCCTGGCGCAATGCTCGATGATCCAAAAGGACTATCAGACGGCCATCGATTCCTACAAGGCCGTGCTTGAGAAGAATCCCGACGACGCCATCACCAGCTACAAGATCGGCCAGGCCTACATGGCCATGAATCCGCCGCAGCAGATGGATGCCTTCTGGTATTTCGCCAAAGCCGTCACCGCCAAGAATGCCAACCAAACGCAATCGAACACGGTTAAGACCTATCTCCGCAAACTCGTCGCCAACTACCAAGGTGGCAACGTCTGCGACAACTTGATCGATGCGGAGCTCAATGAACTTTTGCAGTTGGCCGGCAGCTCTGCCGAGCGCCCGGCCAGCTACAAACTGCCCAGCTCAGCCGATCTCGATGCCGCTCGCAAGGACATGACCATCGCCTCTGTCATCGCCGATCTCAGAGCTGGCGGCGACAAAGCCAAGATCACCTGGCTGGCTTCTTGCGGCCTTGAGTTTCCGGATGTGCCCGGCAAACTGATCGAAGTCACTCCGGGCACGGACGCCGTGCAGCTTAAGGTCGCCTTCGTTACCAGCGATGCCGAGTTCGATGCCAAGACCACTCCGGACATGGACGTCAAGGTTGTCGGCCAGCCTGAAGCTGCCAAGCTCGAAAAAGGCAATCCCGTGCGCTTCACTGGCACGTTGGTGGCTTACGATCCCGACCCAGCCTTCATGCTCCACTGGGATAAGGCCAAGGTGAACGCCGAGGATATTCCCAAGGAAAAGGAAAAGAAGTCTCCGACGAAGAAGCGCCCAACAACCAAGAAGCCCGGCCGCAACTAGCGGTCGCCAGCAATAACTTGTCATCCTGAGGTCCGGCGGTTCGTGCCGGGCCGAAGGATCCCAAGCTAAGCATCCCGACAAATGTAACGGCTCGCAGAGAAACCCCGGCGAGCCGTTTTTCTTCCAACATCCGGCAAATGAAAATCACCCTATGAGCTGCCTATCTTGCGTGATGATTCCGGTGGTCCAGCTTGTAAGCGTCGATCTTGCGGCTCAGCGTATTGCGGTGAATACCTAGAATCTGCGCCGCGCGCGACTGGTTGCCCTCCGCGCGTTCAAGCACCCGCTTGATAAACCGCTTTTCAAATTCTCCCACAGCCTCGTCGAACAATATTCCCCGCTCCACCATTTGGCTCACGAGTCCTTCGAGTTGATCCTTCACGGCACACTCCAGAGAGAAACGCGCAATTCTAGTCCCGGCGCTGGTCCAATTCGCGCCCGGTTAGGATGCGGTACGCTTCCCGGTACTTGCTACGCGTTGCGTCGACGACCTCCGGAGGCAGCTCCGGGCCGGGCGGGGTTTTCGGCCAGTGAATGCTCTCCAGATAGTCGCGTACAAACTGTTTGTCGAACGAAGGTTGCGGCCCGCCAGGTTTATATTGCGCGGCGGGCCAAAATCTCGAAGAATCCGGCGTGAGCGCCTCGTCGATCCAAATAAGCTCGTCCTTGAGCAAGCCAAACTCAAACTTCGTGTCCGCCAGCAAAATCCCTCGAGGCTCTGCGTATCTAACCGCTCGTCCGTAAATTTCCAGGCTGACATCGCGCACTTGCCGCGCACGCTCGTTTCCAATCAACGAGGCAACGCGTTCAAACGAAATGTTTTCGTCGTGCCCGGTGGCCGCCTTCGTGGCCGGCGTGAAAATCGGCTCCGGCAAGCGATCGGACTCGCGCAAGCCGGGCGGCAGCGCGTTGCCGCAGATCTTTCCCGTCCTCTGATAGTCCTTCCATCCCGAACCCGAAACATAGCCCCGCACCACGCACTCAATCGGCAATGGCACGGTCTTCCGCACCAGCATCGAGCGCCCAGCCAGTTCCTCGAGATAAGCGTCAAAAGGCGCAGGGAATTTCGTCGCGCTAAGCACATGATTTGGAATCACATCCTGCAGCAGGTCAAACCAGAACAACGAAAGCTGGGTCAGTACGCGCCCCTTGTCGGGAATGGGCGTAGGCAAAATCACATCGAACGCCGACAGCCGGTCCGTGGCCACAATCAACAGCTCGTCGCCGGCATCGTAAATGTCGCGCACTTTTCCGCGCACGGCGGGCGATATGCCGGCGAACTTCGTTTCCCGTAGTACGCGCATTGCTGCACCGAAGGGCACGGAAGAATTTCCCCTGCAAGAGTGCCGAGCATTCTAGCGCAGCGTAAAGCGAAGTCAATCATGCGCGCGCGAAAAAATAATTTTCAACAGGAGAAGAAAAAGAAATACCCGCAATAAGAAGAACAGGCTAGACAACCGGAAAACTTTTGCACTTTTCTATAGCCGCCGAGCTGAATATTTGTCGAACGAAATCGCGCTTGCGATGATCAGGCCGCGGAAGCTGCCGCAGCCGCGTTGTACTTTCGCGTCGGCGCATCGTCGCCTTCCCAGCGCACGCTCACCAGCTTCGACACGCCCGGCTCCTGCATCGTCACGCCGTACAACACGCTGCCCGTCTCCATCGTCTTGCGATTGTGCGTTACGATGATGAACTGCGTCTGCCCGCTCATTTCGCCAACCAGCCGCGTGAAGCGCCCCACGTTCGCTTCATCGAGCGGCGCGTCCACTTCGTCCAATATGCAGAACGGGCTCGGCTGATACCGGAAAATCGCAATCAGCAGCGCCAGCGCGGTCATGGCCTTCTCGCCGCCCGATAGCAGCAAAATATTCTGCAAGCGCTTGCCCGGAGGCGAAGCCACCACATCGATCCCCGCGTCTCCGGAGCTGTCCGGCTCCGTCAGCCGCATCTCCGCCGTCCCGCCACCAAAAATCGTGTGGAACGCCTCCGAAAAATTGTGATTGATGCTGTTGAACGCCTGCTCGAATTTCTCCCGCGAAACCAGGTCCAGCTCCGCGATCGCTTGCTGTGTATCCGCAATCGATTGCAGCAAATCGTCGCGCTCCCTCGTCAGGAACGTGAACCTCTGCTCACACTCGTTGTACTCCTCCAAGGCCATCATGTTCACCGCGCCCATCGACTCGATGCGCGCTTTCATCTCCCGGTAATTCGTTTCCGCGATGGCCAAATTTTCCCCGCTGATGAATGCTGTCTCCGTCGCAATCAAATCCTCGGGCTGGGCGTTCACTTCCGTCATGCAAGTCTCGCGCAGGTGCTGCCGGTCGGAATCATTCCGCGCCCGCTCCACCTCGGCATGGCTCCGCTGCTCGCGCACTTCCTGCAGCGTCTGCCGCCCCATGCGCAGGTGATCCTCCATCTGCGTGACGCGCGTCCGCCCGTTCTCCCATTCCTGCTCCAACTCCCGCTGCCGCGTCTCCAGCCGCAGCTTCTCCGCGCGCAATCCGTCAAGCTGCTGCGCAAGCTCCTCGCTCTGCTTCACCAGTGTGGCGGCCTCTTCGTTGATCGACGCTTCTTGCTGATGCAGTGCACTCTCGCGCCGCTCCAACTCCGCACGCTCTTCCATCAACCGCGACGCCACGGCCTCCGCCGCGGCCAGCCGTTCATTCATCGCCGCAAGCTCCGCTCGCCCAGCGGCCAGCTCATTTTGCTCCGTCTGAATCGACCCGCGAAGCTGCACCAACTCCTCCGCAAGCCGCGCGCTTTCCGATTCCGCCTCCGCCCGCGAAGTAGTCGCCGCCGCCAGCTGATGCTGCGCCCGGTCAGCACGCAGCCGCGCATGGTCCACCTCCTGGCGAATCCGCGCGAGCTCGTTCTGGCAGAGCGTCAGCTCCAGCCCGAGCCGCGCCAGCTCCCCCTGTGTCTGCTCATGCCGGTGTTTCGCCGAATAAACCTCGCGTTCCGCAATCTGCTTTTGCGCGCTCACTTCCTCCAGCGACTGCTCCGCCTTATGAAGGTCCGCAACCATAGTTTCCAGCGCCGCCCGCGCTTCTTCGCCGCGCTTTTCCAATTGCGCTATCTCCCCGTCCAGCGCGCGCAATTCCCTCTTCATGCCAAGCGGGCCCGCCTCATCCGCCCGCCCGCCGGTCACCATGCGCCCTTGGTAGCAAGTTCCGTCCGGTGTCACAAATGCGTACTGCGGATTTTCCCGTGCCAATTTTTCCGCCGCGGTCGCACTGTCGGTCAAATATCCCGCCCGCAGCCGTGGCAAAAACTGTTTCGCCGCCGCCCCCAGGGGATCCCGGAATCCCACCAGCTTATCCAGCCGCGAGATCACGCCGTCTTCCGCCCGGAAGTGCACAATCGGCTCGTATTCAGTCAGTTTCAAGTTGCGCAGCGAATCCACAAAAAACGTCGCGCGCCCACCCACCTCGTCGCGCAGCAACGAAACTCCTGCGCGCGCGTGATCGAACGTCTCCACCACCACATACTCCAGCTCATCGCGCAGATACTGCTCAATCGCCGCCTCGTGCTGTTCCTCGACCTCCGCGTAATCCGCCAGCACTCCCACCGCATGGAAGTCCCGCCCCGCCCCGCTCTCATTGGCCGCAAACAATTTCTGCACTGCGTCCGCCGTGTATGACCGGTCATTCAAAATCTGCGTCAGCGTCGCATGCCGCGCGCGCACTCCCACCACGGACTCGCGCAGCGCGTCTGCCTGGGCCGTCATCGTTTCCCGTTCCTGCCGCAGCGTGCCAATCGAAGCCTGCAGCTCGGTTGCTTTGCGCATCAGCAAGTTCAACTGCCCGCTCGCCGCCTCAAATTCCAAAGCCGCCCGCTCCGCGTCATCGCGCACCTTAATCGACGATTCCAGCAGCTCTCCTTCGCTCGCCTCGCCTTTCTGCAGCGCCGCATTTTGATGAACCAGCGCCTCTTCCGCCTGTTTCTGCTCGCCATGCAGACGCAGCAAGCTCTCCCCCGCCTCCGAAGCCGACGCCCGCAGCGCCTCAATCCGCAATTCCCAATCGCGAATCTGCGCCCCGCGCGATTCCGCCCGTGCCGCGAGTTCTTCCACGCGCTCGCTGATCACACCGGATTCGTCGCGCAGCGCAATCACCGATTGCTGTTGCGCCGCGTTTCGCGAATCCCACTCCGCTGCCCGCGCCGCCGCCTCCGCAATCTCCGCCGCAATCTGCCCGTGTCGTCCCGCGAGCTCTTCCGTCCGCTGCCGGTTGAACGCAATGCGATTCTCGCTGCGGTCCACCTCCAGCGCCGTCAAGTTCAAATGGTTCTGGTTCTGCCGCAGCTCCGCATCCAGCGTATAAATCCGCTGATTCAGCGAATCCTGCTCGCCCTCTTGCCGCTGAATCTCGTGCGCATGATGCGATTCCGCCGCCGTCAATTCCCCGAACCGCGTGCTGATGCGGTCCGCCTCGGCATCCAGCTCCCGCGCCTTCCCCGCCAGCATCTGCCGCACAATCCCGCGCATCTGGTCGCGAATCTCCGAATACCGCCGCGCCTTCGCCGCTTGCCGCTTCAGCGAACCAAGCTGCTTCTCCACTTCCACCACAATGTCGTTCACCCGCGACAAATTCACCTTCGACGATTCCAGCTTCGCCTCCGCCAGCCGCTTCTTTGTCTTGAATTTCGTCACGCCCGCCGCTTCTTCGATAATCGCCCGCCGCTCCAGCGGCTTGGTGGAAAGAATCAATCCAATGCGCCCCTGTTCGATAATCGCGTAAGAATCCGGCCCCAATCCCACGCCCATGAACATCTCTTGAATATCGCGCAGTCGCGCCACGCGCCCGTTGATCAAATACTCGCTCTGCCCCGACCTGTACAGCCGCCGGCTCACCACCACTTCGCCCGGCTTCATCGCCAAAACCGGCTTCTCCGCCGCCTTCTTCCGCCGCTTCCCCTTAACGAATTCCTCCTCCGCTGCCCCCTCTCCCGACGCCACAGCGTCGGCCACTACAGGCGCCGGCTCCTGCGTTCCGCCGGTGGCAATCGCCTCTTCCTTCTTCTCTGTGCCCTCTGCGCCCCCTGTGGTGAATTCCGGGTTTTCCGCCGCGCTCTCCAGCTCAAACCGCGCCGCTTCCGCCAGCTCCGGGTCCTCCATCGTGAGCGTCACTTCCGCCAACCCCATCGGCGGCCGTTTCGTCGTCCCATTGAAAATGCAGTCCGCCATGCGCTCAGCGCGCAGCGACTTGTGGCTCTGCTCGCCCAGCACCCACGAAATCGCATCCACCACGTTCGACTTCCCGCATCCATTCGGCCCCACGATGCAAGTCGTCCCTGTCCCGCTGAACGTCACCACCGTCCGCTCGCAGAACGACTTAAACCCTGTGATCTCCACTTTCCGCAGCTTAAGCAAGGTCTCCCCTTTTGTCCCTCATCGCACGGCCAATCTCAGATTGGCACGCCGTCTTGACCGGCGCAACCATTCATCTCCCAGCCCGTGTTTGGGCGCAGCATGCCTGCGCCTCAAACACTACACACTGCTCATGCAACGAGAAACGAAGCTTTATCTTCAGGGAAGGAGTTACCGTCGACGACAATCCGACCGTGGCGCGGTCGCCCGTCAAAACGTTTGGCAGGTTCTCGATCAGAGCCCAGCCGCCTGGCGCGTGAATGGCGGTACGGGAAAAAACACTAACACGAAGCCTTCTCGCTGTAAAGCATTCTGCAACAGGTAGTACCCAGCCCGCAAGGCCCACAAGAAGTTCTTGGAGTGCGGCGGTCTTGCCGCCGCTTTCACGCATTAAACCAATCGCAGAATTCAGCCATCCAATACAACAGCCCGCCTCGTGATCACGGGTCACGAGTCACAAGTCACGAATCACTTCTTCAAATACTTGTCATACCAAGCCAGAATCCGATTCAGCCGATCCACCAAATGCTTCTCCTCATGAAACCCATGCGGCTCTCGCGGATACACCACAAATTCCGCATCCACTCCATACCGCTTCAGCCCCCGATACAGCTCCTGGCTCTGCCCCAGCGGATCAATTGGATCCGCATCGCCCTGCAGCACCAGCGTGGGCGTCTTCGCTTTCTTCAAATGCACGAACGGCGAGCTGTTCAGAAATCCCTCCGGCTGCTCCCACGGCACGCCGTAAAACCATTCATCGCCCGCCGGATGATCCTCCGTCCCAAATTCCGAAATCAGATTAGCCATCCCCGCGCCCGAAACCGCCGCCTTGAATACGTTCGTCTGCGTAATCGCCCACTCCGCCATGTATCCGCCGTACGACCATCCTCCAATTCCCAGCTTCTCCGGGTCCGCGACGCCGCGTTTCACCAGGTCTTCCACGCCGGCCATCACATCCTTAAAATCGCCGCCGCCCCAATCCCCGCGATTCGCCTCCACAAACTTCTGCCCATATCCCACCGATCCGCGAATGTTCGGGTAGAACACCGCATACCCATGCGTCACCAGCAACTGCCCCCAAGTCTCAATCGATTCCGACCACCGCCCCGTCGGCCCTCCGTGAATCAACGCAATCAGCGGCAACTTGGATTTGCCGTCATATCCTTGCGGCTTAAGCAGCGCCGCCTCGATCTCCGTCCCATCAAACGATTTGTACTTAAAGAACTCCGGTTCGCTGAGCGTGAATTGCTTCCACGAATCATTCAGGTGCGTGACTTGCCTCGGCGCGCCCTTCTGGTCCCACACCCACACTTCCTGCGGCCGCGTTGCCCCCTGCGAAACAAACGCAATCTCCCCGCTCCCGGCTACTGCCACGCTTCCCGCGGGACTTGGCGACGGTGCCAGATCGTGCCTCGCCCCATCACCCGAATACGTCACCAGCAAGTTCGAGAAACCACTCGCCGCCAGCAGCACCACCGAGCCGTCCTTCTGCCAGTGATAATCCTGCACCAGCCGATCCAGGCTCGCCCCCGTCAGATTCCGCGCCGCATGCGCCGTCACCGGCAGCAGCATCAAATCGTGCGGCTCCGGCCCATCCTCCCGCGGTCCCACGTAACTTATCGTCTTCCCATCCGGCGCAACGCGCATCTCGCCAAATGGCCCGAGTGGCTTCACCAGTTCTTTCATCGCTCCGTCCGCAACCTGCACGCTGAATATCCGGTCCGTGTACTGGTCCGACTCCGGACGCTCGGTGCCCTTCACAACAACCCGGTCGCCGCTGGGCAACCACGCTAGCTCCTTCATTTCCCAGTTCGCCTTCGTCAGCGCCCGCGTCTCGCCTGTCGCCACATTCAAAATCCAAAGCCGTGCATGCTTGTTGTCTTTGTCCATCACCTTCGCATCATCCTTGTCTTTCTCCTTCTTCTCTTCTTCCTCCGTCTTCGCATCCGGCGCCAGGAACGCAATCAACTTCCCATCCGGCGACCACTCAAACGCTTTAACGCTACGCTTCCCTTTAGTAATCGCGAGCCCCTCCCCGCCACTCATCGACATCAAGAAAATCTGCTGCTGGTCCTCCGTCCGATTCGAAAGAAACGCCAACTGTTTCCCGCTTGCCCCGAGCGAAGTCGAGGGGTCCGGCGACCACCGCGGCGCCAATTCCGACTTCGCCGAAAACGTAAACTGCCGCGCCACCGCGCTCGCCCCGTCATAAATCCAAATGTGCCGCAACCGCTCCGTCCCCTTCGCCGGCTCCGTAACCACAAACGCCAGCCGCCCTCCACCTGCCCCGAGTGAAGTCCCGGGGTCCGGCGAAAACTGCAAATCAGCCACCGTCCGCAAACTCAGCGAAGCCTCCGGCGTAAGCATCTTTTTCTGCCCATCGTTCGTCGCGCCTTGGCCAAGAGCGAGCGCCGCAGCCGCTACGGAAATCGCAGCAACGACCCATCCTCGTCCTCTAATTCGAATAGCCCCATGCATAGAAATTCGCTCCTCCCCAACAAACACCGCCCGCCACTTTATGAGCCAACCGAAGCAGAGTCAATGTATAGGGAAGGTTGCCGATCCACCGTTGCTGGAAACGGTGGGCCAGCGCCTGACAACCAATAGAGACTTGCAGCATTCTGAGCCCGTAGCTCAAACTGTAACAAGGGGTGCATGGTGCCGAACAGACTGCTCCTACTCTTGCTAGTGACTCCTCTCACTGCCTCAGCGCTGTCCGCACAAGACGTGGGAGCGCGGTTCACCACGGACAAAACAATTTACCTAGCTGGCGAACCCGTATTCGTAGCGCTAACAGTAAGCAACAAGGGCAACAAACCAGTTTGGATCGATTTCAAGTCACCCGATCTGGCCAAATTACTCTGTGACGACTTCGCTGTCGAGGTGCTCGGAGCAGAGTCAGCGCAGGAACGATGGCATTGCGGCGTTGCTGCAAGTTGCGGACGCAGTCTTAGGGAGGTTTTACCGGGCAAGAGCCTTGCCCTGCGACAGCTGCTTAACTGGCAATTTCGTTTGCAACCCGGTGTGTACGCAATTCGAGCGCACACGGCCATTGTCGTGCACGCTCAGGACCTCTTTGACTCTCCTCAAATCGCCGAGTTCGATGTGGCTGACACCATGACGGTCAAAGTGCAGCGCGGCAAAGAAAACCAGCTTAAAGCCGCGTTTCAACCCTTTGTTGAAGAACTCGACAGCCCAGACCTGATGAAACGAAGTGAGGCAGCAGGTGCTATTAGTGCGCTGGCCCCACCGTTTTTAGAAGATGTTCTAATTGCACTGACGAAGTCCAGTTATGCATATGCAGCCATTGGAGCACTGAGAAAGGCAGACACTTCAACAACACGAGAAGCCTTGGCTCAGATTGCGACTGGTGCTGGCGACTCCATGCTTCGCATCGAAGCAGCCCGTAATCTGGGCCGTACGCATGACGCGACCTACCTTCCCACACTGTTCCAGCTAATGGAAACGGACGACAAGGAGATTCAGAATGCCGCTGCCGAAGCTGCAGGCAACTTGGGCGGGGCGGCAGCCGTTCCAAAACTTGCGGCCCTTGCCTCAAGCCCGGATGCCGAGACGCGAAGAGCAGGAACGAGCGGACTGGGAGACGCCCATGCCAGCCAAGCTGTGCCAATTCTGATTGGGTTATTGCTCGATTCCGACGTAAACGTGCGACAAGCTGCGGTAAGCGGCCTCTGGTTGCTTACTCACCGGGCCGCATTCGAGAACAATCAATGGGCTGATGTAACAAGCCCTCAGTCCTCAACTGCCGTGCATCAACGGTGGGTGCATTGGTGGAACTCCCACAGAACCGATAGCGACATTCACGGCTTGGCTGATTGTGCTCCCCCTGAGTCTCTTGACTGACGTGACTACTATGGCCAGTGGTTGGCCCTGGCAATGGCGGACTAAGTTCCGGCAAATCGCGTATCGGAAACTGACCCGCAATTCTCCGTCGGCGCTGTTTGTTTTCCCCCCACCCTCAGATACAATCGTCGTTTCTTTTGCACTCAAAAAATGCCGCAAACTACCGAAATCCGCCTCCACAACACGCTCTCCAACCAAACCGAACCCTTCGTCCCCCAAAAATCCGGTGAAGTCACCATGTACACCTGCGGCCCCACCGTCTACGACTACGCCCACATCGGCAACTACCGCACTTTCATCTTCCAGGACATCCTCCGCCGCTTCCTGAAACTCCGTGGCTTCCGCCTCACCCACGTCATGAATCTCACCGACGTTGACGACCGCATCATCGCCAACGCCGCCGCAAAAAACGTCAGCATCCGCGATTACACCGAAAAATTCGCGCAAGCCTTCTTCGATGATTGCAAAGCGCTTAGCATCGAGTCCCCGGAGCGCTGGGTCCGCGCCACCGACAACATCGACTCCATGGTCCAGCTCATCCAGCGCCTTCAGGAAAAAACCTACACGTATCCCAGCGAAGGCTCCATCTACTACCGCATCGCCAAATTCCCAGACTACGGCAAGCTCTCCAAGATCGACGTCACCGGCATCCAAGCCGGCGCCCGTGTCGATGTCGACCGCTACGAAAAGGAAAGCGCCCGCGATTTCGCCCTCTGGAAAGCCCCCAAGCCCGGCGAGCATTTCTGGGACACGCCCATCGGCCGCGGCCGTCCCGGTTGGCACATCGAATGCTCCGCCATGGCCATGAAATATCTCGGCGAAACGATCGACATCCACACAGGCGGCGTCGATCTCACTTTCCCCCATCACGAAAACGAAATCGCCCAAAGCGAAGCTGCGACGGGAAAGCATTTCGTCCGCTATTGGCTCCACGCCGAGCATCTTCTCGTCGAAGGCGAGAAAATGTCCAAGTCCCTCGGCAATTTCTTCACCCTTCGCGATCTTTTCGCCAAGGGTTACAAACCTTCCGCATTGCGTTTCGCCCTCGCCAGCGTTCCCTATCGCCGCCAGCTTAATTTCACCTTTGACGGCCTGCAACAAGCCGCCAGCGCCGTCGAACGCCTGCGCAATTTCGCCGATCGCCTCGCGCAAGGAAAATTCGCGCCGGGCCGGTACCCCGGCATGTCCGAGCGCATCGCCAAAGCCGCCGCCGATTTCGATGCCGGTCTCTCCGACGACCTCAATACCGCGCAAGCTCTCGCCGCCGCTTACGACCTCGTCCGCGAAGCCAACGTCGCGATCGACAAAGGCGAATTCCGCCAGGATGACGCCGCCGCCGCCCAGCAGTTCCTCGCGACTTTCGACCGCGTCTTCGCCGTCCTCGAGGACAACGACGCCGCCAAACTCAGCGAACTAGGCTACGCCAAGGACGCCAACGCCCTGAGCGATTCCGAAATCGAAAAGCTCGTCGCCGACCGCCAAGCCGCCCGCAAGCGCCGCGACTTCGCTTCTTCCGACCGCATCCGCCAGGAACTCGCCGATCGTGGTATAATTCTTGAAGATAACCGGGACGGAAGCGTCCGCTGGAAACGCAAATGAATCACAACAACATCCAACGCTTTCCCAGAATTTCCTCCCCGGCCGACCTACGGCCAAACCTCTTCGGCGTAGATTAAGTCTTCCTCTCAAGGCTGGGACGTGCGTGAACGCGATACGTGTACGCGCGTTCGCATTCGTTCTGCGCCGTCTTGCGGTCACCCATCCACAACCACCACTGACCATCCTTGAAGGAGGAAGAAATGATCGCCGCCACCGAAACGAAACTGCCTCACTTGCTCATGCCATTGCCTGGGCCAAAAGCCAAGCGCATTATCGAGCGCGACGCCGAATTTGTCTCCCCGTCGTATACCCGCGACTATCCGCTGGTCGCTAAACGCGGCCGCGGCGCCATGATCGAGGATGTCGACGGAAACACCTTCCTCGACTTCGCTGCCGGCATCGCTGTCTGCTCCACCGGTCACTGCCACCCGGACGTCGTCGCTGCCATTCAAAAGCAAGCCGCCGAGCTCATCCACATGTCCGGCACAGATTTTTACTACGAGGGGATGCCGCAGCTAGCCGAGAAGCTTTCTTCCATCGCGCCCGGCAAGGAACCCAAGCGCGTCTATTTCGGCAACTCCGGCGCCGAAGCCATTGAAGCCGCCATCAAGCTCGCGAAGTATCACACCGGGCGCGACAAGCTGATCGCGTTCCACGGCGCGTTTCACGGCCGCACCATGGGTGCTCTCTCGCTAACCGCAAGCCGCGCCGTCCAGCGCAAAGGCTTTGGCACGCTGCTGTCCGGCGTATTTCACATGCCGTTTCCAGATACCTACCGCGGTACCTACGGTGTTTGTGCGCAAACCGCATCTGCTGACTGCTTGAACTATCTCGAGAACGAATTGTTCCGCCGCCGCGTGGATCCCGAAGAAGTCGCCGGAATCTTCATCGAGCCGATTCAGGGCGAAGGCGGTTACATTCTCGCGCCGCCTGAATTTCTCCAGGGCTTGCAGCGCATCTGCAAGAAACACGGCATTCTGCTCGTGGCCGACGAAGTCCAATCCGGCATGGGCCGCACCGGCAAGTGGTGGGCCGTGGACCACGCCCCGGGAGTCGAGCCGGACATTATCTGCACCGCGAAGGGCATCGCCTCCGGGATGCCACTCAGCGCCGTCATCGCGCGCGCCAGCGTCATGGACTGGAAGCCCGGCGCGCACGCCTCCACTTTCGGCGGCAATCCTGTGTGCATCGCTGCCGCACTCGCGACTTTGCGTTTGCTCGAAGAGAAATACATGCAGAATGCCAAGCAGGTCGGCGAGTTTATCATGCGTCGTACTGCCGATTGGCCCGAGCAGTTCAAAATCGTGGGCGAAGTGCGCGGCAGAGGCTTGATGATTGGCATCGAATTCGTACGCGATCAGAAAACCAAGGAAAAAGCTCCTGAATTGCGGAACCAACTTATTCAGTTGGCCTTCCATAAAGGTCTGCTCGTTCTCGGCTCCGGCGACACAACGCTGCGCTTCTGTCCACCCCTCGTGATCGACGAAGAGCAAGCCGACTTCGCCCTGCAAACACTGGAAACCTGCATCCGCGAAGTCCAGCACAAAGCGTAAGCAATCACGCGTAGGGGCGCAGCACGGCTGCGCCTCATCTCGGCACGGTTCGCCAGCCACCTGTAGCGCAGGGCGGAGTCCGCGCAGCCCGGCGGGCTTTTCTTTCGCTTCTTCAGTTCTCCATTTCTTTCTCTGCGTCCTCTGTGCCTCTGTGGCCAACCTTCTTTCTTTATTCTGTTTGTTATGACGTTACTGTTTTATACTCGTCACCGTGCCCCTACTCTCCCGCGCCATCTTCCAACTGGTCCACTGGGCTGCCCGCAAAGGCCTGCGCGACGACAACTCCCCAGACCAACGCAAGCATGCCGCCCGCCGCATCGGCATCCGCGGCGAAACCTACGCCTACTGGTATCTTCGCCGTCACGGCTACGTTTTTGTAGCCCGCAATTACACGCCGCGCGGCGTCAAAGGCGAACTCGACCTCATCGGCTACGATGGCGAAACGTTAGCCTTCGTAGAAGTCCGCACCCGCACCCTCCGCGAAGATCTCACCGCTCTCCCCGAACTCAGCATCACCACCGACAAGCAGCGCGTCGTGGCCCGCACCGCCCAGCGCTTCCTCGCCGAACGCCACGTTTCGAATCGCCCCTGCCGCTTCGACGTCCTCGCCATCGACAACCACCCCGGCCACTCCCCCGCCGTCCGCCTCCACAAAGACGCCTTCAGCCCCAACTGTAAAACGCGGCTCCACCGCGGTACAATCTCAAGCAGAGCACCATCCGCAGCGCATCTGTTTCGTGCGATTTGAATTCAAGGAGGCTCGCTTTGCCGGAGCTGCGTAAAGATCCTGTCACGGGCCGCTGGGTCATCATCTCCACCGATCGCGGAAAGCGCCCTTCCGATTTTCTCCGCGAAAGCGTCCTCGTCACCGGCCCGAAGAATTGCCCCTTCTGTCCCGGCGCCGAGAGCAAAACGCCTCCCGAAATTCTTGTCTACGGCCGCAACGGTGGCGGCTCCAACACGCCCGGCTGGAATATTCGCGTCGTTCCCAACCGCTTCCCCGCTCTCGTCATTGAAGGTGATCTCGACCGCGAAGGCGAAGGCTTGTTCGACAAAATGAACGGCGTCGGCGCCCACGAAGTCATCGTCGAAACGCCCGACCACATGGCCACGCTTGCGACTCTTGCCCCGCGTGCCGTCGAAGATGTTCTGTGGGCTTACCGCGACCGCATGCTCGATCTAAAAAACGATAAGCGCTTCCGCTATGTCCTCATCTTCAAAAATCACGGCGAAGCCGCCGGCGCTTCCCTCGAGCACCCGCACTCGCAGCTAATCGCTCTTCCCATCGTTCCTCGCCGCGTCCGCGAAGAGGTCGACAACTGCTGGCATTACTACGACGAAAAAGAGCGCTGCATTTTCTGCGACATCATCCGCCAGGAGCGCGACACCGGCGAACGCGTCATCGGCGAAAACGAGCATTTCATCTCCATCGCGCCCTACGCCTCGCGCTTCCCTTTCGAGATGTGGCTGTTACCCAAAGTCCACGGCTCTTCCTATGAAAACAACCAGAGTTCTATCTACTCCAGCCTCGCGCGCATGCTAAAAGACGCGCTCATGCGGCTCGACCTCGTGCTCGATCGGCCTGCTTATAATTTTATGATTCACACTTCGCCGGTAGGTGAGGAAATCAACGACCATTACCACTGGCACATTGAAGTGATTCCGAAGCTCACAAAAGTTGCCGGTTTTGAATGGGGCACCGGCTTCTACATCAATCCCACGCCGCCTGAGGAGGCCGCCCGCTTCCTTCGCGAAGCGCGCCTCCCGGAACCGGTGCTGACCGAAAAAAAATAGCTGTTCCGCTATTCTTCGCTCAGGAATTCCACGGTCGCGGGGCCGGGTAGCAATCCTGCCACTGTGCCTCGCTCGATCAACTCTGTTACCGCGCGCTTCCCGAGTTCGCCGTAGCCCAGCGTCCACCTGTTCACGTACATGCTGATAAATTTGTCGGCCAGCTCAGTTTCCATGTCACGCGCAAACTGCATCGCGTAATTCAGCGCTTCTTCGCGATGCTCCAGGCCGTATTCCACGCTGTCGCGGATCGTCTTCGCAATCGACCGCGCGATCTCGGGACCCAGCGCGCGCCGCACGGCATTGCCTCCGAGCGGCAACGGCATTCCGGTTTGCTCGTGCCACCACACGCCCAAATCGATCACCCGGTGCAAACCCAATTGCGGAAACAAAAGCTGTCCTTCGTGGATTAGCAGTCCCGCATCGACCACTTCGCTCTTCACCGCTTCCAAAATTTTATCGAACGGCGTTACCACTGCCTCGAAGTTCGGCTCAAACAGTTTCAGCGTCAGATATGCCGTCGTCTTCAGCCCCGGCACCGCGACGCGCTTCCCGGCGATCTCGCTCGCTTTCATCGCCGTCGGCGCCACCACGATCGGCCCGTAGTTCTCGCCAAAGCTCGCCCCGCAATCAAGCAACAGGTATTTGTCGCGCAGCCCCGGATACGCCGCAAAGCTCAGCGCTGTTACGTCGTACGTTTCCGTGAGCGCCGCTTCGTTCAGCGTCTGGATGTCCGAAAGCACGTGCGTGTACTTGTAGCCCGGCGTGTTCAGCTTGTGCGTGGCCAGCGCGTAGAACATGAAGGCATCATCGGAGTCCGGCGAATGCGCCAGCTTGATTTCCCGCACTTCGGTGGATGTTTTTGAAGTGGCTTGCCCGGTCATGGGGTTGGTCGTTCCTTTTGTGTCGCGATCCCTGCAACTGACACTCGTCAGGTGTGTCGTTCCAAGCGCGGCCTGCCTCCACAGGCAGGCGAGAACCTTCGGCCGCATTCCTTCGCTTGCGTAGAGGCGAGTTTACCTCGCCATGTGGAACTCCTGCGGAACGCAAACGAGAGGACGTGAGCAACGCTGGAACTTGCGCGGCATGTGCTGATTCTTGCAACGCAAAGCCTAGCATATCGCCGCCGTCGCGACAAACGTTCTGGCCGTCACAGTACCCCTTCTTTTTGCCCATCGTTTTGCCAATCGTTCGCCAAGCTCAGGCTCTATTTCTTGTTTTTCTCCGGTGCCGGCGCGAAGTAGCCGCGGCGCGCTTGCAACTTCAAGCCGTCCTGGTCGATTTTGACCTTCAGGCGGTGATACGTGCCATCCTGCTTTACGTTTTCAAGTGAAAGCTCGAGCAGGTAGACGTACTCGGGCGCTGCCGCCAGCTTTTGGAATCCACCTGCCAGGTCGTTGCTGTTGTGAAAGAACGTTCCGCCGGTGCCATCGGCGAGTTCCGACATGACGTCCTCATCGAGCGTCATGGTCTCGCGATGATATTTGGAGTTAACGCCGGTCGCTAGCCCCATAGCCGAACTTTCGCCTCGCTGGGTGGCATCCAGCCCCGTCGTATATAGCCCGCGGGCATCCAGGGCGCTCATTGTCACGTTGGATTGTGCCGCAAGGTCCAGGAGTTGCGATTTCTCGCTCATCGCTTCCGGCGTCAGGGTGAGGAACCCGGGGGACACCAGGATCAGCGTGCGTTGACCGGGCAGCGGTGCCATCTTTCGCACGAACTGTTTGACCATGGCGAGCGACGCCCACACATCCTGTTCACCGGTTGCCAGGGATTGCGCCGCCGCGGATCGCGCCATTCTCTCGGCCATGTTGCGCATTCTTTGCGGATCGAGGTTGGCACAAGCCAGCTCATCCTGTATCGCCGCCTCCAGGGCCTGGTCGTTGTGTTTATTCTGGATAAGGTCAGCCTGGTAATAGTCAATGTCCGGGCAGGGATGATCGCTGTGCTGGTAGAGTTCGTGCACTTTCAGGCTTGCAATAGCTTCCTGCAGTTTCGCGCGATCGCGCGTCAGCCCGCTGTTCATCCCGGACATGGAAACCACCGCAGCCATGTCCGAGTCGGAGAGTGATCCGGCCAGCATCTTCGTGGCTGCCTTTTGGACTTGCAGCAAATCGCTGGCGCTCAGGTGCATGTCGTCGAACAGGAAGACGATGAAGCGTTGCGGCACGGTTGGCCATTGTTGGGCGACTTGTTGCTGGGTAGTGGTCGGATTGACTGGGGAATTGCGCGGCGCGGGTTCGGCAGCCGTCGTGTTGCTCACAATCGCCGCTCGCGCCTGGATGCTGAATCCGGAAATGGCTTCTGGTTTGTCCCGGTCAAAGATCTGGAAGTCTTCCTTCTTCAAGTTGCCCACCACGCGGCCCTGCGCATCGCGCACCACCACCGGCACCAGCACAGCGTTCACCTTGACTTCAATCTTGGGGTTGTTGTTCTGCGTTGGCGCTGTGGCCTGCTGCGCCGGCGCTGCCGAAGCGAACGCGGTGCAAAGTAGCCAACCTAGGGTCGAGACTCGCTTCATGGTCGTCTCAGTCTGCGATGCAATCGGCCCCGACGCAAGCGGGGACCATACCCCCACCCGGGTGTTTTGGAAAAAGAGGCTGCAAGTTGCTGAAAACAAAGCGCGAGAGGTGGAAAAAGAGGGCAAAGAGGCGGCAAATGCTTGAAAGGAATGGATTCGCCACAGAGGCACTGAGCGCACAGAGAAAAGCGGGACGGTTTCTGGGATTTCGACCCCACACCCCCTAGGGTTTTGGATAGATGTGAAAAGAAAGGGGTTGCGGAAAAAGGGATTCGTAAGTACATGAAAGTAATGAAAATAAAAATCGATGTGGGCGAGTAGGTGGCAGAAGGGATTTGTACCCCTCGTGGATCGGGGCAAGGGAGCGTGAAAACAAAGGGGCGAAAAATTCGATTGCCACGGAGGTGCGGAGGTCCACCTAGCGGACGGAAAGGCAGGGAGAAGATCCGCGCGTAGGAGGGACCGGAAAGGGACCACTGGCGGCGAAGAGAGAGGCGCGATCTCGCCGACCATGGGGAACGGTAGCATCGGTGTTCTTGAGAAGTAAAGCAAAAGTCAGCGAATGGCGGATTTTCGGGGTCGAATGGCTTTCATCCAGGTTGCACCGATATACACGAGAGGAATCGCGCGCAGCCAACATCTCCGAATGAGTGCGGCACGCACGCGCCTCTTGCAGAGGTCCATAACCCGGTACTTCGGCCGCCCAAACTCATTTGACTCGCATTCGGACAAAGCCCCAATCGCGGGCACCTACCTCTGCGTGCAATGCTTCTACATGGACGGCGTAGCGGACTCCGTCGATCTCGAAGAAGGCGCGGCCTTTCCTATTTGCGTCTCTTGTGCAGGAACGCAGTGGTGAGTGGCTAGTGACGATGACACACACGAGGAAAAGCAAAATGACGACGGAAGAAGGCTACAGGTTCGCGCCGAAAGCCAGCAGACGGCCATCGCAATCCTTCACCACGAACTCCCGCTTGTGCCATGGCATGTTGCCAAGTCCCCGAGTGAACTCTACGCCTTGGGCGGCGTACTCGGCATAAAGTGCGTCGGCATCTTCAACGAACAGGTACGCGTAAAGAGAAGTGCCCGTGTGGCGCGCTAAAGCACGCCGCTACAGGGGACCCACTTCGGACAGCGGGCTTCAGGTCGTTGTACCGATGTGCTCGCTACGGTCATCTATTGTGAGGGCACCACCGGCGCTGGCTGCTGGTGCAATGTGCAGGTACATCGGCGCGCTTGGTTGGTCACACGAGGATGCGCCAGAATCGATTGCGTAGACTGCCGAGGAGGAACACATACATGAGCGAAGCAGCTCAACAGGTTGCGAAACAAGGTGGCACGGCGAAGGCGCAGGCCTTTGCCGCTAAAGCGTACGCGGCGCAAAGCCCAACATCGGGCCTGGCGCCGCACGCAATACAACGGCGAGTTCCACGTCCCCAAGATGTACAGATTGAAATCCTCTATTGCGGCGTTTGCCATTCGGATCTGCACCAGGTTCGCAACGAATGGCAGAGCGTGATGCCGACGGTCTACCCCTGCGTGCCCGGCCACGAAATCGTAGGGCGGGTGGTCAAGGCCGGCAGCGCGGTGAAGAAATTCAAAGAGGGCGACATCGCGGCGGTCGGCTGCATGGTGGACTCCTGCCGGGTATGCGCGAGTTGCCGCGCGGGGGAGGAACAGTATTGCGAGAATTTCATGACGCTGACCTACAACGGCGAGGACAAGATTCTGGGCGGAGTCACCTACGGCGGCTACTCCGAGAGCATCGTG
>Ga0307475_10000568_pt1 | contig 22133 bp, 16 predicted proteins | sample atmos_gasesECM1C_FD_203317 | JGI IMG/M metagenome (GOLD analysis project Ga0307475, IMG submission 203317) | Hardwood forest soil microbial communities from Morgan-Monroe State Forest, Indiana, United States - atmos_gasesECM1C_515 | ecosystem: Environmental > Terrestrial > Soil > Temperate... | reverse complement strand
ATGCAGGACTGGCAGTGGAAAGAAAAGGTCGTCCCCTACTGGAAGGAAGCTGCGAAATTTGCTCGCGAACACGGCATCCGCAAACTCGCCTTTGAAATGCATCCGAACTTCGTGGTCTACAATCCTCGCACGCTTCTGAAGCTCCGCGAAGCCGTCGGCGAGGAAATCGGCGCCAACTGCGATCTCAGCCATCTCTTCTGGCAGGGCTGCGATCCCGTCGAAGTCATCCACTTCCTCGGCAAGCAGGGCGCGATTTATCACGCGCATATGAAAGACACTGCTTTCTATCCCGACAACGTAAACAAATATGGCGTCCTGAATTTCGCATTCGAAACCGCCGATTTGCGGCTAGCTTCCGAAACTTTCCGCGCCGTCGGCTACGGTCACGGCGCCGAGCTCTGGAAATCGATCATCAAGGCTTACATGGACATCGGCTATCAGGGCATTCTCAGCATCGAAAATGAAGATCCCATCCTGGCTGGCGAAGTCGGCGTCGAACGTGCCGCCTACGTTTTGAAAAACGTGCGCAACGAATTGCTGGCAACCTAAACATGCGCCGCCGGCAATTTTTCGGCGCTTGCGCTCAAGCCGGGGCAACTATCGCTGCCGCCACTTCGGCTGCTAATGCGCTCTCCGCCGCAACCTGTCTCGCCGATTCGGACGCTCCCCAGGCATCTCCCAATGCCACGCCCCCATTCAAAGTCTCTGTGATGCTGTGGACCGTGTACGAGAAACTGCCGTTCGATCAGCGTATTGAAAAGGTTGCCGAGGCTGGCTACAACGCCGTCGAGTTGGTCAACGAATACAAAAATTTTACTAAAGAAGATTACGCCAGATTCCGCGCCAAAAAACGCGAACTCCATCTCACCGTCGACGCCACCAGCGGCATCAACCGCAGTTTGTGTGATCCATCTCAACGTGACGCTTTCCTCGACGAAGTGCGCGCCAAACTCCCCGTGCTCGAAGAGCTTGAATGCCATAAGCTGATCATTCTCTCCGGCGATAAAGTACCCGGACAAAGTCCTCAGAAAATGCATGAGAATTGTATCGAAGGCTTGAAGCGCGCCGCCGATATCGCCGCCGCAAAAAATGTCGGCCTTCTGCTCGAAAATATCGATCCGGAAGAAAATCCCAAATATTTCCTGACCTCCGTTTCCGAAGGTTTTCAGATTGTGCGCTCCGTCGCCGCCCCGAACGTTCAGTTTCTATATGATTTCTTTCACGACCAGATCGCCGAAGGCAACCTGCTAGCCAAGCTGGAAAAGAATCTCGATCTGATCGGCGTCGTGCATATTGCCGACGTCCCCGGCCGTCACGATCCCGGCACCGGCGAGATCAACTATCCAAATATCTTCCGCAAGCTTGGCCAACTGGGCTTTAATGGGTATGTAGCCATGGAATTCATACCCGAAGGCGAGACCGTCGCCGCTCTTCGCGCCGCTCGCGAAATGGCCATGAAGTATGGCAGCGCGCAACGAAATCAATCCGCGCAGTTCATCAACACTGGGAGACCCCATGCAACGGCGTGAACTCTTTAGATTACTCGGAGCCGGCGCCGCTCTGCCGGTTTTTGATTCGAATCTCCTGGCGGTGTTTCAGGACGCTCACCCCAAATCGTCTTACATTCTGCGCACCCTGAACCCCCATCAAAACGCCACCGTGGTCACTATGATCGACTTGATCATCCCGGAAACTGACACGCCCGGAGCCAAAGCCGTGCTCGTTAATGAATTTATCGATTTGATTTTGACCGAGTGGGCCCACGAAGATGAGCGTCACAATTTTCTCGCCGGTCTCGACGACGTCGACAAGCGCAGCAACGCAATCTTCGGAAGAAATTTCATCGACATCACACCCCCGCAGCAGGAAATTCTCCTCCGCGAACTCGATCAGCACTGGGCCATCGATCTCGAAGACCGCATCGCCCATCCTTACGTTCGCCACATTCATAACGAGCAGCTTACCGGCGATTTTTTCGGCGTCGTAAAACGCTTGACCCTTTATGGCTATTACACCTCCGAGGTCGGCTTCTCTCAGGAGCTGCGCAGGCAAATCATTCCCGGCGCATATCACGGATGTACTCCGATTACCGGTGACGCAACCAAAGCTTAGGGAGAAGCGATGCCTGGTACAAAAATATACGACGCAATCGTCATCGGCTCCGGAATCACCGGTGGTTGGGCCGCGAAAGAGCTCACCGAAAAAGGTCTCAACGTTTTATTGCTCGAAGCTGGCCGCCCCATCGTCCCGGAACAGGATTATGTCGAACATGTTCCGTCGTGGGAATTAAAATATCGCGGCTGGGATTATCGCGAAGAGCGCATCAAAACACAAAAAGTTCAGCGCGAGTGTTATTACGCCTGCGATGAATACTCCAGCAAATTTTTTGTCAACGATCTCGACAATCCCTACACCACCGATCCTGACAAGCCTTTCACTTGGATCCGTGGACGTCAGGTTGGCGGCAAGTCCATCATGTGGGGCCGTCAAAGCTATCGTCTCAGCGATCTGGACTTCGAAGCCAACGTACGCGATGGCATCTCCGCCGATTGGCCCATTCGCTATAAGGATATCGAGCCTTGGTACGACTACGTGGAAGATTTCGTCGGCATCAGCGGCCAAGCCGAAGGTCTGCCCCAACTTCCCGATAGCAAATTTCTGCCGCCCATGGAAATGTCCTGCGCCGAACTCGTCGTCAAAGACGCCTTGCCTAAAAGTTTCAACGATGGCCGCATGCTGACCATTGGACGTGCCGCTGTACTGACGCGCGTCCATCGTGGCCGCGCTGCGTGCCATTACTGCGGAGTCTGCCACCGAGGTTGTATCACCCGCTCCTATTTCAGTAGCTTGAATGCCACGCTACCCGCCGCGGAAAAAACCGGCCGAATGACTCTCCGCCCATACAGCGTGGTGCACAGCCTGATCTTTGATCCGGCCACTCGCAAAATAACCGGCGTGCGCGTGATCGACGGCCAGACCAGGCGATCTCTAGAATTTCGGAGCCGCATTCTTTTTCTTAACGCCTCGGCCCTTGAATCCACGCGTATTTTACTCAACTCCTCAACTCCGGAATTTCCAAACGGTCTCGGCAATACCAGCGGCGAACTCGGACGCAATCTCATGGACCATGTCATGGGCGCCGGCGCAGACGGCATCATCCCCGGTTACGAAGACAAAGATGAATTCGGCAATCGCCCCAACGGAATTTATGTTCCGCGCTTCAGAAATATAAAAACCAAGGAGCCGTTCCTTCGCGGCTATGGTTACCAGGGCGGCGCCTACCGCGAGGGCTGGTCGCGCGGCATAAACTCCACCGGTTTCGGAGCCGATTTCAAGAAAGCGCTCCGCAACCCTGGCGCGTGGCATTTCTCGTTCTACGGTTTCGGCGAATGCCTGCCCAACCGCGACAATTTTATTGAAATTAATAAAGAACAAAACGACGCCTGGGGCATTCCCACTTTAAAAATTCATTGCGCCTTCGGCGATAACGAGAAAGCGCTGCTGAAAGACATGTCTATCCAGGCCGCGGAAATGCTCACCGCCGCAGGCGCCACTCAAATTCGTCCTTTCAGTGAAAATAATGCTCCGGGCCTCACCATTCACGAGATGGGCACCGCGCGTATGGGCAAGGATCCCAAAACTTCTGTCTTGAACGAACACAATCAGGCTCACGACGTAAAAAATCTTTTTCTTACCGACGGTGCCTGCATGGTCTCCTCCGCCTGCGTCAATCCTTCGCTCACCTTCATGGCCCTCACCGCGCGGGCCTGTGATTTTGCCGTCTCACAAATGAAAAAGGGTGAGCTTTAACGGATGTCTCAGGTTATTCGTTCTCCAAAAACTTATGATGTATGTATTGTCGGCTCTGGCGCAGGTGGCGGCATGGCCGCCAAAGTTCTTACCGAAGGTGGCTTGAACGTTGTTTTGCTGGAAGCCGGCCCGCCCGTAAATCCCGAAAAAGATTTCAAAATGTTGATGTGGCCCTACGATTTGCCTCATCGTGGCGCTGGCGTCGGCGGTCAAGCCAGCAAAAATTTCAGCGAATTTCTTGCGCCCAATGGAGCATGGATCATCGACGGTGAGCCCTATACCTCCGCGCCCGGCGCGAATTTCCAATGGTTTCGTTCGCGCATCGTCGGTGGCCGCACCAATCACTGGGGCCGTATCGCTCTCCGTTATGCCCCCATCGATTTCACTTCCGGCACACGCGACGGTCTCGGCGATGATTGGCCCATCACGTATCAGGACATCGCTCCGTATTACGACAAAGTCGAATCCTACATCGGTGTCTTCGGCACCAAAGAAAATATTTCCAGTGCTCCTGACGGTGTATTCCTTCCGCCGCCAAAGCCTCGTTGCACCGAACTGCTCGTCAAGAAAGCCTGCGACAAGCTCAACATCCTTTGCATTCCCGCGCGCCTCGCGGTTTTGACTCGCTCCATCAACGATCGCGCTCCTTGCCACTACTGCGGCCAGTGCGGTCGCGGCTGCACCACCGCTTCCAATTTCAGTTCCAGTCAGGTGTTGCTCCCTCCCGCAATGAAAACTGGTCGCCTCACCCTGATCACCGGCGCAATGGCCCGCTCCGTTGTCGTCGGCAAAGATGGCAAGGCCGAAGGCGTCTCTTACGTCGATAAAAACACAGGCACCGAGAAACGCGTCAACGCCCGCGCCGTAGTTCTCGCCGCCAGCGCCTGCGAATCCGCCCGACTGTTGTTGAATTCGCGCTCCACTACATTTCCGGACGGCCTCGCCAATTCCTCCGGCACAGTCGGCAAATATCTAACGGATTCCGTCGGCAGCGATGGCTGGGGCTACGTGCCGGCCCTCGAAAAAATGCCACCCCACAATCACGATGGCGTCGGCGGTATGCACATGTATATTCCGTGGTGGAAGTCCGATCGCAAAAATGATTTTCCGCGCGGCTATCATATTGAGTTATACGGCGGCCGCGACATGCCCGGCGTGGGAATGTTCCACGAGCTTTGTCATGACGAAGAGGGTTACGGAGTCACACTGAAATCCCGCGCCCGACAACTGTACGGCACCACCATCGGTTTCGCCGGACGCGGCGAGATGATTCCCAATCCCCACACTTACTGCGAAATCGATCCCGATGTTGTCGATCAGTGGGGCATCCCCGTTTTGCGTTTCCACTTTCGCTGGTCGGAATACGAACTGCGTCAAGCCCAGGATATGCAGCAAACTTTCCGCTCCATCGTCGAGGCCATGGGCGGCGTCTATAAAACAAAAACCGCCATTGATGGAGAATATCCTTTCGGAATTCGCGAAGGCGGCAAAATCATTCACGAAGTGGGCACCGCGCGCATGGGCGCCGATCCAAAAACTTCGGTGGTAAACGGCTACTGCCAGGCTCACGACGTAAAAAATCTTTTCGTTACCGATGGCGCTCCGCTCGTCACCAATCCAGACAAAAATCCCACCCTAACCATCATGGCTCTTTCCTGGCGCGCTTCCGAATATCTCCTCGACGAAGCCAAGAAAGGAAATATCTAGCATGAGCGTGGGAATCAGCAGGCGCGACATTCTCAAGACGCTGGCGCTCAGCGCCGTCGGCGGCTCCGTCTTGCAAGTTATCCCCGCTCAAGCCGCTGAATATGCACACCAGGCCGTCCAAAAAGCCAAAGCCGCCGCATCCGGCAAATACACGCCAAAGTATTTCACGTCGCACCAATACGCGACGTTAACCTCGCTTTGTGATTCCATTATTCCTAAAGATGAAAAATCCGCCGGCGCCATCGAAGCTGGCGCTCCCGAATTTATCGATCTTCTCACCAGCGAAAACGAACACTATCAACTGAAACTCGGCGGCGGTTTGTATTGGCTCGATGGCTTCTGCACCGACCGTTACACCGGTCCATATTTGGATCGCACTCCGGACCAAAGGAAATCCGCCCTCGACCTCATCGCCTTCCGCAAAAACGCCAAAGCCGACCCCACTCTAAGCCAGGGCGTCATTTTCTTCGCCTTCGTGCGCAACCTTACCTGCGACGCTTTCTACACCAGCAGAATCGGCATCGCCGATCTCCAGTACATCGGCAACACTGCGCTGCCCGAATTTCCCGGCTGCCCGCCGCTGCCCGAAGCGTGACGGTGTTACCCGCAGCCGCCAAAAACCTCTCCGCTCTCACTTCCATCCGTTTTCTCGCGGCTCTCCGCGTCGCCATGTATCACCTCGTGAACTGGGACAATCGTACCTATTGGTGGCGTGGCCTGATGGGCACCCCCGCCAGCGTGAGTTATTTTTTCGTCTCTTCTGGATTTTTGCTTACCTACACATACGCCGCGCGCTTTGATCGCCACGAAATGAACTATGGGAAGTTTTGGCTAGGACGTTGCGCGCGACTCTTGCCCGTTTATTTTCTCGGCCTGCTGGTAGCTCTGCCAGTGTTGCTTCACACCCACACAGTCGCGCCGGGCAAAATGGCCTTATCCATTTTCTTGTTGCAGTCGTGGTTTCCCCGCAGCGCTCTGTATTGGAATTCCCCTGCCTGGGCTCTCTCCAACCTGGCTTTTTGCTACCTCACTTTGCCTATTCTATTGAAAGCTACCCGCCACTTTTCCAAAACCGCATGCGCGATATTTGCCGCCGCCGCCTGGCTCGTCTCGCTCACGCTCTCTCTCACCTACCTTTATCTGAATCCCGACCACCTGACTCACATCGACAGCAACACCGTGGCGTTCTGGCTTTATGTCCTCAAATACAACCCGTTGTCGCACATTCCCGAATTTTTTATCGGCGTCCTGGCCGCAAGACTCTTCACCACCACCAGTGGCTTCAGTCCCCCACAGGCCAATTTCGCCTTCGTTTTCTCAGCAGCCGTCATCCTGATCATTCTGCTTCTCGGATATAGCCTCCCGTATCCAGTAACGCACACTGGATTGCTTGCGCCTCTGTTGGCGGTCTTGATCGCCAGTATTGCCAGCGGCGCATTGATCGATAAGATTCTTAAACCCAAATGGTTCGTTCTCCTGGGCCAATCCAGCTTCGCGCTTTACATGTTACACGCACCGCTTTTAATTTTCGCCGCGTGGTGCTTCGCGAATCGCATTGAACTGGGACACGTCGGACGCCTGGTTGTTGTGGCTGTAATCGTCGTTTTGTCCCTAGCGCTCTACAAGTGGGTCGAAGCGCCGCTCACCGCAAAGCTTCGCAAGTCCTTGTTTCACTCCGCCGCCGCAACGCCGAAATATTCCGAATAAGCGATAACACCATTTTTCCGTCTGCGTCACGTGCGCAAAAAAAAGAACGGCTGGCATTTTGCCGGCCGTTCTCCAATCTTTGAGGATCGGTCAGATCTTAGCGATGGCCTCCACCATGTCCGCCGCCACCGTGGAACCCGCCGCCACCGCCGCCGTGAAATCCACCACCACCGCCATGGAAGCTACCGCCGCCACCGCCGTGGAAACTGCTTCCACCGTAAGCGCCTCGCCCACCGCCGCTAAATCCGCGCCCGCCGCCGAAGTTACCGCGTCCACCATATCCACCGCCAAAGGAGCCACGGCCACCATAGGCACCGCGACCGTACCCATTTCCGCCACGGCCGTAGCCGCCATATCCGCCTCGACCATAAAAGCCTCGGCCGTAACCGCCTCGCCCGTAGTATCCGCGGCCATAGAAGCCACGCCCATAGAAACCACGCCCGAAGCCCCAGCCGTACCAGGGTCCGACTCCGATGAACAGACCGTTCACGAAGTAATCAGGTCCCCAATAACCGTACGGTGCGCAGGCGTATGGGGGATACGCGTAGTAACCGTAGGTGCATACTGGTGGCGCTCCGTAATAACCATAGTCCTCGTAACCGCCCCCCACCCCAACTCCTACCGAAACTTGTGCGTGCGAATAGCCCGCCGCAAACATGCAAACCGCCAATAACGCAAAATATTTCAGGTATTTCATTTGGCCCTCCCGATGACCCGGCAAACCGCTCATTCTCGGCTAGTTGCTCTGTCCGGGAACCCATCTGTCGAATCACCGATACTTGTTAAACTCGAGCGCAGCAGAAAAGTTGCGTCCGTGTTGCCCTTTAATACTCCTCATCGGCAGCTAAGTTCAAGGGTTTTCGCGACATAGCCAGCCGATATCTGTGTCCACTCTGTTAGATGCTCTCACATGATTTCTGATGTCAAACCCATAAAATTACTGCCTACCCCTTGATCTGCTGCGCTGTCGCGTCCCAAGTGGTCGCACTGCGCCGAAAATACGATTCGTTCGCCAAGTGGCACGCCAGCGCGGCATTATGCCCAAAAACCGCGTCCTCGGTCACTGGCTGTCGGCTCTTGACCGCTTGAAAAAACCGCCACAAATGCGGCTTTTCCTCATCCCACGATACGCCCTTATAACTGAAGCCTTCCATCGTCGGCTCCTTACCCGGAGGCGGATCATGCTCCTCATGCCACTTCCTGATATACGCTTCCCGCATCTCCCGCGGGTAGCCAGACACGTAGTAACTGGGCGCGGTATCTTCGCCCGTCTGCGGCATGTAATTGATCGCCGTCTCCGTCACTTCCAAAATTCCCTTCGAACCCATGAACCGGTACACCTCCGGCGTCTCGCAACCCAGATCCAGCCGCATATACACCGGCACTTCGCCATACTCAAATAACGTGGCGTGCACATCCGGCATATTCCGCCCGTCCGGGAACCGCAATATCCCGCCCATCGACATCGCTCGCTTCGGCGGCTCATTCCATCCCAGCATGTATTGCATTCCACTGATCAGGTGTACCAACAAATCGCCCGCCACGCCCGTCCCATATTCCTTCCAGCACCGCCACCGCGCAAACACCTTGGGGTCAAACGGACGCTTCGGCACCGTCCCCTGCCACGTATCCCAATCCAGCGTTTGCGGAGACAAATCCGGTGGCGGCGGATATTCCCACGCTCCCGTCGGATCGTTGCGCCCCAGCGAACCTTCCACCAGATTCAGTTTTCCAATCATGCCCTGCGCCAACAGTTCCTTCGCTTTGGCACAAATCACCGAACTGACCCGCTGCGACCCGATCTGCACGATTCTTCCCGTTTTCTGCGCCGCGGCCACCATCACGACACCTTCGGCCGCCGTGTGCGACATGGGTTTCTCGCAGTAAATATCTTTCCCCGCGCTCACGGTATCCACCACCACTTGCTTGTGCCAGTGGTCCGGAACCGCCGCCACGATGCAGTCGATATCTTTATTCGCCAGTAATTCCTGGTACCGCCGCGTGGTCGTTACACTCGAGCCGGCAATCTCTTTCGCCAGCGTGTGCCGCCCGTCGTACAAATCGCATGCGGCTACGCATTCCACTCCCGGCAACTGAATCGCATTCGTCAGCAACCCCGAGCCTTGCATTCCAATGCCGATAATTCCAAATCGCACCCGATCACTCGCCGCTACAGCCTTGGAAGGGAAGGGAATCGACTCAGGATCGAGAAAAAACGTCCGCGTCGCGACAAACGCGCCCGATACTCCCGCGCTCTTTTGCAGAAATTCACGGCGCGAAAGATCTTTAGTCATCGTCCACCATCCGAAAATATTCAGGAGTCCTCAAACCAATCATCAATGCAACGGCTGCACGCTGACTTCTTTGAAAAACACAATGTCATCGTCGCTATGGTTTTGCAGCCCCATATAACCCTCATTCGGCCGCCGCCCGCGCTCCGGTTCAAAATCAAACTTTTTCTCCGGCACAGGTTGCTCTTCGGTGTAATCCGTGACCTTCACGTCGTTCAACACCACTACGGTATGTGGACCATCCAGTGTGATCACCATGGTGTTCCACTCCGGTCCCGGTTTTCCGGGACGCGCCGCAGGCTTGGTCAGCGAATAAAGCGTGCCAGTCACGTGATACTCGTCTTCCTTCGAGGTCTCCGGCTCATTATCAATCTGCACTTCGTACCCATAATGCACTGGCATCCACGGTTCTCGCGGCTCGATCGGGATGCGCACAAACACTCCGGAATTGTCATTGTGATCGCGCATCTTGTACACCACGCGAATGCGGCAATTCCCCATCTTGCCGCCCGTCCAGTACAGCAATCCCATTCCGCCATGCGTGCGAATCAATCCATCTTCCACCGTCATGCCGCCGGGTCCCACATGCTTCCAGCCGTTCAGATCTTTGCCATTAAATAGCGGTTTGAATGCCTGCCCTTTTTCTTGGGCCTGCCCGTTTTGGCCCGAACTTTTTTCTTGCGCCGGATCTTTTCGTTGAGGACGTCCAGCCGCGAGGAGTACCATCGCCGCAAACGCAGCGCACAAAAGAAATTTATTCATGAACTTCGCTTTCTCCGCGCTGCGTGAACTAAAAGCGCAGATCTCGTAGATACGTATAACTCTTGCGAAGGTCTTCGATCGGCGATGTCGGCTCGTCGTTCTCCACGAAGTAATGCTCAATGCCGGCTTTCTTCGATTCCGCAAACAAGCGCTTCCAATCAATCGCGCCACTGCCCACATCCGCCATATGCCCGTCCTTTTCGCCCATCTTGCCGTCCGATCCTTTAGTCCAATCCTTCACGTGCACCAAAGGAAAGCGCCCCGGATAGCGATTGAAATACGTCAGCGGATGCTGTCCCGCAACGGTGATCCAGCAAAGATCCATCTCCATCTTCACCAGCTTCGGATCCGTTTCGCTCAGCAGAATGTCATACCCGAATTTTCCGCCGCCATCCTCAAGCGGCACGAATTCCCACGAGTGATTGTGGTACCCAAATTGAATCCCAGCCTTCTTGCTGGCCTCGCCCGCCCGGTTAAAAACCTCCGCCGCTTTCTTATACCCGGCCGTTTTCTTGCGGTCTGCTTCGTCAATCGAGGGACACACAACGAAGTTGTGACCAACCACATGCGCGGCCTCCAGCGTCTCCGGCCATTTGTTCTGCACCACTTCATAGGAAACATGTTCGCTGGGAGCCGTGAGATGCACCCGGTCGAGCGCTGCTCGAACATCTTTCGGTTGATGATCGAAATATCCGGCGAACTCCACTTCGCTGTAGCCGACGGCCGCGACTTTCGCGAGCGTCCCCTCGAAGTCCGTCTTCATCATGTCCCGCACGGTATAAAGCTGCACTCCAATGCGATCCAGTTTGTGTGGAGCCTCGGCAGCCGCACCAGCCCCCGCCGCGGTAGCCGCGGTGGCCCCGCTGAGCAACGTGGAGCGCGAAGCCAAAAGTGTAGCCGCGGTAGCGCTTCCAATAAATGTTCGTCGGTTCATGCGCGGCATTGTACTCCTCCAGCCCCAAAAGTGAATAGGCGGTAGTGCGCCAAACTTAAGATCATTGCGTCTACCAGGCATGTGGATTACCTGTTCGCGTCAAACTACCTACCTGGTTGTAACCGTGCTGGCTGTCTAGCCGTCGAATTTCCAGGAGCCCTGACATGGGACTTCCACTCAACGGTTTACTCCTAATAACACTTTTGGTCCTGCCAGTTATTAGCCGACAAAATTTTCAACGACCGGTTCCGAATTCGCCGAAAGGTTTTGACAAACAGTATAAGAACGTTTTCAAAGCATACGAAAAGGCAATATACTTTTCGAAGTCACACCAAGTGGCAAATGAGCAGGTCTTAGACGCGCGATTTCTGACTTTTGCCATCCCTAAAGATTGGTTCGCCGCGGTGTTTGGCCCGGACCAGGGGCCGAAGTTCGCCAGAGAATACCGAGAGCAGTTCGACGATTTTCAGTTTGGCACAGTCCATGAGTTCAACAGTATGGAGCTTTATCCTACCGGCGGGCATCGTTCTGCAGAGGTAAAAACAGCAGCGCTCGGAAGAAACGCCGAATTTAGGTGGTCAACGCCAACGTCCCTCGTTTCTCTACCTCCAATACAGAACTTCCGAATCAAGTATTCTACAGGTCCAAATTTCGTAATTGGCGAGAACGGTTGCATAGCGATCATCGCTCCAGGGTACAGTCGTGAAGAAGTGACTTCCTTCATCTACGTGGACGGCGCATTTCGGTTCATCGGTCGCGGCGAATGTCCTTTTTGGGGCCCTTGTTCTACGAATAAATAAGTCTCCACCCCGAGTTCGACTCGGTAAGGGATTACTCTAAACTCCAGCCGGATCTCCAAACTTTCCTCGCGCCGTCTCCAGCATTTCCGCAACCGCTAAAACCAACTCATCCTCGTTCGGCCTGCCGATCACTTGCACACCTATCGGCAATCCCTCCCTTGAAAATCCCAGCGGCACCGAAACCCCAGGGAAACCGGCCAGATTCAACCACTGTGTATGCCGCATGGTGTCACGATAACCGCAACCCGGCTGCCAGTTTCCTTCGCCATGCCTAAACGCAGGCGCAGAACAAACCGGCGAAAGCAAAATCGGCACATCTCGCATCTGCTTGATGATCTTTGCGCGTAAGATATCCCGTTTCACGCAAGCACATATTAATTCATCCGCCGTCGGCGCAATTTTCAACCTTGCCACCGACATATATTCGCGAAACATCGGACTCAACTCCGCCTCGCGCCCCTCCACGATCGGCTCAAATAAATGCGCGATCATCGGCCCAAAGAAAAACCACCACAACTCAATCGCCTGCTCTAGCCCTTTCAACGCAAATGGTTTCACGTGGAATTGTTCTGCAAGCAAACTCGCGGCTCTTTCAGCCGCCTCGTTAGTTTCCCTTGTAACAACTCCCAAGGCGTTCGACTCCAGTATCCCTACGCGCATTCCCGCCAGCTCGCCTTCGCCAAAAGATCGCGCTTCAATCGCTGCTGAAAGCGCATCGTCCTCATCCGGCCCCTTCATCACATCAAACAGCGCGCTCACATCTGCCACCGTTCGCGCCATCGGTCCCACCGCGCCCAGCCACGCGAACGCCCCAGCCCCTCGCGGATAATGTCCTGTAGAAGGAATCCGCCCCGGTGTCGGCTTCAACCCGCAGATCCCGCAAAAATGCGCCGGAACGCGTATCGATCCCCCACCATCGCTTCCCACTCCTCCCATCGAACAACCTGATGCAATCGCCGCCGCTTCGCCTCCGCTCGACCCGCCCGCCGACCGCGAAAGCTCCCAGGGATTGCTGGTCTTCCCGAACACCGCATTGTCCGTCTCGTACGCCATCAAAAATTCCGGCACATTGGTGTTTCCAACCAAAATCGCCCCCGCCGCCCTCAACCGCGCAACCAGCACCGCATCCTCACACGCCACATAATCCGCGCGCAGTCGCGAACCCGCCGGACACGGCCACCCCGCCACATCGATGCAACTTTTCATGGAAAGCGCTATACCATGCAGCTCACCAAGCGCATCTCCGCGCAAAACGCTCGCTTCCGCCGCCTGCGCCTGCCGCCGCGCCCCCTCCACATCGACATGAACGAAAGCGTTTAACTTCGGTTGTAATTTCTCAATCCGCTCGAGATGAACTTCAATAATTTCGCGAGGAGAAATTTCCTTCCTCCGAATTTTGCCTGCGACTTCAGCGATGTCCGCGAAATAAATGGAATCCATTTTGTCTCAAGCGAGAGTAAGCGCCGCGCCGCCACCGGTCAAACACGCGAGAACGCCACAACAAAAACGGTTGACGGTGCTCGACCTAGCCCACAGAATCTTATCTTCAACAAAAAAGCCCGCATAACACTTGTCGTTCACGGAGGCGGCACCGTCATTTACATGCGCATTGTTCTTCGTTTAATTCTTCCCGCCCTCGCTTGCCTGCTTTTACTTTGCGCCATACTTTTGCCGTCGCGCTCAGTCCAGAAAACTTCCAGTCCCCCCGCAACCGCGCATTCACCGCAGCCCGCTCTGCCAAACGATTCCACCAAGCCGTTGCGCCTGAACACCCTCGGTGTCGCGTACCTCAATCAGCAGCGCTCCGCCGACGCCCAGAAGCTTTTTGAGCAAGCCATAGAGGCCGACCCAAAATTCGCAGTGGCGCGACTCAATCTCGGTATCGCGCTCCTCAATCAACAAAAAGCCGAAGCCGCCCGCGACGAACTGCTCACCGCCGCCCAGCAACTCCCGCGCGACCCATACGCTTGGTATAACCTCGGCCTCGCCTACAAAGATTTAGCCGACTACAGCCATGGTGTTGCCGCCTTTGAACACGTCACCGAAATCCTCCCCGACGAGGCCGACGCTTATTATTTTGTTGGTTACTTGTACTCCCAACTTCAGCAATACGATCAAGCCATCGCCGCCTTTCAAAAAGGCCTCGCGCTATTTCCGTATCACGCTTCCTCGGAATTTGGCATAGCTCGCGCATACCAGCGCAAAGGCGACTCTGCCTCCGCGCGCGAACATCTCGCCAAGTTCCAGAACATCACCACCAATCATCTCGGCGCGCCTTTCGGCGCCGGCTATGGCGATCAAGGCCGCCTCTCTCTCGCGGAATTGCCCGCCAACTCCTCGCTAGTTGTTCCGACCGCAATTCCAGTGCACTTCACCGCTCAAAATTTAGAAATCCTTTTGCAAAATTCCGCCAAGTCCTCTCAAGCCCCTTCTTCCACTCCGGGCCCCGCCACCGGCGCTTGTTTTTTTGATTTCGATGGCGACGGAAAACCTGATCTCTTCCTCGTTAGCGCCATAGCAGGCGACGCCAGCCATCTTTTACACAACGTCGGCGACGGCCGCTTTGAAGACGTCACTGAGCACGCCGGCCTTAAACTTTCAGGCGCTGGACTCGGCTGCGCCGCCGGAGATTTTGACAACGATGGTCACACCGATCTCGCAGTCTGCATGGCCGACGGTGTCCACCTGCTACATAACCAGGCCAACGACAGGTTTGAAGACGCAACCGAAAAAGTCGGCATTCGCCGCGAAAAAGGCTGCGTTGCCGTCACCTTCGTGGACTACGACCACGACGGCGATCTCGATCTCTACATCACTTCGGCCGCAGACGGTGCCGCAACGCCTCACAACACTCTCTGGCGCAACAACGCCAACAACACTTTCACCGACATTTCTGCTGAAACCGCGCTAGGCATCCCCGCCACCGCCGCAGGCCTGGTCACCACCGACTTCAACAATGATCGCGCCATCGATTTTGTTTTCGCCGGTGGTCCCGAAGGCGCTTCCATTTATTTGAATCCTCGCGAAGGCAAATTCACTTCGCTCCCCATCATCGATTTCAAAAAAGAAAATCTTCCACCCGCCGTTGGAGTCATCGCTTTTGACTTTGATAAAGACGGTTGGATGGACCTCGCCTTCACCCACGCGGGCGCGCCCGGCATCAGCTTGTGGCGCAATGTGAACGGAAAAAAACTTGTGCGCGTTCCACTTCCCGATCTCGCTTGGCAACGCGGCTGGGGAATTTCTTCCATCGATTACGATAGCGACGGCTGGCTCGACATCATTGGCGCAGGCGAATCCAGCAACGGTGGCGAACTTCGCCTTCTGCGCAATCAGGGAAATCAAGGCTGGGCCGACGTCACCAAGGACGCGCATCTCGACGCCGTCAAACTTACTCAGCCCCGCGCTTTAGCCCTTGCGGACACGCGCGGCCACGGCGCGGCCGACATCGTAGTAACTCAGCTCGGCGGTCCTCCGCTCGTCCTTCATAGCGAAGGCGCCGCCGAACATAACTGGATGCACATCGATCTAAAATCTCTCAGCGATAACAAAACCGCCATCGGCACAAAAGTGGAAGTCTACGCAGGCCCGCTCTACCAAAAATGGGAAATCGCTGGTGCCTCCGGCTACCTTGGCCAGAACTCCACGTCCGTCCTCGCTGGACTCGGCGCAGAAAAAAATGTGGAAGTCGTGCGCCTGCTTTGGCCCACCGGCGTTCCGCAGGACGAAATAAATCTGCCCGCCAAAAAATTTCATTCTCTCGCTGAGTTGGACCGCCGCGGCAGCTCTTGCCCGATCCTCTTCGCCTGGAATGGCCGCGAATACGAATTCATTGCCGACATGATTGGCCCCGGCGTCGTCGGCCATTGGGTCGCGCCCGGCGAGCACGATGTCCCTGATCCCGAAGAATATCTCAAGGTCAATGCGCGCAGCGTTCATCCAAGAAATGGCTTCCTTAGCTTCCGTTTCATGGAGCCGATGGAGGAGACTGTTTATCTCGACCAGGTCCGTCTCCTCGCCATCGATCATCCCGCGTCCTACGAAGTAAATCCCAACGAGCGTTTCGTCAGCGCTCCCCCATTTCCCGAATTCCGTGTCATCGCCACGCGCGATGCGCATCCGCCCGTCGGCGCGTGGGACGATCACGGTAACAATGTTCTCCCTCTGATCGCGAAACGCGACCGCAAGTACGTCACGGATTTCGACTCGTTACCTTTTACGGGTTTCGCCAAACTTCATTGGCTCGAACTCGACCTCGGAGACTGGGATTCCACCAAGCCCCTCCGCCTGATTATCGATGGCTATACCGATTATTTCACCGCCACCTCAATGTACGCCGCTGATCAAGCCGGCATAAAAGTGATTGCCCCTTACGTCGAAGCTCTCGATGCGCAAAGCAACTGGAAGAGGGTGATCGACGACATGGGTTTTCCCGCCGGCCTCGCGCGCACTATGGTCGCCGATCTCTCAGACAAAATTCCGCAGGGCACGCGCCGCATTCGCATCGTCAACAATCTTAAAATTTACTGGGACGCCGTTCGCATCGATCAAACGCCGGACACGCGCGATGTGCACGTATCCGAAGTTCCGCTGGCAAATGCTTCGCTCGATTTTCTGGGCTTCCCGCTTGAAAAACGCTTTACGCCTGCGAGCGATACGAGTTATTCCTACACGCAACGCAGCAAAAGCGGCCCGTATGCGCGAGCCGCCGGCAACTACACCCGTTTCGGCGACGTGCAAAATCTCTTGCGCGCCTCCGACGACCGCTTCGTCATATTTGGTTCTGGTGAAGGCCTCAAGCTCGACTTCGATCCGCATAAACTACCGTTGTTGCCCAGTGGATGGGTCCGCGATTATTTCTTTTACGCCGACGGTTTTGAAAAGGACTTAGATTTCTACGCCGCTCACGCTTTCACCGTCGAGCCACTTCCGCGTCACACACTTTTGACCTATCCCTATCCCGCTGGCCAGGATTATCCTGCCGACCCTGCGCATCTCGACTACCAGTTGGAATTCAATACTCGCCAGCGCTCCGATCGTTTACCCCCATCGTTGCGCTACCAATACGCGCCGACCCACTGAAGGGAGTAAAAAATAACCGGCTGCAATCTACTAAACAAAAAAAACCGGTCATTCCGAGCGGAGCAGACCGGCTTTTTCCTTCTACTTCGCTCCTGCGAAGTAGCCGGTCTGCGCAGTCGAGGAATCTCTCTTCAATTTTCCCGCGTTCAACAAAAAAACAATATTGAATCTGAATTACCCCAGCGAAACTTCCACCCACGCGCGCTTCTGTGCGCTCTTCGCAATCGCTTCGCAAAGCGTCAATTCCTGATGTCCCGTCAGAAAATTTGGGAACTTCTGCGGCGCTTCAAAATCCCCCGCCTCCACATACTCATAAAACTCGCGAAACAATTGCACAAACGTATCCGGATAACCTTCCGCGTGGCCTCCCGGATACGCCGCATACCCCCGCGCTTCAGGGCTCAGCAGCGCGGGATCTTTGGTCAACAATCCATTCGCTTCGTCGCGCCGTCCGATCCATAATTCATTCGGCGATTCCGAATTCCACGCTAGCGACCCTTCCGTCCCATCAATTTCAAACCACAGCCTCGCCTTGCGCCCCGCGCTCACCTGCGAAACCGTCATCACTCCGCGCATCTCATTCGCGAAGCGCAGCAAAACTGACGCATAGTCATCCGTCGTAATCGGCACTTCGTCAAATTCATCCGCCGCGCGCGCCTTGAAAGTCTCCACCCGTCCTCGCGGCCGCTGCCGCACTGGCACGGTCGTTCCCAGGTCCGCGCAAACTTCATCAACTTTCGCTCCGGTGATCCACATAATCAAATCCAGCCAGTGCGTGCCTATATCCGAAACCGCGCGCAATTCGCCGCCCAGTTTTGGCACCAACCGCCAATTCCAGTCCGTCACATGCAGCAGCCAGTCCTGCAAAAAGCTTCCGTGCACCAGGCGAGGAGTGCCAATCGCGCCGCGCGCAACCTGCGCTTTGGCTTCCTGGCAAAGCGGGTAATAGCGCAAATTGTAAGCGACTCCTCCCGCCCGTTTGCACTCTCGAGCAAGTGCAACCAGTAATTCCGATTCGGCCGTGTCGGTAGCCAGCGGCTTTTCGCACAAGACGTGCTTGCCCGCGCGCATCAACTTGCTGGACTGTTCGAAATGCAAATAGTTCGGCGTGCAAACGTGTGCAACGCTCGCGGTTTTATCCGCCGCAACCTCCTCGATCGAGGCGTACGCGCGCGGCAAACCTAGAGCCGCGCGTGCCTCCTCGCTGCGTTCCGCTGAACTTCCTACCACGCCGCGCACCTCAATACCAAGCCGGCGCAGCGCATCGACATGTGCCTTACCCACAAAACCCGCTCCGATCAATACCGCCGCCGCTTTCATGCCGTTCCCGTCTCCAAAATTTCAGGCGCCCATTGTAATGCATCCAAGCAAAACAAGAATTGTAAATCGCGCCATGCGATTCATTCGAATGGCGGCGCCGTTCGAACGCGATTAACCGACAAATGGTTCGAACGCGTGAATCGCTCGAATAAAAAATTAAACCAAGTCATTCGAACGTTGTGCCGTTCGACTAAAATTCGCAGTTAAAGGTGCGCTCATTCGAATGCGCGCGAAAATACTTCAAGTAATCCTTTAAATGTCGGCGTGTCGACATTCTCTCCGATATAAACTGATTGCTTAAATTATCGAATGGTTAACCAGAAAGGTCAGAATGTTTCAATCGAATCAACGCTTGGATTGAAATGTTTCCGGCGGGTCCAAATAGCACTGTTTCCAGAATGCTTCTTCCGAAATTTCCCCCTTCGCTAATTGCTGAATGCTCGCTAGCGTCGCGCCCGCAATGCCTCCATCTGCGGAATCAAAAATCACCACCACCCCATCTCCCGCTGTAGCACCCGGCGTTACGCCTTCCACAAACTTCTGCATCAACGAGCCGGCAAAATTTAATTTTGCGCGCGCATCGGTCTGCTTGGGATCCTGATTGGCCGGTTGCACGGTGTAAATCTTGACCGTTTTTCCTTTCAAAGCTTCCCAGTCGCTCGGGAAAACACTATTTTCTTCGCGCTCCACTCGGAAAGCCGCTTGCTTTGCTGCAGCCTCGGCCTTGGCAGTTTCCTCCAGATGCTCGGCAATCAGCTCCGGCAACTCCAGGGCGCTCCGCCGAATGTACCCGCGCGACACTCCTGAAATCTGCACGTGAATCCATTCGCCCTCGGCATCGAGAAATTCAAACTCGTCATTCACCGCCGCCTTGAACAAGACACGGCTTTCCTCACCCGCGCGAGCCATAACCGGCGTTCCCGCTCTCTTGACCGTAACAAGATTTAGCGGATGCGCCTGATTCTTCTTAACCTCCTCAAGCCCCTGCAGTTCCACATTCAAACTACGCATACGCTTTTCTTCCGCTTCGCGTTCGCTACGCAACCGATTCAACTCCTCCGTGCCTTCCGGCGCCACCACTGGATCTCCATTGCCGGGCGACATATTTATTCCTCCAGCCAAATTCAATTTTGGTGCCGGCACCGAAATTCCAGAGTTCGCCAGCGACCGCGTCGTGCCCGGCGCAGGCTCGTTTCCGAATTTCTCATCCAAGCGGTCCAGCAAATCCAACTCCAGTCTCCCGTTGGACGGCAAAATCTGGTACCCCGATTTCGCCGGGTCTTTGTCGGCATACCAAGCCGTTATCTTCGCGCTGACCTGCACAATTGTTCCGGCGGGAACTCCGGGTAACACTTCAATGGAGAATTGGTAGAACGCTCTCTCGTAGCGTTCCAGCGGCTGTTGGGTAGTACCCACGAAGCCGTCCACGATCGGAAGTTTCTGTCCTGTGTACGCCTGCAAATCTTTCAATGCCTGCTCGACTTCTGTTTTTGGTTTTGAAAACGTTCGTGCGTACGGCATCGCTTGCCCGTTGGCGGAGAAAATCGCGAACGCACTCAAAAGCACCGCCACCGCAAGTCGTGGAATTTTAAGATTTAGAAAATCTTTGGTCACGTTCACGGCAAAGGTTCCAGTTGCTCAATCGCGATCCAGCCGCGCTGACCGTCCGGAGTTTCCACTCCGTACCAGTGCTGGGTGACAATCACGATCACCACTTCCGTGTAGGCCGGCAAGCTCGCCACTTTCGCTGAAGACTGAAACGGCGCAGCCTTCAAATCTGTTCCCGGCGCTTTCACACGGCGCTCCACCTCGTGCCGCAAATCTTTTAGGCGCTGTTCAATATCCTTCACCGAACTTTGCGTCGAAGCCAACAAAGTTTTTTCATCGTCGCGTCTGCGAATAATAGTTTTTTTCACCAGGTCCGCGCTGTCTCGACGCCGCTTCATGTCCGCGGCGGCTTGCGCGTCGAGCTGGATCGTTTGCAAATGCTCCTGTATGGCCTTGTACTCGCTGGATTCCACAGTGCCATCCGAAGGATGCACGGTGCGGTGCGTCTTCTCCACGTAAACCGCGTCGATGCGTACGCGTGTCCTCCCCTCCTGTTCAGGAATGACGATATATCGTACTGCGATAGTTCCTTGATCAGCGCTTTCCAGGAAATGGCGCGGCGCGATAGCACCCTCGCGAATTTTATAAAACACTTGCCCGGGGCCCTTCCAAGGCGGAAAGAGCGGGGTCGCGGTCACCACCGTTGCGCCCATCAGCGTACGATCTTTGTCGAAGATCCACGTACCGTGGATAATCTGATCTTCCAGAACTTCATTTAACGCTTGCAGCACGTCGGCCTTTGCGGCCGCAAATTCGCCGGCAAAGCCGGGGCTGCGCAGTTCCTGCGCACCCGCCGCAACCGGTGCCGCTCCGACGGCAAGCACGATATAAAGTCCTGCAAGCAAAAAAATCGTGGAAATGGAACGCCAGAGTTTTCTCGCGCTTGCTTGTCGAAGAGTCCAGCCAGTATAGTTTTTGAGCCCGCTGCTTAAGGTCATCGAAGTCATTACCATCCAAAATCCATTTCTGCCCATCACGGATTCGCGCCGGCCGATTCGCGCCCCCACTTATTACCATTCGTCCGACGAGAATAACACTTTCCCTGGATCGTCAACGCCCAGCTGGACTGCAAACGCCGTTTCGATTAGAAGCGACAAGGCCACACTGAGTTTCCAAGCCGGGCGGTGAGAGATGCTCTAGTCGAGATTGAAAACGCAATTTCGTCGGTGCCGCGCCCGAGATACAAAATTCGATACCTCCACACCAAAAATATCCAAATTCCTGTAAGCACTCACTATCACGAGTGTTAGCCGAATTTTTTTCAAGCAGAAATGAAAAAAATCACTTGCATTCATTTTTTCGCAGATGTAGGATTCGCGACGGTTCAGGGACGCGGGGTTATGGCGCCATTTTTTCTTCGAAAAAAGGTGCCCGAACTTCCATGGGGCGTGGTGCACGTGACTTCTTTCCGGTCAGTACAGGCTATCGGTCTCTCCCGGAGATCAATTCGTTTAGTTTGCCGTCGCCTTCTCCCTTCCTTCCTACTCAGCGGTTTAAACGTTCCTTTGGCGCATCGTTTCGAGTGTTGAACGAGGAGGCGGTATGTCCTTGCTTTTGAAGGCAGCGGTGAAGGAAAAATTTTTTGGATTCGCATCCTGTCTGCCATTCGGCGCTCTCGCGTTCGTTTTTCTCTTCGCGAATGTTCGCTCCGCCTCCGCCTTACCGGCCTTTGCGAGAAAATATGGAATGCCATGCTCTTCGTGTCACGAAGCATGGCCCAAGCTCAGCCCGTTTGGCCAAGCCTTCAAAGACAACGGCTACCAGATGGGTAATGATCGCGACGCTCCGATTTTCCAGAACCCTGCTTACTGGCCAGTCACTTTTCGCATCACCCCGAACTGGCATCGCGAAAGCCAAGACCGCACACTCGTTGATGGTCCTAACGGGTTTCTGACTACCGAAGGCCAAGTCACGATCCACGGATTCGATTGGAGTGGGTTGGATTTTCACACTGCAGGAACGCTCGCAAAGAATTTTTCGTTTTATGTGCTTCCTTCTTCAGACAACACCGCTTCTTTCCATTTTGAGTCCGTCTGGGCGCGTGTTGACAACATTCTTGGAAGCAGTTGGTTGAACATCAAGCTAGGCAAGTTTGAACTCGATAACTTGCTC
>Ga0307475_10000567_pt1 | contig 22149 bp, 15 predicted proteins | sample atmos_gasesECM1C_FD_203317 | JGI IMG/M metagenome (GOLD analysis project Ga0307475, IMG submission 203317) | Hardwood forest soil microbial communities from Morgan-Monroe State Forest, Indiana, United States - atmos_gasesECM1C_515 | ecosystem: Environmental > Terrestrial > Soil > Temperate... | reverse complement strand
GATGGAAAACTGTTTTGCCAAGATCAATGCCGATCGTGTGCAGTTCCATGAGACGCCTCCTCCGCAAGCCTCTCACACACAGGCTACTGACTAGGAAAAAGCGGCGGACCATCCCATTAACTGGCGGCCTTCCGAAACTGTTGCGAACAGGGATTATCACCACCAATCTCAGTCTGAGATAGATGGTGAATTGTTCGGCCAAATAAACCGATTTGAGCGATCTCTCTCATTTTATTTTTCCGACAATCTTTTTGTCGCTAACAATTCTCTCCGTTTTTGGATTCTTCTTAAATTTCGCGCAGTTTGTATACTTGGATGCCAGGAAAGCTCCGCAACCCCTTAGACGCTAAACAGCTAGCTTACTCGCCGTACTCGCTCATACTCATCAGCCTAAATCGGTCATAAAGAGGGCTCCATATGGCAAATGGATTCGGGGGGATTGCTCGATCCTTAGTACTTCCTGTATCGTCCAGAGAGTTGCGTTTCCTTTCCAACATTTACTTACAGGGTTGTTAGATGAGATCCAAGCCCCTGAGTCTAGTTGTCCTGTCTATGGCCCTCCTGGTCTCACTTGCGTCAAACCTACGCGCCCAGACGACGAACTCTGGGGGTCTCGCAGGTGCTGTGACAGATCCTGGCAATGGCGTTGTGCCCGGCGCGCTTCTTGAGCTAAAAGACAACGCGAAAGGCACGATCCTGTCAACAAAGACTAATGGATACGGAACGTACGCGTACTCGTTCCTCCTGCCCGGGAGCTACATTCTCAAGGTTGCATTCCGGGGTTTTGAAACAACAGAGGTTCCGGTGAATGTCTTACTAGGTCCGCCAGTCACGCTTAATGTCAAACTTGCAATCGCACCTGCCAACACCTCCATTACAGTGAGAGGAGAACCGCCCCTCATTTACGCAGACAACGGTGACGCCTCAACCACTAAGACAGAGCTGCAAATTTCTGAAGTCCCAAATCCGGGCAACGATCTCACGTACATCGCACAGACCACTCCCGGCGTGGTAATGAACACTGATCAGAACGGGCCAGCAATCACTCTGGGAAATTTCTCAAGTCTGGGAATGCCCGGGAGTTCCAATCTTTTCACCATAAACGGAATGAACTCCAACGATATGGGATTCAGTGTGAACATGACTGGGGCAACCTTCATGCTCCTTGGCCAGAACCAAATTCAAGAGGCAACAGTCGTGAGCAACGGCTATTCCGGACAATTCGGCCTGTATGCTGGAGCTAATGTGAATTACATCTCGAAGTCTGGTGGGAACAATTTCCACGGCGATGCCGTGTATTACTGGAATGGGAGGGCGTTCAACGCCAACAATTGGTTCAATAAGGCGAACGGAGTGTCGCGTCCTTTCGACATCGCTAATCAGTGGGCAGGTTCGCTCGGTGGGCCAATAAAAAAGGACAAACTCTTCTTTTTCTTCAACACGGAGGGATTATTATTGCAGATTCCCTCTCCGCCGGTTCCCGTCGTTATTCCGAGCCCCCAATTTCAAGCAGCCACGGTCACAAATATTGACTCCAAATTCGGCGCGTCGTCTGCTTCGGACACGTTCTACAAACAGATTTTTGGTCTCTACAACGACGCGCCTGGGGCAAGCCGTGCCACGCCCGGTGCTCCTGGTGATCGATTGGGTTGTGGTGGTTTTCGAGGACCAAATGGGCTGGGCACGACCATACCATGCGCATACTCTTTCGAAAGCACGCTGACCGGCCAACCAACAAATGAATATCTGACTTCTGGGCGGGTCGATTGGAATATTGGAAGCAAGGGCCGCGCCTTTTTCCTGGTCCAGTACAACTTTGGCCTGCAGCCTACGAATACAGACAGCATCAGCCCTGCGTTCAACGCGAAGAGCAATCGGCCCTGGTTGCAGGGCCAACTTGTGGAGAATCACACATTCAGTCCTTCTGTCTTCAATGAATTTACGCTGAGTGGGTATTGGGCAAGTCTTGTTTTCAAACTCGTTGACCCCTCGAAGGCGCTGGCGGCTTTTCCGACGGTGTTAACTTGGTCCAATTCGGGATTAGCGTTCACAGACCTGGGAGGACTGGATTATCTGATTCCGAACGGAAAAAACGTTACACAGTATCAGATTGCCGACGATCTCCTCATCCGACGGGGTAGACACACGTTTGCGTTCGGTGAGTACTTCCTTCGTGACGATTGGAGCGTCCCGTTCCCTGCGCACAACCAGGTTGGAACATTATCTCCGCTGACGCTTGACGCGTTCTATCAGGGCGGTTTCGATCCGGCCTCACCTGGAACAGACTTCACTTTTTTGAGCCAATCATTTGCATCCTCGACCCGACAGCACTTTGCCTTCTATAACCTCGGCATCTATGCACAGGACGAGTGGCGCGTGCGCCCAAACCTGTCGCTTACATTCACGCTGCGCTCTGAGCATCAATCCAATCCAGTTTGTCGCGAATCCTGTTTTGCGCGCTTCCCAGGGAGGTTCAATTCGATCAGCCACGATCCGAACCAGCCGTACAACCAAGCAATCCTGACCAACCAAAAACAGGCTTTCGAGGAATTACAAAGCCTGTTGTGGTTGCCCCGGTTCGGCTTCGCCTGGCAGCCGCTTGGCATTTCACGCAACACAGTCCTGCGAGGAGGCGTGGGTGTCTTTTATGATCCTCTGCCCGGGACCACATTCCCGGCATTCCGATCCAATCCACCATTCCTCAATTCGTTCACCATCATTGATAACAACCTCGCACCCAAGGAAACAACCAGCCTGTTCAAAGATGCCTCCGGCTCGAATCTGGCATTTGTAAATGGTTTCTCAGCTGGCAAAACCCTCGCCCAAATCCAGGCCGAAATTCCTCAGTTTTCACCGCCGGCATTTAACAATCCAGGTCGGCCGACGACTCCGCCGCAATACCAAAAATGGAGTCTCGAACTGCAGCAGGCGATCGGAACGAGCAGCTCCCTAAGCATCGGCTATTTTGGTCATCATGGCATCCACGTGCCATTCCAAAATCCTTCGGCAAACGCATGGGGATTGGGGTCTTTCCCCTCCGCATTGTGTACGAGCCCACCGGTTCCCCCATGTGCCGATCCGCGGTTCAGTGAAGTGAGTGAATTCAAAACAAGTGCAGTTTCGAATTACAACGGCATGGTCGTTTCCTTTCAGCATCGCTTCGGCCAAGGTATCATTCGAGCGAACTATACCTACAGTCACGCATTTGACGAAGTCTCAAACGGTGGCGCTGCATTTCCATTCACTTCCGCAAGCGCAGGTGATCCGCAGGATCCGAACAACGTTCGGGGGAGCTATGGATCGGCAGATTACGATGCGCGCCACAATTTCAACGCCAGCTATGTGTGGCAGCTTCCCCTGAAGCGACTGCTGCAGGGTCATGATTCGGAGCTTTTGGTGACCGGATGGCAAGTCGCTGGAACGATCTTTGCGCGAAGCGGCTTCCCATACACAGTATTGGATGGCTTGGAAGCCAGCCTTCTCCAAAGTAACAATTTTTTTGGATCGTTCTATGCCGTGCCCGTAGGGCCAATCGGATCGAAGGGATCCTGCGGGGGAAGGGCGGCATTCCCTCCGGCTTCGCAGCCCTGCCAGCCATCGCAGGTGTTAGCGGACGGATCAACGCCCAGTCCGAATGCGCGATTTGTTCAGGCAGGATGCGAAACGGGGTTTGATGTCGGAAATCTGCCGGGGGCGTCGGGGCCTTGTAGTGGACCTCCTGTTCAATTCGCGCAAGGTCGCAATCGTTTTCGCGGACCAAGCTACTTCAATATGGATTTCACGATCATGAAGAACACGAAGATCCCTGGTCGGGAAAATGCCACATTGGGGATTGGATTCCAATTCTTTAACATCTTTAACCATCCGAATTTCGGGTTTCCCGGCAGCCAGATTCAAGATCAAACTCTCGGCCAGATCTTTTATCTGGCGGCCCCGCCAACCAGTGTCCTTGGCAGCGTGGGGGGAGACAATGCCCCAAGAATGATTCAGCTTAAGGCACAACTCCAATTCTGAGAGTTTGGACTCAGGCATCTCATTGCGTGGGCGCAAATCTCTGAGCCATTGACGGCCCCACGAAGCCAACTCCAAGCAGTATCATCAGCATCCGGCGGAATTGTTCCAGTTAAACTCAGGGTGTGCTCGCGATCCCCCGTGCAGATTCCGGGTAGTGATAGAGATCCAGCAATGCTTTAAATCTCGGGTCAGACCTCAACGGGTTGAACCGCCATTCAGAAACGAAAAGAGACGCCCCAGGTCCACATTTTCCCGGCCCGCAATTTCCACCGGAATCTGCAACGAGCTCCAGTATGGCCTGTTCCTTCCGACCCATACGGGCATAAACCAAAGCGGAAAGCCAGCCGTCCTTTCCGTACTTCTTGTCCATTTCTGCCAGCAGCTTCTCAGCTTCAGCTGGCTTGCCCCAGCCGGCGTAAGCCGAAGCCATCAGGGTGAGCAGGTATGGATGGCGGCCCGAGACTTCCGCACCTTTCTCATATTGCTCAAGTGCTTCTGGAAACATGTCCCTTATTTCGTAAATGTCTCCGAGAGCCCAGCGCAAACTGGGATTCTCGGGCTCCATCTCAATCACGCCTTTCATTTTGCGCACCGCCTCCTCAAAACGGCCCGCTCCAACGATGCATGAGGCTAAGTTAGCCGTCAGGCCGGTACTTAATGGGTCCAATTCTTGTGCGAGTTGATATTCATGGCAGTTCGGATCATGCAGGCCAACAGTGTCTTGGAAGAAACCGTATCGGCCATGGGCCCGTGCATCATTCGGGTTCAATTCGATCGCACGCTTGAATTCCTTCTCAGCTCCAGACCAATCCTGCATGTGGCGATGCAGGACAAATGCTAAGGACCGGTGCGCATCGGCGAGAGAATCATCGAGGGACAAGGCTTTCTTCGCTGCTGCTATCGCGCGAACTACCGCCTCGTCTGCCTCACCCCAAATTTCAACCTTGCTGTAGGCTTCAGAGAGTCCGGCATATGCCGGCGCGTATTGTGGATCGAGATGGATCGCTTCTTCATAATATTCGACAGCTTTTTGCAAATCCTTCTGGTTGAAACGGCCTGAAAAGTATTGACCCTTCAAGTAAGCCTCGTACACTTTGGGATCCACGATTCGCTTTTTTGCGGCCAACCGCGACTGATCTCGCGAGGTCAGCTTGGCTTCAATTTCTGTCGCGATCGCTTGTGCTACATCGGCCTGCAGTGAAAGTACGTCGTTCACTTTGCGGTCGTAACTCCTGCCCCAGATGTGACGGTCTGTGTCGGTGCGGATCAGCTGTGCATCTATGCGCACTCGGTCGCCAGAGCGGACCACGACACCCTCGACCACGACATCCACATTCAAATCCTTGGCGATTTGAGGAAGCCCTTTTTGCGTTCCTTTGTAGTACATCGAAGAGGTCGCCGAGATGACCCGTAACGATTCGATCTGGGCCAAATCCGTAATCAACGCTTCCGTCATGCCTTCGGCAAAATAATCCTGTGACGGATCGCCCGAAAGATTTCTAAGCGGCAGAACCGCTATAGACTGAATATTGCTCGATGCATGTGTCGCGAACAGGCGGTGCCGCCAATCGTTCGTCACCATTGTCAATATCGTAGCCAAGGCGACCGTCAGACCGAGTCCGGAGATCCATTGCATCTTCGAACTCACCTTTGTGGAGTTTCGCTGTACGGCTAGAGATCGATCATCGAAAGAGACGCCTTCAATATGGGCGGGCGGAGTAGTTGCCAGAATCGGTGGGTCTGGTTCAGGAATCGCTTCGACTTTCGCGATGAAACGGTAGCCATGGCGCGGAAGTGTCTCGATGTAACGGGGTTGATCGGCCGAATCGTTCAGCGCGTCGCGAAGCCTTCGAATCGCCGCATTCATCCCCGCGTCAAAATCCACAAAGGTATCGCCGGCCCAGAGCTTTCTGCGTAACTCCTCACGCAGAATCAATTCGCCAGGTCGCTGAAGCAGCACCGTCAGGATCTGAAAAGGTTGATCTTGCAATTTGATCCGGATGCCATGTTTGAAAATCTCACTGGAGACGAGATCAACATCGAAGGCACCAAAGCGAATTCGCCGGATTTGAGGCGTTGAACCAACCATTTTGAGAACGTTGCCGCCGAGTATATTCCTGCCGCATCGCAAATGGAAGTGAGGCCCATCTTTCGGTGCGCTATAACCCTAAACTTTGTGAGTATGTTAGACCGTTAGAATCATTTCATTTGCGCGTCTGCGGCCCACCATTGCCTTAGTTCGACTATCCGAGCAGAGTGACCCCGTTTTGAAATCGAAAACCGACTCAGACGGAGTGACACAATGACACGAATCGCCAGAGTATTTGCGTTGTTGGCTACGTTTTTCTCCTTGTTGCTTGTGGCCGCCTCAAGCCCTTCGCCCCAAAACGCCAGTGGCGGGACCGATCTCGGCTTCCGTTATGTCAAGATCGACATTCCAGGAGCTTCTGCAACGAGCCCCAGCGGCATCAACGCACGCGGAGACATCGTCGGAGGCTACCTTGATTCCGGCGGCGTCACACACGGATTCTTGTTGAGGCAAGGTGTCTTCCACAACATCGATTTTCCCAATGCTTCCTTCACGGCAGCCCGCGGCATCAATGCGCGCGGTGACATCGTCGGCAGGATCCTGGGTGCAGCTGGCGATGAGCATGGTTTTCTGTTGCGTGACCAGACCTTCAGTCAGATTGACTTTCCAGGAGCGAGCGGAACCACCGCACGCGGTATAAACAACGCCGGTGATATCACTGGACGACACTTCGACAATGCGGGAAACGAGAACGGATTCATCGTGAAGGATGGAACATTCCACAGCGTTCACGTTCCGGGCTCGTGCTCAACCGACGTCTGGCTAGCCATGGACAATGGGCGAGTACTCGTGGGCGATTTCTGCACAGACGCTGACAACGGGATTCACGGTTACGTGCGAAACAAGCCCGGGGATTTCGAAAACATAGACTTCCCTCACGCAGGCGCTCCCTGTACTGCGGTCCGTTGGATAAACGAACGCGGTGACATCGTCGGGGTGTATGCGAATTCTCTTAGCGAGTGCTATTCCTTTCAGCTTCACGGCTTCCTGCTGGCTAACGGCAAATATACTGCGATCGACTTTCCCGGAGCTGTATACACCAGCTTGCTCGCTATCAATGACGACGGCGAGATGGTGGGCCAATTTACGGATCAGAAAAGCAACACACACGGCTTTACAGCAGTGTTGAAGGACGAATAACCAGGAAATGTCTTCACGGCTTCACGGTTCAGAGCGCAGTTCGAGGAAAAAAAAGGCGGACCGGTTCCGCCTTAAGGGTGGTCGCTGAAATGGCGAATATGAGATTTGCAACTGAGGAGTTCGTCATGAAACTGAAGGACTTTGTTGCTATATCTTTCCTGATTCTAGCGCTCGGTTTGACGGGATGCAGTGGTGGAAGTTCTGCTCAAGTACAACCACCTCCGCCGACCGTACCGACAATAAATGCTATCACGCCGACGAGCGCTGTGCCCGGCAGCGCTGACCTCAAGCTCACCCTGACCGGATCAAACTTCCTCGGTGCACCACATAATCTCAGCCAGGCGGCATGGTCTGTGAACGGCACCGTCACTTTCTTGACGACAACCTTCGTCAGCAGCACTCAACTCACGGCGGTTGTTCCTGCAGCCTTGCTGGCCAATCCTGTCACGGCTCAAGTGCTGTTGGAAACCGGCGACCCGATGGGGGACGTTCCCCTTTCGAAGTCCAACTCCGTTAGTTTCAGTGTCCTCAAACTTCCACCAGGAAAACCTTTGATCAATTCACTCACTCCTTCAAGTGTGGCAGTCGGCAGTCCTGATCTGAATCTCATTGTGTCAGGGTCAAACTTCGTAGTCGGAGTGCCTCATACCCATAATGTAGTGGTATGGTCCGCGAACGGCAGTGACACTGTGTTGACCCTTAGCTCCGTCAGCGAGAGTCAACTCGTTGTGGTGATCCCAGCAGCGCTATTGAACACACCCATCATGGCGCGAGTGCGCGTAGAAATATGGGATGTGATGGGCGACGCGCCCGAAGCTACATCAAACTCGGTCAGCTTTACTGTCAACCCCCCTGCTTCTGGTAATGCTTCTATTTCTCCTTCCTCGGATACGCTTGGGCGGAAGGGCACGCTACAGTTTTTGTTCACTATCGATGGCAGCAGAGTCGACGCTACCTGGGATGTTGAGGAAGGCGCTGCCGGCGGCACCATCACTTCGAGCGGACTCTACTCGGCGCCCAGCAATCCCGGAACGTACCATGTGGTCGCTACGTCAGCGACGAACTCTTCTAAGAACGCGACGGCCGCAGTCTCGGTGGCGGATTCAGGATTCGCACTTACAGGCAGCATGGGCATCGCGCGCAGTGGCCACACGGCGACCCTCCTGGCCGACGGCAAGGTACTGATTGTGGGTAGCGGAGACGTCAGTCCGGAGTTGTTCGATTTCGCCACTGGCAGTTTCAAACCCGCCGGGTCGATGACGACGCTACGCTTCGGAGCCACGGCCACATTGCTTGCCAGTGGGAAAGTGCTGATTGCAGGTGGATTCGGCCCAGGCACTTCCCAACTTCCCAGGCTGAACACTGCTGAGCTCTACGATCCTCAATTTGGGGCTTTCACCCCCACAGGCAGCATGTCGGAAGGTCGTCTTGGGCATACCGCTACGCTTTTGAATGACGGCAGGGTCCTAATTGCCGGGGGGACAGACTCGAGTGACGGCGGAGGTGCCGCCACGGCAAGCGCCGAATTGTATAATCCTTCGACCGGCACGTTCACTGTCACCGGAAGCATGGCTTCCGAACGCGCAGGTCACACTGCCACCCTTCTCGCTTCGGGAGAGGTCTTGATCGTGGGAGGCTGGAACGGGCACGCTGCAGACTCCACGGACGACCCGCCATGGGATCCGCTCTTTGCAGAATTGTTCCACGAATCGTCAGGAAGTTTCACCGAAACCGGAAGCATGAGCACTACGCGCATCGGGAATAGTGCCGTTAGGTTACCGGATGGAAAGGTCCTGGTTCTAGGAGGCATACCGAGCATTCAAAATATTCACGAGCAGCCCCCCGCCCCGCAGTACTCGGAGTTGTATGATCCCGTTGCGGGCACTTTTTCCTCGGCTGGGATTTTCACACTGTCACGCGCCAAATACACAGCCACCCTGCTAAATGATGGAATGGTTCTGATCGCTGGCGGTGAACAGGCAGGTATCGCTGTGACATCGGCCGAACTAGTTGATCCGGCCACCGGGACCTTGTCGACCACGGGCGGGCTCGTGATCGCACGCACGGGTCACACGGCAACTCGTTTAAGCGATGGCCGCGTGCTAGTCACCGGCGGAACTGACACCAATGGTAACGCCCTCGCCAGCGCCGAACTGTACCAGTGAAGAAGACCGAATTGATGAAAGCCGCCTTGCCGGGTTTGCAAGAGGAATAGGGTGGTCATGCGACTGCGATTGCGACCCGTCACAACCCTTTCTTGTAGTAACAGATCAATCTGTTGGTCGGATTCGCTTATCTATGAATTGGGCCAGAACAGCGAAAAGTGGACATTTGCCGCTAGCTCACCAAGAGACTCAATCCCTTAAGGGCAGGCGGTCTGTGCGGATGAGCGTTCGAGGAACCTCAATTCTCAAGGTTGGCAAATCGTACAACTCGGGGACCCAGGGAGTTCAGCCTGTGACAACTCATGTGCGCAACCGGCTAATAAATCGCGACTGTAACCAAATTGTCACTACAACTAGGGCAAAACCAAAAAGAATCAGCGAGCTCCGCAAAATTGAAATTCCCGCTATCTGACGGCTGGCAAAGGGATTTAGTTGGATTTTGTGTCAGATAGCAAAACGCCGATTTATTTTTTCAAGACCGCCGGAGTCAACCGCTTTCCTACCCCTCCATGATATAGATTCTAATATTGGCAAGCTGAATGGGTAATACGGATGCTTATTCGTTGCTTAGCTGCTCTCGAAAAGCAGACTGGCCGGTCCATTCCGCGTGACCAATCAAAAAAACGACTGAGACGACGGCGCTACGGGGCTACGTCATAGATTTCTCTCACTGATCGCAGGGAATTGCACTCGACGCCTTTATCGCCCAACATGTCGGAGGCATCGCCCCCGGCGGATGGCCGTGTGTAGCCAAGCGCAACGTGCACGGAGCCGTCCTTTGCAGGCCAGATTCTGGCCACGATCGTCTCGCCCGTGGATCGCGACGTTTGCCTGATCATTGTCTGACCCTTCAGATCGATCGTGCACATGTTCGGCGTCTCTTGAAAGTCGTCCGCCGATATAATTTTCTTGTTTGCGAGGTACGTGCGCGCGCGGGAAACCAGATCCTTGGCGTGAGTCGCGTCCCACATCGTCTTTGGGTAATAAAAATCGAAGAGAAAAATCCCGCGCGTAGGATGATCCTTGTCGTCGACATATCCGCCAGCGATGACTGGCTCATCGAAACCGGGCCGCCAACGACTCCACCCGTTGGAGCGGCACAGTGCGAGATTCAAGTCCTTGAAGGGGGACGCTCTCATTGCTGACGGAGCATCGAGCGGCTCAGACGTTACATAAAAAGGAACACCATTGAGATAAAAGTCAGCGCGATAATCTCCTGCAGGCAGGCAAGAATCCGTGTCCGTAGCTTCGAGACACGATTGGAGCTGATGGATTGTTCCGTTTTCGTCCTGCGTGACATCCTTGGTCTCCACCTTCCCCGATACCTTCGAGAGCACTCTCCACACAGCGCTGCCGGGTTCTCGTGTGTACCATAGAACGGAAAGCGTCGTGGTCCCATCGTCCAGCTTGAAATTCACGGGCTGAGCTTGCCATCGAAGACCGCTAGGGTCCACCTGAAGCCCAACATTTCGCAACGCGGCCTTGGCAGATGTAGTTTTGGGCGGAGGCCAAGCAGCCGCAGCCAACTCAAGAGTAATTGCAGGTTCTTTTGACTGAATTTCCTTACAGTAGTCCTTGGAATTCAGCCCTTCACAATAGTGATAGAGCGTTTCGAGGTCGCCCACGGCACCTGCAACCAAGTCTCCTAAGTCCTTCATGCCGGGTTTTTTCGCCGTTTCCGCATACCTTGCCAGACCTTCACTTATCTTGCCCATAGCGAGATCAGCCACGGCAACGTTGTAGCGCAAATATGGGTATTGCTCATCTCGGTCATGTTCGATCGCATCCTGAGTGCTTTTCAGCCCGCGTTTGATCAGCGCCCGATCTTTCTTGACAAGGCCGTATAGATACGTATCGAACCCATAGTTACCAAGCACTACTGGCGATTCTTCCAGGCCGTTCTTCGCAAAGCCATCGAGTGCAGTTTTTTCGTGATTCACTGCTTCGGCAATCCGCAGCTCGGGAATCATGTTCATGAAGCCTTCGTCGCCCTGAAGATTTCCTATGTTTTTAGCGGCTTGCGAAAGGTAAAAATTGGCATTTAAAAACCGCGGCCGCAAAGCGACGGCAGCTTCCAACTCCGTTAGGGAATCTTCGTAATCGTGGATTTGGAGATCACTCACGCCCCATGCATACTGCACGGCAGCCCGGACCGTCGCGTCGTCTGATTTCGCATTGGTTCTATTGCACGCGTCCGCCGTGTATTCAGCGTTCGGAATTCTTCGTGCACCTTCTGCCGCTGCCAGTCCGATCCCGACGGCGACTACGATCAATCCGAAGAACACGAGCGTCCACTTTTCTTCATTGCGTCCCATGCTGAGCGACTACCCAAACAGGTACAGCGCCATCGCGAACATTGTGATCCCCGCGAGATACCAGTGCGCCTTGTTATGCCAACGCAAACTCTGTTCATCCATCGCATCGGACAAAGCAAATCCACATTCCTGCCCAAATATAGTCCTCTCCAGCACCAACTCCTTCGGGTAGTGATGAGCGTGTTCCGGCCCGTCGCCACCATCAAGCATCTTCACGGCGTACTTATCGTTCTCATCCTTCGGGGACAGATCCTGTGTGGCATTGTAGAGAGTCTCGGCTACAACCCGCTTGTCGATTCCAAAAGAGGAATTCTGGGATAGCTCATTTTCTTGAAGAGCGGCCTGATAACGTGCGCGCCGTTCCTGCACGGCCGCCATTATGCCCAATTCGAAATACACTGACGTCGTGTGGCTATTCTTCCCACCGTTTGTAATATATTCGACCACCCTTTCCGCGCTCTTGTCCGCCTCGATGCTGACGAACGTATAGCGATAGCCCACCCACGCGCTGCAAAGAACAGCCAGCACAATCAACAGCACAACGAAGCAAGTAAAAGGACTCTTCGGCGACTCCAAATGCATTCTCGCGCCTGCGAAAAGTCGCAGCTCTGTTTCCGGAGGATGCAGGCTTCCGCTCTCTTCAGCCTCCTCGACAGACATAAAGCCCATCCTGGTCGCGAGCTCTTGCGAAACCCGCTGCAGGGTACCGCGCATCAGCTTGCTAAACGGCCAAAGAATGACGAATACCGCCATGCAGCCAAGAAAGTACCATCCTCCTACGTGGTCGAGATGTGCCGCCCAAATGACCGCTGCGAGGGTCACAACGATTCCCAAAGCCATGATCCGTAATCTCAAACTACGGCGCTGGCACCACAGCTCTGCCAGTGACAGGCAGCCTAAGGCGACGACAAAAACAACGACCGTAAGCGCCAGACCAACCAATTTCCTCTGCGATTTTCCGATCTGCTCTTCCAGGCTTTGCCAGATGCTGCCCGCTCTCTTATCCCATTTGCTCCCTAGCCCTGAAGCGGCCAACTCTTCAGACACATATCGGTCGATGATCTGATTAGTGCTAAGTGTTTTGTCATCGATTCCCGGTAGTTCTACGAAATTAAGATAGGGCTGCTGAATCCGGGCGAGAGCAACCTCCTCTTGTGCTTGCAGTTCAAGCAGAGAGGCTCTCCCGCGATCGGCAAGTCGGGCCTTTTCCGCGCGCTCCTGTAAATCCCTAGCCTTTTGTAGGTGGATTCCCTTGGCAACCTCGAATCGTCCGCTGTCAGCAAAGCGCACCAGTGCCTCTTCCCTTTTGGTAAGCTCCAGAAATCGCGACTGTGTCAGTCTGCTTTCCTTTAGCAACACTTCTTCTTCCGCGGTTGCAGTCCGATATGCCGTCACCATGCCCAGCATGGCGACAAGCGCCATCAGTATGGCGATGATGGTCTCTTTTTCGGCCACCGCCTGCAGCGTCTGCAGTTGTTTCGCGGCCTTACTGTTTGGTTGCGTTGCGTCCACGGAGGTTTACTCGGCTGCGGATTATAGCTTCCACAGGAACACCTAACAAGATTTGGCCCGATGCCCTATAGGCGACCGAGCTCGAAAACCGCTTCAAATTTCTGCTGTAAGATTGTCACGCTTGTTGCAGATCCGGTTCCCTGGGCTTGTGAGAATTTCAAAACCGCTGGACATTTTCCGCATCCAGGGTACAAAGTTCTACAGCTCGCCGGTCAGCACAGCCTTTTTTCTGATCGGGCCGAAATAATGATTGGTCGCCCATGAGAATCGCCCTCTTCATCCCCTGCTTTGTCGACCAACTGCTGCCAGAAGTTGGTCTGGACATGGTGCGGGTGCTGCGACGGCTTCGTTACGATGTCGATTTTCCACAAGAACAAACGTGTTGTGGCCAGCCCGCCTTCAATAGCGGTTACTGGAACGATGCGAAGCCACTCGCGGAGCGATTTGTCAGCATCTTCAGCCCGGCGGAAATCGTTGTTTGTCCCTCCGGCTCATGCACCACGATGGTCCGAAATTTCTACCCGCAGCTTCTCGCGGATTCGCCGCTGCGAGAAAAAGCGATTGAAGTGGGGCGCAAAGTATTTGAATTTTCCGAGTTTCTAATTCGAGTGGCCAAGGTGGCGGACGTCGGAGCATCGTTCCCGCATCGTGTAACCTACCACGACGCGTGCCATGCTCTTCGCGAATTGGGAATCAAACAGGGGCCTCGTGATTTACTGAGGCACGTGCGAGGACTCGAGCTAGTCGAAATGCCCTATAGCGAGGATTGCTGCGGTTTTGGCGGCACGTTCGCCACGAAATTTGCGATGATCTCGGGCGCGATGGGGGACACAAAAGCTGGAAATGCAGAAACATCCGGCGCCGAATACGTCACTTCCACCGACCCGAGTTGCCTGCTGCACCTCGACGGCATTTTGCGGAAACAAAACTCGAAGGTCCGCACGATCTATCTGGCCAGTATCCTGGCGCAAACAAGCCCTGCTGCAGCAGCCCCCGCTCGCGACACGAAAAAAGCCTAACGCCGACCGAGCAGTAATGTGTGCGTTAATCTTCCAGGTCTTGCCGGAATACAGGCTGCGACGGGTCGAGGCTGCCATCGATGACGCCAACAACCATGTCACCATATGCGTTTGTCGCTTCGGGCAGCGACGCATAGCCGCGTTCCCGCTGCAGCGCTCCAGTATCCGAATAGATGAGGGTGAAAAAGCGGCCCGATGAATATTGAATCTCAAGCAACTTGTTCGGCATGTCGGGATCGCCTTCCTGCCCCAACACGTCCATCAGCGCCACTGTCCATCGCCGGCCCTTCGGGTCAATGACGACCTCGCGCTCGAGGTATTGCCATTCGTCCATGCTCCACAGTGGCATATTGATCCAGAGAGTATCCAGCCTCTACTCGAGCAATTGACCCAGCGCTCTTGCGACTTGCGATCCAGTGAAGGGTTTAGGAACCAGCAAAACTCTTTGGGCTTTTCGCGCACGAAGGCTCGCATCGGCAAGCTCGGGCGTATCGCTGATGATAGCTACCGGAAATTCGGCATGGTCCGAGCTGTGGCGCACCGCGTCGAAAAGCGCTTCGCTCATATCGAAGGAAGTGCAATCGAGGACGAGCGCATCGGCTTGATGCTCCCGGATCAATTCGTTGACGGTGACCGTGTAGCCCGACGGGAATACTTCATAGCCCGCGTCGCGCAGAGAAAAACTAAGAAGCTCGGCGATCTCCGGCGTGTCGTCAATGAGCAGGATGCGGCGCAAGCGTATGCTACTTCTTGCTGGGTCCGGTTCCCGGCAGCCGTTTCTTCTTGCCCTCGCAGGGCTCCAGGTCCATCACCCATATCCGTCCGCCCGCTGTGTAGTAAGCGCGGTGATCGTTCTCGATCATCGCGCCCCACGCTTCGAGCGTACGCATCGCAAACGTGACTCCTTCAAAGTTGTGCCGCGCATGGGTCAGCACTTCATTCGTGTGCCAGTTGTCCGTCAGAATGGCGTCACCCGGGTGTACACGCATCACGGTGTAGTAGCGGTCAAATGCTGCTTCCGGCCGCACCTCGCGCGTTGAGGCGCGCTTTTTGCCTTCGCTGACGATGTAACTTTCCTGCGCTTCCGGAGCCACCGGCGCAGCTGGAGGAGTTGCTGTTGCTTTGGTGTTCATAGTGTTTGCGCCACCTGTTCTGCCTGCGTTGCAGAGGCCATATTGACCAGATTCTTCGCATCCGCCGCCTGGATCAAAGCTTCGGGCAACTGGACATCCATCATCCGCCACTGCTCGTTGGCGAACTTCTGCAGCTTGGCGATGTGCTCGGCGTGAAGATGGCCGAACCGTCCCTGCAATTTCAAATACTCAGACACGGGCCGCATGTTCTGCGGGCGGAAGCTGTAATCGTAAGCTCGCTTCTCGGGGTTCCATTCCCAGATGGGGTAGAGCCCGCATTCGACAACGAGCCGACCAAGGTCAATCGAGCGTGGCGTCTCATAGACAAAGCCCTTCTGGCATGGTGTGTAAATCATCAGATAGGCCGCGCCCTTGTGGTTGAGGCCCTTGCGAACCTTGTTCATCAGGTCGATCGGATAACCCACGCTCGCGGTCGCCACATAACAGTGCGGATGGCCGGCAGCCATCATGCGAGCGAGATCCTTGGGGAACAGCGTCTTGGCTTCCGGAACCAGCGGGCCCGGAGGTGAGAAAGTTGTCATGCCGCCGTACGGTGTGCGCGACGACGCCTGGATGCCGGTGTTTGCGTACTGCTCGTTGTCATAGCAGATGATCAGGCAATCGTGATTGCGATAGAGCGCACCGGAAATTGACGCGAGCCCGATGTCTGAAGCGCTGCCGTCGCCCGCTTCGCAAATGATGTTCGGGAAGGCGCCCTTCCACTTGCCTTTTCGGATCATCGCTTCATAAGCCGCGGCGACACCTGCGGTGAAGCTGCCCGCGCTGCCAATCTGGGTATGCGCCCAGGGCACATTGTAGGGCGTGCACAAGTACGAGCTGTTTGCCACATACATGCACCCGGTCGGCCCTACCAGAATTGTGTTGTCGCCGGCCGCCTTGCTCGTCATGCGGTATTGAATGGAAGGACCGCAGCCGGCGCACGTGCGGTGCCCGGGGACGAATGGCTCGGTGGATGGTAATTCGGGGTTAAAGAAGCGCGCCCCCTGATTCGGGCTTCCGAGAATCGGTAGCACTTGTCTTTGAACTTCGATCGTTGGCATAACTACTCCTCCCAATCGCAGAGCTCGGCTCTGCAGGAATTCTATTAGAGCTCATTCTACCTTCTACTCTTCGAATCCAACCCAATGCGTTCGCTTTTCGATCTTTCCGCTTTTCTGAGCTTCCGTCATCTTCTTCGCCATCCAGTAAAATTCCTTCAGAACGATGGCCTCGCCACCCATTCCGGCCATGAACGAAAGAACCAGCGGGCGCTTCGCGCTCTCGTAGAGTGCCGCGCAAACCTCACCATACAGCACGCCGCCACTGCTTACGCTGCCGAGCCCCATATTCGTTTCAATCACACCGACCACTTTGAACTTGCTGAGCACGTCCTTTATGCGATCGGTTGGATACGGCCGGATGGTGCGCAGCCGGACCATGCCGACTTTTAAGCCCTGATCGCGCATATGCTGAATCGCGAAACGCGCAGTCACGCCGTGACCGCCTTGCAGGAAAAATACGATGTCAGCGCCGTCGGTCATAAACTCTTCGACCCAGGGATCGTAGCGGCGGCCAAAGATTTTCGCGAATTCGTCGTGAACCTCTTCAATTACTGCCATGGATTCTTCCATCGCGCGGGCACGCTCCAACTGGAGCGGTGGCCCCTGCTCCGGCATGATCTGAGGTCCATGCGACACCGGATGCCGCGGATCGAGCGGATAGGGATGCTTGTAGGGTGGCAGGAATTCCTTCACCTGGCCCGGATCTGGCAATTCGACGTCCGACGTGATGTGCGACACGAAGAAACCGTCCTGGCACACCATTTGTGGCAACAGCACCCGGCGGTCTTCGCCAATGCGATAACCCATCAAGTGATTGTCGAACGCTTCCTGGGCATCGCACGACCAGCCCATGAGCCAGCCCATGTCGCGAGTGGAAAGCGCATCGGTGTGTTCGGAGCCGAAATCGCCCGGGGGATCGAGTGTACGGTCGGCGATCATCATCTGCACCGGCATCCGGCTGCCCGAGATCGGAGAATAGAGCTCGTACGCAAATTGCACGCCTACTCCCGAGCTACCGGTGAACACGCGCGCACCGCTCGACGAGGCGCCGTGTGCGATGCTCAATTGCGAGTGCTCGCTATCAGCCACGATGTACTCGGCGTCCAGCTCGCCATTGGCTACCATCTGCGCCAGCGCCATCATCGTCGCGGTATAAGGCCGGATCGGATAGGCCGTAATCACATCGACATCGGCGTACTTAGCGGCTTGCGCAGCCGCGACGCATCCGTTCATGCGGACCGTCTTCTTTTTTGTTTCCGTAACTGTTGGCATAGTTCACTCCGCTCGATGTTTTGTTCTACCTTGAGCTGATTCGCAAATCCTAAATGCTTTTCGCGGCCCGGTCTCCGAGATGCTTCAACTCTTCCGCTTGCCGTCCGTGCAATCCCGGCGAAATCGCGAAGGCCGTATCCATTCGGACCACACCGGTATCGAAGTCGAGCTCGGGCACGCCTTCCAGGCAGCCTGTGGGACACTCCTCGATACAGACGCGGCAACCTTTGCAGTAGTCGACGAGAATCTTGTACAAGCCGTTCGAACGGACGTCGCGCACGATGCACGGCTCAGGACAAACGAGGTAGCAATTATCGCAAGCATTGCAGGTGCCGCAGCTGAAACAGCGGCTCGCTTCTTCCACCGCCTGCTCTTCCGTATACGCCTGAATCACCTCATTCTGCGTTTTTTTCCGAGTCGACGGTGGCAGCAACGTCTGCTGAACGCGCGGGAAGTGCGGGAAGTACGTCATATTCATGCGGTTCAGGTCAAAAATCACGTCGACCGGAATCTGCCGCGGTTCGAGCGCCACCCCGCGCAGCACCTTATCCAGATTGAAGGCCACGCGCTTCCCGTCGCCAACCGCGTTCACCACCATCAATGGCTGGCCCGAACCTACTTGCGCGATGTCGCCTGCCGCAAAGAAGTTCGTATCGCCGAGCCGACCGAAGCGGTCCATCTTGATGGTTCCGCGCTCGTTCTTGAATTCTGCCGGCAACCAGCTGAGCGACGCATGCTGACCCACCGCGATGATCACGTTGTCCACCGCGAACCGCTCAGCAGCGGCCTGGCGATCGATGTTGATCGGAGAAGCGTTGATAGCGCCTGAAAATCGCGCAGGATGCAATTGAAGCGCTTCCACCTTGCCGTTGCCCTGCACCGCGGTCATCGCCCGCCCGTGCATCAGCTCCACACCTTCCTCGATCATGTCGTGCAGATCTTCCACTACGGCCGGCAATTCGTGCGGATGCTCTTCCACAGTGATCATGGTTACTTCCACCGCGCCCTGCCGCAAGGCCTCGCGGGCGCAGTCGATGGCGGTATTTCCGCCCCCGATTACGGCTACTCGTGCGCCGAGCTTCACCTTTGAAGTACCCATGCCGATGTCGCGCAGGAACGGAAGCCCGTACAAGACGCCTTCCTTGTTCTCGCCCTCGGCACGCACGCTGTTCGGCTCGATCAGACCGACAGCCAACACGCAGGCGTCGTAGTTCTTTTTCAAATCTTCCCAGCTGATGTCTTTGCCAACTTCCGTGTTCGTCTTGATCGTGATTCCGAGCTCAAGTAGCCGCTCGATTTCGCGGTCCAGCACGTCCTGCGGCAGAACCCAATCCGGAATCCCGCCGCGATTTAGCCCGCCCGCCTTTGGCGACTTTTCGAAGATAGTTACCTTGTAACCGAGCCGCGCCAATTGGTACGCAGCGCTGTGCCCGGCCGGACCCGAACCGACGACGGCAATTTTCTTGCCGTTGGGGGTTCCAGGCTTCACCACGTCGTGCTTCAGTGCCTGGCCGAGATCGCCAAGAAACCGCTCGACTGCGCGAATCGAGATGGCCTCGTCATACTTTCCACGGTTGCAGGCCTGCTCGCATGGGTGGTAGCAGACGCGGCCCGTGACCGACGGAAACGGCATGTCTTCCTTGATGAGCGCGTACGCGTCCAGGTATTTGCCACGCTTCACCAAATCCAGATAGCCCTGGATTTTCTCGTTGGTTCCGCAAGCATTGTTGCACGGCGGCAATTTGTCTCGATACACGGGTCGTATCGCGCGCCAGTTGCCCGTGGGAAATAGATCCTGCCCCTTCTCCTGCGAGGGTGCCGGGGTGATGCCTGCGAATGGTATTTGGAGCCGCTCGGGGATTCGTGTGCCTTTAGTCGACATGTGTCCTGTCCTATGCCGCCACTGGATTCAGCGGCATGATGTGTAGTTCTTGGAGCGCCAAATTAAACGCGCGCTTGTTCGCAATCATCGGCTCGATCGTAGCCATCTTGACGATACCTGTGGTTTTGACCACAGCTGCAATCAGTGGAGCCGCGATATCCGGTGCCACCGATTTGTTGCGCTCGGCCGCCCCTTCCGTTGAAAGGCGATCGAGGCCGAGTTCGCCGAGCCGGTAATAAAGCCACTTGTGGTCGGCCAGTTTAGCGGCATCCACACATACGAGTTGAGCCAGCCGCTCGGGGCCTGGAACGAAACGGATCATGTACTCCGGCGTGTATTGCGTGTTGATCACCAGCGTTCCGCCGGGCGGCATCCCGCGCATGTAATCCCATCCCTTCACCATCGTCCCTTCGACGAGTACGACGATGTTGGGCTGTTCATTTTCATAGGTGAGTTCGTTCTCGATGACGGTGTCGCTCACGCGGCAATATTTGCGCGTCGGCGCGTTGGTGCGATCGGGGTTGTCCACGTAGTTTTCCATCGCCTGGGAGTACTTGCCCTCTAGCCGGGCTGAAGCGGAGACGGAATTGACGATATCGCGTCCTTCTTTGTCCATAATGATGCCGCGCGTCCAAACGGTGAGTTCCGTGTAGCTCATGTTTTCGACCCTCGCCCTAATTTAGTAACTGCTTCACTTCAGCGAAACTTCCGAACGCGAATGCCCGCCGCTGCTTCCTGCTTTGTCGCCGATGAGAGCTTTCGGACCGCCTCGGTCGGATTCGAGAACTGCCAGAAAATCACTTCGCAGCACAATAAACGGAGCCACGCGGCTGCGATTCTGAAATTCTGCGATCGCGAGCAGGGTCGCCTTTTTGCAGACGCTCTCGATGTCAGCGCCTGTGAGGCCTTCCATCCGGCTTGCGAACTCTTCGTAGTCGACGTCGGGCGCGAGCGGAACGCGCTGGCAACAGATCCTCATAATGTCTGCGCGCTCGGGTGCGTCAGGCTTCGTAAACGGGACGATGTAATCGAAGCGCCCGCTCCGCAAGAGAGCCGGCTCGATGCGCTCAGGCCGATTCGTAGCCGCCACAAGAATCACGCCCTTCACGTCGCGCAAATTATCGATTTCACGAAGCAACTGGCTGAGGATTCTTTGATACACGTCGCTGCCAAACTGCTCCGCTCCAAATTTTGGCGCCACCGCGTCAATCGTGTCGAAGAACAAAATGCACGGCGCGGCCCGCCGGGCCTTCTTGAAAACTTCGCGCAGCGCCCTCTCCGATTCGCCCAGCCACTTGGAATACAACTGCGGCCCGTCTATTGCAATAAGTGGAATCTGCTTTTCGCCGGAAAGTGCCCGCGCCATGGCCGTCTTCCCGGTGCCCGAAGGTCCCACCAGCAGGATGCCTCGCGGCGGCGCAAGTCCAACCTGCTCATAGATTTCATCGCGGATGTGAGAGTGCTCGATCACGGCATCGAGCAGTTTCTTCACATCCTGCAGCCCACCGAGCGAAGCAAAGTTGGATCTGCTTTTCTCAATGAAGAATTCGCGGGTGGCGCTGGGCTCTACCTCTTTTAAACCGGCAAGAAAATCGTCACGTGTGACTAACAGCGTCCCCAGCTCAGCGGATGCAGCGCCGTCGATATCGAGCGAGCAAGCGGAGAGGAAACGGCGCAGAGCAATCATTCCGACTTCCTGCCCGAGCGCTTCCAGGTCGGCTCCGACGAAACCGTGAGAATGATCCGCGATTTCCTGCAGGTTGACGTCGGCCGCGAGCGGCATAGCGCGCGTGTGAATCCTTAGAATCTGGAGCCGCGCCTGGGTATTGGGAACGCCGATTTCGATTTCGCGATCGAAACGGCCGGGGCGTCGCAATGCTGGATCAAGCACTTCGGGAATGTTCGTAGCGCCGATGACGATTACCTGCCCGCGCGCGACGAATCCGTCCATGAGGCTAAGAAGCTGCGCGACAACGCGTTTTTCCACTTCGCCGACTACTTCCGTGCGCTTGGGAGCGACGGCGTCGATCTCGTCAATGAACAGGATGGCGGGCGCGTGCCGCGCCGCTTCCTCAAAAACCTCGCGGAGCTTGGCCTCGCTCTCACCGTAAAACTTCCGCATGATTTCGGGGCCATTGAGGTGAATGAAATGCACGCGGCTTTCGGCGGCCACAGCGCGCGCAAGTAACGTCTTGCCCGTGCCCGGCGGACCATACAGCAGCACGCCTTTGGGCGCCAAAATACCCAGCCGCTCGAAGATGCGCGAATGCTTGAGCGGCAGTTCGACGATTTCGCGCACTCGCTCCACTTCGCGCTCGAGCCCGCCGATATCTTCGTAGGAGACGGCCGGCGCTTTCGCCGCCGTTTGCTCTCCTTCTACGACGCGAATATCGGTGCGCTTCCCGATTACCACTGGGCCCGAAGGAATCGTACGCACCACTTGGAAGTTGACGGCCTTGGCGAACGTGGGCACTCTGACCACGCGGCCGGCGATAACCGGCACGTCCAGCAGATCCTCGAGCATCCGCTCGGGAGCGATGATTGCAG
>Ga0307475_10000566_pt1 | contig 22157 bp, 15 predicted proteins | sample atmos_gasesECM1C_FD_203317 | JGI IMG/M metagenome (GOLD analysis project Ga0307475, IMG submission 203317) | Hardwood forest soil microbial communities from Morgan-Monroe State Forest, Indiana, United States - atmos_gasesECM1C_515 | ecosystem: Environmental > Terrestrial > Soil > Temperate... | reverse complement strand
CCAGCCTGCACGGGGACGATGATCGCATCCGCGGAATCATGTGCGGCGCGGACGATTTTCTAACCAAACCGGTGAACAAGCACGAGCTACTGGCGCGGGTAAATTCGCTCATGCGTCTAAAGCAATTCACCGATGAGCTGGACAACGCCGAGGCCGTACTCTCGAGTCTAGCGCTAAGTATCGAAGCCAAAGATCCCTACACTGAAGGACACTGCGACCGACTCTCCAAATATTCCGTTGCTGTAGGCGAGCAGTTGAGCTTACCTGAAGACCTGCGCGTCGCGCTTCGTCGTGGCGGCCTGGTTCACGATATCGGCAAGCTGGCGGTACCGGAGCACATCCTGCTAAAACCCGGACCGCTCACACCCGAGGAGCGGAAAATCATGGAGCAGCACACCATTGCGGGCGAACGGATTTGCGCGCCGCTACGGTCGTTCCGCAATGTGCTGCCGATTATTCGTCATCATCACGAAAAGCAGGACGGCTCCGGATATCCCGACGGATTGAATGGTGAGCAAATTCCTCTGACGGCACGCATTCTACAAATCACAGATATTTATGACGCGTTGACGACGGACCGGCCGTATCGCAAGGCTCTTTCAGCGGAAAAAGCTTTTGCCATCATGAGAGAAGAAGTAAAGCGCGGCTGGTGGGATGGTGGGGTCTTGGATACGTTTGCGGGGCTGGTTCATGGCTATGAGCCCGTGCAACCGGTGGGGTCCGGTCGCAAATGATGACCTCGTACCCGGCCCCTGACTTCCAGGTTCTATTCGAATCAGCGCCGGGTCTGTATCTCGTTCTTACGTCACAGTTGAACATTGTCGCAGTCAGCGACGCCTATCTGCGCGCGACCATGACGAAACGAGAGCAAATTCTCGGTCGGGCAATCTTCGAAGTCTTCCCTGATAATCCCGACGACCCGTCAGCTACAGGGATGGGCAACCTGCGAACTTCGCTGGAGCGAGTGCTACAAGATAAGACACCGAATACAATGGCAGTGCAGAAATACGACATACGCAAGCCGGAATCGGAAGGAGGCGGGTTTGAGGAGAGGTACTGGAGCCCTGTCAATTCGCCGGTCTTGGGATCGGCCAAAGAAGTCGCCTACATCATCCATCGTGTTGAAGATGTAACCGAATTCGTTCGGCTCAAACAGCAAGGAATCGAACAAGAAAAACTGAAGAAAGAACTGCAGACGCACGCGGGCCAAATGGAAGCTGAAGTGTATCTGCGAGCGAGCGAGGTACAGGAAGCGAACCGCCTCCTGGCGGCGGCGAACCAGGAACTGCTACGCGCGAAGGAGGAGGCCGAGCGTGGCAGCAACTTCAAGGATCAGTTCCTCTCCACGATGAGTCATGAACTGCGCACACCGCTTAATGCGGTCCTGGGCTTCTCTGATCTTCTTGCCGATCCACGTTATGGGCCTTTAAATGAGAAGCAACGGCGTTACATCGATCACATTCACACGGGTGGAAAGCACCTGCTCAGCCTAATCAGCGACATCCTGGACCTGTCCAAGATCGAGGCTGGCCGTATGGAGTTGGCGCTGGAGAGCATCACGGTTGATGCCGCTTTCTCCGAAGTGCTCAGCGTGATGCAGCCCCTGGCAGACAAAAAATCACATGTATTGTCCACGACGAGCGTCGAAGCTGGGCTAGCCGTGCGCGCCGATGCCACGAGGTTTAAGCAGGTGCTCATGAATCTTCTGGGCAACGCCATCAAATTCACTCCACAGGGCGGAAGAATCGAACTCGCCGCACATTTGGATGGCGGCAGCATTCGCGTGGAAGTGCGAGACAACGGGCCCGGTATTCCTCCCGAAGAGCAAAAGCGCATCTTCGAAGCCTTTTATCGCCTTCGAGAGTCCGGCAAGAAGACTGAAGGAACGGGCCTCGGCCTAGCCATCACCCATCGCTTGGTTGAATTGCATGGCGGTGAGTTGAGCCTGAAGAGTCAAGTAGGCCAAGGAAGCTGTTTCTATTTCTCTCTTCCCGCAGTTGCCTCCGCCCGAGAACCGATTACTCGCAAAACGGAATCTGCTTCGAGGTCGCTCGGGCCCGCGCGAATTTTGGTGATTGAAGATGATCGCGTGACCGCGCACCTTATTCAGTCGCAGCTCGCCTCAGCTGGATACCACGTGACGCTTTGCGAAGAGCCGCAAAAGGCCTTGGATGTTGCGGCGCAACTCCAGCCTAGCGCCATCACCCTGGACATAGTGATGAAGCCGAAGAATGGCTGGGAAGTCCTGGTACAGTTGAAGCGCGATCCGCGCACAGCCAACATTCCCATGATCGTAGTCTCGATAGTCGATCAGCCGAGCATGGGAACACTGCTCGGAGCCGACGAATATTTGGTGAAACCTGTCGACAAAGCCACCCTGTTGGACGCGATTGCGCGACACGCCCGCACCCAGCACGTGACAGAGCGCGCAGGGGCGATCCTGGTGGTGGAAGACGACACGCCAACGCGTGAATTCATCGCGGAAATGCTCAGTACCCAGGGCTATGCCGTGACTACTGCCGCCGATGGCGCGCAGGCCCGTGCGCAAGTGGCCGCTTCTTTGCCTCAACTGGTAATTCTCGACATGATGCTGCCGGAAGTGAGCGGCTTTGAACTGCTCGGCGAATGGCGCGGTAGCCTTCGCACCGCTGGCCTTCCGGTATTCGTTCTGACCAGCAAAGACTTGAGCCAAGAAGAGCAGAGTTATCTGCGTACCCACGCAGAAGCACTGCTTCACAAGCAACAACCCTGGCACGAAGCACTGATTAAGCAACTCGAGCGCGTAGTGGCTCCGTCTAGAGCGGAGAAGGCGTGAAACACGGCATCCTGGTCGTCGAAGACAACCCGCTGAACCGCGAATTGCTTTGTGACTGGCTCGCAGTCGAAGGACACGAGGTGCGGAGTGTTGAGCATTTGGGCGCGGCGATTCGTTCCATCGAAGACCGCCCGCCCGACGCGGTGCTGCTGGACGTGCAGCTTGGCGACGAAGACGGACTTTCCTTGGCCGCCTGGATGCGAAAACAGCCGAAACTTTGTCACATCCCGGTGATCGCCGTGACGGCGCACGCTCTGGTGACGGAACAACACCGTTTTCTCCAGGCAGGTTGCAATGCGTGCGTCTCGAAGCCCATTGACTTCAAAGTGCTTCGCGAAGAGCTGGAGCGCTGGCTGAAAGATCTCAAGGCGCCAGAGGTAACTTCCTAGAGTTTATTGCCATCGCCCTGCTTGCCGCGAAGGTTCGTCTGCTTGGAGGAATAAGATAAGTTGCCAGCCCAGATCCTTGTCGTAGACGATCATGCACCTTCCTGTGAGCTCATCTCCGAGATCTTACGATCTGCCGGCTTCGAAACTAACTCACTGACCAGCAGCGCCGAAGCCGTTGAGCGCCTGACCCGAGAGAAATTCCACGCGGTCTTTCTGGACATGCGCATGCCCCCGCCCGACGGCCTCGAACTCGCTCGCCACGTTCGTACCTCTCGCATGAACGCATCGACGGTCATCGTCATGATTACCGGAGAACAAGACCGAACGCTGATGACGCGCGCGTTCGAACTTGGCGTTCAGTTCTTTCTCTTCAAGCCCGTGGAACGTAACAAGTTGCTTAAATTGATTCGTGTTGCAGAAAATCCGATTGAGCGGGAACGGCGGCGCTTCACGCGTGTTCCGCTGCAGCGCCAAGTTTCCCTGGAGTGGAACGATAAGCACCTCGAAGGAACCACTGTAGACCTCAGCTCCGAGGGCATGCTTGTTCAGTCCTATCTCGTCTTCTCAACCGGTACTCTTGTCAAAGTCACGCTGCAACTCCAAAGTGGTTCGACACCACTGCAATTCGAAGCGCGAGTAGTCCGAACCGTCGGAACTGATCGTATGGGCATTCAATTCAAGAGCGTAGATGCGAAGGAAAACAGCCGATTGCAGGAGTTCCTCTTACCTCTGATTCTCTCGGCTACGTGATCCACGCGAATATCGAAAACTTGCGCTCCCGACAAGGATCGGCGGATGGTTCAGGACTGGCTCCTGAAAACAAAAACGGGCGGGACGCTTGCGCGTGCCGCCCGGAATTTGTGTGTGAAGTGGTGCGCCCGGCGAACCGGGAGCACACCCTACTTAGAGGGGTTGGACGTTCGAGGCCTGCAGGCCCTTGGGGCCCTTGGTGACTTCGAATTCAACCGCTTGGCCATCATTCAACGACTTGTAGCCGTCAGCCACGATTGCGGAGAAATGGACGAAAACGTCCTCTCCACTTTGGCGCTGGATGAATCCAAAGCCCTTGCTGGCATTGAACCACTTCACTGTTCCTTGTTCTTTACTCACTGCATCTACTCTTTTCTGTTGACCGCGTTGCGATCATACTTTGAGCGCGGCCGGGTTGGGGCCGAACTCTTAATAAGCTATCTGGTGCCTCGACTCCGAACCCCTCAAAAGAGTTTCGGGCCGCCATTGGGCGCAAAAAAAAGCCGCAAGTTTGACCTTGCGACCGCTTTACGACTCCAAAGGCGATACAAGAGCAACAAACGCAAGTACAGGGTAGCACAACATACAGGAAAACACCTAGAACTATTTTGGGACTTTCTTTGGGGTGTGACGTGAGGGGAAAGGTGGCAACTGGGATTGCGGGTCACGTCGAGGCTGGCGTCGAGCTTCTGGGGGAGAGGCCTTTTTTCGCGGCGGCTGCGGAGTTGGCGTAAACTCAGGCAATCAGCAATTTGTGCAGGAAAGAGCGACGGCATGCGGCTGCTGCTTGTTGAAGACGATGCGCGTATCGCGCGATTTGTTGCCAAGGGGCTGCGCGAGCAAGCGTACGCGGTGGACGTTACGGCAAACGGCGACGATGCGCTGTATGAGGCGGCGATCAACTCCTACGATCTCGTCATTCTGGACGTGATGATTCCCGGCCGAAACGGATTTGAAGTGTGCCGAGAGCTGCGGCGCGCGGGACAACGCATGCCCATACTGATGCTGACGGCACGTGACGCTGTGGAGGACCGCATCAGCGGGCTGGATCATGGCGCGGACGATTACCTGACCAAGCCATTTGAGTTTCGCGAGCTGCTGGCGCGGCTGCGGGCCCTGCTGCGGCGCTCCGGGGAATTACGGCCGGCGCGGATTTCCATCGCAGACCTGGTGCTGGATACTGGTGCGCAGAGCGTTTCGCGAGCGGGGCGGGATATTCCGGTGACGACCAAGGAGTATGCGCTGCTGGAGTTTCTGGCGCGCAACGCGGGGCGCGTGGTGGGCCGCGCGGAGATTGCCGAACACGTGTGGGATGAAAGCTTTGACCCGTTTTCGAACCTGATCGAAGTGTACGTGAACCGGCTGCGGCGAAAGATTGATGCGGAAGGGAGCAAGCCACTCCTGCACACACGGCGAGGGGCGGGATATTTTTTTGGCCCCGCAGGCGAAGCGGTGGCAGGCGAAACGCAGGAAGCGGACGGCACAACACACCATCGCGGCAAAGGCAACGCCACGACGAGGAAGAGCCATGCTTGATTCCGTGCGCGTGCGGCTCACGCTTTGGTACACGGGATTGCTCGCGCTTTTCCTGGTGCTGCTGTCGCTGATTACCTATTTTATTTTTTGGCGGAGCACGCTGCAGCGAACGGACAGCAATCTGGCGGAGCTTTCCGAGGCGTTTCTGTCCACGGTGCAAGCGGAAATGCTGGACAACCATGGACCGGATGCCGCAAAACTGGCCGCGCGCGAGGCGATCGTTGAGCATCGTTTTCGCGACCATGTGTTTGCGGTACTCGATTCAAAAGGCGGCCTGCTAACTTCTTCGCAAGATCTGCCGAACGAGGAGGTGCCTTCGGGGCTGCTTTTCTCCGCGGCGTTCCAAAAGTTACTCGCGAATTCCGCCAGCGTCGAGCGTGCGATTGAGAACATGAGAGGTGGCAGGAGCGGGTATCGTGCCTTCGTCCGAAAATTTCCGTTGAAGGGCCAGACGTATACGCTCGTGATTCTGCAGTCGCTTCATCCGCAAGACGAAATGCTGGAAGAGGTGCGGCAGACGTTCGCGTGGGTGATTCCCATCTCGATATTTCTGGCGAGCCTGGGCGGCTATTTTTTAGCGAGGAAAAGCCTGGCACCGGTAGTGGCGATGAGCAGCCAGGCAGGGCGCATCGGAGCTGAGAATCTGCACGAGCGCCTGCCGATCCAGAACGCCAAGGACGAGCTCGGGCGCCTGGCAGCTTCGTTCAATGAATTGCTGGAGCGTGTGGACCAATCGTTCGAGCGACAGCGGCGCTTCATGTCTGATGCGTCGCACGAGTTGCGCACGCCCGCAGCGATTCTGCGCGGGGAATCGGAGGTAGCGCTTTCGCGGACGGAGCGTCCGGCCGAAGAATACCGTGAGTCGCTGGCGGTGCTGCATGCGGAGGCGCAGCGGCTGACGCAGATCGTAGAGGATCTCTTCACACTGACGCGCGCCGATGCCGGGCAGTACCCGCTGTCGCCGAAAGACTTCTACGTGGACGAACTGGTGGCGGATTGCACGCACGCGGCACGCTCGCTGGCATCGGCCAAGCAAATCACGCTCATTTGCGAAGTTCCGGAGGAATTGCCGATTCGCGCGGACGAAGCGCTGCTGCGGCGCATGATTCTGAATCTGCTGGACAATGCCATCAAGTACACGCCGGCGGGAGGCCGGGTCGCCGTTTCGTGCGAACGGTCGGGCAATGAATATGCGCTGAAGGTAACGGATTCCGGGCCCGGCATCCCCGGGGATTTACACCAGCGCGTGTTCGAACGCTTTTTCCGAGCGGACAAGGCGAGGACGCGCGCTGAGAACGATGGCGGCGGCGCGGGCCTGGGGCTGTCCATCGCAAGGTGGATTGCGGAAGCGCATCATGGACATCTACTGCTGGAGCGTTCCGACTCCAGCGGGAGCACGTTTACGGCGCTGCTGCCCGCGCAAGTTTCCGTAGCGTCCGCGGCTGCACCGGCCACCCGTTAATCGCCGGTTTATCTTAGGCACGCTAGCGTGAATTCTTTGCGTATCTGTGTGCGATTCCCGCAGATATGACGCACCACGGTGCACTTCGATTGCAGTCCTTACGCTGACCGGAGGAATCTAACTTTGCGCGTGTTGCCGAGGCTGCCACTTTCGGGGGGCTACGATTTATGAAGAGGAGATACGCATTGCAGTGGGCCGCAGCGAGCTGCGTATATTTTGCGTGCGTGCCGCCTTCCGTTGCGCAGGAGACGAGCCCCGCACCGGCTTCCGCGCAGCAATCCGCCAAACCCGCAAACGCGGCCGCTGCTGCGCCCCTGCGCCTGACACTACAAGACGCACTAGATCGCGCGCGCAAAAACAGCGTGCAATTTCAAGCGGCGGTGACGAATGCCGGACTCGCGCGGCAAGATAGCCGGCAGGCTTTTGACGCGCTACTCCCCGGCGTTACCTACAACAATTCGGCAATTTACACGCAGGGCGCCGGGCCGGTGGCGACGGCAGCCACGGGCGTTCCAGTAGTGTTCATCGCGAACAATGCGGTGCATGAATACATCAGCCAGGGAGACGTGCATGAAGCAATTGACGTCGCGGCGGTGGCAAATTTTCGCAAGGTGTCCGCGGCAGCCGCGGTCGCCAAGTGGCAGGCGGAGATTGCTTCGCGAGGCCTGGTAGTGACGGTGACGCAAGGATATTACGGGGTGGCGGCGGCGCAGCAAAAGGTGGAAACGGCGAAAAGGAGCGCGTATGAGGGAGACCGGTTTTTCAAGATTACCCAGGACCTGGAACAGGGCGGAGAGGTTGCCCACGCGGACGTAATCAAGGCGGAGCTGCAGATGCGTGAGCGGCAGCGCGGTCTCCAGGAGGCGCAACTGGGCTTCCTCAATGCGCGGCTGAACTTCGCTGTTCTGATCTTCTCGAACTTCGACGACAACTTCGAGGTGGCGGATGATCTGCACGCGGCGGTGCCGCTGCCGACGCTTGCGGAGGTGCAGGAGCGAGCGGCTCGCGACAATCCGGACCTGCGCGCGGCGCTTGCATTTGTGCAAGAGTCAAACCACGGCGTGTTTGGAGCGCGCGCCGGATACCTTCCATCGCTGACGCTGGACTATTTCTACGGGATCGATGCAACGAGGTTTGCGACGCATACGGTTTTCAAAGGACAAAAGTTCTCAAATCTCGGTTCCTCCGTAGTGGGTACGCTGAACATCCCGATATGGAATTGGGGAGCGACGCAAAGCCGCGTGAAGCAGGCGGAATTGAGGCGCGACCAAGCGAAGCGGGAACTGTCGCTGGCGCAGAGAAGACTGTTGGCGGAGATTCGTTTGCTGTATGCGGAAGCGGAAACCGCGCTGAATGAGCAGGAGGGCCTGAACCGCTCGGCGCAACTGGCGGAAGAGAGCCTGAAGCTGGTGACGCTGCGCTATCAGAACGGGGAATCAACGGTGCTTGAAGTGGTTGACGCGCAAAACACGTTTGCGCTGGCGAATGGGGCGTACCAGGATGGTGCGGTGCGGTATCGCGTGGCGCTGGCGAATTTGCAGACTCTGACGGGAGTGCTGACGACTCCATGAAAAAAGTGTCGAGATACAAGAGGGAATCAGGGAAATGCGGGACGCTGCTCGCTGTGGTGGCGGCAGTGTTGCTACTCGCCGCGAGCTGCGGCCAGAAAGAAAAGGAGAAGGAACCGGTAGTCAGCGTGCAGACGACGCCGGCGCAGCGCGCCACAATCTCGCAGAGCGTGTCCACGGAAGCGGTGGTGTTTCCTTTGGAGCAGGCAACGGTGGCGCCGAAGATTACTTCCACAGTGAAGAAATTTCTAGTGCAGCGCGGCTCACGGGTAACGAAGGGCCAATTGCTGGCGGAATTGGAAAACGCGGACCTTTCCGCTACCGCCGAGGCCAGCAAGGGCGATTACGATTTAGCAGAAGCGAACTACGCGATGACGGTGGGCGCGGGCTTGCCGCAGCAGATTCAAAAAGCGGAGCTGGACGCCGTGTCCGCCAAGGCTGCATTTGAGGCGCAGCAGAAAATTTACGAAAGCCGCAAAGATCTGCTGGGGCAGGGCGCGATTCCGCGGCGCGACTTGGAAGCCGCGGCAGTTGCGCTGGCACAGGCGCGCAGCCAAAACGAGCAGGCGCAAAAACAGCTTGCTGATCTGCAACGCTTGGGCAGAGAGCAGGAGTTGAAATCGGCGCGTGGCTCGAAGGAATCCGCGGAAGGCCATTATCACAATGCTGCGGCACTACTGAGCTATTCGCTGATCAAGAGTCCCATCGACGGCGTGGTTACGGACCGGCCGCTGTATGAAGGAGATTTGGCGACGGCCAATCAGCCTATTCTGACGGTGATGAACCTGAGCCGGTTGATTGCCAAGGCGCACGTGCCACAAACGGAGGCGGCGCAGCTCAAAGTGGGGAACCCGGCCGAGCTTACAATTGCGGGACTCGATGAGCCGCTGAAGGGGCGCGTGAGTCTGGTGAGCCCGGCGCTTGACCCTGGCAGTACGACGGTCGAGGTTTGGGTGGAAGCGCGAAAGCCGGATCCGGCACTGCGTCCGGGGATGACAGTGGCGGTTTCCATGACGGCAAAGACGGCAACGGATGCGATTGTCGTACCGGCCGGGGCCGTTTTCCGGAGCGAAGAGGCGGGAGATTACGTGCTGGTGGCGGGCAGCGAGGGCAAGGCGCACCAGAAGAAAGTGCAGGTTGGAATTCGCAACAAGGATTCCGCACAGATTCTCAGCGGGATCAGTGCAGGCGATCCGGTAATCACCACCGGAGGGTATTGGCTGCCGGACGGCACGCAGGTCAAGATCGAAGTCCCCGAAAAAGAAGAGAGCGCGGGCGGCGCGGACGGCGAGAAGGACAAAAAGGAAACCGCCGACCCGAAAGGCGCGAAGAAGGATAAGAAAACAGACGACACAGCGGCGAAATCCGGCAAGGGGAAGGAATAGCTGCGATGGATCCGCAGCTAGCGGCCAAAGGAGATGCGCGCCCCAATACGCCGGAATTACCCTGGTTTCGTAAACTGTCGAGCCCGATTCTGTTCCTGATCATCAGCCTGACTTTGGTTGGCGGTTATCTCGCTTTCACCATTCCGGTGTCGGTTTTCCCGAATACAGATTTTCCACGCATCGCCATCGGCGTGGACAACGGCGTGATGCCCATTGACCAGATGCTGGTGACGATCACGCGGCCGTTGGAGGAAGCGGTCAACAGCGTACCGAGCTTGCAGAGTGTGCGGTCGACTACGAGTAGAGGATCTGCCCAAGTCGATTTGTTCTTCAACTGGGGCTCGGACATGATTTTAACGCTACAGCGGGTGGATGCCGTTGTGGCACGCTTACAACCCACGCTTCCACCGACGGTCAAGGTAGAAACGCATCGTTTGACCTTTGCAGCGTTCCCCATCATTGGCTACAGCCTGACGTCTGATACTGTTCCGCAGAACAGATTGTGGGAAATCGCGACCTATGACTTAAAGCCGCGCCTCAATCGGTTGGACGGCGTCGCGACGGTGATCATCCAAGGTGGCCGAGTTCCGGAATTCCAAGTTACGCCGGAACCTGCGCGCCTGCTGGCCGCGGGCATTACCGTGCAGGATATTCTTGATGCCATCCGCCGCACGAACCTTATCGATTCTCCTGGACTGATCGAGCACGAGCATCAGCTTGTGCTCAGCCTGGTCAGCGGCCAGGTTCGCACCCCCGAACAGCTCGGGCAAATCGTGATTAAGAATTCCCCGGCAGGAGTGCCGATACGCTTGGGAGACGTCGGGACGGTTACATCTTCGGTTGCGCCGGTGTATACGATGGTGACCGCCAACGGCAAGCCCGCCGTGCTGCTCAATGTGAACCGGCAACCGGAGAGCAATACGCTGCAGGTGGCCGACGAGGTCCACGCGTTAATGCACGAGCTTTCGCCGGGACTTCCGCCGGGCGTACACGTCGAGCCGTTCTACGACCAATCGACAATCGTTCACGATTCGATCGCCAGTGTTCGTGATGCCGTGCTCATCGGAATCGTGCTGTCTTCGATCATCCTGGTGCTTTTCCTGCGTGATTGGGGAACTTCGCTGGTCGCTGGATTAGTGATACCAGTGACGCTAATGATCACGTTCATCGTGCTCAAATTCACCGGCCAGACTTTCGATCTGATGACCCTAGGCGGACTTGCCGCGGCAGTCGGGCTGGTCATCGATGACGCAATCGTCGTGCTGGAAAACATTGTGCTGCACCGGGACGCGGGGCAGAGCCGTTTTGAAGCGATTCGAAGCGCACTCAGCGAACTCACCGTGCCGCTGATCGGCTCAACCATAACGCCCATCGTCGTCTTCCTACCGCTGATTTCCACTACGGGCGTGACGGGCACGTTTTTCCGCGCCCTGGCGGTGACCATGACGGTGGCTCTGGCCACGTCGCTGTTTCTGGCGCTGACATGGACCCCAACGCTCAGCCAGTATCTCGTACGTCGGAAGGACACGGCCGGCGCTGCAGCTATGGAGAAGCCGGATATGACAGCGCTTCTGGCCGCCGAAGAGGCGCACCTTTCCGGTTTTTTCGGACGCATCGTGAATTTTTATTCTCGCGCGATGCAAGCGGTTTTGCGACGCCCTTGGGTGCTGGTTGCGAGCTCGGTGGGCATCGTCATCTTGTCCTATGTGTGCTACAGCTTTCTTGGCACGGAATTTCTCCCGGAAATGGATGAAGGCGGATTCATTCTGGATTACTTCACTCCTCCGGGGAGTTCGCTGGCGGAATCTAATCGCATCCTGCAGCACATCGAGCAAATCCTGCGTGCCACACCTGAAGTTGAGAATACTTCGCGCCGCACCGGCTTGCAACTGGGTCTCGCCGCGGTCACTGAAGCGAATAACGGCGATTTCACCGTGAAGCTGAAAAGGAATCGCAAGCGCGGAATTGACGACGTGATTTCGGACATTCGGTCGCAGATTGAAGAAGAGGAACCCGCCACCAAAGTTGAGTTTATTCAATTGTTGCAGGACATGATCGGTGACTTAACCAGCCAGCCTGAGCCAGTTGTGATCAAGTTGTTTGCGCAGGACGGCAAGCTTCTTAACGACACAGCGCCCAAAGTTGGCGAGGCTATCAGCAAGGTAAAAGGCGTAGTAGATGTGCTGAACGGCGTGGAAAACACAGTCAGCGGGCCGGCCGTCACGTATCAGGTGAATCCCACAATTGCCGCGCGTGCGGGTTTCACTCCAGAGGAGGTGGCGGTGGACGCGGCGGCTGTTCTGGAAGGTGAGCCTGCGGCCACTCCTGTGATTCTGAATGATCGAGCATACACGATCCGGGTTCGTTTTCCGGAGCAGAGCCGTTCTTCGCTCGACAACATGAGTAACACGCTGTTGACCAGTGCGACCGGGCGGACTGCGACGCTTGGCTCGTTGGCGACGGTTATTACCGATCCCGGGGAGACGGAAATTCGTCGAGAGAATCTACAGCGCCTGGTTCAAGTTACCGCGCGCCTGGAGGGAGTAGACCTGGGCAATGGCGTTGCCGCGGTACAGAAGGTGGTGAATAACCTACACTTGCCTTCGTCAATCCGTGTTGAGTATGGCGGCTTGTATGAGGAGAATCGGAAATCGTCGCGTGATCTATTGATGGTTCTGTTGTTGGCACTGTTGCTTTTGTTTGCGGTGTTGTTGTTTGAATTCAGGACTTTTTCCGCACCCACAGCGATCTTGGGGTCCGCGCTGCTCTCCACCTTCGGCGGATTCCTGGCGCTACTCGTCACAGGGACGACGTTCAACGTTGCTTCGCGAATGGGCATGATCATGGTCATCGGCATCGTGGCGAAAAACGGCATCTTGCTTCTGGACGCAGAACATCGATTCCGCAACTTGGGGTTGTCCGCGGAAGAGGCGATGATTCAGGCGGGGCGACGGCGCTTGCGCCCGATCGCCATGACCGCGATGGCAACAATCGCCGGCATGCTGCCGCTGGCGTTTGGGATAGGCGCAGGCTCGGAGATGCTGAAACCGCTGGCGATTACGGTGATCGGCGGGCTGCTCAGTTCGATGGTACTGTCGCTGATTTTCACGCCGGCGATTCACTACTACCTGTCCAGAGGACATGCGCAGCAGGTTCAGCAACCTGCAGCCGCCTAGTGAAAGCTATTTTGCGTACGGGCGAGCTGAGGTTTGCCCCTGGCCTTCGGTTAGCGTGATGGTTTGGCCTGCTGCGACGTTGGAGAGATGATCGACTTGGCCGCTGGGCCAGCGAATCTCGATGGAGTCGGCCTTGTCGCGTTGCGCTAAACCGAAAGTCAGAACGAGTTCGCTGGACGAAAGGTAGCTGGAGCCGCTACGCAGCATTTGCGTCTGCGATTCGCCGCCGGAAGAGAGCCGCACGACCGTGCCGATCCCATCCTTGTTGGATTTTGTGCCCACGAGCTTCAGCCGCACGCTACGATTTGCAGCGCTGCCGCCCTGGGCTTCATTGCGAAATAAATACGTCGGACCGCCATTGGTGGAGAGCAGCAAATCGAGACGGCCGTCGTTGTTGACGTCCGCGTAGGCTGCACCGCGCCCGACGCGCGGCGCGACGAAGGCCGCGCCCACGGAATTCGTCACTTCCTCGAATTTTCCTTTACCGAGGTTGCGAAACAGGTGCGGCGGCATGGCGTATTTGACGTTGGCTTGCACACGCTGAATTTCCGGATCGATGTGGCCGTTGGCGATAAAAATGTCCGGCCAGCCGTCGAGATCATAATCGAAAAAGAAGCAGCCGAAGCCCAGGGTCAACAACGTGGCGCGGCCGATGGCGGATTGCGGCGCTTCGTCCACGAACAGGCCTGTGCCTTCGTTGTGATAAAGGGAGAGCATCTGGTTTGCAAAATTCGTGATCATAACACTGGGATAGCCGGAATGATCGTAGTCCGCGGCATCCACGCCCATTCCGGCACGCGCCACGCCGTCTTCGCTGAACGCGATGCCGGCAATCACGCCTTTTTCGGAAAAGGTGCCGTTGCCGTTATTGCGGTAGAGCTTGTTGGGCTGCGTGTCGTTTGAAAAAAGAAGATCGGGCCAGCCGTCGTTGTCGTAATCGAGGATCGCGATGCCCATCGTCTTCGAGGTCGATTCGCCGAGCCCGGCTTTCAGTGTGACGTCTTCGAACGTGCCGTCGCCACGATTGTGCCACAGCCGCGCCGCGGTTCCTTTGTAGGATTCCGGCGTGCAGTACGATTTGCTTTTGCCGTCCAGTGTGCAATAGAGATCGGTTTCCTGGGTCCATTGCACGTAGTTGCCGACCACCAGATCGAGGCGGCCATCTTTTTCGTAATCGACCCACGCTGCGCTGGTGCTCAACTCGCGAGGACCGCTGAGCCCGGCCTTCTGCGTCACGTCGGTGAATGTGCCCTTGCCGTTGTTGTGAAAGAGTCGACTCTGTCCGAGCGTGGTGACGAAGAGATCGTCGAAGCCATCGTTGTCGTAGTCGCCGACGGCGACGCCCATGCCGTACATTTCGACGTCGAGTTTTGCTTTGTGCGTCACGTCGGTGAACGTTCCGTCGTGGTTGTTGTGATAGAGCCTGGGCGTGGTGTGCTTTTGGATGCGTCCCGGCCAGTCCATGCCGTTGACCAAGAAAATATCCGGCCAGCCATCGTTGTCGTAATCAATGAAAGCGACGCCGGGGCCGAGCGTTTCCGGCAAGAATTTCTTTCCGAACGCTCCATTGTTATGTACGAAGCGAATGCCGGCCTGCTGGCTGACATCGCGAAAGGTCACTGCCGAGGCGGCCGGACCGCTGCTGCTTCCGCCTGCCAGTGCTGCCGCAACTGCGAGCACAAACGCAGCGCCTAAAGCCGTGAGTCCCTTCATTGTTGCCTCATTGTTAATCGCGCCCGACACCCAAAGCATCCGCCACGCGATTGATGTAATTGAACCAGGACGCGATCAGCGTAATCTGCAGAATGCCGCGATCGTCGAAGCCCACGGCCCTGAGTTTGGCGTGATCGTCCGGTGAAACTTTGGTGGCATCCTTGGTCAGCTTCACGACGTAATCAAGCATGGTGCGATCCTGTTCGCTGATTGGGGCCGACCGATAATCCGTCTGCAGTGCCTCCACTAGCTCGTTGTCCAAAGTCACGCGACGCAGAAACTCTGCGTGGGATTCAATTCAATAGACGCACCGGTTCGTGACGGAAACCATGGTCGTGATCATTTCGTGCTGGTGGCGCTGCAAGGGCAGCTCCGGAGACATCAACGCGCCGAAAGTGCTGAAGGCATGAAAGAGAGCATCCGGAATCAGGGAGTGCGACGCTACGATGCTCGAACTCTGCCCATTATTTTCGGGATGCACCGGCGTTGCGTACTCGATGGGATAGACGGCGCGCTGCGCCAGCATCGCTTTCTTGACGCGCTCATCGTCTTCCATCGTTACAGTCTTGATCCAGGTCATGAATCAGGTCCTCCTGAACTCAGCTTGTGTGGAATCACGGTGAACCGCCAGGTTGGTTTGCGGCAGTCGCAGGCGGTGTGGCAGCGCGCTTGCCAGTCTTCGCGGGCGCATTCAGCGCGACAGAGACATGCTCGTGAATCTGCTGCCGTTCGTTATTGTCCTCCGGATGTGCTTGGCGGTAAGGTCCGGTGATGGCCTGCGATGATTCATCGGCCTTGAATCGCAGATAGCGTTCCTTATGCTCGTTCGCGCGCGCTACGTCCCCGAGGCCGCTGAAACAAAGCATCAGATGGTAGTGGGCTTGCAAATCCTCGGGGTCAATGGCCAAGGTCTGATTGAATTCCGCGACGGCCGCGGCGTACTTCTTCTGCAAAAATAAAATACGGCCCACTTCATTGCGCACGACGCGGTCGCGCGGATATTGTGCCAGTACATCGCGCAATCGCGAAATCGCCTCGTCGTAATTGCCTTCTTCTTTCAGAATCCGCGCGTAGAAGAAATTCGCGCGCGCCAGCCCGGGCGTCAGTGCCAAGGCCTTCGCCAGCACGATGCGAGCGCCGGCGGTATCGCCTTCCTGCACCAAGGCGCGCCCGATGTTCACCCAGCCGTCGGGATTTTGTGAATCAATGTCTGCGGCCTTTTGAAATGCCGCCGCTGCGCCCTTCAGATCGCCTTGCAAAAAAAGCCCGATGCCGTAGTCGTTCCAGCGCGACCAATCCTCTTTGGCCAGGGTCACTTTCGGTTGCGGCGTAGCCGCGCTTCGTGCAACGACGTCCAGCGTCTTCCTATCTTCCGCCACCGTTATAATCGGCAGGTTAGGAACGGCTTTTAACTCGCCCGAAATCGTCTTGGGGTCGACGCTTTTGAATAGCCATTTGCGGTCGTCGTAGTCCGGGGTCACTGCGCCGGGCGGCTGATTCGAATCATGGGTGCCCGCAAACGCAAACTGCGTATTCCACCACATGAATTTCCGGTAGTTCAGCTTGGCGTGCAGCGTGATTTTGTCGCCGGCATTTTCCGGAATGTGCAGCCGGTAGTGCGCGGTGTCTGCCGCACCGGGTGGAATCAAATGCACGTAGACGGCGGCGCGATTGGCCCAGGCATTTCGCTTGTTGATCGGATTCCCGTGCGCATCGATGAGCAGCGAGCGGTAAAAGTGCGCCCCTTTTTCCACCGGACCTTTGCCGTCATCCTCGACCTTGCCGCTCCAGAAAAGCGTCTGCCCTTTTTCATCGACTGCCTGCAGCTCCAGCCAGACGTCGAAGGCGTCGATCGTTCCGCCAGGGAAAAAGTGGCCGACCTTGCGCGTTCGAACGACAACGTCCACGCGCACGTCGTCTCCGCGGCGCACCGTGGCAGCCACGCGGCCCAACGGCGCGGTAACAGGGCGAGCTTCGCCAGCAGGTCCGCTTGGCAGGGACGTGTCCGCTTCCTCGCCTACCGCAAAGGAGGTTGACAGCTCCGGCCGGCCCATTTTCGCGCCAGCTGGCATAGAAACCTCATTCCCGGCGGGTGAAATCGCAAAAATGTCCACGCTAAGCTGCTTATCCTGCAAGAATTTCTGGCTCAGCTCGAGCTGCGTCTGATCCTGATTCGCCGTGGGCACCGCGGTGTTCGCGCCAGGGAAGCGGTGCGAATGCACAAAGCCATCGATATTCCCGAAATCGTTCGAGCGCACTTGGGGCATGTGGCAATCCGCGCACATCATCGAATTCGCTGGGTAATAGAAGGAGCGCGCGCCTTGGCCAGAAACACCGCTGGCTTGCCAATTGTCGTACTCGTTGAAGCCGCGCACCCAGCGATAGTGGTTGACCGGAACGTCGAGGTGAACTTTGTGGCACGACGCGCAGAACTCCGCGGTCTGTGTGCGCATGAAGGGCTTCAGGAAGGTTCGCCGGTGAGGCTCCGGGTTCACGCGTACGAGAAAATCGTGCAGCGTGCGCACCACGGGATTTTCGCTGGCCGCCAGCTCGTGCAGCTTTGGATACTCCAAAACGAAATCGCCCTGGCCCATGGTGCTCTTCACCTGCACGATGCTGTGGCACATCAGGCAACTCAGGCCCGCTTTTGCTTCCGGCCGGTCAACAATTTCCTTGATCGGCTTGTCGAAAAGGCCGCTGAAGAGAAGCGCCGGATCATGGCAGCCCGCGCACCATTTGGAAGCTTGCACTCCCGCAACGCCCTGCATGTATTCGATGCTCTTGCGGTACCACTGATTGTTGAACGAAGAAAAATGGTGCGCCGAGCCGTACCACTGTTTGTAGATGTCCTCGTGGCACCGTTGGCACGCGTCCGACTGCATGAAATATTTTGCGGGAATGTAGCCGTTATGTTTGGTCTGCGCGGAGCTTGGAAAGAATTTCCCCTGCGGGCCGTCGCCTTCGCCATCCATGGAAGCAGCGGGCATTTGCGGGTTCACAATGCGATTGGCGTTCCTCCTCCGGACTTCGCGCGACCACCAGGCTCCCGCCGAAATAGCCGCGGTGGCGAGGACCAGTCCTGCAAATCGAAGGACGCGTTGTGTTGCTGTGGTGCCGAACCAGCCATGCGCAGCCAGCCACGCCGTCGCGACAAACAGGGAGCCGATGACGCAAAGAGCGATATGCGTGTAGAGCCACGGCTTCAGCCGGCTCAGCGTGCCAATGAAAATTAAAATGATGCCGAGCACTGCGCCTGCAGCCAAGAACACCCATCCAACGCGGGCGAGCAAAGTATCCACTCGCGGCAATCGGAAAAGAAAGGGAAGCAGTAGAGCAGTCAGAAGGATGCCGACAGCCAGGTGAAAAAGGACCAGGATTTCGTAGGCAATCGTCGTGGAGGGAAACCCGTACAAATAAATCGCGCTTGCCACGAGGGCCAGCAAGCTTCGCAAGCGCCAACGTTCCATCCTGCGTGTCTCCACTCTCGAACGCCTCGACGCTACTACAAAAAGTGCGGCCGGATGGGTGCACATCCGGCCGCGAGTGCTTGGGGTGCCTCCGGAGAGCGCTAGAAGAAGAACTCGTGGGAAGCGATGTGGGCGTTTTATATCGCCTGGCCGACAACCCTGCAATAACCCGAAAGCACTAGAAGCCGGTGTTGGACTTAAGTCCTTTTCCTTCAGTGATTTGATAGCTTCGGCCGGCGCCGAGATTTTTGAACTCTTCCTTGGCGCCGCTCGGCCATTCAATCTGTGCACGTTCGATTTTGTCGCCCTTTCCTAATCCGAAAGTGAGGGGCAATTCCGATTGTGAGAGATAGCTCGAGCCGGTTTTCACCATTTGGCTCTGTGTCTGCCCGTCGTAAAAAATGCGTACGACTGCGCCGATGGCGTCGCGGTTGGATTTCGTGCCCGTGAGGTGAAACCGAATGCTGCGATTTCCGGCGAGTTGATCGTTGCTGTAAAGATAGGCGGGACCGTTGTTCGTGGTCAGCAGAATGTCCAGGTCGCCGTCACGATCGAAGTCGCCGTAGGCCAAACCGCGGCCGACCTTGGGTTGAGCAAAGCCGGCGTTCACGTTCGCCGCGATGTCTTGAAATTTTCCGCCCTGATTCAAGAAAAGGTGCGGCGGCTGCGCATAACCAACGTTGCCGTGAATATTGCGGACGGTTTCCTCAATGTGCCCATTGGCGACCGCGAGATCGAGCGATCCATCGAGGTCGACATCGAGAAATGCGCAGCCGAAGCCCAAGGTATTTTTCGACGGAAAGCCTACGCCTGCAGCTATCGAAATATCGTCGTACGTTCCCGGGCGCGCGGCCCGGTACAATCCGATCATCTCGTTATCGAAATTAGTGATGGCGATTCCCGGATTGCCCGAATTCTCGAAGTCAGCAACATCCACGCCCATGCCGGCCCGCGCTTTGCCTTCGGTGCTGAAGGCGAGGCCCGCTTCCACGGCGACGTCTTTGAATTTGCCGTCGCGCAGATTCTTGTAAAGCTTGTTGGGCTGAGTGTCGTTGGCCACCAGCAAGTCCGCCCAGCCATCCTGGTCATAATCAAGCATCGCCACGCCCAGCGATTTCGAGCTGCTGTCGAAGACTCCGCTGGTGGCGGTGACGTCCTCGAATGTTCCGTCTCCGCGATTGTGAAACAGCCAGCAGGTGTCGCCGCGGTAGGCTTCCGGCGTGCAAAAGGACTTGTGGTTTCCGTCGAGGCTGCAGAAAACGTCGTGTTCCGGGGACCAGCGCACATAGTTGCAGACGAAAAGATCGAGCAAGCCGTCACGGTCGTAATCGAACCAGAGCGCCGAGGTGCTGAACGCTTGTCGCGCGCTCAAACCACTCGCGCGTGTCACATCCAGGAAAGTTCCTTTGCCGGTGTTGCGAAAAAGCCTGTTTTGCCCGACGCAGGTGATGCAAATGTCCGGAAAGCCGTCGTTGTTGTAGTCGCCCACCGCAACGCCCATTCCGTACATCTCGACGTCGAGGCCGGCGGCTTTGGTCACGTCCGTAAATATCCCGTTGCGATTGTTTTTGTAGAGCCGCAGCGTGGAGCGCTGGCGCTTGTGGCCGGGCCAGTCCATACCGTTGATCAAGAGGATGTCTTGCCAGCCATCGGCGTCGTAATCGAGAAACGCGCAGCCGGAGCCGAGCGTCTCCGGTAGCAATTTGCCACCGTACGCGCCACTGTTGTGCTGGAACTGAATGCCCGCATGCTGGGTGACGTCCGCGAAGCGAAACGACGGTGCTTCGGAAGTGGCGTGTGATAGCCGAGGCAAAGCCAGGCCGAGGAGCCCTGCACTCGCGGCGCCCGACAAAAATTCGCGGCGCTTCAAGTCAGGGCCACCAATCCGTTGCGAATCGCGTAAACGACCAATTCCGCGGTCTTGTGAATTCCAAGGGTGTCCATGATGTTCGCGCGGTGCACGCCCACGGTGTTTGCGCTGAGCCCCAACTCGGCAGCAATTTCCTTGTTGGATTTGCCGGCCACGATGTGCCGCAAAATTTCCAGCTCTCGTGCGGTAAGCCCGCTGTCGCGTTCGCCCTTCAGGGCTGCAGGCTTGGCGAGTTGTGGATCGAGCACGAGATGGCCTTCGGCGACGCGCTTTACGGCGCTGACTAAATCCAGTTCCAGTGCATTCTTCAGGATGTACCCGCGCGCACCTGCCTCAAGAGCCTGGCGCACCAACGTATCCTCGGAATGCATGCTGAGCATCAGCACCGTCGCGTCTGGCATCTTGGCACGAATGCGCCGGGTGGCATCGATTCCGTTGATGCCCGGAAGCGCGCAATCCATCACCACGACGTTCGGTTTCAACTCCAGCGCCAACCGGACTGCTTCCTCGCCCTCACTGGCCTCTCCGACTACGAAAATCCCGCGATCATCCTCCAGGATGCGGCGGAATCCTTTACGCACCAGCGCGTGATCGTCCACGAGCAGGACTGTGAGCTTATCCGCCATGCGCTTCCACTTTCTCCGCCGGCACCACGAGCCGCACGATCGTTCCGCCGCCTTCGCGCCTCAATACCTGCAAGGTGCCTCCCACAAGCTCCGCACGCTCGCGCATTCCAACCAGCCCGATACCTTGGTGGCCGGCGTCCGGCGAAAATCCCTTGCCGTGGTCTTCGACTTCGAGGCTTATGGAATCGTTTTGAAATTGTAGCCGCACCCAGGCTTCTTGTGCTCCCGCATGACGCTTTACATTATTTAGCGCCTCTTGCAGCACACGATATACCTGCACGCCGGCAGTACCATCGAGCGGATACGCAGTGCCTGACTTTTCGTAATGCAGCTTCAGCCCGGTTTGCCGCTCGACCATCGGAATATACCAATCGAGCGTGCTCTCCAGTCCTTGTTCATCGAGGAGCACCGGGTGCAGCGCTTGCGACAAGCTGCGAATATTGTTCAGCGTGGATTGTGCGATTTCGCGCACCTCTTGCAAATCCTGGCGCAGCGGCGCTCCCTGGGGCACTTGTTTTTCGACACGGCTCAGCAGCGAGCCAATCGCGGTCAGCACTTGGCCGAACTCGTCGTGCAGTTCGCGGGAGATGTGGCGGAGGGTGGACTCCTGCGTGGCAATCAGTTTCTGCGCCAAATCGCTGCGCTGCGCGGAGAGCGCCGCGAGGCGTGCGAAAATCTGGCGGTTCGAACGAATCAGGTACAAGCTGGTGAGCGCAATGGCAATCAGCGCGGCGGTCAGAAAAATGTACAACTGCCGCTGCACGCCGTTGTAGATGTTCTCGATCTGCGCGTCGGCCTGCTGCTCGGCCTCGTTATTTTCGATTAATAAGCGAGAGACAGCCGTGCTCAGCGCCGCTTGCCGCGCTTGCAGCGACAGCCAGATCTGATCCCGCGCTTCCGCTTCTTTCCCGGCGCGCGCCAGCAGAAACATCCTGTCCACCGCATCCCAGAACTGCGAAAGCTGCTGGCTCAAATACGCGCGCTGCTCGGGAGTGCGATGCACTTCGGCGTACTGTTCCTCAAGGCGCAGCGCCGAATCCAAATCGCCGCGCACGCGGTCGAATTGCGCGGACCATGCGACCAACGGATACGGCTCGCCCGCATCCAGCATGTCGCGCATCGCCAGGGCCACGGTGTTCAGATCGTTTTGCAGGCGAAGCAATTGCAGCGAGTCCTTGCGCCCGCGATCCACCATGTCGCTCTGCAGTTTGCGCAAACCCGCGAGCTGCACGCGGATGTACGCGGAGTATGCAACAACCACGGCCAGGGTGATTACCAAGCCCAAGAGAAGGCCCGAGGCAGGTGATCGCTCCGAGCGTGAGGACGTTGGCACGGACAGAGAATACCTCACTGCGACGTTTGGCGGCGCAGGCTCACGACAATGCAAATCATGAGGAGGG
>Ga0307475_10000563_pt1 | contig 22252 bp, 14 predicted proteins | sample atmos_gasesECM1C_FD_203317 | JGI IMG/M metagenome (GOLD analysis project Ga0307475, IMG submission 203317) | Hardwood forest soil microbial communities from Morgan-Monroe State Forest, Indiana, United States - atmos_gasesECM1C_515 | ecosystem: Environmental > Terrestrial > Soil > Temperate... | reverse complement strand
ACGCAGATACCAATGGCCATACCAACGGCCTGATCTTTCGATCCAATGGCCAGAGCGGCAGCCACACCCGCTGGAATGAGCGAGGTCTTCAGCGGCTGCCCCTTGATGAGAAATTGCCATACGAACAAAAGCATCACGGCTAGCCAGAAATTATAGGGAATGTCGAGATTGCCTACCCGGGAATAGTAAACAAATATTGCGTTCGTGCCCATGAAGAGGAGCGCGAACCAGGCCCAAGCCTTCCGTGCCTCCACAAAAAAGAGCGCTATGGCCAGCAATAGAGTTCCCATAACAGCTGAAACCAAATTCGTAATTACGGCTAGAGATGTGAAGAATCCTGAGACATCACGAAAGCCATACGGCCATGACGAGGAGAGATGCGAAAAACCGCCCATAACTCTATAGATCACAAACGCGACGCCGTAAAACGGAATCATGAAGAGAGAATGAAAGGCAGGATAGACGATATCGATATCCGGTCTGCGGTCCGCGAAGAAGATGAGAGAACCGAGGGGAAGGGGCGCGTCTACTTGAGAGCTAATGGCACTGGGTAATCCCCAGTAGATCCCCGGAAGCAATAGAACAAAAATGAGAATCAACAATAATTTCGGCCACTTGGCGCGCATGCGCGGTAGAGTATAGCATAGCGTTTTTTTGACTCCCAACCGACCGAGGAACTCAGCTTGGATCATAAACAGTCTCTCGAATTGGCGATTGTCGTACCCACGTTCAAGGAACGCGAGAATGTAATTCTTCTTCTGGAACGGCTAGCGGCGGTGCTAGGTGGCGTGTCGTATGAGGTGATCTTCGTCGATGACGACTCGCCGGACGGAACCGCCGATGCTATCCGTGAACTAGGTGAGACGAATCAGCGCGTGCGTGTGCTGCAACGGATTGGGCGGCGGGGGTTAGCATCAGCTTGTCTGGAAGGGATGCTTAGCACAAGCGCCCGCTATATGGCGGTAATGGACGCCGATCTGCAGCATGATGAATCCATTTTGCCGACAATGCTGGGTGAGATTCGGACCGGCAAATACGACTTGGTGGTGGGAAGTCGAAACATCGCAGGTGGCAGCATGGGGGAATTCGCCCGGGAGCGAGTGGCGCTTAGCAACCTCGGCTTGGCAATCAGCAAGCTCGTCAGCGGGCATAATCTATCTGACCCGATGAGCGGATACTTCCTGATAACGCGAGAGTTCCTGGAATCGGTAATGCATCGGTCGACAGGAGTAGGATTTAAGATCTTGTTGGATCTGGTGGCATCATCTCCGCGCCCTGTTCGCTTCACAGAGATCGCCTATGGGTTCCGGACGCGGGAGCACGGCGAAAGCAAATTGGACCTGAACGTTGGCATCGAGTACCTCTACCTGGTGGCCGATAAGCTTGTGGGGTCCTGGTTGCCGATCCGTTTTGTCCTTTACTGTCTGGTTGGAATAGCTGGTCTCGTATTGCACCTCGCGGTGCTTTGGCTGCTTTACAGAAAACTGGGCTACAGTTTTGAAACTTCACTGGTCTTCGCGATCGGACTGGCTCTGGTTGCAAATTTCGCGGCAAACAACATCTTGACTTATAGAGAGCGGCGCCGGAAAGGGTGGCGGCTCATAACTGGTTTCTTGTTTTACGCCGCGACTTGCTCGGTCGGCAATTTGAGCAACTATGCTTTAGCGCAGGTGCTGGTGAAGCGAGGAATCTACTGGCCAATCGCGGGCATTGCGGGTCTTGCGGTTGGGTCGGTCTGGAATTTCGCGGCGAGCGAGATTGTGACCTGGAGGGCGGACTTGATCAAACGACGAACTGCTCGATCAGGCACGCTTCGGGTCTAGCGGAACTAAAAGAACATCGGACTATCGAATGGGCGACTGGCGGTAATTGACCTCGTAAACCCTGTAAATCTCGTTTTCGTAAACACATCGCAAGTCCATACCCTGAAAGACCCAGGATTCCGAGCACCTGGGCGGAAGTTGGAGGTTCGATCCGATTGTGCCTCGCCCTGAAAGGATGGCAAACCGGGGATGATACGAATTTATGAAAGGCAATAGGTCAGCTTCTGGTTGACTATCAGACATAAACGCGCGGTCGCCTACTAGTAACGGAAGACCGATGGCGGCCGCCAGTAAGTTGGCTTCGTCGTTGAAATTGTCGATAACGAGGTGGTCTCCGGGTCGCATTCGCTGATCCAAGGATTTCGCCACGCCCTCCATATACCCAGAGAACTGCATCAACGGAGAAATTTGGCGGAACTTGTCTCCTAGACGACTTGCTCGTTGGCTGATCCCGACAATCGCGACCAGATTGACCGTCATGACCAAAGCCAGAATGGCCAAGAATACCTCGCGCCGCAAGCGGGAAAGCCGAACCAGTTCTTCCAGCCCGTAGCCAGCAAGTACCGCACAAAAGGTTCCAAGTAGGAGTGTGAAGCGGGCCTTGACCACGAAACCGTGAGTGGCAATGCTTGTCATCTGGAACATACCGAAGAAAATCACAAGGAACGAGAAATCGAGACATTTTCTCTCTCGAAAGGACAGCCATAATCCGTACAAGGCGCCCGCAACCGCAATCGGTGTCAGAGTCAGTAAGATCACACCCGGAGTCAACGCAAGCTCATAAAACATTCCATGTTCGGGGAATAGCGCGAGCTGGCCTGGAACAAGGGTTCTGTTGAGCGACAGAGAAAAGAAAGGATTTCCAGTGCGAGTCCAGGACCGTATGGCCCAGAAAACGGGCCAGATGCCGCTCGAAATTCCGAATGCGAGCAGGGCCTTCCAGTAATCACCAGTGGGGAACCTCCGTGTTTCCTGCCCAAGCAAGAAAAGCAAGCCGAGTCCGAAGATCAGAATCCACGCCTCGTAACGAATGGCGGCCGCGGCCGTCAACGAAAGACCCCCTAAGATTAGATAACCATAGTTCCCCGAAGCGCGGAAGGAAAAGACTCCGAGGAGCCCAGCCAATATCAAGGCAACGAACGTCTCCTCGGAGGAGGAAGCCGTTGCGTACGCGATGTGCAAACTGTAGAAGACGAAGATGACCAGCGACAGGATGGCCGCAGCCTCACCGTAAAGCCGGTGTGTTAGCTTCCAAAACAGCCACAGGGAGACCAAACCCGCTATCAAGCTAAGCAACCGACAGGCCAGCAGCACATTCGGTACGATCTGAGCTACCAGCGCCATCAGCCAGAAATGCAAGGGCGGCCAGTTGGGCCCGCCGAAATCCAAGCTGAAACTGGGATGCTGGAGCCACTGTGCAGTAATTGCCGCACGGGCGAAGGCATCACCGCCATTCCCTGCCGAAAAAAGGAAGAAGAAAACGCGGAGGCTAGAGCCGATAGCCAGAAGCCACGCCTGTGGCGACAAAGAAGAGGGCATTCTCATAGGGTTCTAGCGGTGCGGTGACACTACAATATGGAGGGGTACGGCCGCAATGGGGCGATCGCGCAATGCCAGATCGATCGACAGAAACAAACTCGGACTGAGAAGCCGGTTCGTCAACCCAGGGTTCCAGCGGGCCGCCTCTACTGACAAGCCAGACTCATGGTAAGGGGCAAGCCGAAGTTATCCACCGTTACCGGCACAGTCACCGCTGTAGCCGCGGGCGGCACAACCACGATGGTCGAAGCGGTGAGCGAGGTTGGGGCAACCAGCTTGCCGCCGATCACGACTTCCGTGCCTGGTAAGTTGAGGTTCGTGCCATTGATGGTCAGTGGGTTGACACCGTTGCACGCCAGGGAGGTTGCGGAGAGCGAGGTAACCGTGGGTGCGTTCACCGGGAAGGTGGCTACGCCAGCGATGGCAGCGTTCAGACCAGCGATGTCCGCGCCACAATTCGTATTGCTCTGACACGCCCCGGATTGGCCGGCGGCGTATGGACTGGCTCCAGTGCAGGATGCGCCTGGCGCCCCGGCACCGGTGCAGAGCCGGTAGTCGCCGCCATTGCCGCTGTTGTAGTTGGCGAAGCCAACCCCCGAAACCGCCGCCGGACAGCTAAAGCCGGCGGGGTATTTCGCGCAGGGCCCACCGATAAGAACATCTTTGGTTATAGAGCCAGCCGGAGGACCCGAGAACCAGGCGTTAATCGTGGCCGTTCCTTCCGCGGTGGAATCCGCGGTGATGCCACCGCCGTAGCTGGTCCAGGGCCAAATCGTGTTGGTCAAAAAGAAATTGGTTTCCGGAATAGAGTTGTCCGTATGCACGCCGAATTTATCGACGCTACTGACAGTAACGTGGTCAACGGTTACAGCGTTCGCTCCATCCACCACTGACATCAAGCGGCCTGTCGCCAAGGCTGTCGGGGAGACGCCCCACTCGAGGGAATTGAGATCGTCAAGAAGAGTGTTCTGGATGAGAATGCGATCGGTGCGATGGACAGTATCCGGCGGACTAATGTTCACATCTCGCCCGGTGATCGCAAATCCCCCGCCGGCGTGACGGACCAGGTTGTAGCGGAACGTTGCATCCTGTATTACGGTACCTGATGCGCCCGGGTACACTCCGATCGTAAAAAGAATAGCGTCGCCTAGCTGGGCGTCCATCCAGTTGTGCTCAAACACATTGTTTTCCGCCAATGTCCGAACGATGGCCTTGTTCTCATATAGGTTTTTAATCGTCCAGTGAATGCCCATGTAGGTAGGGTCTTGAACCCTCCAGGCCAGCGGCTTATAGAAGTAGTTGCCGCGAATCGTGACATCCGTCATAAACAAATTATAAGGAGGCAGGTTTGTAGGAATCGTTCCGCCACCCCACAGTATGTTCTCTCCGGCACCCTCGAGGAAATTGTTTTGGATCAGCACTGGGCCAGCGCCAGAGAAGCCATGTATAGCTTGGGTATCGAATCCAACAGCATGCGCTTCGGATAGGTAACTATCGACGATGCCGATATTGCTTCCGTTCACCTCCAGAACCCTGAAAAGCGTGCCTGATGCTCTGCCATGCATGTAGCAGCGGTCGAATACGATGTAACTCGGCAGATTGGCGGGAACCAAGGTGCTCGAGCCAATGTCGATCACACTATAGACATACGAAGCGCTAGTTTCAATCTCAAGCCCCGAAAACCAATAGTGATTCACGGGCGCGTTGGTAGCGGTGGAAATGGCAATGGTGGAGCTCTGCGAAGTGGAGATTCGCGCCAACTGCCCGACGTATAGAGAAGGGTCGAGCCGTGTCCCCTGAGCCGGCAGGATCACACCCGCGGTGGTGATAATGATCCATTGGCCGGCAGCGCAAGTCTTCACCGGCAGCGTAAAATAGCCGGTCTCGACGTCACCTTTTGGCAACTGAAGAATTGTTCCGTTGGGACTGCAAGAAGCATTGTTGATGGCGGTTTGGAGCTGGCCTGGCGTCACGTTGGTGACGGTGTAACCGGTTGTATTTGGGAAGGTTGGGTCGACGGTAGCTTGCGGCAAGGCCGGGAGGATTGGTCCGCCGGTCGACGGTACGACAAATTCAAAGGCGTTGGCGTCGTCCGCCACTTGCCCATCGGTATTCGTTACCGAAACGTTGACCGTGCCAGCGGTTTCCGCCGGCGTCACCGCCTGAATCTGCGTAGCGCTGCTGACTTGCGCCGACATCGCGGAAGAGGTGCCGAATTTTACGGTCGCGCCGGTTTGGAAATTGCTCCCGGAGATGGTTACCGTGTCGCCTCCGGTCGTGGAACCCGTATTGGGTGAGACAGTAGTGATGGCGAGCGCCGAGCTGCTGGAAATATTAATTGACAAGTTGCTGGAAGCAGTGGCCGCTTTGGCGTCCTTGACCTGGGCCCCGAACGCAAACGATCCGGCCGTGCTCGGTGTGCCCGAAATTGCTCCGGTGGACGAGCTAAGCGACAGGCCTGTGGGGAGCTGTCCGCTAACCGTGCTCCAAGTGTAGGGCGAGGTTCCGCCTGAAGCCTGCAGTGTGGCTGAGTAACTACCCCCGTCGGCACCCACCGGAAGACTCGTAGTGGCTACTTTCAGGCCCCCTGCTGGCTGCTGCGTAGACGTTCCCGACACCAAACCTGCGCAACCGGCTAAGAGAGCTAAAGTGAGTGATAGCATGATGGCCACCGCCGAGGCGACCCATCCCGAGGGCGAGCGCAACCAATCGGCAACCTTCCCTGCGCCGTCCATACGGCGCGGGCGGGTCAAGTCGGGCGCTGAGCATATCTTGGATGTGAGGTTGTTAGCAACTCGGCAGGCATGCGCACACAGGTGTATGGCGATCATTCGGTTCTCTCCCTAGGTTCGGCCGCGCCTACGAAACGCCCCCAAGCCTGCGTAACGGACACTGCTTTCACATTGGAATTTTGGACCAATGGAATGGAGGAAATCGCCTGAACCGAGGACTCAATTAAGTACAGTAGTGCTTATAATTCGCGGGTGTTCTGAGGTACAGGTTCCGAGCTACGGCGAGAAACGCCAAATGTCTGGATGGAATCGATGAAACACCTATGAGACGACGGTGCTAGGTGAAACGATTGATGTAAATGTCTGACAGGTAAGGAGTTGCGGATGCAGAAGAGTGTGACGCAGGACCAAGCTCCCGTGCCAAAAATTCAAACGTCGCGTGTCTCACAAGATTTTTGAAGGTGCGTCATATCATATAATGTCTCAACGAGCTAAAAGGCGATGAAATTAGGTCAAGCGCTAGCGCTAATTCAACAGCGGCAGGGGACTAGTCGGAAGCGCAAGATCTTTCTAGTTTGCGGATTTCAACCTCTCCACCTTTCGACGTTTCTGCAGGGACACTTCGCCCAACGCTTCCACGACGAGACTGTCGAAATCCAGATGGGCCTTTACGGTGATTTCGAACGGACACTTCTGAAAGCGGCCGAATCAGAAGCGGAATCGGCGGTGGTGGTCATTGAGTGGAGCGATTTAGACCCGCGGCTCGGCTGCCGGGCTTCTGGAGGTTGGGGACCGTCTGCGGAACAAGACATTATCTTAAACTGCCGGAATCGGTTCGCAGCGTTTCTTCCAAGACTCGAGGATCTCGCGTCAAAAATGTCCGTTGCTTTGGCACTTTCGACTTTGCCCATCCCTCTATTCGGGCACACTAGTGGTTGGCAGATGAGCCTTCCTGAGGCGGAGTTGGAACGACAGATTGGCGAATTTGCCGTGGCTGCTGCGCGTCTCCAGAACGTCAGAGTTGTTCACTCTGCGAGACTGGCCAAACTCAGCCCCGAGGAAGACCGTTTGGACGCGACGATGGAAGTGCGAGCTGGATTTCCATACACTCTGGGTCACGCCTCTGCTCTCGCTCTTCAGTTCATTCACCTACTGTACCCTGCAAGTCCAATGAAGGGTCTCATTTCTGATCTCGACGAGACTCTTTGGTCAGGCATCGTCGGAGAAGTTGGCGCGTCACACGTGACATGGAGCCTTCCGGAACACTCTCAGGTCCACGGACTCTACCAACAGCAGCTCAAGCAGCTCTCCGAAATGGGGATACTCCTAGCGATTGCTACAAAGAATGATGCCGCCGTAGTGGAGGATGCCCTTGGCCGTCAGGACCTCTACATCTCTCGTGACGCCTTCTTTCCGGTAATTGCGAACTGGAAACCCAAGTCTGCCGGAGTTGCGGAAATCCTACGAACTTGGAATATCGGAGCCGAAAGCGTCGTTTATGTGGACGATGCCCCAATGGAACTGGAGGAGGTACATACCGCCTTCCCGTCCATGAGATGTTTGCAGTTCCCTACCAACTCACCAACGAAGGCATTGCATCTACTCGAGCAGCTTCGCGACTTGTTCGGCAGATCAACACTAAGTCAGGACGACACATTACGGCAGAGCAGCATTCGTGCGAACGCGCGCTTCCGCGAGGTCGCGAGTCAGACGTCGCCCGATGAGTTCATCAGGGGTTTGCAGGCGAAGCTGACCTTTCAAACCCAGAAGGACGCGTCGAACACTCGTCTCCTCGAACTGATCAACAAGACGAATCAGTTCAATCTCAACGGTGTCCGCATTTCGGAAGGAGAGTGGTTGCGTTTCCTCTCCGACGCTTCGACCTTTGGGGTTGGCGTCCGGTACGAAGACAAGTTCGGCCCCATGGGAGTGATTAGTGTTATAGCGGGGCGACAAACCGGCCGCCAATTAGACGTTCAGACCTGGGTGCTTAGTTGCCGCGCTTTTTCGCGAAACATTGAGTTGCATATTCTGGACTACCTATTTCGCTCCAGGGCTGTGGAGAAAATTACTCTTGCATTCAAGCCCACGGAGCGGAACCACCCGTTGCAAGAGTTTCTAATTTCCCTCAACTTGCCTGCGGATTCAGACGGAGAATGCTGCATAATGCGCGAAGAATTCCTGAGATTCGGTTACGATCTACCTCACAAAATCATTACTGCCGAAGAAAAGAATGTCGAGGATACTGGACACGACCGCGTCGTGAAACTGCGCTAGATGGCGCTTGCGCGACTTCCGATTCGCTTGATCCGGATTTCCAGGGTGCTTGCAACTAAGGTCCCTCAAAATGGTCAGCCCAGCACTCGACAGTACTCTTTTCGTAGTCTGTTCCGTAATCGGAGCGATGCAAAATGCCTTCTGCTTTCCGGCACACAACACCTGAGGACGAGAAGTCGTTGATCGAGTTCCTGATCCGTGTCTTCGCAGCCGACCTCAGAGATGATTTTGTCAATCCACCGTTGTTACGGTGGAAATACTGGTCTGAGCGGGAAGACTTTCAGGAACCTCGCTCTTATGTAATCGAGAAAGATGGGCGGATCGTTGCTCACGTGGGCCTCTGGCCGTTCACGGTGCGAACCGGGCCGAAAATAGAGCGCGGAGTTCACATGATCGACTGGGCGGCCGACCCGGCAGCGCCGGGCGCTGGGGTTTCAATGCTGCAGCGTTTAACCAAATCCTTCGACTTCGTTTATTCCATCGGTGGTTCGGAAATGACGCAGGCCGTTCTTACGAAGTTTGGCTTCAGTGTTGTTGCGGAGACGTTGACTTGGGCTCGTCCGATTCGCCCCTGGAAGCAAATGCTCCATCACCAAAGTAAAGATTTGCGACTGCCCTTGCGCCTGGCACGGAATATTTGGTGGTCGCGAAGGCCTCACAAGGTAATCGGGCAGGGCTGGATGGCTGTGGAAGCGGATAGTGCAGAAGGCATTCTCCCCTTGTATAGCGAGCGCGACGAGGCTTTCTTCCGGTATCTTCAGAAATGTCCAGTTGCCCGTTATCTGGCCTTTCACCTTGTGAAGGAAGGGCAGAAACTTGGCTTTATTGCCTTGTTGGCCGTGCGGGAGCAAACACGGGTGGCAGGGGTGTGGTTGGACAATTATTCCATCGAGAATTGGTGTGCGGCATTCCACCTCCTGCAGGGCGTCGCGTTGAGATATACCGGCACTTCAGAGGTTGTCGCCCGCTGCTCGACACAAATCAGCGCCAGCGCCGCATCGCAGGCGGGAATGCGCGTGCGGGCCCGGGCACCCGCCTTTCTCTTCCGAAAAAGTGATCGCGGTGAATCCTTACCACTTCATTTTCAGCTGTGTGACAATGACTCAGTTTTCCTTGCCGGACGACACACGGACTTTCTAACCTGAACTAGATGCTCGCCGTTCCAGGTACTCAATTAGAAGAGCATCCGATGTTCGCATCCACGCGATGCGGCGCCCCCCAAAGGCAACAGCTGGCTTCGGTGAGCGGATGAGCACTGCGTGTTGCGACTTCATCCATTGAATCTGCGCCTCCAAATCATCAACCAGATAACAGAGGTGGTGCAATCCGCCGCCCTTTTGGAGAAAGTGCGCCACTGGCGAATCAGATGCGGCCGGCTCAACCAATTCAAGTTGCACTGACCCAGGACTCGGAAGGTCAAGGAAGGCGACTCGCGAGCGCTGGATCGGGTCCTCAAAAATCTTGGATACGGATACAGACCCAAGGCCGATTCTGTAGCTCTCGATTCTGTTTTCAATGGAATCCACAACACAACCGATGTGGTGGAGGGTGAGGTCCCTAGGGCCGAGCATCTTTCGCGGTCCTCGCGTTCACCAACTCCAGGATGGAGGCAAAGGACATCGCTCCTTCAAACTCTTCAAAATCGATGTCGATGCCAAATTCTTCGCCGACAAGGCTGAGGAGGGTCACCTGGGCAATGGAGTCCCAGTTAGGAACGCTTTCGTGAGTCGCGGCAGCGATATCGCCCTTGCTCAAGTTTTGAAAAACCTTCTCGAAACAGCCCACCAAGCGCTCGAAATTTGCATTCTGCATACGAAGGATTTTCTGCCGTGGGTATTCTATACCGAATCTCCCGCATTTCCGTCCATTACGCCCCTTGACACTCGGTATTGGTCGCGGTTCATTAAGGCACTAATTTGCTATTCTGCTCGAACAGAACCGCACGGAGACAGCCATGGCATTTCGCGAGCGATCGAAGCGAGTTGTGAAGAGACTCCTGATGGCCGGTGGGGTTACTCGCCTCGCTCGTCGCATGGCTGGTCCAGGATCTGTGATCTTGATGTATCACTCAGTTCAAGATCGCCCTGAGGACTACGCTAACTCCATAGGTTGTGGCTTGATGCATAAGAGTACGGACTTCCGAAAACACCTCGAAACATTAGCGAAGCATTACAATCCGGTGACGATAGACGACATCTGGACGTCTTTAACCGAGGCGAAGCCCCTCCCGCCCAAATCCGTAGCAATTACCTTCGACGATGGATATCTCGATAATTTCGAGATCGCCGCTCCGGTACTGAATCAGTACGGTATTCGGGCTACCTTCTACCTCATGGTAGATGCCATCGAAGGGCAGCGCGTTCCGTGGTTCAGCCGACTTCGTCATGCCTTTGCAATCACTAAGAAGGAGATGTGGAGCGATTCACTAGGGGGTGGAATCCTGTCACTTTCACACTTAGCTGGGCGGGCTGCCGGGTTTGGGGCGGCTTGCGAGCACTGTTCGCGATTAACGGGGATGGCTCAGTCGCGCGCCGTCGAGATGATCGAAAGCGATCTAGAGACCGCCCCGCTCGCGGATGGCCGGAAACTGATGATGAACTGGGATCAAGCTAGACGTTTGCACGGAATGGGCCATATTGTGGGTGCCCACACGTTGAGTCACCCTAATGTCGCCTATGTGAGTGAAGCGGAAGCGGAACGGGAAATGAGTGCGTCGAAGATTAAGATTGAGAAGGAACTCGCCGCCCCGGTTTTTCATTTCTCCTATCCCCACCCGGCTCTGAATCCGAACTGGAATGAGCGAACCCTTTCTATCAGCCGCCGAATCGGCTACCGAACTGCGGTGACGACGGTAAATACGCGAGTGAAGCCTGAAACTAATCCCCTTACTTTGCCGAGAATCTACGTCCCCGAAAACAAGTACGACTTGGTATGGCACATCGAGCACTCTTTTAGTTTGCACTAGCGGCCTTCCTTGTTTATGAGAGGAGCGAATAGTGTGATTTCCTGTCATTTACTGGGGAGCCCCCGCGCTAATCGGGGAGAGCGCGCGACCCTGGCGAGGATCTCTTCAAAGCGGGGCGCGACGACGGACCAGTCGTATTTCCTTGCCGTGCTGGCCGCAGCTTTGCCAAGTTGGTCGCGCCGCGCCTTATCTTGGAGCAGTTCCACGACGCGCTCCGCGAAGTGAGAGGCATCGTCGGATAATACGATATCCTCGCCGTCACGCACATCGAGACCCTCGGCACCGATTGCGGTGGAAATAATGGCCTTGCCCATGGCCATGGCTTCGAAAATCTTCAGACGCGTGCCGCCGCCGACGCGCAATGGAACGACGAACACCGCCGCGCTCTTCAGGTATTCGATGACCGAAGGCACGCTGCCCGTCACTTCAACGGAATCGGAAGCTAGCTTCTTTACTAGAGGATCAGGGTTGCGGCCCACGATGAGGAATTTGGCATCCGGGATTTTGGACCGCACCCGCGGCCAGACCTCCGCGCAAAAAAATTGCATGGCGTCTACGTTTGCTTCCCAATCCATCGATCCCGTAAACATCACCACATTGCCGGACGGGTCTGATGATCCCGCGCCACTAAATTCCTGTAAATTCACACCGGTCGGCACGACGGAAATGTTCGCTGGTGCGGTGGCGGTCATCAACTTCTTATCCGTCTCGGAAACGGCGATGACGTGGTGGAATTTTCGCACCGCGGCGAACTCGTATCGCTTCATCTTTGCGGTTTCCAGCGTGAAGAGCAACCTCTTGAGCCAGTTTTTTTCACACTGCGCCTGTCTCTGCCACAGGGAGGCTTCGACGTTGTGCTGAAATAGAACCGTAGGAGTGTTAAGCTGCTTCGGAAAGTTGTGGGAGACGGCCAGAAAATCACAGACTGCGACGTCGAATGCCAAGCTGTTCAGCTTTTCTCTTACGATCCGCCGGGCTTCCGGCGAGGTGAATTTTGAAACGGCGTAAGGCGCCCGAAGACCCAACCTGGGAAGGTAATGGAGCACGTTCGCGACGATCCCGTCCGCGTCCTCCGGCGCACCGTTGCAAACGAAAATCGAATTCGCGAAATGCCGGCGCAATTCGGCTTCGTATTGCGGGTCAGGCTTCCCTCCATAACAGGAAAGGAACGTCACATCGTGGCGCGACGAGAGATGGCGGAGGATATTGTAGGACCGGATCTTGCCTCCCGCATCGACGGGGACAAGCTTCCCGTACTTCACCCAGAGTATTTTCATCGGGTCAGATAGATCACCAGCAGATTCCTTGGTACGCGCCGTGCTCGTCGGGCCGCCGTGATTTCTCCAGGTTGACGAAGTCGACGACGACTTGCTCCTTCCGAAGGACTGGGAGCAGCGTTGCCTTGTCGACCGCGCGCGTACCGATGACTACCACCTCCGCGGATTGCACAACCTCTGACAAGTTAGCGACGAGCAGAGTACCGATATGCGGAATGACTTCTTCGATGAACTGGCGGTTCGATCCGACGAGGCGGCCGAGCGCCACGTCACGGTCCCAGATGCGGACCTGGCAGCCTTCCCCGAGCAGGCGCTTAATGAACTGGACCAGGGGACTCTCGCGTAAATCATCGGTCCCGGTCTTGAAGCTAAGGCCGAGCACGCCGATTTTCCGCTTGCCGGTGTGCAGCACCTCCTCGACCGCTCGTTCAATATGGTCATTGTTGCTCGGCAGAATGGATTCGATTACCGGAAGACGCAGATCCAATTGCCGAGCGCACTGCGCTACCGCGCGCAGGTCCTTGGGCAAACAGGATCCCCCGAAAGCGAAGCCTGGATTGAGGTACGCGGCTGAAGCATTGAGGCGCGTATCCGATTTGAAAATCTCAAACACTGCTTCGGTGTCAATTCCCATGCGTTTGCACAGGGTTCCGATTTCATTGGCAAAAACGACCTTTAGCGCGTGAAAGGCGTTGCAAATGGACTTGACGGTTTCCGCCGTGGTCAACGAGCTCTCGAAGGTCTTTCCTGGCACCCATGCGTAGAGCTCGCGCACGACGCGGAGATGCAAAGGGTCAGGAGCGCCTAACACCGTTATTGTGGGCTGCAGGAAATCTGCAACCGCACTTCCTTCGCGCAGGAACTCCGGATTGTAGCAAACACCGAAATCCTTACCGGCGCGCTTCCCACTCGCTTCTTCCAGCTTGGGAATGACCAAGGATTCGGTCGTACCAGGCATCACCGTACTGCGCAGCACGACGGTGTGGAACTCGTCTTTCTCCCGCAGGGCTCTGCCGATATCCTGAATGACGCGCTCCACCTGCCGGAGATCGTGCTGCCCGTTGCGTAGATTGGGTGTACCGACACAGACAAATGAAACCTCCGACTTCAGCACGGCCTCCGCGGGATCGGTTGTGGCGTGCAGGCGGCCCGTACGATTTGCTTCGGAAACAAACTCCTCTATTCCTTGTTCCAAAACAGGCGGGCGCCCAGATCGAAGGGTCTCCACTTTAGCCGGGCTAACGTCCACGCCAAGCACGCGATTACCTTTATGTGCCAAGCACGCGGCCGTTACCGAACCGACGTATCCGAGTCCAAAAATACTCACTGATCGAGACATACTCTCCGATTTCATCGTAATGACTGAAGAAGACAGCACTTAAGGGACCTCTGCCTTGAACGATCAGCCTGCCGAATTACCGTTCCAACTCTCGCCAAAATGGCGCCAAATTTCCGGAGATGGCCGGTTCTGTCATGAGTGTTTTCTCCGCGCTTTAGGTACAATACCATTAAAGTGTAAATTGATTTCCTTTCTGTCCCAACGCCGTTCCTTGAATGAATCGGCGAGTTTTGTCTTTGCAAAGAGCTTTTGAACCGTCAAATTGTTACTGGCTACCTTGCGACACTCATGATTGGCGCTTTGTCCATGCAAAGGATGATTAAGCCTTCCAGATCGGAAAATGAGAGAGCCTGAACTCAATCATCAGCCAAGGGTGAATCCTTCCGCCGAAGGCAACCCCCTTGCGAAAGCATGGAAACGACTGCGTTCCCTCACGCGGGATGAATTGTTGTGCCGCGGTTGGCAGGAAATTAACAAACGCTTGGACCTCGCACGCTACCGGCTGGGTGCGCGGTTCGACGGCCACGAACTAGCTCGTTCCCCTGAGTCGCGTGAGGCGCATTTTTTCTTTTCGTCGGCAAGCGTCCCGAAACTGATCGCAGAGATGCGAAAACGCTTCCCCGCCGAAGCAGAACAAACCATTAGCTACGCTGAACGAATCTGCCAACATCGGTTCGACCTCTTGGGATATGAAGGGATAGATTACGGCCAGAAGATTGACTGGCACTTGGACGCAATACACGGAAAACGGGCACCAAGGAAACCCTGGTATCAAATCCAGTATCTCGATTACGGAGCGGTCGGCGATTCCAAGGTCACATGGGAGCTTAACCGACACCAGCACCTAACAACTCTGGCTAAAGCCTATCGCCTGACGGGCAATAAACAATTCGCCGGAGAGCTTTTCCGTCAATGGTTTGATTGGATGAACGATAATCCCTATCCCATTGGGATTAACTGGGCCAGCAGCTTGGAAGTCGCCTTTCGAAGTCTTGCCTGGCTGCAGATGTGGCAGTTGCTCGAAGGCTGTGACGTGGTTCCCCCGGAATTCCAGGATTCTTTGCACCGCGCTCTTGCCGTAGGTGCTCGTCACATCGAGAGATATTTATCGACTTATTTTTCGCCCAACACGCATTTACTTGGTGAAGGTGTCGGGTTATTTTTCATCGGAACTTTACTTCCGAACCTGGCAAGTTCCCGCCGCTGGCAAACGGTGGGCTGGGAGGTCATCCTTCGCGAAGCTGTGCGGCAAGTGCGGCCCGACGGGATGCATTTCGAGCAATCCGTCTATTATCACGTCTACGCGCTGGATTTCCTCATGCACTCGCGAATTCTGGCGTCCAAGAACAGCCTCCCAATTCCGCCCGGGTTAGATCAAGCGATCGAAAAAATGCTTGAGTTTCTTGCCGCCCTGGCGCAGGCGGGCAGCCCTCCGCGCATCGGAGACGATGACGGAGGCCGCGTGTTCGCCCCACGCCGAAATCGCGCCGAGCACCTCGTAGACCCATTGGCCACCGGGGCAGCGATGTATCAACGCCAGGATTTCAAGGCATTAGCTGGTGGTGCGGCGAGAGAAGAGACGCTGTGGCTGCTGGGCGTAGAAGGACTTCAGCAATTCGATTCGCTTCCGACCGAGCAGCCGATTCCGAAATCGGCAGGCTTTCAACACAGCGGCATTTACGTGATGACTGATTCGGCGCCGGTTCGTACCCAGCTCGTGGTGGACGCCGGCCCGCAGGGCTCCCTTTCCGCGGGGCACGGGCATGCCGACGCCTTGAGCCTGGAGTTCGCGTTGAATGGACGTGAGCTGCTCGCGGACCCCGGTACGTTTTGCTATGTTTCGGACGATAATTCACGCAACATCTTTCGAGGGACTGCGGCGCACAATACGCTACGAGTTGACGGCTTGGATCAGTCAGAGCCCGCCGGACCGTTTTCCTGGAAAGAGCAGGTGGATGCGCGAGTTGGAGACTGGGTTGAAGGCAAGAGCTTTGAGCTATTCCGTGGTGTCCACACAGGATACAAGCGTTTATCACGTCCAGCCGTTCACTGCCGCTGGGTTTTTCATCTAAAATCCAATTTCTATGTCGTACTCGACCAGGTGGCGAGCGAAGGTGACCATGCAATTGACCTCTCTTGGCATCTGTCTCCCGGCTGCGCAGTGCGAAGCCGGGGAGCTGGGCACTTCGTACTCGAAAAGGACGAGCAGTCCATGCTTGCTGTTCTTGTAAATAAAGACTCGGGGTGGCAGCCCAAGGTCAGTGAAGGTTGGTATTCGCCGGTCTACGGCGAGAAACAACGGGCTCCAGTGTTGCAATTTCACCGGAAATCACAGGGATTCTGCGAATTGTTCTCCCTGCTTTTCGCGCTCCCACGCGATGTTGCAGATCTCGGACGGTTGCTTTCATCTACGCAGAGTAAATCCCCCGGTGTAAGCGCATGTACGTACGAAACACTTACCGGCACACACCAGATGGTTTTCGCCGACAGCGGAAAGAACTGGCGCGTGGGAAGGATTGAAAGCGATGCCAAGTTTCTCCATTGCCTTTTCGATGGGCAGGCCCGAGCGCTGTGCTTCGTTCTGTGTGAAGGTAGCTTCATGATCCTTGACGGACAATCGGTGTTCGCAGCTAATCAACATGTACCTTTTCATGAGTGGAATGCGCAGGTTTCTGCCACGGGACTGACCGGCGAAGCCAGCGATCGCGAGAAAATGCCTGTTTCCACGGGCAAGGCTCCGACTCCATTTCACGGGAAGGACGAATAATATGTGCGGGATCTGCGGCGTGCTCTATTTTGACCGGGAACGACAGGTGAATCGTTCCGTTCTCGAAAGCATGAACGGACAAATAACCCACCGTGGCCCCGACGAATCGGGGTTCTACGTAACCGGCAATGTCGGCATCACAATGCGGCGGCTAAGCATCATTGACTTGCAATCGGGACAGCAACCGGTTACCAACGAAGAAGGCTCCATCTGGCTGGTTTATAACGGTGAAATCTACAATCACGCGGAACTCCGCCGCCAGTTGGAGGAGCGTGGCCATCGCTACCGCAGTCACAGCGACACCGAGACGATTGTCCATCTCTACGAAGAGTACGGTCAGGAATGCGTTAAACACCTTCGCGGGATGTTTGCCTTTGCCATTTGGGACTCGCGTCGGCGCACCCTGTTTGTTGCCAGGGATCGGCTGGGGATCAAGCCACTGTATTTTCTGAACCAGGACGGCCGGTTTCTGTTTGCTTCGGAGATTAAAGCATTGCTGGTTCATCCTGGCGTGCGCGCCGAACTTAACCGTCACGCACTTCCTGAGTTTCTCGCGTTCGGGTACCTGGCCGGTTCGCGCACGATGTTCGAAGGCATCCGAAAGCTCCTCCCTGGCCACACACTCGAGATAGAAGAAACTGGCAAAACTCAGATCGCGGCCTACTGGGACATGCCGCAAGGGGACAAGGAGAAAACGCACTCAGAGAAATATTACGTCCAAAGCTATCGTGATCTTCTCGAAGAAGCAGTCGCGGGCCACTTAATGAGCGATGTGCCGCTGGGGATGTTCCTTAGCGGCGGCCTCGATTCCAGTACGATTGCTGCGCTGATGTCGAAAGTCCGCAAGGAACCGATCGAAACCTTTGCGGTGGGGTACGGTGAAGAGGCCTACAGCGAACTCCGCTATGCGCGCAGAGTTGCTGATCATATCGGTTCAGTTCACCACGAGGTCCGCGTCAGCCGCGAGGATTTCTTCGAGGCTCTCCCGAAGCTCGTTTGGCACGAAGACGAGCCAATCGTTTGGCCCTCCAGCGTTTCCCTGTACTTTGTCTCGCGACTCGCGCACGAACGCGTGAAGGTGGTGCTGACCGGTGAAGGCAGCGACGAAACCTTGGGCGGTTATGCAAGATATGCCTGGACGATCTGGAACTCACGATTTGACCACATCTACCGCAGTCTGATTCCGTCGGGTGTACGCCGCGGAATTCGTGATCAACTTGGGGCTTCTTCTCGTTTGGGCGCCGATTTGCGGCGTCGGTTGCAGCATACGTTTCTTGGGCGTAACGGCGAATCGTGGACCGCATTTTATTTTGACAATTTCTACTCGGCATTCCCCGAAGATGACCAGCAGGATTTGCTTGTCGACCCTGGGCAGTACAATTCAGGCAGCGCCTATCGCGATGTGCTGCGTTACTGGCAAGACTCGAAAGGCGATATGTTGGACCGACTGCTCTATACAGATATTAAGACCTACCTGGTCGAATTGTGCATGAAGCAAGACCAAATGAGCATGGCCGCTTCCATCGAGAGTCGCGTGCCATTCCTCGACCATGTTCTGGTCGAATTTGCTTCGTCTATCCCTGCGCGATTCAAGATACGGGGCATGGCCGGAAAACACATCCTTAAGGAGGGTGTGCGCGATTTGCTGCCTGAATCCATCATCCATCGGCGCAAGGTGGGCTTTTCCACGCCGCTGGCTAGCTGGCTTCGCGGCCCGCAGCTGGAGCTAATCGAAAATATGCTGCTGAGCGACCGCAGCGTGAGTCGCGGGCTCTTTCAACTGGACGGTCTGCGGGGATTGTTCCGTCAACATCGCGCAAATCAATACGATCATACCGATCGCATTTGGCGACTGCTGAATTTTGAAATTTGGCAGCGCGTTTTTCTCGATGGTGACTCAACTTCCCTGGGATTGGCCGCCCATCCCGCCTCGTCGGCTAGAGGATAGGCGGTATGCTTGCAGTGCAAGGATAAAATGTCCTCTTTCACCACCCACGCATGAAGATTCCCGTTCTGTTGCTGGTGCGCGAACTCGACCTGGGCGGGAGCGAGCGCCAGATGACCGAGATTGCACTGTCGCTGGATCGCGCACGGTTCGAACCTCACGTGGGAACATTTCGCCCTATGGGCCTCCGCGGAGACCAATTGCGGGCTGCTGGCGTGCCCGTCGTTCACTTTCCGGTCCATTCGTTCCGGTCAATTGCTGCGCTCGCGGGCGCTTGGCAGCTGGGCCGGTACATCCGACGCCACAACGTTCAGCTCGTGCACAGCTTTGACGCCCCTCTAACCATATATGGGATGCCGGTGACAAAGTACTTCACAACGGCAAAGGCGGTTTCCAGCCAGCGTGGACACAGAGACCTCACGCCCGAGGTTCACAGACTACTCCGATGGACCGATCATCTGGTAGACGGCATCGTCGTCAATTGCCAATACTTGCGAGGACATTTGATCGACGACGAGCACGTGCCGGAGCGCCTTATCCATGTTTGCTACAACGGAATCGACCTGGAACAATTCTGCTGGGCTCCCGTGCCGCGGCCGGCATCCTTGCCTGAAGACGCGCTAGTGATCGGGGTGGTCTGCGCGCTGCGGCCAGAAAAGGGACTCACAACATTGCTGGACGCTTTCGCACGGGTGCGTCCTCTGCGTGAAGAAATGAAATTGGCTATTGTCGGAAGTGGGTCGATGCTTGTTCAACTGCAGGACCACGCGAAAAAGGCGGGCATTTTCGGCGATTGTGTCTGGGAACCGGCGACACCAAACGTTCCGGCCTGGTTACGCACTTTTGATATTTTCGCTCTTCCCTCGCTCAGCGAGGCGCTGTCGAACTCGCTGATGGAAGCAATGGCCTGCCGGTGTCCTGTCGTCGCTTCCAATGTTGGCGGAATTCCGGAGTTGGTCACGCATGGCGAGCGCGGCCTGCTGTTTGAGGCGAAAAATGTGGAGGCCCTGGCCGAAGCCCTGCACCGCCTAATCGAAGATGCTGCGTTGCGGCGATCCCTGGCGGACGCTGGAGAGCGCTTTATTCGGAACGGCTTTTCGCGCCAGGCTTCGGCCAACCGAATGGCCGAGATCTACGAATTACTGTTGCGCAGCCGCCGTTCGTAGATTGCTGCCAGGTGCGCCACGTTCTTTTTCAGCTCGTACTTTCCCTTCACCCGCTCGCGGGCTGATTGGCCAAGGGTTCGCCGCAATTTCGGATCGTCCATTAATCGCGCGATAGCGTCGGCCAATTGCTCTTCGTCGGCCGGCGGCACGAGCCAGCCGTCCACTCCGTGACGGATGAGTTCTGGAATGCCCGTAATCCAGGTAGCGACACAGGGGATTTCCATGGCCATTGCCTCCATCAGGACTACGGGAACTCCTTCCGCAAAGCTGGCCAACGCGAACAGGTCCGCTTGCTGGTAGAGGGCTTGCACGCGATCATAGTTGCACGGTCCTTCCAACGTTACGTGACGCTGGAGGGAGCGCGAGGCGATTAGACTCTCCAACCTCCCCCGGTTTGGGCCGTCGCCCACCAAGCGGAGGTGGATGCTCCGCCCCTGGCGCAGCAAACGATCGATTGCCGCTACCAGCACCTCCTGAGCTTTTACAGGCGCTAAGCGGCCTACGCAAAGGACTTCGAAACACTCTGATTTCGGGCGGTGTTCTCGAAGAGGAAACTGATCGCACTCCACACCGAGAGGGCTGAGTTCCAGCTTATCCCAGTGCTGCGGATCCGAGGCTTTCATCAGTTGGCTGCGGCAATAGGAGCTGATCGCGCAGAGAAACCTTGCGCGAGCAACTTTTTCAGCAATATGAAATCCGGTCACGTCATCGAACTCGCTCGGACCATGAATGGTGGCGGAGAAAGTTAGAGCGAACACGCGCTCTGCTAACAAAGCTACCGTCGAGCTGAAATGACAATGCACATGAGTTATACCCATCCGTTGCATCTGATCGCCGACAACTACGGCTTCAGTGAGATAAGTCAGATTGGGGAAAATTTTTCGCAAATCGCCGCGCGCTAGGCGCAAAGCGTCCCAGAGCCCCGCAAAGTACGCTGTCGGGCGTCGCCACAGCGTCATGGCGTGCGCCGCGAGGATGGGGCCAAATCCGGCAGTCAGGACCGTGTAGGTTTGGCGGAGTTCATCTCGCTCTTCCTCGCTTAGCTTTTCCAGCGGCCGGTCGGGCGCTCGAATGGAAATGACGCGCACTTCAATGCCAAGCGCGCGCAAAGCGCGAATTTCCCTAAGGATGAAGGTGTGATTTACGGCCGGGTACTGGCTGACAAGATACGCTAAACGCATGAGCGCGATGGATGCCGTAGCTTTAGCAAAGCGATAGTATCCTTAAGCTAGTGGTTTCCGGCGTTGAGCTGCGTACAGGGCGAAACGGCATCAAGTGAAACTGCCGGTGGCCTCTCCGCTGTCAAGCGCTGGGTCCCGCCTACTTCCAAAAAGTTTCGGTGCCACAACTCAAATATGAGCAGCATCCAGATATCGCCGGAGCGGTCTCGTCGTCCTCGCCAGTGCTCATCGAGCAAATCTCGCACCGCTTGCGCATCGAAGTATCCGCGCTGCAGAGTACGAGGCTCAACCAATATTGCCAGTAGTTCCTTCTTGAGCTCTCCGCGCATCCAGTGCACCAATGGCAGAGCAAAGCCCTGCTTGGGACGATCCAGGACTTCCCTGGGCACTCCAACTCGAGCGGCTAGCTTCTTGAGGAGATACTTGCCTTTGCCCTGCCGGAACTTCATGTCCGAAGGCAACCGCGTCGCCCACTCGACAAAGACATGATCAAGAATGGGGGCGCGAACTTCCAGCGACGCTGCCATGCTCATGCGGTCTACTTTTGTCAGTACATCGAAGGGAAGGTACGTCTTGGCATCTAGATAAAGCAGGCGGCTCAAAAGATCTTTTCCCGGGGCGTCATCGAAATAGCCTTGAAATGCCCGGAGAGGGGACGTTAGTGTGTCGGCCTCTGCCAGGAAGTCTTTCGAAAAGATGCCCCGCTCGCGACCGAACACTGAGAGAAAAGACATGCTGTCCAGGTAGCGGTCACGGTCCCCGAGCGTAGCGTTGAACAGGAACCGTCGACCACGAAATCCCGCCGGCAGCCGTGGGAAGATGGACTCGCGGTAATACTTTCCCGCCCACGAGGGCATGCGGTCGAACCCTTGCCCACGCAGGTTTATCGCGTACCGGTCATAACCCGCGAACAGTTCGTCGCCTCCATCGCCAGCAAGCGCCACGGTGACGTACTTTCGCGTCATGCGGGAAACATAGTAGGTCGGCAGGATTGAAGAATCCGCGAAAGGCTCCTCCAGGGAACTGCTCAATTCCTGCAACGTCTCGCCAATCTTGGGTTCGACCAAGAGCTCATGATGTTCGGTGCCGAAGCGCTGCGACACCAGGCGAGCTACGCGGGCTTCGTTGAAATCTTCCTGCGCAAAGCCTATCGTGAACGTCTTTACCGGTTCGGAACTTGCCCGCGCCATCAGCGCAACAACCGTCGACGAATCCACACCGCCGCTCAAAAATGCGCCCAA
>Ga0307475_10000562_pt1 | contig 22264 bp, 15 predicted proteins | sample atmos_gasesECM1C_FD_203317 | JGI IMG/M metagenome (GOLD analysis project Ga0307475, IMG submission 203317) | Hardwood forest soil microbial communities from Morgan-Monroe State Forest, Indiana, United States - atmos_gasesECM1C_515 | ecosystem: Environmental > Terrestrial > Soil > Temperate... | reverse complement strand
TACTCGACGTAGTTTTTTTGGAAGAATCGCAGCGCTAACCGCTTTCCTAAGTGCTGTGCCCAAACTCTTCGCTCAGCAAACCGCACCTGGCACGCCCGCAGCTGGCGCATCTCAGAACCCACCTACCAGAGATGCACCACGTCGAGGAAGTAGTCACACGCACAACGGGATCTACTACTTTTCCGGCACGGGCGCCAACGACGGCTATCCCAAGGAGGATCATATCCTCGTGACGGACCCTTTCGAAAAGCATGTCGCACGAACCATGGACGCTTTGAAGCGGTCGGTCGAGCGGGCAGGAAGCAACATGGACAGCATTATCCATTTGGATGTTTTTCTGTGCCTGCCGCTTGCCGACTCCGTCCCCATGCCGACGGCCAAGGCGAGGTTTGACGCACATAAGGCACAGTACGACGCCCTAAACAAGATTTATGGGACCTATTTCTTGCCCGGCAAGGCGCCGTCCCGCGCTTGCATGGCCGTCGAATGGATTCCCGGGGATTCCCTGATCGAGATGGTAGGCAGCGCGCTAGTCGTCGCGCCGCCCGCACCCCCTGCTGATAAATAGTCGTTCGCGGCAAGGAGGAAAGCACGAATGGGTATGAAACTGAAGTTTGGTTGGAATCGCCGTTCATTTCTAGCCGCGCTGGGAACACTCACTGGTGGCCTGATTGCACCCTCGGAACTAAGCGCGGCCCTCTTCGGGAGGAAACACAAGTCATCCACTCGCGCGATCGACGGCAATCCTATCCAGCCAATCACCGCAGGACTCGGTTCTAGCGGCGACATTTACGCAGAGCTTGGCGTAAAGCCTATCATCAACATTAATGGAACACTCACCGTGATCGGTGGTTCGGTGATGAGGCCGGAGGTCATGGAACTGATTCGCATGGGCAACGAGCACTGCGTTCTGATTGATGAACTCGAAGTGGCCGCCGGGAAATTTATCGCGAAACTGTGTAAGTCCCCCGCAGGCTACACCGGTCTGGTGACCGCCGGCGCCGCAGCGGCCATGGTTGTTGGGTATGCCGGCATGATGACGGAAGACCTTGAACCTCGGATGCGCGACATCCCTGATGCCAGCAATTTTCCCCGGAACGAAGTGATCATCCAAAAGAGCCATCGCTATCCGTTCGATCATCAGATCCGCCAGACCGGCGGGAAGCTGGTGGAAGTGGAAACCCGCGAGGAGATGATTGCGGCCATCAACCCGAAAACTTTGGCTATTCACTTCACCAATATCCTGTCCGACAAAGGAACGGTCAGCGGCCCGGAGACCGTGGCAATTGCCAAGGAGCACAACCTCTACACCTTCAACGATGCCGCCGCCGACGTGCCGCCGAAGGAGCGGCTTTGGGAGTATCCGGCCATGGGCTTCGATATGGTCACCTTCAGTGGAGGCAAGGATATCCGTGGACCGCAGGCGTCGGGTATTTTGATCGGGAAAGAGGAGTTGATCCGCTACGCATTGCTGAACATGAGTCCTCAGGAGGATCGCATTGGGCGTTGCTGCAAAGTCGGCAAGGAGACCATTCTCGGCCTGCTCAAGGCGCTGGAGATTTTCGTTAACCAGAACTTCGAAGCAACGCTGAGAATGTACGATGAGCGCGCACAGGTGATTACCGATGCGGTAAAGAAGTTTGGCGTGACCGCGCTCCCACGGCAGTTCAACCCGCAAGCTCTAGGCAATGTCACTCCACGCTACAGTTGGCAAATTCCGGCGGAGCTGGGCATCACAGGGCCCGAAGTTATGCAGAAACTCGCGGACACCCGGCCGCTTGGCATAGGCAGCATGGGCGCAGGCGCAAGCGGCATGCGTGGACGAAATCCGGATACACCGCCAGGTGAAAACTTCAAGGAAGGTCATCGCCCGCCTCGCGACCGGCACACGTTCGGTTTTGCTGTCTGGCAACTGAAGGATGGCGAGGACAAGGTTATCGCGAACCGCCTTGTCGAAATCATCCGCGCGGTCCCCAAGGCCTGAAGGTAGGGCAGCTGCTCAACGATTTATAGCCCGGGTAGTCGAATCCATTACCGACCATACGCCGGGGATCGTAACCACCGCGAACGGCACTTTTGTCAGGCTACGGGATCACGACCAGCCTGTGGGCGTGTGCTTCGCGTTCCCAGACATCCTCGATCTCAGAAAGCGGAACCCGCTCGGTCTCGATGCGCAATGTGCCGCGGGCTACGCTGTTCATCACTTGTTGGAACGCGTCGGTGAGTATGTCCCAAGACGGCATGCCTCCGGTTCCTAGAATCGTCAGCGCCGTGCTTCGCAGGACCGCCGCGGGCAGGGTGATTGTAGATCCAGCGCTCTCGCCCACCTCCACCAGTCTCGTTTCCGACTTCCCAATCGCAAATTCTTTTCCAGTGATGGCTTTCAGCAGAGCTTCGGTCGGGCGGCCCCATAGATAGTCGATGATCACGTCGAAACGCTTTTCGCCGGCCTCGCGGCGGAAGGCTGCGATCAATTCTTCATCGGGTTTGTCGAGTCGAATCGTCGAGTCGGCGCCAAGCTCGTGGAGCGTGCTCAACACGTGTTCGTTGCGTCCTGCCGCAACGACGCGTCCCGCGCCCAAGATTTTGGCGATCTGTACCGCCAGCTTGCCCGTGACTCCGGTGGCGCCGAGGATCAGGACGGTTTCGCCAGCGGCCAGCTTCGCACTGTGCTTGAGAGACAGCCAGGCCGACACACCAGGATTGGGAATGGCCGCGGCAGTGACATCGTCTAGTTCTTCAGGGATCGAAAAACATTGAACTCGCCGAAGCACAGTGCGCTCGGCCATCGCGCCGTACGGCCGTCGCGCTCCGCCGAAAAACACTCGCGTGCCGTCTTCGAGCCGCCCCACGCCATCCATGCCGCAAACGACAGGAAATTCGCGCGGGCTGGCGTAGTGCGTTCCGGCCGCCATCTGTTTGTCCACAGGCTTCAGCGCAGCCGCGGAGACATTTATGAGCACCTCACCTTCGCCCGGAGTTGGATCGGGAAATTCTTCAAAGTGCGGCGGTTTGCCGAGAGCATGCAGCACGGCGGCACGCATCAGTCGCCTCCTTTCAGATGTTCACGTCAGTTCCCTGGGCAATTGATGAAACCGAGTTGATGGTGACAAATGCCCTTCGCAGAGGCAAGACCAATTGCGCCAATGCGCGAGCCTCGGTCCGACTTGAGAAGCCGCCTAACCAGAGATGCGCTCTTGCTTGTTACCTCGGCGATTATGTACGGATCCACGTTGCTTCCCGCCACCTTGTTTCCTGCCAGCGAGGCTCATTTCGCGAATTGAGATCGGCATATCGGATGGAGCCGTATTCCCCTACTTTTGTTCGAGCTCTTTCAGTTTGTCTGCCGCGTTCTGATTTTTGGGATCGAGCTCGAGGGATTTGCGGTAGTTGGTGATGGCCTGTTGTTTTTGACCGTCCTTGGCGTATGCTTCGGCCAAGCTGTCATAGACGTTGCCTGACTTGGGATATTCCTCGACATTGAGTTTGAAGATGGCGATGGCGTCGGCATTCCGGCCCTTTTCAAGGAGCAGGTAGCCGAGCTGATTGAGAGCACGTTCGTCGAAATTATAACCATTGGGATTCGTGCGCTTGAGTTCGCGGTATTGAGCAACGGCAGCATCGACCCCACGATTCACCAGAGTCTCGCCGAGGTCATGGACGAGCGAGCGTTTCGGCGTGGCCGGCTCCTGGCCATAGAGGGTGGCACGAATGCCCTTGGCGATTTCGCCCAGGTTCGTACCGGGGGTGTTGTTGAAGATGACGATGAGGTCGTGATCGCCGACGAGGCGCTGTTCGATGGTGTTGAAACCGTTGATGCCGCCGCCGTGGGAGATCATGGTTTGTCCGGCACCCGGCTCATCAGCGGGGATGGTGCGAATGTCCCAGCCGTATCCGTAGTTTTCTAGATTCGGAGTGAAGAGCTTTTGCTTGAGATCGTTGGGAACAAGTTTGTCGGTGTAGAGAGCTTGGTCCCACTTGTAAAGATCTTCAACGGTGGAATAGAGGGAGCCGGCGGCATAGGGCAGCGCCATGTCTAGATACGGGGCGTTCACGACTCCAGCCAACTCCTGCTGGTAGCCCGAGGCGCGTTTCGGAAGGATAGCGGCATATTGGTCGTAGCCGGTGTCCTTCATTCCGAGTGGGACGAGAATGTTTTCCCTTAATAGCGCTTCGTAGGTTTTTCCTGTGACCTGCTCGAGAATCGCCCCGAGAAGGAAATATCCAGAGTTGTCGTAGTGGAACTTCGTGCCGGGTGCGAACTGCAAGTCGCCACTGCAGAATTTTTTCACGAAATCGTCGACGGCGTAGTAGTTGCGCGAAACGTCGGGAAAGAATTTAGGATCGTCGGTATAGCTTGGGATACCGGACGTGTGGCTGAGCAATTGGCTGATGACGACTTTCGAACCGGTGTCCTGGCGGTAGTAGGGGAGATAGTCGGAGAGGTGGCCGTCGAGCTTAATAGCGCCCTTGGCCACTTGCTGCATGATCAGCATGGAAGTGAATTGTTTGGTGATGGAGCCGAGGCGAAACTTCACCTCCGGCGTGTTGGGGATGTTCCACTCGCGATTCGCCAGGCCATAACCCTTTTTGAAAATGATCTTGTCGTGCTCCGAGACCAGGACCGTGCCGGTGAATGAGCAGCAGTCTGCATACTGCGACATGAGCTTATCGATTTTTGCAGCGTTGTCGGGGGTGTCTGCGGCGGAAGCGGAAATTTGCGCGAAGAGAGTTAAAAGAAGAACGCGCAGCATCAATTTGTTCATGGTGGCCTTCGCATTTGGGCGTGGTCTTGCTTCTCGAAGCACGAAGGATTGTACATCCGGGACGTTGCCAGTGCATCGAGCAATCGCTAAAGGAAACCCAAGCACACGTAACGGGATTAGGTAAGGGTTGCCGACCATCCAGAACCTTGCTTAACCGCGATGCCGAGTCCTTCATCCTCGTGCTAAGATTGAAGGTGCGCACAGGGCGCAACCGGTCCGCGGAAAGGACAGAAGTCCACCTGGTTGCAACAACTTCGTTCCACGAACTTACTTTCTGCCCACCCGTGCGGACTTCGGGCGTAGGAAAGGAAGTTCGCCATGCCAGTCAGAGCCTTACCGTCGAAGCCCAACCTCGATCATCTCAAATACCAAGCAAAAGACTTGCTCCGGGATCATGCCCAGCGCGACTTAGGAGCGGCGGCCCGGATCCGAGAATTTCACCCGCGCTTCGCCGGTGCGACCGATGCCGAAATCTTCAATGCACACCTGCGTCTCAGCGATGCGCAACTCACCATTGCGCGCGAGTCCGGGTTCCCGAGTTGGTTGAGGCTGAAACGACACATCGAAAAGCCTAGGCTCTCCGACCAACTGAATCGACCTCACCATGAACGTATTGAAGACGCCATATTTCGCCGAGGCGTGGAACTTCTTGATGCCGGCGATGTGACAGGTTTGCGCGCTCATCTGCGGCAGTATCCGAATCTCGCACGTCAGCGCATCGTCTTCGAAGGCGGAAACTATTTTCAGAATCCAACGTTGTTGGATTTTGTAGCCGAGAACCCGATTCGTCACGGCAGGCTGCCGCACAACATCATCGAAGTGGCCAGGGTCATTCTCGACGCTGGCGCAGAACAATCCGCCCTCGACCAGACGCTCGGGCTCGTGGTGACCGGCAGGGTGGCGAGTGAATGTCGCGTACAAGCTCCGCTCATCGATCTCCTTTGCGATTACGGAGCCGATCCCAACAGCGCTATACACGCCGCCTTGCACGGCGGGTTAGAAGCCGTGAACGCCTTGATTCGGCGTGGCGCTCGCATTGATCTGCCTGTGGCGGCAGCTTTGGGAAGACTTGTGGACGCCCGCCGATTGCTGCAAGGCGCAGCTAGTCGCGAGCGCCATTTGGCACTCGCGTTGGCATCGCAGTTTGGTTATCTCGAAATCGTTCGTTTGTTGCTCGACGCCGGTGAAGATCCGAACCGCTATAACCCCGTTGGGTGCCATTCTCACTCGACGCCCTTGCATCAGGCCGCCTGGGCTGGCCACATGGAAGTTGTCCGGCTGCTCGTCCAACGCGGCGCAAACTTGGATTTAAAGGATATTCTTTGGCGCGGTACTCCGGCCGGTTGGGCAAAACACGCAGGCAGAATAGAGATTGAGGCATTCCTGCATTCGGCGGAGACCGACAGCAAAAAACATGAGTAAAGCGAACGAGTTCGTGCTGGCGCGATGCGCACAGGGCTGCACTAAACCTTTGCGCGTGAGCTTTTCTTGGACCGAAGAACGGTGAAGAGAATCCTCGAGAAAGCCCCTCAGAACAGTGGGCAAAAACCTTACCGCGACTGGCGTCGAAACAGCGGAAAGGCGGCACTGGCAGGCGCCTTCCCAGATGCCAAGATGGCCCGCCCTGACAAAACGCGTCACTCCAAGGTGCCTGCGATCTTCACGGTGTAGGCATAGCTGCCCGGTAAGGTTGCGGGGAGGTGCACCTCCAGGTCGTGTCCCTTCTGCTTCCAGGTGAGAGGCTGTTTCGATCCCAGCAACGTTAGGGTGCCCCCTGATTTCAGGGCAATTTCTTTGATAGTGATGATTTGGGCTTTTGGCTCTCCGAGGAGGAAGGCGTAGAGGGCGCTGCCCTTCTCTGTGAACCGCACATCGATGCCGTCGAGGGTCTGTCCTTCGGCGCGTTTCCAGGGGCGAGTTCCAAAAATCCCCTCGCCATTAATGACTAGCCATGCGCCCAGAGCGCGCAAGCGGTCCATTTGCACGGCCGGTATGGTTCCATCGGCTTCGGGGCCCACATCGAGCAGGAGATTGCCGTTCTTGCTGACAATGTCCACGAGCAGGTAGATTAGTTCATCCTTTTTGATGGTTTCGGCCTCGCCTTCGGCACGGTTATAGCCGAACGAGCGGCCAAGGCCGCGACACTCTTCCCACTTTTTGGCGCTGATCTTGTCCAGGGTTTCGTATTCGGGCGAAGTGAAATCCGAGTGCGGCACGCCGAAGCGGTCATCCACCACCCCGTCCGGTGTGCTGTTGTAAAACTCCGCCATAATTGCCAGGGGATGGCCGGACTTTGGATAATCAATGTCGTTCCACAAGATCGCCGGATGATATTTGCGAATCAACTCGCGCATGTGGGCGTCAACATATCTCCCATAGGCCTCGCTCTGCGGCTTCACCGTCTCCGACTGTTTCCAGTCCTTGATCGGCCCAGGCAGAAAAGTCCAGTCATATCCGCCGGAATAATAAAGGCCCATGCGGAGTCCCTGTTTGTTGACTACGGTGGTCAGTTCGCGGACGAGGTCGCGGGTGGCGTGCTGCCGGTTCGTGGACAAGGTGGGGTTCGGGGTTTCGCTTGGCCACAATGTGAAGCCCTCGTGGTGCTTCGAGGTCAGCACAACATACTTTGCGCCAACCTCTTTGAACACGTTTGCCCAGACATCGGGTTGCCATTTTTGAATCTCGCCGTCAAAGATTTCCGCAAAATTGTAGTAATCGTAGTCCGCACCGTAGTGTTCCTTGTGATAGGCCTGAGTGGGCGAACCATCGAGCCGCAACGTATTCAAATACCATTCCGCGTATGGATTCCTCTTCAATTGTTCCTGCTCCGAAAGCTTTTGCCCTGAAGGTGTCAAGACTGCCCAGCCGGGCACGGAATATAATCCCCAATGGATAAAAATTCCCAGCTTTGCGTCCGCGTACCACTGGGGCAGCGGGTGCTTGTTCAGGGATTCCAGAGTCGGTTCGTACTTCGCCGGAACCTGGCCGGGAGCTGCGCCGAGGAAGACGCAACTCCCGACTACAAGCATCGCCACCGCGACAAGTTTACTGCCCCAAGGCATGCGGATTCTCATTTCCCGCTCCTTTTGTCTCTCCTACTTTCACTCGGAGAGGTATTTTGTGCCATATCAGTGTCCAAGTAGAGTTGATTTCGGAAAGACTGCACGTTGTGCCCTTGGGATCAAACTGCTCGCGAGGGCGTTTTCAGAAAGGCCCTAACAAATAAGCCGGAATTTCTGATTTGGGCCTCGGACTTGCCGGTCGATCGTGCGCTTCTCCTGCGCGGGACACAAGGAATTTGTTACCAGACGTTTTGGTTTTGGTTTCCGAGCAAGGATAAGTGGGTGTGTGTAGTTCTGCAAACAGTGCCGCGCGCGCTTCGAGAATGCACTGCCAGAGGCAGCTAGCGTATCCGTAGTGATGTCTGACGAGCACCGACTCGGCAACGACGGAACGGAAGCCTCCCGGCCGTGCCAGCCGGACGGCGGTGACGATCAAATGAACGAAAAGGATGACGACATCGCATATCCCGGCATGGTAGCAAAACCCAAAACAACACCTGATTCTGGCCCAATTCAGGAATTCGCCGCTCAAGCCGTTGGCGTTGCCGTGCCGAATTACGGCAAGCCATCATGGGGCGAGCGGCAGGATGAGGTGAGAACCGGGATAGATGCGCTGGGTAGCTTTGGCAAAATCCTCAGGGGATGCGGTCATGATGTTGGGCAGAAATTTCTGTGGATTGCGGTCGTAGAGCGGGAACCACGTACTTTGAACTTGGACCTTAATGCGATGGCCCTTGAGGAACGTGTGGTCGGCAGCGTGAAGGCTGAAGCGATATTCGAGGATTTGGTTAGCCCGAATGGCCCTGGGATGTTCGAAGCTTTGGCGGTAGCGGCCGCGGAAGATCTCCGCGTTGATGATGAGCTGGTAACCGCTCATGTCAGACTGAGCAGTTGTTGATGAGGGGGATGGCGCGGATTGTCCCGGTGCGCTCGTGGCAAGAAGAAAGCTGGAATCTAGTCTTGAATCGGTGCGTGTGGCTGAAACAGCAGGCTCAGGATATTCGTCGATCAGCTTCACAACCCAGTCGGCGTCCGTACCAGACGTGGAGGCGAAGAGATCTGCGATCACATCGCCAGCGACAGTAATGTCGCGATCGAGGGGCGGAGTGGTCCAAGTGGCGACGTCGGGGCGGTCGGAAACAAAACGCTGGTCTTCGACCATCCAAGTGTACCACTTAGAACTTTCCGAATAAGTGGCCTGAATCGGGCGATGGCGGTACGGCACGGGATTCGCAGGATCGGAAGTGTATTCGCGATATTTCGCGGCGCCCGTTTTTTTCTGTGAGGACTTTTTCGGCTCCCCTGAAGCAAGAATGAGCGAGCCATCAGCGGAGAGGTAGAGATTCTGTGACTTGCTCTCCGTCGGCGGCCAGTGGGTGTATTCGCGCCAGCGGTTGCTGCCACTCTCGAAAGCAGCCGTGTCCTTGAGGCTGAATCCATTTTCATCTTTGAGGTAATGAGCGAAGAACGGCACCTCGTAGCGCTCTCGAAACTCGTCGGTCGTGGGTTCCCCAAATTGAACGGCGCCAAGATGACGCGTGGTGCCGCCCCACTGGCCGTGGTTCCATGGGCCGATGACGAGGAAGTTTTCGTGGTGGGCGTCATTGGGCTCAAGCTTTGCGTAGGCTTCTTGAGGGCCGAACATGTCTTCCTGATCCCAGAACCCGCCGACGAAAAGAGTGGGGACGCTGACTTGGTTGAGATGCCATTCGACGGCGCGGGCGCGCCAGTACTCGTCGTAGGCAGGATGTTGGAGAAAGGCGACGCCAGTGGGGAGTTTGTCCACACCATCGTGTTTGGCCACAGTTTCGAAGGAACCGGAGTGGAGAAAGAAATCGTAGGCATCCTCATTGAGCTTGGAGAAGGCGTTTTCCTTCGAGCTTTCCATGCCCAGTGTGTAGTCGTAGCCGTAAGTTTCGCGGAAAGCGCCGTTGTGGAAGAAATCGTCGCCCATCCAGACGTCGATCATGGGGGCCTGAGGGGAGACGGCTTTTACAGCAGGATGCGGATCGATGCCAGCGGCCATGGCGAGAAATCCCGGATAGGAGACACCGAAAACGCCGACACGGCCGTTGTTATTAGGGATGTTATCGAGGAGCCATGCAACGGTGTCGTAGGTGTCCGTGCTTTCATCGACGAGTGTGCGATCGCGATGATCGGCCATGGGACGGCTCATGACAAAGGCGCCTTCGGACTTGTAACGCCCTCGAATATCCTCGAAAACGAAGATGTAGTGGCTGGAGGCAAGCTCGGACAACCCGGAGCTGACGGACGCGGGCGTATTTTCGTCGACGCCGTAGGGGGTGCGTTCCATAAGGAACGGAAGCAGCGCAGTGTAGTCCTTGGGGCGCAGGATGACGGCGTGGAGTTTGATGCCATCGCGCATGGGGATCATGGCCTCTTGGCGTGTATACTCCGGCTTGTTGAATTGGAGAGGCTGGTCGTTGATCTTGCGAGCGTGGCTGATTTCGTCTGCAACGGTGCGGTTGAAGCCGACAATCTTCCCTTCTGCGGAACGGATGAACTTAAATGTAACGGGAGAGTTGGCAACAGCGAATGTTTCTTCGGATTGCGGGATGAGTTCGTAGCGCGGGGTACGGCGGGACTCTGCGAACAGGTGGGAGCCGTCGAGAGAGAGGGAGCGAATCAGATCGGGATCATCGTCGTATTGATACTGCCCTACGAAAGTGGCCAGCTTGTCCGCGGAAATCTGGAATTTTTGTGGTTGCAGGTTATCTTGAGCGATGGCAAACGTTGAGCTGGCCAGCAGAAAAAGTGCGCGAAGGAGGTAACCCTGGAGAGGCGTCATAAAGTAATCTTTTCAGCCGGTGCGAATCGTATTTGACTGAATTTCCGATTTCAACTCCATTTCTGAGCAAAACGATACGTGCGTCGCCCGCTCGCGTCAACGGGTATCCTTGAATATCTTCCCGGACAAACCGAACATGTCAAAAACAGTTTTTTGTGGATCGTGCGATTGCGGACGCCGTTTCGTCCTCGAACGGATTGATATCTGATGGCCTGCGATTGAAAACAGTGTATCTCCACGCTAGATGGCCTATGGTCAAAAAACTCCGCAACGAGCGCCCAGAGGACAGTACGTCCTCGCTTCTCCGTCATTCCATCATGCGGGAGAGCCAACCCCACAGGACTCGGTCAGAAAAGCGGAGGCGGAGCCTTGTGACCACGGCTAGAACCTTGCAGGACCAAGAGCTGATGGCGAAGAGCAAGAATCTCTGCTTGCAGAACAGCGCGGTCCCCGAAACAAGCTCGCAGAGAGAAAGGGTCAGCGTGGCTTGGGAAGGCTACCGATCACGACTCTGTAAATGCAACGATTTCAATGTGTACGGAGTTTTTGGTAGGGACAGACCATCAAACGGAAGCAGAACACTGATTCGATGAAAGCAAGGCGCAGATGCCTGTTTATAACGCTCCTAGGCGGTACAAGGCCAGGCCGCGCTGGCCCGAGGTTACAACAGGCTGAAGGCGCTCTTCATGGCGGCGGAGGCGCTGGCGCAAGCCTGGTTGAGCGACTTGGCACGCAGGGCGGCGTTGAAGGGCTCGGGCTGGATGGGGCCGTCATAATCGATCTGGACCAGCGAACCCAGGAAGCCCTTCACCGGAATGACGCCCGTGGCCGCAGGTAGCTCGCGGTGGTCATCCCGGTACTCGTCCAGCGACAGGCCGATGGGGGCATCGTTCAGGTCCACGGTCAGCACATCCGAGCCGCGAAGCGTCAACAGGTCTTTGTCCGTCTCTTCCGCGTTGAACCAGTGCCAGCTATCGAGCTGAATGCCAAGGTTGTTCGTACCGATAGCGACCATCAGCTCCTTCATCTCGCTCATGGTGTGTATGAAGGGATGTCGCTGGCTCCGCAAAAGAGTGCGCGGCGCAACGTACTCCAAGCCGAGCTTCTGGCCGTGGTCGGCGAGAATCTGAGCGCACTGGCGCAAGCGGTCGGCATGCTGGCGGAAGTTCTGAGGGTATGTGAGGTCATTACAGCAGGGGAGAACCCAGGTGCTGACGCGCCACACGCCTGCTCGCTGCAGGATGCCGGCCGTGGCCGGTAGGTTTTTCAGTCCGTCGTTAAATCTCGCCTCATCCTTGCGAAACTCCACCGGCAGACCTGCAGCGCCGAATCTGAGATTCTTCGCCTGCACGTCGTCAAGGAGACGCTTGAACCCATCATCGCCCAGCGAAGCGAAGTAATTCGGATCAGGATCCAGGCCTTCGAAACCGTGGTTGACGGTGAGTTCGAGCGACTCCGGGAAACTAGCTTGGAAACCAAGGCGTCCGAGGCTCAGAATCGTATAGAACTTACGCCGTGGCATCTCAGCGGACACGGCAGCGGCAGCGAATATGCCTGGGGTTGGCAGAGCTGCGACGCTTGCCGCGGCTCCAGCGGAGAGGAGCTGGCGTCGAGTGAGCTCGCTGGTCATAGTCGGCTCCAAGCCGTGCAGTGTAGCACCTGTGGCGTCGGGCGGTCGTGGGGCGTTGCATCTGGCGCATGGCGCCGTCTGTTCCAAAGACTCTTTCGTGGGCTCAGCCTCGCCGCTGGAGCCATTCACACAGATACGACTCGGCCTTGCTGGAACAATTCCATTCGAAGGCTCTCAACAGAAAACCGTCACAGTGCGTGTGCGTGGAGGGGCTGTATCGTCTTGGACTTCTTTGATGCCGACGGCTTGGCCGGCGAAGACCGTGCTGAAATTGATTTTTCTTGTGCCTCAGACAGATGCGGCCGCAGTTGGTAACCACGACGACCTTGTCGTGAGTGGATAGTCGATGTCGGGCAGTCCCTCTTTGGGTTCCCCAGCCGCCCATTGGCGGGATCGGAGCCTCTGGCGAGAGTTGTCTGTAACACGTGCCCCACCGGCCCGCCTGAGACCCACTTACGCTTGACTACACGTGGGATACGTGCTACACGTATAATACGTGTAACGAAGGAAATTATGGCCAGCACCAAGAGAAACGGGAAGCAAAATGTAACGATCAGTCTTGACCGAAAAACAATTCAGAAGGCCAAAATCTGCGCCGCGCGGCGTTCCACTTCCATCAGCGGCCTCCTGGCTCGCCAGATTGAGATACTCGTAGGGGAGGAAGAAGCCTACGAACGCGCCGAGCGCCAGGCAATGACCTTGCTCGAACAGGGCTTTCACCTGGGGGGCGTAATTCGAGTGGGACGAAATGAACTCCATGAGCGCTAAGACGTTCATCGATACAAATGTTTTGATGTATGCTCATGACAAAGACGCAGGCGCGAAGCACCAAATTGCAAAGACGGTTCTCCGTGACCTTTGGAGCGAGCGAACGGGCCTTCTTAGCGTGCAGGTACTTCAGGAATTCTATGTCAACGTCACAGGAAAGATTTCCTCTCCCTTGTCAAAGGATTTGGCACGTCTTGTGGTGAGCAGCTATGCAATCTGGTGCACAGAAACAACTCCAGCTGAAATAGCCTCGGCATTTCGGATCGAGGATGAGTCGCGAATCGGTTTCTGGGATGCCTTGATTGTTTCATCTGCCTCAAAAAACGGCGCGACTCGGATTCTGTCGGAAGATTTGAACGCTGGCCAAAGGATTGCTGGCATTGTCATCGAGAATCCGTTTGTGGGCATCCGCTGAGGCCGCCAGAGAACGGGTACTGCTGGAAGTAATCCTGTATCCACAGATGCTACGACGACGCAATCCAGGCCATCGATTCAACTCAGATCACGCAAGCAAAGGCAGTGGTCTTGTTGACCCCGCAGACGAAGAAACTCTCCGGATTGCATTAAAGCTGGCGATAGTGTTTCTGACTTAAAGGGTTTAGTCCTTCGGATGTCCGAGTAACCCGAGCAATCTGGCTACTCCCAACGAAACACCTTCGTGGCGAGCGCGGTACAAACTACAAACACCAAGACCAGTGCCGCTACGTCTATCATGTGCGCCGACCACTCCTCGCCCTTCCAGATCCCTTCCAACAGGGACACCGCATATGTTAGCGGCACAACTCTCGCCAGGCCGCGCAGCACCGGCGGCAGCGATGCAACCGGGACAAACAGACCCGAGACCCCGATCATCGGATACAGAATGAAGGCTCCGATCGGCTGCGCAAAGCGCGCCGTAGGTACGATACTGGCAATCAGAAACCCGATCGACAGGATGCTCCATGTGGTGATTAGCAGGGCAATCGTAAAAGAAAGCAGCGGAGCATGGACGCCAACCGGGTAATAGCGCTTCCCCGCCAGTACCAGCAACGCCAGTGTGGCTGCCGTGAGGATCAGTTTGACGGTGACATGGGCCGTAAGGATCGTATGTGGACGCAGCGGAGTCGCGCGCAGTCGCTTGAGGATGCCCCCCTCGCGGTAGATCGAAATAATGGTCACCAGCGACAGCACGGCGCTCACGGCGATCAATACCGACGCGAGAACCGGTAGACCGACCTGCACAAAACTGTCGGCTGCAAGTGAGCTCGCTGGCAGTCCGCGGCCGACGAGTCGACCTACTACCAGAAACACCAGAACCGGTATAACGATTGTTCCAAACGCGCCAAGCGGCTCGCGTAGGAATATCTTGATTTCGACCCAGGTCAGTTTCCACAGTCCTCGGAGCATGATTTTCTCACTTACTCGCGGATCGAGTGACCCGTCAGTTTCAGAAACACATCCTCAAGATTTGGCAGAATGGTGCGAAAATCCGTGACCCGAATCCCATGCTCGGACAAACAATGAATCACTGCGGTCACCAGGTCGTCGCCCCGGCCCAGGATGGAAAATTGCAGATCAGTGCGGACCACTTTCTCAACTCCCGGGATCGCTCGAAACCGCTCTTCCGCGATCGGATTGTCTGTGGCGAGCACGACGGTCCGCTCCGGGCAGTGGCGGTTAACCAGATTCTCCGGCCGGTCGATGTCGATGATGCGTCCGTGCTCGATGATTGCTACCCGGTCGCACAAGCGTTCGGCCTCCTCCATGAGATGGGTGGTCAAAAATACGGTCTTGCCGCGCTCGCGGATGTCGCGCACCAGATCCCAGATCGCCCGCCGAGACTGCGGGTCGAGCCCCGTGGTCAGCTCATCCAGAAACACCACCTCAGGATCGTTAATCAATGCAAGAGCAATGAACAGTCGCTGCTTCTGGCCTCCGGAGAGATTCATAAACCATGCGCCCCGTTTGTCGGTGAGCCCGAGCTGTTCGAGCAGTCGTTCGCCGTCGATCGCTTTCTTTTGGTAAAGGGAAACCCACAGGTCCACCGCCTCCCACACTTTGATACGCTTCTGCAGTTGCGCCTGCTGCAGTTGCACTCCAATCCGGTCTTGCAGCTTGTACACGTCCTTGAAGGGATCAAGCCCCAGCACCGAGATACTGCCCCGGTCCGGCGTGCGCAGTCCCTCGATACACTCCATCGTCGTGGTCTTGCCAGCGCCATTCGGCCCAATCAAACCAAAAATCTCACCCTCGTTCACTTCGAACGTCACCTCGTGCACAGCTACCGTCGCGCCGTAGCTCTTGCGCACTCCTGAGACTTGAATGATTGGAGGCATGGTGGTTTGCGAAACTATTGATTCACAGAACCGGACAGAAAGTCTATATCACGAACGTGATTAGGGCTTCGCTGCGGCCGTGTCCTCGATCCCAACGTAGCTCGGCTTCTCTCGCGAGCAGCTACCATGATCAATGTAGGTGGACGCGGAACATTTTCATCCTTCGTTGCCGCACGACGGACCATGTCTTACTCGTGCCGCAGAGCCGCCAGCGGATCAATTCGGGACGCTCGCCTAGCCGGCGCATAGCCAGCGAGAATTGCGGCGCTTAAGAGGACGACACCGGCCAGCGCCAGGTTTCCCGGATCATTGGGCTGGGTCTCAAACAGAAACGATTTGACCAGCTGCGACGCGCTCAACGCGGCAGGCACGCTGATCGCGAGTCCCATCGCCGCCAGTAGTAGAACGCGGCGCAGAACCATCCAAACCACGGCGCCGCTTTGCGCGCCCAGAGCCATACGGATTCCAATCTCGCCGACCTGCCGCGCGACGTTGTAGGAAACCGTCCCGTAGAGTCCCACGCACGCGGTCAGAAGAGCGAGAACCGCGAAACCTGTACACAATTTCGCGAACGTAAGTTCCCGGCTGATCGTCCGGTCGATTTCCGCAGCCTGTGTGACCACGTTTGTGACGGGTATGCGTGAATCTGCCTCCCGCACGATCTCATGCACACTCTGAACAAACCTCAGCGGATCACCCGCAGTGCGCAGCGCGTAGGTCACTTGGTCCGGAGAAAACTGGCTGACCGCTACGAACACGGTCACTGCACTCTCCTCTTCATTTTTCAGACCACCGTACCGCAGGTTAGCCGACACGCCGACGATTTCGAGATCGCGCTTCTCGTCCGGGAGCGTGATGCGCCGGCCCACCGGATTCTCGTTCTCGAAGTAAGTTCGCGCCAGCTCCTCGCTGATCACTGCAACCGGCCTCGAGCCCGGTTGGTCGCGGTCGTCAATCTCACGCCCGGCCAGGATCGGAATCTGCATCGTCGTGAGGAAACGCGGTCCGGCGGCCAGGACGCGTGCGTCTTCGATGGTAACAGCGCCGATCTTCATCGGCCCCTTGATTGCCTGCCCGGCGCGCGCGGCGTTGATGATCGAGGATTGCGAAAGCGTCGCGCTGCTCACGCCGGGGATCGATTCGAAGCGCTTGCGCAGGTCCGTGTAAAAAGTGACGATCTCCGGGTCGCGATGCCCGGGCTGGCGCGCATTCAGCGAGAACAAAAGGATGTTCTCGCGAGCGTATCCCAGTTGGACGGAGTGCAGGTTGTTGAGTGTCCGGACAAACAGACCGGCGGCGACCAGGATGAGAAAAGAGATCGCGATTTGAGCGACCACCAGAACGTGCTGCGCGCCGCGGCGCGGTCCGCCCCCGCGGCCATTCTGTAGCGCGGGATTGACGTCCGGACGCGTCGACTGAATCGCCGGAACGAGGCCAAATAACAGGCCGCAAACCACTGAGAGCGCCGCCGTCACGCCCAGCACGTTCCAGTTCAATTCCGCGTGAAGCGTAAAGTTCTCGTGCCCGTTGGAGAGTAGAAACGTCAGCGCTCGCACACCCCAGATCGCAAACAAAACCCCGAATGCTCCGCCGAGCGACGCCAGCATCACACTCTCAGTAAGCAACTGCCGCACGACGCGGAACCGTCCCGCTCCCAGGCTGAGCCGGACAGCCATTTCGCGGCCTCGCGCGGCGGCCCTTGCCAGTAGCAGATTGGCGATGTTCGCGCACGTGATCGCCAGGATCAATCCCACCATCGTCAGGAGCACGTACAGAGGCTTGGAATACTTGCGGCGCAAGCTACCCAGACCGGCGGCGCCGGGATTCAGAATCAGGGCGGGCAGTTTGGCGCGCTCACCTTCGGTCGTCGCGGTGGTGGCAACCCATTGATGGAAACGAGGAGCCAGCACTGCCTGCGCCTGGGCCATGCTTACGCCGGGACGCAGGCAGCCCATCATTTCGATCCAGTAGTAGTTTCCGTCGTCATACATACGATCCGCTCGGTCACCGTCCACGAGCAGATTCGTGTGCAACGGAAGGTAGAGGTCCGGCGCCGCCGCAGGGTCGACTCCGAAGAATTCCGGCGGCGCGACACCGATCACCGTGAAGGGAGTGTTATCGACGAGAATCGACTGTCCCATCGCACTCGGCGGTCCTCCAAAGCGATTTTGGCTTGTAGCAAAACTGATTACGGCGACCGGCGCTGCGCCGGGACGGTCGTCTTCGGAATCGATCAGGCGTCCCGCAGCCGGCGACACTGCCAGGGCGCGAAAATACTCGCCGGTGACGTACTCCGTGCTGGCGCTCGTGGCCTCTCCGCGGACGCCCAGGTTATGGTTTAGTCCGTTGAAGTATCCGAAGAGCGTAGAGAAGACGGGATTCTCCTCGCGAAGCGTCTCGAACGCGCCGTATGGGAACATGCCGCTGACCATGGCGCCTTTATCGCCCGGCCACGCCATGCCCTGTACCGCGTGCATGACGTGGACCCATTGCTTGCTGGCGTCCAGGGGCGGCGGACTATGCCAATTCAAGACCACCAGCGACTCGGGATCAGCCACCGGCAACGAGCGCAACAGAATCGACTCCATGAAGCTGTAGATCGCAGTATTGGCTCCGATGCCAAGCGCCAGCGACAAGACCGCCACGGCGCTGAATGCCTTGTTGGCGGTTATGGTGCGACAGCCATAGCGGACATCCTGGCCAAGTTCCGACCAAAACCGTGTGATCCAAATCTCCCGTGACTCTTCCTGCTTCAGTCCGACGTTGCCAAATCGCCGGCGCGCTTCAGCCCGGGCATCCTCCACCGTCATACCGTTTGCTTGCAGTTCCGCGGCTTTTTCCGCAAGGTGGAGTTCCATTTCCTCACGCAGGTCCTCGCTCCGCTTGGCGCTTTCTATCCAATACCTCAGCCGGCGTAACATGTCCGTCACTCCGCTCCCATCACGCGCGCGATCGCCAACGTGAGTTTGGCGTACTTCCGGGTCTCAACGGCCAGCTGTTTCCGGCCAGCCGCCGTGATCTTGTAGATCCTCGCCCGCCGATTATTCGACGTCACGCCCCAGACACCGTCGATCCAGCCGTTTAGCTCCAGCCGCTGGAGAGCGGGGTACAGCGAGCCCTCCTCGACGAGGAGATCATTGTCGGAAGATTGTTGAATGAACTGGACGATGCCGTATCCATGGAGGTCGCGCAGCGACAACGTCCGCAGGATTAACATGTCCAGTGAACCGGGCAACGAATCGTTCTTTTGCGCCTTGCGTCCCATACCAAGAATTCTTAGCTTAGGCGACGAGATTACGCGAGTCAAGTTCAGATTGGCGAGCCCTCGCGCCGCAAGCCGACCGACGCTTCGTCAAGTGCCTGATGAGTGGTAATCGGAAACATAGGTACGGGGAGCCGCCTATCAGCGATTTCTCCAAATACTCAATCGCCCGAGGGATTATTCGGACCGGTTCAGCGTGCCTTTGGTGATGCCCTAATCGTCGCCACACGACCCACGATGTTGAAGACGATTGGCCAAATCAGATATAGAAGAACCACCAGGAACATCACTTCGAGCCCCTCGGAGAACGCCCACATTCCCGACGAGGCATTCTGGCTAGCGATGATCTGCGAGGTCGACATTCCAGTTGTGGCCGACTCATAAAGAATCATCAGATTGCGCTTGAGAACCATGGCCTCAAAGGCCAGCAGCCATATGATGACGAAGCGACACACTTCGTAGCCGACGCGCATAAACCTGTTCAGGCTACGCACAAACCGCGTATGCCGGTCCGCGTCCGCGGACGCTCTGTCGTTCAGCATCGCCAGAATGGCGAATCCGAAGGGCCCCAATCCCGCCAAAAGCAGCCACAACGAGGATCGCCCCTTGGACCGGATCACGAGCAAGCACGCTACCAGCCACAAGATCGCTGCAACCGCGCACGATCCCAGCACTGACATGATCTTCACGAGGCTGAGGAGATGGTAGTTCCGCGCATAATTCGGATGACCTGCCGCAATTTCGGGATGAATCAGGCTGAACAGCAATCCCCCCAGCATCAACACCATGGGAATCATCAACAGCAGGACCAGCGCGACGACCATTTGTTTCTTCATCATCCACATCATGGCAGAGCCGACTTGTTCCTGGGTGACGTTAAAACTTGTGTGCATTTCTTGCCAACTCCTCTGATTTGCGTACCGGACATGTCGAATCGCTGGTCAGAGCTTGTCCGAGTACGGCGTTAATTAGACATATACCATGACTTTACGTAATCCTTGTTGGCACTGAATCGAATTTGCCGGTCACCCGATTCGCTAGCCTCTTCCCCGGAAAAAAGGCTTTCCACAATGCCAACAAACTGGCGACCGCGAAGACAGTTGCTCCGCGGCCCACCAGGCGAGCGCCAAATTCAAATAGATAATGGCGTCCGATGCGTGAAAGTTCGCGGTCGCGTCTGCTCAGTAAGCAGCTCGGACTGCCTTCAACAATTCCGTAGCGGTTCCAGTGACTTTCAAAGGGCCGAGAGTCAGAATGTAGGCATGTTGCGCAGACTTCTGAGTTGGCAGTTCCTATTTTGCGCGGTTGTTCTAGCAAGCTTGAGTTGGCAAGTCCGGGTACAGGCTCAGAGCTCAGCTGACTCCCTGGCTGCTCTTCGAAGATCCTTCGAGAATCCACAGGACGATTGCCGAATCATGATGCGCTGGTGGTGGTTCGGCCCGTCTGCCACCCGGGAGGAGCTAGAGCGGGAGCTTCGGAGAATGAAAGCCGGTGGTATTGGCGGCGTAGAGGTTCAGACGACCTACCCCCTCGAGCTTGACAATGCTGTCTCTGGCTTTCGCAACTATTCGTTTCTCTCGGACGAGCACTTGGACGCACTTCGTTTCGCTTCCGAGAAAGCGCGTGAGTTGGGTCTGCGCTTCGACTTGACGCTCGGCAGCGGGTGGCCATACGGCGGACCGAGCGTCCCGGTTACGCAAGCAGCGGGAAAGCTGCGCGTTTCGGCATTTGCCGTATCTGAGGGGGCAGACTCGGTTGCCGTCCCCAATATAGAAGACGGAGAGCAATTCATTGCTGCGTTTTTAGTCCGCACCGCGCAAGGCAAAATCGTGACTGAAAATGCGGAACGACTGTCCGATCCGCGTGATGGCCGCTTACGGTTGCCTCGTTTCGACGGACCACACGCGGTGCTATTTTTCATCGCCGGCCGTACCGGGCAGCAAGTGAAGCGGCCGGCTATCGGCGCAGAAGGATTCGTTCTGGATCATTACGATCGCGGCGCAATCGAGAACTATCTTCGGACCACTGGCGACCGCCTGATGCAAGCTTTTGGTTCGTATCCGCCCTACGCCATCTTCAGCGACAGCCTCGAAGTGTACGGATCCGACTGGACTAGTGACTTTCTCAAGGAGTTCCGGGCGCGGCGCGGGTACGACCTGACGCCGTACTTGCCAGCCTTGGTCGGTGAAAGCGGCTCCTTGGACAAGGAAATTCGGCACGATTGGGGCCGAACACTGAGCGAGTTGGCAAACGAAAACTACCTCATGCCCCTTCATGACTGGGCCGCGCGACATGGCACGCGCCTTCGTTCCCAGAATTATGGCACGCCGCCCGTGACGCTATCGAGCAACGCACTGGTTGACCTACCGGAAGGGGAAGGCTGGCAATGGAAGGGTTTTTCGGCGGTGCGCTGGGCTGCTTCCGCTAATCATCTTTACGGTAAGCAGATCACGTCTTCGGAGACCTGGACGTGGTTGCATTCACCCGTCTTCCGCGCGACGCCGCTCGACATGAAAGCCGCCGCGGATGCGTATTTTCTAGAGGGCAGTAATCAGCTGATCGGGCACGGATGGCCGTATTCTCCGGAATCGGCAGGCGAACCGGGTTGGCGATTCTATGCGGCCGCCGTTTTCAATCAGCACAATCCATGGTGGCTCGTCATGCCGGACGTCGCAAGCTACCTTCAACGAGCCAGTTATGTGCTGCGTCAGGGGAAGCCATCCATCGATGTGGCTCTGCTGTTGCCCACCGACGATGCGTGGGCGCGATTCACCACTACAATCGCGGGGCCCGCCTCCGAAGCGGCGGGCTCATCCCCGCTAGGGGCCACCATCTCCGTCAATGAAATCGAAGCCGTGCTGTTAGGGAATAGGGTAATCCAGCAAATTCTCGACTCGGGCTTCAATGTTGATTTCATTGACGCCGAGGCAATCGATAAGATCGGGATTTCTTATCCTATTCTTGTTCTTCCCCACGTCGAGCGTCTGCCGCTTGCTACATATCGCAAAATCGAAATATATGCCCGGAATGGCGGTGCAGTCATTGCAACGGGCAACTTGCCACTGCTCGCTCCGGGGCTTAAAGAATCCGAGACCGACTCCTCGGAAGTCCGGCAGATTTCCCAAAAACTTTTCCGGGAGCCGGGCGCGCCCGGTCATTTCCTCGCGGACGAAGCCGATCTTGGCCAAACGCTCGCGCGGGTGATGAAACAAGACGTCACGCTGTCGCCGGCGGCTCCGGACATTGGCTTTGTGCATCGAAAGCTGCCATTCGCCGATATCTATTTCCTGGCCAACACCGGAAATCGGATGATCCATACTCAAGCGAGTTTTCGCGTTTCCACGGATCAAGCCGAACTCTGGGATCCTATTTCCGGCAAGACGCAAATTCTGGGTGCGGCTTCTCCGGTACAACTCACGTTTGAGCCGTATCAGTCGTGTATTCTCGTCTTTTACCACCAAGAGCCGCGCAGCAAGCGACCGAAAGTTTTTCCGGCTAAGCCCAACGCGCCGCTTCCAATCCTCGACCTAGCATCGGACTGGTCCGTGACATTTTCTGACCTGGGCCGCACCGTCAAAATGGAAAGGTTGCATTCCTGGACTGACGATGCTGATACCAAGTACTACTCAGGGGCTGTCGTCTATGAAAAAAA
>Ga0307475_10000561_pt1 | contig 22265 bp, 21 predicted proteins | sample atmos_gasesECM1C_FD_203317 | JGI IMG/M metagenome (GOLD analysis project Ga0307475, IMG submission 203317) | Hardwood forest soil microbial communities from Morgan-Monroe State Forest, Indiana, United States - atmos_gasesECM1C_515 | ecosystem: Environmental > Terrestrial > Soil > Temperate... | reverse complement strand
TGGTACGTCACCCATGCTGGTTTGCTTAGGCTGGCTTGTCGCCGACACTGTTGTGGAATTAAAACAACTGTCCAGCGGCAACTGTCTGACTCAGTGAACAACCGATGGGTCTTCAGGGCCGTTGTTTATAAGTCTCACGGTTCGGCTGGATTCTTCGGTTATGGTGATGCCGACCCCACAAATACGTCCCCCCTCGTTCGCGGGGCCGAGATGCGCGTTGCTGAGACGCGCGCCGTTAATCGTGCCCTACGCAAGGCCTACGGGATTGGGCTCTGCTCTGTTGAGGAGTTGGGCTGGCTGACTAATTCGCCCAGCCCTGCCGGGGAGAGGACCCAAACACAGTCCGCAAGGCCTTCTAACTCGAATGGTTCGAGTAATGGTCAACCCAGGCTGCGCGACCGGTTGTGCGTATTGATTCGCCAGCACGGCCTTGATCCCAATCTGGTCAAAGCGTACGCCGCGGACTTCTGCGGCACACCCACCCTCAAAGAAGCCAGCCGAGAGTTGATCGAGTCTTTTATCTCCCACCTTGCGACGTCCGCCAAGGAAAACAGAGATGGCCTAGTCTGCAAACTCAATTCCTATTCTCAACCTGCGGAGGTGAAGCTATGAAGCGCCAGATTCAAGGCTTGCATTTGAATCAGCGGGGAGTCGAAAACAAGCTCGAAGGATTATTTCTTGTTCGTATGGATAAGGCTCGCTACAGGTGGCATCCACAGAAACCATTCGTAGAGATCCAATTTGTGATTCTGGAACCGAAGCCCTTCGAAGCCCGCTTCCTGACGGGGCGGTTGTACTGCACCGAAAGAGCTCTCTGGAAACTCAACTGGTTCCTTCGGGATTTTGGTTACGACGCGCAACTGCTTAAGGATGACCAGGTCGATGAAAAAGCACTGCGCAATCTTCGTGGGGTCATTCGGACTTCCTACACAACTTTGAACGGCCGCGCTTACCAAAATCTCGATGCCTTCGCCCCCGAGGCAGACTGGGAAGCACTCGAATGCATATCACTGGCCGACAGAGAAGGGCAGGGAAGCGGCGATGGTCTATAGCTACACGCAGATCAGTCAGTACCTGCGCTGCCCTCGCAGCTACCGTTACAGGTATTTGGATGGATGGCGGGAAAGAGAGACACGGGCAGGGATGGTCTTCGGTCGCTGCTTTGAAAAAGCTCTGGGCGCCTATTTTGGTCAGGAGGATAGCGCTGCCGTGCTTTTCAAGGAATGGGATGCGTACCGTGATGCCCCATTTGAATACCGCAAAGGAGAATCCTGGGACCGTCTCTTCCACCAAGGCGTCCATTTGCTTGAAACATTTGCGCGGGATAATCGAGTGCGGATTCACAGTCCGAAAAAGAATCTGCAAGTCAAAATGCTGCGGGCACTGCTTGGCGGAAGCGAATTCGTCTCCTATCTCGATGCCATCGGGGATATCGATGGCCAGCACTGCCTTATCGACTGGAAGACTACAACCAGCCGCTATTCAACGGAACCCGAGGGATTGCTTACGCTCGACCCGCAACTCATTTGTTATTCCTGGATGAGCGGGATTTCGGAAGTAGCACTAGTCGTCTTCGTCCGAAAACACGCTCCCGAGATTCAGTACTTAAGAGCGACGATCTCGGAAGAGCAACGTCAAGAGTTCGGACGGCTTGTGGAGGCAACAATCGGCCAGATCGAAGGGGCTCAGTTTGTTTCGCACACCGGCATCCGTTTCCCCCAAAACGGCTGCCTGAGTTGCCCACATCTGGGGCTGTGCCTGAACAACGAGCAGTTAGTGGCGGCCAACCTTGCACGCAGACCAGGAGCGAACGATCTTGATTGGCTTGACGAGCTTGTGGATTAACGGACGAGATCCCGTGGCACCGGAATTGAATCATCGGCGGGCGGTCTTCGTCTTGGGCAAGATCGATGAGATCTTGAGCTGGGAAAAGACCAAAGAGCAGGAGAAGGACGCGCGGTTTGTTGAACTTGGGGAGTATTTGTGCGAGGTCAGGTCGAAGCAATACTGGAGGTTAGAGAAACTGAAGTCCTTCGATGAATTTCTAGCGAAGCGTTTCCCTGAATCGCGCCGTAAAGCGTACTACTTGATGGCGATCCACGAGAACTTGACGAAAATTCCGAAGCAGCAGCTTCGCGAGGTTGGTTGGAGCAAAGCGACGGAGCTGGTCAAAGTGGCAAGGAAGGACCGGGAGGCATTCGATTGTGCAACCTGGTTGCACAAAGCAAGAGAACTACCTAAGGAAGGGTTTAAGGGAGAGGTGGAACGGTATCTTACGGGAAAAGACACTGAGCCTTGGGAACTTATCTATTTCAAGCTCTATAAGAGCCAGTTACCCGTAATTGAGGAAGCTCTCGCGACTGCTGGCCTGATGCTCGGAACCGATAAGTCTCGGGGTTACTGCCTGGAGATGATCTGTGCCGATTTTCTGGCGGGGGCCAAGCTGGGAGAGACGCAACAATAAACTTGATCTTGCAAAGTTCAATAAATCCGATGCGTTTACGTCAAAAGCAACCCAGGCTTAAACTGACGCCGGAAGCATACACGAAACTTCGATTCCGGGTTCTGGAACGAGATGGTTGGCGGTGCCAAGAGTGCGGCTCCATGGACAGCTTGGAGGTTCATCACATAAGACCCAAGGGCCGGCTTGGTAACGATGTGATGGACAACTTGATTACGCTTTGCGCCGCTTGTCACGGGAAATGTCACGGAGGGCGGCGGTAGAAACAACTCTACTTCTTTCCGACTGCAGCGCCTTGGTTACACCCGGCGAATCCCACCTTGACCATTCTATAGAACCTATGGGTTGCTGAATTCTTCTGAGAGGAAATCTAAAAAGTGCAGTTGCACTGTGAATTTCGTAGATATAAAGGGCAAAGCTTGATTTCGAATACAGACCGTTTAATACGCGCATAGCGCGAGCCTTTCTACTTCCGCCACCTTGACCTAATCCAGGGTGCCACTGCAGCATTCATTTTCCCATGCTCAGAGTCCCTCCACGCGCAACACTGCTGGAATTGTCTTGAGGAGGATTTTCAGATCAAGCCCCAAGCTCCAGTTTTCAATGTACTCTAGATCTAACGCCAGGTTCGTCTCGAATGACGGATTGCACCGCGCTGTCACTTGCCACAGCCCTGTCAGGCCAGGAGTCACATCAAGCCGTCGCAAATCCTCAATAGAATATAGTGCGCAATCGTCTACTGGGTGTGGGCGCGGCCCAACGAGACTCATGTCGCCACGAAGCACGTTCCAGAGTTGCGGCAACTCGTCCAAACTAGCCCTGCGCAACCATCGGCCGAGCCTCGTAATGCGAGGGTCGTTTTCTATTTTAAAAAAAGGCCCGTGCCTTTCGTTCGCACGTCTCAGATTCTCTTTCTCCTGGTCCGCACCTGCAACCATCGTGCGCAACTTGTAGCATCGGAATTTAAGACCCTTGCGTCCTACTCGATCTGCAACGTACAGCGCGGGACCTGGCGAATCGAGCTTTATCAGAATAGCGGCCAACACAAGAATTGGTGTCATTAAAATCAACGTGGAAGCAGCGATCACGATATCCATGGCACGTTTCACAGCAAACCCCACAGACGGAATCGGTTGCCATTGAAGGTCCATTACGGGAAATCCACCGATCGTGTGAAGGGGCGCCCGCCAGCCAAGACCATCGTAGAGATCCGGTAGAAGTTTCAGACCGAGTCGCAGCTCGCGTGCCTCGAGAACGATCTCTTTCACCAACTCTCTTTCAGAAGGTAGTGTGACGAACAATTCGTCGACAAATTGAGTGAGAACTACTTTGCGGAGATCACTTATCGGCCCAAGAATGTGCGGATCAGCTGACGGATTCGAATCAAGAAAACCACAGACCAAGTAGCCTAAATGGCGATTCTGTTCGAGCCAGTTCGCAAGGGCCCTGCCCATCCGTCCCGCACCTACAATCAATACGCGTGAAACGCCAATTCCCTCCGCTGACCTACGTAACACCAGGCGCCGCTTGAAATACCGCCACGCGGATAATATCAGCACGTTCATCACGCCTGCCGTTACAACAACTAGGCGAGAGATCTCCTTATTACCAGTCGTAAAGATGAAAAGGACCAGAAGCGCAGTTGCGAGGCCGACGGCTTTCGTAACCATCATAGTTTCGTCTAAAACGCTTCGGTCGCGCGGCGTACGGTAAAGATTCTGATTTGCGCAACCTAGAACGACCAAGCCAGCGTATAAAAGAAAAAACCCGGCGTAAACGTGGCCGGCCAGCTGGTCAAATAGCAGGCGTTGTGCAGCGAAAGGGAGTCCCATAGTGAAACGAACCCACACTACCAACGCCCCAACTAAGCACACAAGCGTGGCGTCAATCGCTGCATAGGCGATCTGCACGGACAATCCCCGAACCAAACTTCGCCCACGCACCCGGCCATTGGGGACCACTTGAACTGGCAACACTCCTTCTGTGAATAGTTCTGGGGGCGGGGCACCCACAACTCTGGTCGTCGAGCGTGAACGACGTGCGGCCGTTCCGTTCATGGGTGGATTCTTCTCCTGTAGGGAGATTCTTTCCTGACAATCGAAAAGACAGCTGTGCGATAGAGTCTCGTCGCTATCAGTACGATTCAGACGGATAATTCGACTTCAGTTAATTTGTCTGGTAGCTAGAGGCAAGATAAGAACGCAGACCTTCTTCCCAGGTCTGGAAAGAATTAAGACCCAAGACTTTGAGTGCATTGTTCTCCAGCACGGAGTACTTGGGACGGGGAACTTTAGTAGGAAATTCGCTAGACGCAGCGACAACTACATTTGTTCTAACCTTCGCAAGGTCGAATATTTTTTTTGCGAATTCATACCACGTACAACTTCCTTCGGCGGTCGCATGATAGAGCCCAAAGTTGTCAGTCCGACTTAGCGCCACAATTTGTCTGGCCAGCTCCGAAGTGGCAGTTGGGCTGACAACTTCGTCGTTGACAACCCTGAGCTCGTCGCGTTCACTAGCCAGTTTCAACATGAGCTCAACAAAGTTTCGCCCACCTTTTGCGCGGCATGGGTTCTTCCCGTACAGCGCAGACGTGCGCAGGATAAAGTACTTACCGGCATAGGCTCGAACGAATGCTTCACCCGCCAGTTTTGTGTTTCCATACACGTTTAGAGGCATGGCCGGATCCGCTTCCAAGTAAGGCTCTTTTTTAGAGCCATCGAATACGTAATCAGTACTGATATGGATTAAGACAGCATGAATTTCACGGGCGACAACGGCAAGATTCCGGGGGGCCACGGCATTTGCTTCGTAAGCTTTTAGAGGCTCCCTTTCGCAACTCTCAACGTTATGCATGGCCGCTGTATTCACGATAATTTGAGGCTTGGCTTCACCCAGCACCTCGCGGACAGACTCGGAGGAACAAATTTCGATATCAGAGTGAGACAGGTCGTAGACATCGTCACCCATTCGATTAAATTCCCGCGAAACATCCGCACCCAACTGCCCGTTAGCCCCGATCACAGCTACCTTCATTTGCTCGCTCCTACTTGCATTACTAGAGCTGGGGCGCTGATGCCGGCCTCAATCGAACGGAACGTCAAGATATTGCTGTAGCTAGGATTATCCCAGTCCGAGAACCCGTCCAGATGTTGAATCAAGTGTCGCACGATGCTTCGCACTTCATGGCGCGGATGGAAACTCAACACATTCTTTGCCTTCTCGAAGCTCACTTTGTAGTTTCGCAGGTCTTGGATATGCTTGATCGTCAGATTCACTTTTACACCGAGCTGCTCCTCAATTTCAGATTTGACAAGGTCCCCAACTTCGCCGACGGTATAATTCCCTGATGTGATATTAAAGATTCCAGAAATGCTTTCATGGGCTTCGATTGCTCGAATATATGCGCTGACCGCATCTTCGATGGCCAAGATCGGGCGCCAAATTGATGGATTGTTAATTGTAATCGTGCCGCTTTGTAAGGCTGACCTAAACATCGTGTTGACGATCAAGTCGAAACGCATCCTGGGGCTATAGCCTGAGATTGTGCCCTTGCGGAGGGCTACGACAGAAAAACTGTCGTCAAGGAGATTCATAACGGCCTGTTCACCCTGCAGCTTCGAAATCCCGTAAGGATAGGAAGAGGACACGGGCCGCGTTTCGTCGTACAGCTCGTTCACAGTGTAGCCGTAGACAGAGCACGAACTTGCGTAGATATATCTTCTAACTCCAGCCTTTTTTGCAGTGTAGGCCAAGTAAGCCGGTGCGGCCGCATTGTAGACAAAATTCTTGCTCGGAGAATACTCCGCCATCGGATCGTTTGAAAGTCCGGCAAGAAAAATCACTTGGTCGTACTCTTTTAAATCCTCTACCGTAATGTCGAACAAGTCTTTGTTTAACGTGGCTGCTTCTGTTGGTAGGGCGTTCCCGAACCAAAACAAATCCACGACGTCGACAAGATATCCGCGCTCAAGGAGTCTCGGAATCAGTGCTGATCCAACGTAGCCTGCACCACCAGCGATAAGCAGTCGCATCGATATCCTCCGGAAAGTGAGATTGGAAAATCTTAGGCGCTTACTGCATTGCCTTCGCATGCAAAGTGCCGCGCTTCAGCTGATGCCAGCCACTCAGCAAGCGTTTGCGCTCTGCGATCTTTTTCGGAAATGGTCTGTGGCCGGAGAGGCCATACGATCCCGATCTCTGGGTCGTCCCAACGAATGGCCGATTCAGCTTTAGAGTTGTACACGCCGGTGCATAGATACTGCACCTCAACATCGTCACTTAGTGCGCAGAACCCTCGGGCAAAGCTAGCCGGCGCCCATACAAGTTTTCTGTTTTCTGCGGATAGCTCAATCCCGAACCATTTCCCCACAGTTGGTGATCCACGCCGAACATCGACAGCGACAAGAAACGCAACGCCTCGAGTCACGCGCATTAACTTTCCCATTGGTGGATCCCACTGAAAATGGAGTCCCCGCAGGACCCCTTTTCGAGAATAGGAATGGTTTTCTTGAACGAAGCTCTGAGGAAGTCCCAGATCCTTGAAACTGTCGGCGCGGAAAGTTTCCATGAAATAACCGCGCTCGTCTTGAAAAACCTGCGGCACTAACACAGCTATCTCACCGAGATGACGCGAGTCGACTTTTAGCGGCATGTGATACTCCTTAGAGATTAATTGCAAATTCGATTCGCACCGCGTGCACAGCACAACGTGTGCGATGTTTCCGAGATATCTCGGCGAAAAACCCTGGTTCTCATTTCTACGGAAGTTGTGCTGGTAAATTGCGGATTACAAACCTTTGGACGCGCTCACTCCAGCGGTAGCGGACCGAGTCCGGGCTGCAGCCGAACTGTTCAAGCTTGAATGAACCAGTGTTGGATCTTCTCCTGAGGCCAATTCCAGGAAAAGCTCCTCATACTGGTCGGTGATTTTTTCCCAGGTGTAAGCCTCTCGGATGCGACCTGGTGCGCGAAGCCGATACTCCGCTGCTAGCTCAGGGTGATCTTCGGTCTGCTGTAGCTTTCGTGCCAGATCAGCCGGGTCCCGCTCGAACAAGATTCCATAATCCTGGACGACTTCCAGATTGAATGCTGTATTTAGCGCGAAGACGCAATTGCCGAAGCCTAGGGCTTTCAGGAGTGCCGGGTTTGTTCCACCCAGGCTATGCCCGTGAATGTAGCCGTAGGCATTGCAGTGCAGTTCCTTGACGTGTTCAGGGTTGCTCACATGACCCAGGAAACGCACGCGGTCACTACTCGCCTGCCTCAACCGCTCGACGAACTCACTGCGGTAGTTCACGCTTCCGGCAATCGCCAACACCCGCGAGGTGCGCAGCCGCTCAAATGCCCGCACGATCAGGTCGGCGTTGTTTTCTGGCACCATCCGGCTAGCGACCAGGTAATACTGACTTGGTTCTAGTCCGTACTCCCGTACCACTTCTGGCTTCACCGAGCTCTCAATGTTCGCCCCGTACGCGATGCTCACGCTCCTGGTCCCAAACTCCTCCAGATAAATCCGCCGCATTTCCTGCGCGTCGGTCACCACGCCCTTCGGACAAATCTTCCCTACCCATTTCGCATTCCAGTAAAAATACTTCTTCCCCAGCCGCCCCCATTTCCCTCGTTTCCAGTCCAGTCCGTCCACGTTGATCGCCACATTCTTCCCCAGCGCTCGCGGCAAAATACAATGTAACGCGTTCGCAATATTTACGACGAAGATGACGTCCACCTCGCGAAACATTACATCCCACATCGACACCAGCGTGTGCGTCAGCGTCCCCATCGTTTTCGTCTCGATGCTCGGCAAGTAGATTAGCCGCACTCCCTTGTGCGTTTTTGGCCGCTCGCGGAACAAACTACTCCGGCAGTACACGATCACTTCATGCCCACGCTCTACCAGCCGCGGCCCCACTTCCCCGATGAACGCCTCGTACCCGCTGTAAGTGTGCGGTATCCCGCGCAACCCCAGTATTGCGATCTTTAGAGGTCTCCGGACGGTAGACTTCAGTTGCTCGCCTGTTTCTTGCATTGTCAGCTATACACCCGTGCCGATGAATTCAATTGCTGGTGAATATACTCTCAACTTAGTCTGTGTGCCATCGGTCCGTCAACTGTTCGGCCTAAATCGTATTCCCAACTTTACTTGATAACCATCCCAGAACGCTTGCGCCATTTTTCTTAGGCACGCTACTCGGGCTGGAAGCGAACGCCCAGAGTGGCTCGTCGCCCGTCCCAAAAACCCTGCGACAACTTTCTCAAGCAGGCAAGCTTGTTGGACCCAAAGAGCAAAACGCCGCCCCCGTGGCAGGCTAATTGGCGGATGACGAACCGTTTGGTACGACGGCTTGGGTAAAGCCACCAACCTATATACGCTAAATTGCGGCCGAAGTAGTAGTCGCGCCAGGGAGCATAATCAGGCCAGAGACGGGAGCGGCCCAGGAATCGCACCTTCCTGGCATTGCCGACCTCGTGGTTCAAGTGGCAGCGGGTGATGACGGCAATTTTGTAACCGCGGGACCGTGCGCGAAGGCAGTATTCGAAATCAATGAAGTCCATGAGGAAATCGGCGCGCGGCAATCCGATTGTCTCCATGACCTCGCGACGCATCATGCAGCCCGCACCGACGGCGAGGTCAGCGTACCAGATCGGCTGGCGCATAAGCTGGGCGGACGGTCTTACAAAGCCATCGCGCCAAAGCAGCGGCGGATAAGAGATCCCGGTCTCCCGATGCACCGGCATGGGCGCAACCATACCCAGATCGCCATTAAGATCTCTTAAAGAAGCAACTCCATCCAGTAGCGTCTCCAGAGCGTTGTCGTTCGGCACAGTGTCGTCATCGAACGACCAGACCCAGTCATGCTTCCTCTCGAGTGCGGCATAAGCCAAGCCAGCCACCCACCCAGGGCCCACTCCGCAATTCTCGGAAATCCGGACAACCTTTATCTGCGGATATCGCTGCGCGAGAAATTCACTGGTGCCGTCCGTTGACCCGTTGTCCACCACAACGATTTCTTGCAGTGGCCGGGTCTGTCGCAAAAGAGCGCCCAACTGTCGCGGCAACACAGACGAAGAGTTGTATGCCAGCGTCACGCTAGCTACCGATAAACTCATGCTCTTCGAGCCTCAATGTTTTCAACAGCTTCTACCCGCCCCATTTCCCGGGGGAGCGATGGGCCATTTGGGCGGAAACGGATTCCCAAAGTAGCCAAGCGACCGTCCCAAAATCCTTGAAACATCCTTTTCAGGCAGGTCCCTTTGTTTGAGCCGAAGAGAAGAAGACCGCAGGCGTGCCGAGCCAGAAATTGGATAACGAACCGTTTGGCGCGAAAGCTCGGGTGAAGCCACCAAGCCGCATAGGTGATATTACGGCTCTTATAGTACTCGCGCCACGGTGCGTGTTCCGACCAAACGCGCGGCTGGCCAAGGAATCTTACTTTGCGGGCACTACCGATTTCGTGGGCTAATTGGGAACGGGTGATCACAGCAATCTTGTATCCGTTGCGCCGGGCCCGGAGGCAATACTCGAAATCAATGAAGTCCAGGAAGAAGTCGGCGCGCGGCAATCCAATTTTCTCGACCAAGTCGCCGCGCACCATGCAGCCCGAGCTGATAACCAGATCAGCGAACCAAATCGGCTGAGCCAATAGCTCTGCGGTGGGTTTTACAAAGCCGTCGCGCCAAAACAGTGGCAGATAATAGTTACCGGTTTCCCGGTGCACGGGCAGCGGTGCTACCATTCCCAGCCCGCCGTCCAGATCACTTAAGGACGCAACTCCATCCAGTAAGATTTCCAGAGCATCATCGTTCGGCACACTGTCCTCATCAAACGTCCAAACCCAATCATGGCGCTTTCCGCGCGCCGCGTAAGCTAAGCCAGCAGCCAACCCCCCGCCGACGCCGATATTCTCAGGTAACCGGAGGATCTTGACCTGCGGAAATCGCTCCGCAAGTAATCTACTGGTGCCGTCCGTTGACCCGTTGTCCACCACAACGATTTCCTGGAGCGGCCGGGTTTGCTGCAGAAGAGCGTCCAGCTGTCGTGGCAAAACAGACGCAGCGTTGAACGCAATGGTTACACTGGCGACCGACAAGGTCACGCTGGTTCTCTCCTCAGCCCTTGGGACCCCACAGCGGCAAGAACCCTCTCCTCGCTGTTCAAATTCATATTTCGCATTCGGTAGAACATCGCCATGAACAATCCGAATGTGGCGCCCGCAAAAGATGATGTCATGTGAGGGTTAGTGAAACTTTCGAGCAGCCACAAAAAAAAGAGCAGAAACATCCACGGCTTGGCGGGATGCTTGGCCATGAACAGGTCACGCGCTGAGGATGCGACCAGCAGCAGAATCCCAATCACGCCCACAATCCCGAACTGCATCAAGAAAGCCAGCCATTGCAGCTCGTACGAATACTTTTGCGTGGAGGTTCTGCTGTCTGTACTGAAATGCGCTCCCATTCCTTTCCCCAGGATCGGCCGGGTCTTGATCTCCGCCATGAGATCTCTGGCTTGTTCAACACGTCCGACATCCGAGGACTCAGCGTCGGTGACGAAACGCGCCTCGTATACGGTACTGAAAACGTCGTAATACCATACGCCAAGGAGCAAGGCAGCGAGAACCGTAACTGCCATGATCTTCCAACTACGCTGCACGATCATGGCCACGAAGATAGAGACGGCATAGATGAACCAGATCGCGCGAGCATACGTCAAGAATCCGGACCCCAACAGCACAACAATGCAAATGAACAGTCTTGGCATCCGACCGAACCGGACGCCACTGACACGTGGCGCCAGGAGCGCGAACAGGGCGAACGCCCCAACAATATCCGCTGGAAAGTCCAGCCTAACGAGCCCGAGGACTATGGGCTCCGCGCGAGTCTCTTCACCGAAAAGCGACCGGGCGATTTGGACTGGGTCGATATTGGCGAAGAACGAGGCGGCCACGAGCGCCACCTTGACGGCGGACACGCAGAACATCCCGTAAATAATAATGGTAATCAGCCTCTCGGCCGTGACCAGACGTCTGCGAACAGCAAAGATGCTCAGCCATGCAACCGAGATGGCCGGGGCGATTTGCCGAAGTTCGGAAAGAATCTGGCCGGCATCCGTCTGCCCGTTCCATACTCCCACCAGACTCCAGAAGCACAGGGACGCCGCGACCACGGCCATGAAAATTATCTCAGCGTTGGAGAAAAAGGGGCCGCTGGTCAACAGATAGATCGCGAACGCCAGCAGGAATAATCCATCACAAGTCAGCTTGAGATTCACGCCGAATAGCGAACCCCCCGGAAGACACACAGCCAGAAACAATTGGACCAGGAATAGCCCCCAGGTGATGGATCGAATGTCAGATGAAAACGTAGTGGTGGTCGTGTCCGTCGTAAGTGCCGTGCGCAGGATCCAGGCCAATTCCACGGCAACTGCGCCAAGAAGGACGATCCATGCCAACGCCACCAGAAGTGGGCCAAGAATTGGAATGGACCCCAAGATTGGGCCCACAAACCACAAAACAGCGGCCATCGTGAGGGTAAGAACCACGATGGAAGTCCGAAATGCCGACCCCAGCGGGTTTTCCGGCGTCTTGCCGTTCATGAAGCAGTCTTCCTTGCCGAGTGTGAATCGAGAAGGCGGCGACCGGTCCCGAAGTCAGCGCTGTGCACGGCCGAAGGCAAATTCACGTTCGAGGCTGCTGCAGTGGACGCCCGCAGGAACCTGGAATATGCACGGAATTTCCACTGCAGGCCGAGGTTGTGAATGGTTTTTTCGCCGGCCCTCAAAGCATGGAGCGCACGGAGAACGAAACGGCTTCCAGGCAACCTCCGACAGACCGCAGTGGCCCAGCGAATCATTCGTGCAGCGCGCGATTGCTGGCATTCCTGCACCAAAATGTTCGCTGCCTTTTCGGCATCCTCCCATCTTCCGTAACTGATGGATCGGGCCACGCCCAGGGTGACCAGAGCTCTCTTCATCCATTTCTCAAGGTTTTCAACGGCCTGCTGCCTGATCGCGGGCTGCAGATCGGTATTTTGAGCAAGCTTGTTGATGATCCGCGGCACGCAGGGCCAAACCCAGTCGAGCCCTCCCGCCACCGTACTTGCGCCGCGATGCATGACCTGGATGCCGCCGGGCGTCTTGGAAACAACAACCGGCAAACGGGCCATCACGCGCAAGTCAAAGTCGTACTCGCCGCCGGGATGGGTCGCCTCATCAAATCCTCCGAACTCATCCCATACAGCCTTCCGAATCAGCATGGCCTGTAAGCCGGGGTTGCCATGCTGGATCGTAGACCACATCCCGCGCGGAGGCAGGAGCAACCCCTCGGGCCATCGCAGGTTCGTTACACGAATGATGAGGCCGCCCTCGCTCATGAGGAGCGTGGGAAGGATCGACAGCGCCGCTTCCGGGTGGCGTTGAAATCCCGACAAAGCGGTTTCGAGAAAATGCGGAAGCATCAGGTCATCATCCGACAGGAACGAAAAGAAGGGCGTCTGCACACGCTTGGCGCCATCCATGAAATTGGCGAACATTCCAATGTTGTCCTGCCGACAAATGTATTCCACCCGGGGGTCCGTTTTTCGGAAATCCTCAACGATCGTCGCTGTTTCATCACCGGACGCGTTGTCGTAGACATAGACGCGAAAGTCAGGAAAGCTTTGGCTCAAAACGCTGCGAATCGCACGGCGCAACATCGCCGGGCGCCGGTACGTCGGTATGACCGTCGTGATCATAGGTTCGGGCATTGGTGTCAGTCCGCGCTGATGTCTTGCCGGACGGCAGCGGCAACGCCCGCACCAGCACCAGGCACGTGCGAACTCAAATTCGCGTTCGAGGCTGCCAGAGTCGAGGCCTTCAAAAACTTGGAATAGGACCGGAACCGCCACCGCATGCCGAGATTCAACAAGGCCTTCTCGGCGGCTCTTATGCCAAAGAGTGTCCGAAGAAACAAGGGGGCGCCGGGCAACCTGCGACAGGTGGCACTGGCCCACCGAATAGTTCGCGCCGCGCGTAACTGCCGGCATTGCTGCACCAAGAGATCCGCCGCTCTTTCCGCATCCTCCCATTTACCGCGGCTGATGGACTTCGTTATACCCTGCGTCAAAAGAATTCTCTTCATATGACTTGAGAGTATTGCGGTGGCCCGCTGCCTTACCTGGGGCGGGAGGGTCGTATCCTTGTTGAACTTATCGGCTAACTGGCGCACTAGAGGCCAACCACTCCAGGCAGTAGCGATCTCTGTCCTCACCGTCACACTGCCGGTGTGCAGAATGGCGATTGCTCCAAACTTTCGGGAAACCGCAATTGGCGAGCGCATGATCACACGCAACTGAAAGTCTACGTCGGAGGACGGCTCTGTCCGCTCGTCAAAGGGTCCGAACTGCTCCCAGACTTCCTTACGAATGAGCAAGGCCTGTAGTCCCGGGTCGCCATACTGTAGGATGGAAAAAACACCCTCTGAAGGCGTAACCAGGCCTTCCGGCCACTGCAAAAGGGGCGCGTTCACGAACGTACCGTCCGGACGCATTCGAACTGTGGCCAAGGTGGACAGCGCTGCTTCCGGGTGGCGTTGAAAACCCGCGAGGGCACTTTGGAAGAAATCCGGCAGCATGAGGTCGTCATCGGAAAGAAAGGAGAAGAAAGGAGTTTCCACGCGATTGGCGCCATCCATAAAATTGGCGAACATGCCGATATTGTCCGGCCGGCAAATGTACTCCACTCGAGAGTCTATTTTTCGGAACTTTTCGACCACCGCCGCTGTCTCGTCACCGGATGCATTGTCGTGCACGCATACCCGGAAATGCGGGTAGGTCTGAGCCAATATGCTCGCGATGGCACGCCGCAGGAGTCCCGGCCGGCGGTAGGTTGGGACGACAGTGGTGATCAACGGTTTTGAGTCTGAGGCTCTCAATCACACCACCTCGGCGTACTTCGCCCGAAAATTCCGAAACATGCCCTGGAGGGTATTCCTCAGATCTGTCCCAATTAAAAGAAAGGATCCGCTCACAAAGACGAAAGAAGCCAGCGTATAGCCTACTGCCAGAGCCGAAATGGAACTATGGCCTATGGTTTTGCAAAAGATCCACGCCAAACCATAAATGACGGCGGCAGGGCCCAGAAACCGAAAAACATGTGCATACAACCGGACCGGGGAAAGTTCGAGCCCGCATTCCGCGCAAATACGCGGGATCGCGTAGACATAAGAGAACAGGTTGTAGACCACCCAGGAAAGGGCCGCTCCATTGAGGCCAAAAAAGTAGACGAGAATGACTGCGGCCGGCGGGACAATAAATAGGGCGTACAGATTGAATCGCGCAGTGATATCGGGCCTACCCACCGCCAGGGACAACAGAGAGGGTGCATGTAGGGTACCGTTCAAGTAGAACCCGAGGCATAGAAAAGTTGTGGGCAGCAGAAGCAGGCGAGCGGCTTCGGCGTTCAACATGAAAGTGAAAACGGGCAAGGCTGCAAACGGGATGGCAGCGAAGATAGGCACGGTGACGAAACACAAAAGGTCCTGCAGCTTGCTGTACTGCGACAATAGGGCTTTCGTGTTCCCCCTTCCGTGCAGTTCGCAGAGGGATGGTAAAGCAGCCTGGGCAATCGCAGTCGTAATCAGCGTCCCCTTAGAGACCGTGGCATACGCAATGCCATAGTAGCCAAACATCCCGATGGGCATCAGCTTGCTGACGATGGCCTTGTCCACCTGGCTTTCGGCAACACCCAAAAAGGACGCGGCAGCCATATTCGAAGCGAAGCTGAGGTTTCTCTTGACCACGGATCGAGAGAAGCCGGGAACCAACGCCCTCCACGACAGGAGGCGCGAGCAAGTCAAAACGTAGGCCAGAATGCTCGCGAAGAAACAAATCGCATACCAATTCACGACGCGAAGCAATCCTCCACCCAAAAGCAGAATTGCAATCGTGCCAAACTGTTGCAAGCCGGAAGCAGCAACATCAATCAAGTTGTTGAACTCCATGCGTTGCAGCCCGCGCAAAATACCAACGTACAAGGTCCGGGGCAAAGCCACCATGGATGCAATTCCTATAACCCTCAGAACGTGAATGGCGGTTTCGGAATCCAGTGTTTTCAGCTTTATCCAGTGGGTGACGATCACCGGGGCGCCTAGAAAGAGTGCTAGCACCAACAGTATGTAGATACCCCAAAAAAACAATGAGCCTGTGCGCACAAAGGCGGCAACATACTCAGGTTCGCTCGTCGCATAGCCCGAGATTTCTCGAACGGCACTCGACCCGATGCCCATCTCCAGCATTCCGGAGAGCACAGTGCTTGCCGTCAGCGCAAAATAGATGATCCCGAGGGCGTCCTCTCCCAATCCCCGAAAGATGTACCGAACGGCGACGAACCCGAGAACCAAGAGAGAACCTTGGCCAATCAGGTTGAAGATGATGTTTCTGGAGAGCTTGGACATGAGTGCGACTCTCGAAAGCTAGCTGAGGCCAGACGACCTTGTCGGACAAGCACGATCGCGCAGGCTGCCCGTCACGTTTTCTCGAATGATTCGCGCGGGATTACCGTACGCCACCTTTCCGTCTTCGATGTCTTTTGTAACGACAGATCCCGCCCCGACGATCACATCGGCACCAATTCTGATTCTGGGCAAAACTACAGCACCGGCGCCAACAAAGGAATAATCGCCCACCGTTACCACGCCGGCGAGCACCGCCCCGGGACCGATGTGGACTCCCTTTCCCAACGAACACTCGTGATCAACACTAGATGCAGTATTCAGAATGCACGCCTCACCGAGCTGGACTTCGGCGCAGACTGTAGAGTGAGCGAGCACCTGGCAACCGTCTGCGATACCGGCATTCGTCGCAACAAAAGCCGTGGGATGAATCGCAATGCCCGGCATAAGTTTTTGCCGTTTCAGGAATTCCTGAATCTCAACCCGATCACGGCCGTGGGCCCCTCCGATGGCCACAAAAAACGAAACGCCGTCATTGCCTCGTTCGCCTTGCCATTTGCGAAGGCCTTCACCGCCGTAATAAAGAGGGACATCAGCAAAGGGCGGCTGTACAGACTTGTTGTTGTCAAATACGGCTATCAAATCCCAGTCAGAATGCTGGAGCAATTCGCGGAGAGCCTTGGCGTGTCCTGTACCTCCCCAGAAAATGACTTGCCTAGCCATGCGCGTCCCTCGGTGAGCTGTTTAGCTGAAGAGTGGGGACAGGGCTAGCGCGATCGAATGCCTGCAGTGCTTCCACCACATAATCGACTTCGGTGTCCGTCAAATCCGGGAACAACGGAAGCGTGATGATTGTCTCCCACACGCGCTCGGCTACGGGGACTTTGCTTGCATACTTGCGGAATAACGGGTGCATCGTCAGGGGCATGTAATGCACTCCAGTAGCAATACCCTTCCGTTTCAGGTGCAGGATTAATCGATCCCGCTCACGGCAGCGCACGCCAAAGATCCAGTAAGCGTTCTCCGCCAGCTGGTATGGAAGCAATGGCCGGATCCTCTCGCATGAAGCTATCCCGTCCAAGTACCGCTGGATAATCTGCCGACGTCGGTCATTCATACGATCAAGCTTGCGCAGTTGCGCCAAGCCGATAGCAGCCATTAGGTCGTTCATATTGTATTTGTAGCCGAGGACGCTCACTTCGTAGTACCAATGGCGGGAATCCAAGCCGTCTCCCCCGGTGTACTGGGCCGAACGTTTCCACGTGTCCTTGTCGATCCCCACCCATCGGTACGGCCTGAGAGGCTCAACCAACTCGGGATAATTCGAGGAAATCATGCCCCCATCGCCGGTAGTCATGCACTTTTTCTCTTCGAAGCTGAAGCAACCAATATCGCCCCACGTACCGAGTTTCTTACCCATGTACACACCGCCGGCACAATGAGCGCAATCCTCAATGACCGCCAGGTTATGGCGCTTGGCAATTTCATTCAGTCGGTCCATGGGAACAGGATGACCACCCATGTGAACGGGCACAACGGCAGCGCAGTCGGAGGTTAGTTTCCGCTCAAGGTCTTCGAGGCTGATTGAGAGTGTGTCCTCGTCGACATCGACGAACACCGGTTCGAGCCGGTTGTAGAGCGCCGCATTCGCAGTGGCAACGAACGTGATGGCGGGAACGAGAACCTTGGCCCCTGGGGGCAGATTCAGGGCTGTGACAGCCAGATGGAGGGCGGCCGTTGCCGAGTTAACACCAACTGAGGCGACGGCCCCAATATACTGGCTCCACTCCTTCTCAAACTGATCTACAAGCGGACCGAGCCCCAACCAGCCGCGCTCAAAGACTGACCGAATATTCGCGAGTTCTTCTTCACCCACGCAAGGCTTGAACAGTCGAATCTGCAACTCCGTGGTCCTCCTAGTCGAAGGGTGTCACAAACTCTCGAAGCAATGGCAGAGAAGCGTCCTTGGCGGAAACTATCGGGTCGTCTACAGACCACGGGATTGCGAGGTCTTGGTCCTTCCATAGTAGCCCGCCCTCAGAGTCAGGAGCATAGGGCGTATCCACTTTGTAGAGCACGACGGAGCTGTCTGTAAGAGTGCAGTAGCCATGAGCGAACCCCTTGGGAATATAAACGGCCCTATGGTTCTCGGCAGATAGCTCTACCGTTTCCCACTGACCATAGGTCGGCGACGTTCTGCGGAGATCAACAAAGGCGTCCAAAACGGCACCCTGCACGACGCGAACGAGTTTGACCTCTGCGTGCGGAGGTCGCTGAAAATGCAACCCGCGAATGACACCTTTTTTCAATGAAACGGCCTCGTTTTCTTGAACCCAAGAGCTATTGAGACTGTGCGAACAGAAAAGACTCTCATCGTACGCCCTCATAAAATAGCCACGCTGATCTTGCTTGGGCCGAAGGACTATTTCGAAGGCGCCGAAAAGTCGAAGGGGCCGGATCTCCATAGAAGTTTCCAGCAGAGGGCGCCGATTCGCGACTAAGTTGCCATCGCGTAGCTGGCCGATCCGTGCGCTGGGCCGTTTGCAAGGAATTCCTGATACCACTGGATGGTCTCCCGTAAGCCATCTTCCAGACTGTAAACTGCCTTCCAATTTAGGAGCCGCCGTGCTTTGGCAGCGGAAAGGTATTGATTCCGAATTTCGCCGTTTGCCTTGTTCAAAACGACAGGCTGGATGTCTGTGCAACCCATCAGTTTACGGATGCTATCCACAATCTCACGCACAGTGATCCGAGACTCCGGGCTAAAATTGAAACTCTCACCACGAATCCCTTCCAGATTTACTTTCTCTGCCAGAGCAATATAGGCCTGTACAACGTCTTTTACGTAAATGTAATCACGAACGTAGCTTCCGTCACTGCGCAGGACCGGTGGCTGGTTATGATGGAGAGCCTTAATCGTGCCAGGAACGATCCTGCTCCAATTCAAGTCTCCTCCACCGTACACATTACCGCAACGAGCGACCCCAATCGGCAGATCATAGGTTTGGTGATAGCTCTGTGCGATCAAGTCAGCACAACTCTTGGAGACTTCGTAAGGATGCTTTGGATGCAGTGCCATGTCCTCGGTATAAGGCAGATCCTTCTGTTCTCCATAGGCTTTGTCGCTGGACGCGACAACAACACGTTCGACTAGGCTGCGGTGTAGCCGGCAAACTTCTAGAACGTTCCACGTTCCTCGAACATTGGCTTCGAGTGTGGCCAGGGGGGACATCACAGCTGCCTCCACGATCGCTTGGGCTCCAAGATGGAGCACTGTATCAACTGAATATGTAACGACGACTCGCTCTAACGTGCGGAAGTCTTCCAAGCATCCATTCACCACGTGCACGTTGTGAATGGTGCCACTCCGGTAGAGCTCTGTTTGCGGATTCGAATCCAATACGAGCGCAACGACCTCGGCGGACCGCGCGACTAACTCTTTCACTACCCACGACCCGATGATTCCTGTGGCACCCGTGACGAGAACCCTTCGCCCACTCCAAGAGCCATTCACGTTTTCTATCATTGCCACACCTTCCACAAAGCTGATTTCTTCCAAAGATCGTTCAGAATAGCGAAATCGCGATAGGTATCCATTGCATGCCAGAAATCAAGGTGTGCGTAGCAGGCGAGCTGGCCCTCGCGCGCAAGACGCGCCAATGGCTCACGTTCGAGCACGCAGCAATCGTCTCCGTTGAGATACTCGAAGAACTGACGACGGAACACGAAGAATCCTCCGCTCACAAGCCCATCCTGAATGGGCGGCTTCTCGTCAAATTCCTCAACGATGTCGCCATTAACCAGAAGTTCTCCGTATCGTGAGAACGGCCTTACACCGGTCACTGTGCCGATCTTTTCGTGCTTCAGGTGGAAGTTCCACAACTTGCACAGGTCGATGTTACCGACCCCATCGCCGTAAGTGAGCATGAAGTGCTCACCCCGAACATACGGCTCGACCCTCTTGATCCTTGCGCCGGTCATCGCATCGCTACCGGTATCGACGAAGGTGATCGTCCAATCTTCGTCTAGCCCAAGCTGCCCATGGAGACAAAGTTCGTTAGGTTTGTTGAGATGAAGCGTGAAGTCCGTATTCATCAGTTGATAATCTATAAAATATTGCCTGATCATCGCACCCTTGTAGCCTAGGCACAAAACGAAGTCTTTGAATCCATAATGCGCGTAGGTTTTCATTATGTGCCACAGGATAGGTTTGGCCCCGATTTCCAACAGCGGTTTCGGGCGAAACTCGGTTTCTTCCCGCAAGCGCGTGCCCATCCCCCCGCACAAGATTACGACTTGCAAGTTGTTATGTCCTTGTATCATCGCCTACTGTCCTTGCACTGGGATTTGCGGTCAAATCCTTTGTGTTGCGCTACTTGGGGGGAGACGTCCGAAGCGTCCAACTCGACGGCGACGGATTTTCTCAGTACCTCGATCGACAATACAAACCGAAGGGAGCCCTTGCGGCGCACCAAGTAACCTCGTTGTCCAACAAGAGGTCCTCTAATGACCGTAACCTGATGGCCCACTGATACATACGCGTGAGGTTCGATCGGAGCGCCGCATGCTACTCCTTTCTTGAGCGCATCGATTTCTTCATCGGCTAAAGCAGCCGGGTGTCCATTAAAACTAACCAGATGCACAATTCCTGGAATTTGTAATACTCGCAAACGATCCATGAGAGTTAGGCGTACAAAGACATAACCGGGAAAGAGAGGAATCTGCAAGCGCATGCGACGATCTTTCCAGCGACGCACCGTCTCATAAACTGGCAGATACGATTCCACCGATCTCTGCTCAAGCTGCTCGCGCACCTTCTTCTCGTGGTTCGCGCAGGTATACGCGGCGTACCAGTGTCGCTCCAAGGAATTTTCCGTGAAAGCGTCTTGTCCTGTGTCGAAATCAAGAGCCGACGAAAATGACATACATGCTCCTCAAATGCTGCACACAGCTTCGCCCCGTCACTTACAGGGACCTTTGTGACCTAACCCATTTAGAATTAAAAACCTACAGCCAGAACACGCCTACTTCGACGTGTCTTCCTCGGCTCGACGACCATTATTCCGGCTCCGAGTCTCGACTGCCCCGGAATGGTCGCGCGAACCGTTCTGTCCGAATTTCGGAAGGCTCGCCTTAACAGTCGAAAACACTTCCTCCGCAAACACCTTCCTGGTATCGCTTGAATCTGTTTGATCCCACGCTTTTTTGCTAAATATCCATGTCGTCGCAATAGCAAACGCAAACGCCGTTCCGAAGAACATGACTAGCATCCGCGGGGGAAAGGATTTCTTATCTGGAATGTTTGGAGAATCTAGTACCTTGACAGTGGGAATCTCTTTCACTTCCTGGACCTTGGCCATTTCGTACTCTTTGGTTAAGGATTCGAAGACCGCTTCCTGCACCCTCGTCCGCCGGTAGAGGTCCGCATAAGTCACGCCAAGCAGTGGGAGTTTGCGAATGGATGGATACAGGAAGTCCGGCTGTTGACCTGATGGCTCTGAAGCTTGTTCGCCCTTACCTCCAAGCTTCTCGAGCTGGTGCTTCAGTTCTGCGATGCGCGCTCTCACGGAGCGCACGCGCACATTGTTGTCCGTGTAGATTTGCTTGAGGCCTTCGAGCTCTGATTGAGCAGCGATGTATTGTCCCTGCAAAGTGGCGGCCGCTTCCACCATAGCTTTGCCTTGTTCCTTGATGTCGATGGCGGTGTTCTTACTCGAGAACTGACTGAATTCTTTCTCTGCCGCTTCCAAATCCTGACTCACATCCTTGAGCCGTTCCTCAAGAAAGATTCGTTCCCGCCTTGCGGATGAAGTGCTCAATTCCGCGACAAGGCGGTTCAGTTCGGCGATATAGCTTTCGCCCATCGCGGCCGCACGTTTCGGGTCGTGATCACTGACACTCAATGTAATGATTTGGCTCTTCCGGTCTACGCTGATGCCAGTGCGCTGGCCTAAATCCTTACGCGCATCTTCCATGCGGCGATCCCCGTACAGCTTTTTCAGATCGAACTGCTGGATGAGTTTGTCCTGGACCGTGCGGCTGGAGAGAATGCCGACGAAAATATCGCTGGTGCTTTTTAAACCGAGCATTTCTGTCGCAATGCTCCCCATCCCTCCGGCGCCGCCGGACAGCGCAGCCGCGGCCATGGCCAGTCCGCCGGACTGGTTGGAATCGGGGGGCATAAGACGTGCAACCGATTCGTAGCGAGGCGAGATAAGGAATGCAATGAGCGTGCTTGCAAGCAGCCCATAAAGGACAACGCGAGCAAGCAACCGGCGGTGCTCCCAGAGAAGCCGCAGATGTTCGACTGAGTTTCCAGGAGCCTGAGACGCTTTCTCAGGTTCAGAAGGGAAGAGTTCGTGTTCCGGCAACTCAGGCAC
>Ga0307475_10000559_pt1 | contig 22297 bp, 20 predicted proteins | sample atmos_gasesECM1C_FD_203317 | JGI IMG/M metagenome (GOLD analysis project Ga0307475, IMG submission 203317) | Hardwood forest soil microbial communities from Morgan-Monroe State Forest, Indiana, United States - atmos_gasesECM1C_515 | ecosystem: Environmental > Terrestrial > Soil > Temperate... | reverse complement strand
AGCGAATGGAAGTACTCGGCGCCAAGCTGCCTAGATAGAGGCCATCGGCGATTGGCAGTCGGAGTTCGGCCAGGGCCACGTTTGTCGAGGCTGTGCAGAAGAACCAAGGTCCAGATCGGAAAGCACAGGCGTCAAGAACGCGTTGTCACGAGGCGGGATCGGGTAGGAGGATTCGAACTTGCCAATTGAGGTGGTGAGGCTCGGGTCACCGAGGAGAGTAAATGAGGGCTTGCGGATCGGCACGGTTCGCAGACCGCCACGCGGAGTGCCGAAAACTCAATTCGCAAAGCGAGATTTTTACGACGTGTGGTTGCCGAATCTTGCCCCAAGCCAGGAGCTGGTGGTATTCGCCCAGCGATCACAGGATGAGAAACAGTGGAAGGCGTTCGAGCGCAAATTCCGAGCCGAAATGAACAAGCCAGACGCGGCCAGACTCCTTGATGTGCTGGCGGCTTTGTCTCGCCAGACTAACTTTTCAATAGGTTGTTACTGCGAAAACGAAGAACGGTGTCACCGTTTCATTCTTAGGACGCTGCTGACGGAACGAGGGGCCGAATTCTGGTGAGGTCTTAGGCGATCACTGCCGCCGTGCGCTCTTCCTTCCGGCGGCGGTTATAGCGCATCGCGATGTTCATGAAGACGCTGCCTTTTGCCGTTTCGAAACACATCACCAGAGCTTCGGTTTCTTCACTGCCGCTCAGGCCTTGATCGGCGGTATGCACTGCCGGCGGCGCAATCTTGAAGCGGAAGCCTTGGTCGTTGAGGCTGGTCACGGCATTGCCAATCACCATGTTTGCGAGCTCGCACAAGGTTTCGCGCACTAGGTCGTCCGAAGCTTCAATCTCGCCGCCGGCCAAATGCTTGGCAATTTCCAGGGCGGTCGAGGCGTCTGTATCGAGGATGATGCGTCCTTCGATGTCTCCGGCTATCTCGATGAGGGCTGCGACTCCTTTGCGGCGATAAGTTTCTTCTTCCATGCTCACATCGCCGACACGAGTCTCGCATTGCATGCTCTCCGCCAGCACCGCGTCAGCGGAATTAATGAAGGGTTGGATCAATTCCATCTTCATGGCTAGCGCCCTCCCGCACCTACGGCTTGCGGAGTGAGGACCTCGTCGCCCATGACGTAGCGAATCACTTCATATAGGACATCGGCCTTCACCGGTTTCTGCACGAAATGGCGGGCCCCTTTCTGCAGCGCGGCGACGATATTTTCCTGGTAGCCAACCGAGGAAACCATCACGACGCGCGCCTGCGGATTCTGGCGAACAATCCGCTCCGCGGCTTCGATGCCCTCCATCTGGGGCATGGTGATGTCCATCAGCACCAAGTCGGGTTGCAGGCGCTCATACTCGGTGATGGCCGTGCAGCCGTCGCCGGCTTCGCCGACCACCGATCCCCCGAACGACTCCAGCATCTTCGCGAGGTTCTTGCGCGCGAAAATCGAATCGTCCACTACCAGGTATCGCACCGGCTTGTTGTCTTTGGTTCGAACCAACATCGCAAATTGTTCCATAACGGTTCTCCTTACTGCTTTAGCCCTTGTCCCCCGGATTGATTCCGGCTATTTCCGATCTACACGTCGGCCCCAACCTCAATTTGGTGGGGCGCTGCAATTGAACAATGCCGAATCAACAGATTCGCCAGCGCGTCCAGTGGCACTACGCGCATGGCATGGCCTCGCTCGATGGCTGCTTTGGGCATGCCGAATACCACGCAGGAATGTTCGTCCTGGGCGACGGTGAGTCCGCCTGCGGCCCTCACCGCGCCTAGCCCGTCGGCTCCGTCTTCGCCCATCCCAGTCATGAGCAGAGCGATCGCTCTTGCTCCTAATTCGTTGCCGATCGACTGAAAGAGAACATCCACCGACGGCCGATGGCCATTGATCTTGTCGTCATCTCCCAGCACAACTACGTCGCCGAGAGGCATTCGCCGTATCCTGATGTGCCGGTTGCCAGGACAAATCAAGGCGCGTCCGGCCAGCAGCACGTCTCCGGAACGGGCCTCTTTTACGTCGATTGCACAACACTCGTTCAACCTTCGCGCAAACAATTCGGTGAAACCTTCCGGCATGTGTTGTACCACCACAAGCGCGCCGGCAAAATCTCCAGGAAGCTGCGACAGCAAGTACTGCAGCGCATTTGGCCCGCCTGTAGAAATGCCTATAGCAACGACCTTTTCGGGCTTTTTGAATGGTCGCCGTAAAGGCTTTTGTGGACGGAAGCCCTCGGGGACCGCCGCCCGTTCTTTGGGCGGGCCCGACTTCGCCGCTACCTTCACCTTGCTGACAAGCTGCTCGGCGATTCCTTCGAGTCGAGCCTGCCCCGCATCGAACGGTTTCGCAACAAAATCGAACGCCCCAAGCGACAAAGCTTTAAACGTCGCAGCAGCTCCATTAACGCTATGCGCGCTCACAACTACGACAGGCAGACGATAGTTGCGGGTGATTTGGCGCAGCGTTTCCAATCCGTCCATGCGCGGCATTTCCAAATCGAGAGTCACTACGTCGGGCTTGAGTTCTTCGATCTTCTTCAAACCGAAGCTTCCATCCATGGCCGTGCCTACCACTTCAATTTCTGGATCTCGCGCCAGGATGCTGGGAATTAGCTTTCGCATCAGAGCCGAATCGTCAATGACCAAAACTCGAACCTTGGGGGAGCCGTTCACGCGGTAGCCGCCTCCATCAGCTCTGGAGTCTTGCCAAGCCGCGTTACCACTGCGGACAGGTTGAGAATGAGCACCACGCTGCCATCGCCAAGGATCGAGGCTCCGCTCACAAGGTCCGTTGACACGAAATCGTCGTCGAGAGCTTTGATTACTAGTTCTTCTTCCCCTACTAATCCATCCACGATCAATCCAAACTTACGGTCCGCGATGTTCACCACGACGACAAAAATCTTTTGGCTGGACCTCACCGGTCCGCGCTGCACAAGTTGCCGCATGCGCACCAAGGTGAGTACCTGATCGCGCAGTTGCATCACCTCATGTTGATCGACGCGGTGGATGGCAGAATCCGAAGCCCGCGAGATCTCCAGCACTGACGCCAGTGGAATCGCGTACAGCCGATCGGAAACGCGGAACATCAGCGCCTTGATGATGGCCAGCGTAAGCGGCACTTTCAGCAGGAAAGTTGTGCCAACATTCGGTTTGGAGTCAATCGAGATCGAGCCCTTGAGCTGTTCCACGACTGTGCGGACAACGTCCATGCCAACGCCGCGTCCCGAAATGGAAGTAATTTGCTCGGCAGTGCTGAGGCCAGGATGAAAGACCAGATGCAGGGCCTCGCTGTCCGAGAGGCGTTCGGCTTCGTCGTGCGTGAGAATGCCTTTTTCGACCGCCTTGCTTACCAGCTTGTAGCGGTCGATACCGCCGCCATCATCGGAACACTCAATTACGATCTGATTGCCTTGGTGATATGCGTTCAGCCGCACAGTTCCCTGGGCCGGCTTGCCTGCCGCCAGACGTTCTGCCGGAGTCTCGATCCCATGGTCAATCGAGTTTCGAACCAGATGTGAAAGCGGCTCGCTTAGAGCGTCGAGAATAGTCTTGTCCAGGTCGGTTTCCTCGCCGGAAAGCTGCAACGCCACATCCTTACCGCAGGATTTCGCCACATCGCGCACAATGCGAGGGAAGCGGCGGAATATCTGTTCCACCGGGACCATGCGAATTTTCATGACCGATTTCTGAAGATCGTTCAATACGCGGGATTGGAATGCCATTGCATCGGCGAGCTTTGGCCGCAACGGGTCCTTGCTGAATCGTTTCTCAAACTCGCCCAAACTCTGCATGAGCATGGACTTTCCGATGACAAGTTCACCTACTAGATCCAGAACCGCGTCGATGCGCTCCGCATCCACCCGCAGTTTGGCGCCGCTGGATGACGGAGATACTACGGGGCTGTCCGCTGAAGGTCCATCGGTCTGTGCCTCTGCGATTCCGATCACATCGCCCGAGTCATCGTTCATGACTCCTGGCGGTGAGAAGCCTTCGCTGGAAGACTCAGACGCAGGTTTGCCAGCTTGTTCTACCAGAACATCCGAGATCAGCGAAGGAATGCGGCACTTTTTCGCCACGACTGCCACAGGCTGCAAAGTAGCAATAGCAAACTCCACGACGTCGAGTTGGTCGGCCGCAATTGATGAATCTGGAAAGACGGCAAGAATCTCGCCCAATCGAGAAAGAACATTTTTTACGAGCTGCATTGCCGCCGCCTTCATCGGACAACTGGGATCGACAGCGAGAGCTACGTGATAAACATTTTGTTCTCGTAACATGGCCTGCTGTATCGCCATCTGCTCGTATTCCGTCCAGGCGAAGTGACCGCTTAGCTTGTAGGGAACAATGTGCCTGGGTGCAGGGCGAGCAACGAGCTGCCGGATTTGTTCGCGCAGTGCCACCGGAGAGAGAATGGGCTCGGAAGCGCGATAAGCAGCCAGCATCTCGGAAAAGACATCTGCCGCCTGCAAAACAATCTCAGCGAGTTTGCCATTGCTGCTGGCAGCGACCTCGGGCGTGAGCACGTCTTCCAACTCATGAGCAAGATTGCTGAGTGCCTCGAAGCCGCAAGCCGCTGAATCGCCTTTCAAAGTGTGAACGGTGCGGCGCGTTTCGCGAACGACTTCCGCGTCGCCGCAGTGCTGCTCGAGCTTCAAACCTTCTTCGTTGAGCGCCTGCAACAACTCGGACGCCGTCTCAAAGAAGAGCTCTTTCAGCTCAACTGACCGCTCATCGGAAAAGAAGGTCAAACCGTGGCCTCGATTCGTTGGTACGCCGTGCCATTGTTTTGGTGGATCATGCGGAACTTATCCGTAAGCCCGAACAGGCTTTCCGCATGGCCCACAAAGAGATAGCCCTCAGAGTTCAAGCAACGGTAAAACTTGTTGATCAGCCTCTTCTGCTCGGCTTCATCGAAGTAGATCATCACATTGCGGCAGAAGATTACGTCGTTACGCTGCGGCAAAAACTCAGTCTTGAGATTGTGAAAGTCGAAATGGACCAACTCTTTCACCGCTTTCTTGACTACGTAGCGGTCGCCGAGCTTGTCGAAGTAGCGGAGGCGATAAGAGTAATCCACCGGTTCCATCTGCAGGTCGGAGTAGGAAGCCTCCTGCGCTGCGCGCAGTGCGGAGTAGCTAATGTCGGAAGCCAGGATCTCCACTTTCCACGGAGGGGGAATCAACGGCTTCGGCGAAGGCATGTCGAAGGGAAGAGGATTACGCAAATAGTAGTACGCCAATGCGTCGGAAATCTGCATGGCCATGGTGTAGGCTTCCTGCCCGGTAGAGCAGCCTGCGCTCCAGCAACGCAGAGTCCAGTCTCTGCGTGCCTGCTTGCGATGAAGGATTTCTTCGAGAATCGTTTTCTGGAACAGTTCGAGCTGCGCCTTGTTGCGGAAGAAGCTGGTCTCGTTGACAGTCAGATTCTCCAGCAGGGAACTGAGTTCAGTTTTACCTTCCCGGCTGGTGAGCAGCCGATAGTAGCTATAGAAGCTATCCAAACTGCAAGCCTTGAGGCGGCGCTGCAGCCGGTCTTGAAGGAAATGGACGCGACGCTCGTCAAAGTGCATCCCGCACTCCTGGTACACGAGGGTTTGCAGGAGCTTTAGTTCAGCGTCGCTGATGTTGATCGGAACAGTGAAAGTAGCCATTGAGCTCTCTTGAACTGCATTCCCCCCGCGAATTAGTGGGGAAGTCCGCTGCGGACTTGTACAACGTTCTCATGCGACCGCCGGCGCCAGCTCTCCCAGCCGCCGCAACTCGCCTTTTTGCAAAATCTTAGTGAGATCGATGAGGATCACTAGCCGGCCATTGAGCTTGCCTACCCCGGTGACATACTTCAGTTCACTGTCCGCGAATACTTGAGGAGGAGCTTCGATCTCGCTTTCGGGAAGACGGATCACCTCCGATGCGGCGTCCACGATCAGGCCGACCATTTTTGTCTCGATTTCCGCCACCAGGATGCGATTCTTACGACTGGCTTCAATTCGCGTTTCGCCGAAGCGTTTGCGCAGATCCACGATAGAAACAATCTTTCCCCGTAGATTGATCACGCCTTCGATGTACTCGGGAGCATCGGGTACAGCGGTGATCTCGGGAAGGCGAACGATTTCGTGCACCAGGTGGATCGGTACACCGAATGTCTCCTTCCCGATCCGGAATCCCACGAGTTGTAGATCCTTTGCCATTGCGGGTCCTCGGTTTGCCGGAGTTAGCTTACGGTCGCATATTCGGAAAGCGCGTTGTACTCGTCGCGGCGCGGATTCCCGTTGCTCCCACGACTCCCGCGGGCGTTCACATTCAGGGACTCGAGCACGAAACGGTCCATCGAATCAAGAAGAGTGCGGGACATCTTGGACATCTGTTCTGCCGACGCCGCAAGTTCGGTAGAACCGGAAGTAGAACGTTGAATAAGCTCGCGCATCTTCTCCATGGCGCGAACCACTGCCTGAGCTCCGGATGCCTGCTCTTCGACCGAAGAATTGATCTCATGCGTTATCTCATTCAGGCGCGTGGTTGCGCGCGCAATTTGCGATGAACCGTTAGATTGCTCGTTCGTGGCGGCCCCAATCTCCTGGGCAAATTTGTAAACCTCGGTCACCACGTTGGAGATCTTCTTTAGCGCGGTGCTGAGGTCCGTTCCCTGCAGCAGCCCGTCGTTCACGATGGAGGTGCTCTTTTCCATGTTCTCGACGGCTTTGCGGGCTTCCTTCTGGATGCTCTGGATCAGTTCGGAAATCTCGCGCGTTGATTGCGCCGACTTTTCCGCCAGCTTGCGAACCTCATCGGCAACCACCGCAAATCCGAGCCCGTGCTCGCCGGCACGGGCGGCTTCGATGGCCGCATTCAGCGCCAGGAGGTTGGTTTGCTCTGCCAAATCGTCGATCACTTCGACGATCTTGCCAATGTTGTCGGCCCGTTCTCCAAGTTCACCGATGATGTGCGACGAAGTCTGAATCGAGTTGTTGATGCGATTCAATCCATCGGTAGCTTTCTCCATAGTTTGGATTCCGCTGTGCACCTCTTCCCGCGATCGCTGGGAGATGTCGAGCAGAACCTTGGCCGTGTCGGCCACGCGCTGGATAGAAGCCACCATCTGATCGATCGATGCCGACGTCTCGCTAACGCTCGACGCCTGCGTCTGAGTGTTCTTCACCATGTTCTGCACGTTGATGCTCATTTCGTGCATGGTGCTGGTGACTTCGTCGATCGCCGAGGCAGCCTGAATGTTGATTTTGGCCGACTCGTCAGAGGCGCTCGCCACTTCGTTGGAGCCGCCGGAGACCTGGGATGCGCTATCGCGGACGCTCTTTACCAATGCCCGCAAGCCGATGGTCATTTCGGCGAAAGCCCGACCCAGCGTGTCGCGCTGCGAGCGCGGCTGAACGTGAACCGTCAAGTCTCCGCCGGCGATGGCTTCCGAGAGTCCAGCCATCTCCTTGAGATAGGAGATCATTTTGTTGAAGCTTTTGCTCAGTTCGCCCACTTCATCCTTGCGCTCGATGTCGATCTTCTGGTCGAGATCGCCAGAATCGCCGATCTCTTTCGCAACATTCATCAGGCGCAGCAAGGGCTCAGTAATCGACTTCGCCGTGTAGTAGGCAATGGCCACTCCGCCCGCGATAGCGAGAAGGGCGACCACAATCGACAGCCTGCGGGTGATCGTGCCTGCGCTTTCGTCGGAGGCTTCCTGCTGCTGCAGGCCCATTTCCGTTGCTCTCATGGTTTGATCCACGGGATCATTGACCCTTTTGAGCCAGTCGGCGGGAATTTGCTGCAGATAAAATATCTGTAGTTCGGCGACGGTTGAGTTGCCGGCATCCACCTGTTTGCGCTTCTCAATCAGGGGACGCGCGAAATGTTCGTTCCAATCGCGCTCCGCATCGCTCAACCGCTCCAGGGGAGCTCGCTCTTCGGCCGTGGCGTTGGTCTCGGTGCTACGGATTTCATCTTCGAGGCGAGCAGCGCCATTCAGCACTTTGTCAGCTTCGCTGGAGTCACCGCTCAACAGATAGTTGCTTAGGTGGATCTGGTTCTGGCTTAACCCATACTGCAGCGCCGAAGTATCGCGCAGGAGCTGAAATGAGCGTTCGGTACTCTTCTTCGCCGCGTGCTCACGCTCCAGAGCGCCGAGGGTGACCAAGGCCAGCACGAACACTAATGCGATCATGCCGGTAAAGCCGTAATAGAGCTTCTTTGCGATTGTCATTGCGAATCCACCTGCGATAGTTACGTTGGCCCCGTCAGTTGCTGCTGTTGAAACGAATCTCCACAACTTCCGTAGCTTCTGGACCGGGCTCATACTTCCATTGCTTTACAGCAGTTTCGGCGGCATCGATCAGCAAGGGATGACCCCCCAGGGGTTTTACCGACTTGACCTGGCCGCTGCTGGCCACGATGAGTTCCAGCCTGACTGATCCACTGACGTTCATTTTTCTGGCAAGTTCCGGATATTGAGGAGCCACTCTTGATTTGATTTTTCTAGGGGCATCGTCTGCGTGCATCAGCGCTGCAAGACCGAGAACGGTACTCAAGATGACTAGTAACCAGCGAGACTTTTGGAAGAGGTTAGGCACAATGGTCTCCTTGGACAGATGAAGTCAGCATAGGAAATGCACGGTTGCTGCCAAGCAAGAGACAAAATGACTTTGGTAATGGATAAGGATGTAAGCTACTGATTCCAAAAGCAAATCATGGCTATAGGCTGGCGCACTCTCCCTGCGGATCGGACGCAGATCGTCTCAGGCTCGACAGATTTTGGCAAGTCTCACGTCTCAGCATGAGAAATCCGAGGCAAGTAACTGGTTACCTTAGGTGCTCCTCAGTTCGCTTTCGTATTGACTCAAATTGAGAATGCAAGCTACCGTCGCAACTTAAAGGATTTCGTTTTGAGACGAACATCCAGCTTCCAATGTCCCACTCGTCGCCCACAACTGCGCACGCCCCTGTCGGCTTAGGATCCAGACATGACCTAGATGTTTCCGAGCGTCACCGCAAACGGGCGGAGACACTGGTTTCGTTCGCCCTGGAGTTGGGGGCCTCGGTCGAATTAGAAGATCTCGCGAACAAATTCTCGGCTCGCGCCATGGAGACGCTCGAGGCCCGGGCTACCTTCATGGCATTGATCCGTGGCTCGCGTCCGCAAACTATTGCCATGCGGGGCATTTCTGCGGAACAGGAGCAGCAAGCGGCAAAACATCTAAACCGTGCGCTGGAGACTTTCTTTCCACGACAATCTCTCAAAGCCATTGCCATTCCGGGCGAGCAGTTCGATCCGCAACTTGCGCGCGAACTGGCTTGGGAGGAAGTGATCCTGGTTCCACTCTTTGGAGGTGGAAACCAATTGCTGGCGGTCTTAGGACTCGCGGATTGTCGTCGTCATTCCGATTCCGACATTGAACTGGTGCAGGCAATGGCAACGCATGCGGCCGCAGCGTTGCAGAACTCGCAACTCTTCGCGCGAATAACACGCTCCAGCCGACAGTGGGCGGAGATGTTCGACTCCATCTCCGACTTTATGCTTCTACATGACGAACATCAGCGAGTGCTCCGGGTGAACCGTTCTTTATCGGAAAAGCTGAACAAGCAGCCGTCACAGTTGCTGGGACTTCTGGTGCGCGATCTGTTTGTCCCTTCCTCCAACCTGCCCGCATGTCCTTTCTGCATCGATCTTCGCGGGCAGGAGTTTCGCGAAGAGTTTCGCGATCCCAAAACCGGGAGCGTCTATCTGGTTTCATCGTCCCACTTGCGGGGTGGAAGCGAAGAAGCGCAGCAGATCGTACACGTGCTGAAGGATGTGAGCGCAAGCCGCCACGCCGAGCGCCTTTATCGGGAACTGTTCGACAACATTCAGGAGGGCGCGTACTTTTCAGCGCCCGACGGTCGCCTGCTGGAAGTGAACGATGCTCTCGTTCGCATGCTGGGCTACGACAGCCGTGAAGAGCTATTGAGCGTAAAAGCCCACGATCTCTATGTCGAGCCTGCGCATCGCGAGATCGTAACGCGTGCTCTAAATCAATTTGGGCGCTTGCGCAACCATGAGCTTGCACTCCTGCGCCGCGACCGTTCCATCATTTACGTTCTCGAAAACAGCTTCGTGATTCGCAACGAGACCGGACAGGTAGTGGAATATCGCGGCGTGCTGCTCGACATCACCGAGATCAAGCATGTGCAGTCACAACTCCTGCGCGAGCACGACTTCAATACGCAAATCCTGAATCACACGCAAAGCCTGATTGCGGTAGTAGATACTGCCGGCCTGGTGAGTTATGCCAATCGCCGATGTTGCGAAGTAGCCACTGGCGGAGAAGGGGATCTTGTCGGATCGCGTCTGGAGACCATCATTTCGTCATCCCATCGACCAGTGTTTCGCAGAGCCCTTGAGTGCGTGCTGGACGGAAAGGCCGTCAACAACCTTGAGCTTCCCTTAGCGCGCGGGAACCAAAGCATCGGCAGCTTCTCCGTGAACTTGAGCCCAATGAAGGTGCCGAGCGGTGAGGTAAACAGCCTTGTAGCCGTAATGACTGACATTACCGACGTTGCCATGCTTCAAGCCAAGCTAATGCACACGGAGAAAATGGCCGCCGTCGGCCAGCTAGTTTCGGGTGTTGCCCATGAAGTCAACAATCCTTTGACAGCGATCATGGGCTTTGCAGACTTGCTGCTAGAAAATCCCGAGCTTCCCTCAGATGTCAGGGAGGACTTGCAGGTGATCGTGCAGGAGGCGCACCGCACCCGCGAAATTGTCCAGAATCTGCTAAGTTTTGCGCGGCAAACGACGCCGGAAAAACAGCCCGTGGACGTGAACCAGGTATTGCGCCGCACAATTTCGTTGCGGGCCTACGACATGGGAAGCCACGGCATCGAGCTCACCGAGGAGTTCGATTCCAAGCTGCCGGAGATCATTGGGGACGCCCACCAACTGCAGCAGGTTTTTCTCAATATCCTCAACAACGCCTGTGACGCGGTTAGGGAAGCCAGCCGGCGCGGCAGAATTTCGATTGTGACCATGCAGGTTGCAGAGTCACTCGAAGTGCGCTTCCGCGACAACGGTCCTGGCATCACGAATGCCGATCGAATCTTCGATCCCTTTTACACCACGAAGGAAGTTGGCAAGGGTACCGGCCTTGGTCTGAGCATCTGTTATGGCATTGTGCGCGAGCACAATGGCGAGATCATTTGCTTCAATAATCCGGATTCGCAAGGGGCAACATTCGCGATCCGCTTGCCGCTGATGCGGGCTGCCGCCGTCAAAGCGATGACAGCCTCGGCAAGCTAACCAGAGATTTAACGAAAACAGACATGAGCAAAGAACTCCCCCTGCTGGTGATCGAGGATGAAAGCGCGGTGATGTCGTTCCTGCGGGCAGCTTTGGAGCGAAACGGATATCAGATTGTCGGTGCAACTTCGGGAGCCGAAGGTCTGAAGCTTCTGGAGAACGGAATGTACATGGGAGTGATCTCTGACATGCGCACCCCTGGCGGGGTCACCGGTGCAGACGTTCATGCGTGGATTCGCGCTCATCGGCCTGAATTACTGCACCGCATTTTGTTTATTACGGGTGACACAGTGAACCAGGAAACCATGGCGATCCTGGAAAAGACCGGCGCGCCCTGCATCGAAAAACCGTTCCGCGTAGCGCAACTGCTGAAAAGTGTAGAGATGCTGCTGTCAGGGGATTGCCGATGAATGACAGCAAGTTTCATTTGATGATCGTGGACGATCAGGAGAGCATTCGTAAGCTCTGCATGACGGTTGGCGCTTCGCTTGATCTGCTATGCACGCAGGCCGAGAGTGCCGAAATCGCATTGGCGCGCCTCGACAGCGAAGCTCCGGAGATGATCCTGGCTGACTTGATGATGCCCAACATGTCGGGTCTGGATTTTCTAACCGAGATCAAGCGCATGCTGCCGCATACGGAAGTCGCGATCATGACCGGGCACGGTTCCATCGAGACCGCCGTCCGAGCGATGCGCGCCGGCGCCTACGATTACATCACTAAGCCCTTTCGAATCGAGGAGCTCAAACTTCTGCTGCAACGGATGCGCGAGAAGGTGGAATTGGTCACAGAAAACTTGTTCCTGCGCGAGAAAGTCAGCACGGAGATGGACTTGAACGGCATCGTGGGTTCTTCAGCGAAGATCCAAGACCTGCTGCGAGTAGTCGCGCGACTGAAAGATACCCGCACTCCAGTGTTGATCACGGGCGAGAGCGGAACAGGAAAGGAACTGATCGCACGGGCCATCCACTTCCGCGGGCAATATGCCAAACGGCCTTTCGTTGCGGTGGACTGTGGATCGTTGGTTCCAACTCTCATCGAAAGCGAATTGTTCGGATACGAGAAGGGAGCATTCACTGGCGCCGCCAAGAGCAAAGAAGGGCTTTTTGCCAGCGCGAACGGCGGCACTGTCTTCCTTGACGAAATCGGGGAGTTGCCGCTTGAGATGCAAGCCAAGCTTCTTCGCGTTCTGCAAGAGAAGGAAGTACGTCCGGTGGGTAGCAACACCCGTGTGAAGGTAGATGTGCGCGTCATTGCCGCTACGAATCGTGACCTGGAAGCGGCATATCGAGATGGTTCTTTCCGCAAGGATCTTTATTTCAGGCTAAACGTAGTCACGGTTCACCTGCCGCCTTTGCGCGAAAGGAAGGCCGACATTCCCGCCTTGGTGCACTGGTTTCTCAACAAGCTGGCGCCCGATCAGACGATCCAGGTTACACATGAAGCCATGCAAGATCTCTTTGAATACGACTGGCCGGGAAACGTCCGCGAACTTGAGAACTGCATTGAACGCGCAGTCGCCCTGGGTAGTCAGAATGTTATCGACCTCCACGATCTGCCGCCGGCGATCCGCCGGCTCTCAGAAGATTCGGATGAGTCGATCGAACCGGCAGCCATCAGTTCGACGGATCTGGAGGAGTTGGAGCGGGAAACGATCATGCGTGTCTTCGAGCAAACCAAGGGAGACAAGCAGCTCACCGGACGCATGCTAGGCATCAGCCGAGCGACGCTGTATCGCAAATTGAAGCGTTACAACATAGGTCCTGCGGAAAAGGCAAGCGTCTCTGCTGGCGGCCACCCCTAGTCCGAAAAGCCAAACGTGAGACAGATGTTTCAGTTTGAGACAAGGAACAAAACTGACAGAAGACCGCGATGGGGTTCCGTTAAGGGAATCAATCGTTTACGCGAGAATCAACTTTGGCACCCGCCTTGCACTTCTTTAACCGTCGAAATCTGCCTTCGGGCAGGGAATAGAGAAGCGAATGCCATTCCTCCCCGATTCAGGAGTGCGGAACAAGCAGGTGTTGGACGCAAGAGACGGCGAGCTTGAACGGTTAGCGCAATTCTTCCCGGATGGAATGAGGGTCAAGATGCCGGTGCAGGTAGTGCGTCTGCCGCTCGGCTCATCAGACTCGATGGCAACGGTGCTTGAGTATGGCACTTCGCGCGAAGTCATCTTTCGCTGCGAACTGCCCGTGGAGTTTGGCGATCGCGTAAGACTCACCAATAAAGACAGATCTCTCGATGCAGAAGCAGAAGTGACCGCCGTGCAGATCGGAGCTTCAGAGACGCTGGTTGCCGCTCGATTCACTGCTGAAATCCCCAACTGGATTATCAAATCATGAGCAACGCAGCCGTATCACTCGTCGAGATCGCATCCGAATGGCGCACTTTGCGTCGTCTGTTTCCGTTTTATTCCGCCCTGATTCGGGAATTTCAGCTCGAAGTGCCGTATTGCAAGGAGCTGGAGAACCCGGTGGATCGCCCAGACCGGGAAGTGCTTGAGCGCATTCACAAGTGGTTTTCTGACGTCGATCTGCAGATTCAAGTGGCACAGATACGACAGCTACTGCAAGCCCAGCGCTTCGGCGAAGAAGAGATGCTGCGCGCTTTGTTGTTGCGGCATCTTCCGCAGGACCAAAGCGACGAGAACCTGCGCGACAAATTAGATTACATGCTGGTGCAGTACTTTGCCGCAGTAGCGCCACATCATCCTCACGACGAGGACGTCACTACGTCAGAGGTGCAGGAAACGTTGCGGCCAGTCCTGGGATATGTCGAACTGCGCGAATTCCCCTGGGCCAAACAACTGAACAATATTGCTGAAGCCGTCGATGGCTGCTCCAGCCTCACGGAGTTGTTGGACAGCGGCCTGGTCGAACTCGGCCGTCAGGCCAAGCGCGCTCTTGGAGACGAGTACTTCAAACCTCCGGCGCTGATCGAAATCACGCGTTTCAATTTTCGGCTGCGCTTGGGCTTTTTCCGCCTGATGCATTCCGATCTCCATGCCATTCGTAAAGCCGTGCACGAATTGGAAACGATGGGCGTGGGCACTGTCGATTGCCGCGAGGCCGGTCTCGGATCGGAGGAACCGCTGGCGACGATGCGCACGCTTTGTCATCAATGGAAAAAACCCTTTCGCGAGGCCTATCGCGCAGGACAGTCCTTCCGGCAATTGGGAATTGTTCGCAACGTTCTCGCTAATGCGGTGATGACGCAATGGGCGAAGAACGCTAAGACTGCGGCAGAAAGTCGATCGCAACCTGCAGCGAATCCGGTTACGCTACCTGTTACAGCATCCGTCACGGCCAAAACCCAGGACACTGAAGGCGAAAGTTTTTATTTGGATAGTGTTGAGCAGGTAGTCGAATCCATTTCCGAGCAGTTATTCGCCAGCAAGCAAAGAACCACAGTGTCGACGGTCGTGCTGGGAGAGTCGAAGGAGATTCTTGCATCCTGGGAAGTAAATGCATTTGTGCGCGGAGGCGACTCCTCATGCAGTGCCATTCAGCGAGCGGTAGCCGCGCGTTGCGTGCTATCGGAGTCTGCCCACAAAGTGAGAAGCGGTCGTACGAATGGCCTTGTACAAGCCTTGGAATCGGCACATGTCCAGGCTGCCAACATCCAGGAGCAGGTGGCGAAAGCTAAAGATCGTGGGGATATCGACGCCGCAGTCGGCCTTGCCGCTACGGCGAAAAGGCTTCTATCACTGATTAACGAAACGGAGAAGTTAAGAGCATGAAGCAGAAAAGCAATGGAATGGGGATTCCAAAAAGATTACTGGTGATCTCCGACCAGAGCGGCTTCTCGCGCGACTTGGTGGCGCGCTGGCAGGTCCAGCCACATGTTCCTGAATTCACGGCACTGAGTAGCGATCTTTTGCGGAGTGCGGATTCTGCGCCGTTCGACGTCGCAATCGCAGGCGATTTGCGGCCAGAGCGAAGTCCAGAAGTCCTCATTCAGCTCAATAGAGGAATTGCGCCTTCAATCTATGTGGCTGCCACCAGCGAGTCGGCTCAGTCCCTGCGGCGCGATTATCCCAGGTTGACCGTGATTTCCCGGCACGATGCCTGGCTGGACAGCCTGGTGCTGCTCGCCGAGGAAGTCCTTAAGCGGGTCGAAGTCACGGCCCAGATGGAACGAATGGAGCAGAATGCGCGTGCCTCTTACAAGCATGCGACGCTGGGGAAGTACATGGTGGAGTCGCGACACGGATTCAACAACGCGCTCACTTCAGTGCTCGGAAACGCGGAACTTCTTCTGCTCGAATCCTCAGCGCTAAGCGATGGTATGCGGGAGCAGTTGGAGACGCTGCACTCGATGAGCCTGCGCCTGCATGAAATGATGCAGCGCTTCACGTCTCTTGAAATGGAAATGCAGTGTGGGGAAAAGTCATCGCCAACCCAAAAGCCAACCGGAGTGGCCGCACATGCAGTTACCGGATAACGCAAAGTGAGAGGCATCAGGTGAAGAAGATTCTCATCGTCGATGATTCGCTGGCTGAAGTGAAGCTCATGCAGTCTGTGCTTCAGCAGGCGGGGTATTACCCGGTCGCGTTGCATGACCCCCGGCGAATTGAGGCCACAATCGCCGCGGAACGGCCGAATCTGATCCTGCTCGATGTCGTCATGCCGGATCGTAACGGTTTTCAGGCCTGCCGGGAACTTAAGGGAAATGCAGAATTCAGCGGCATTCCGGTTGTCATGGTCAGTTCCAAGAACACCGATAGCGATAAATTTTGGGCGCAACAACAAGGCGCCGACGGATATGTGATTAAACCGTTCACCGCAGCGGAATTGCTGGGAGCGGTACAGAGGTTTGTGTAACGTGCAACAAGAACCAGATAATGCCGAGCAACTGGAGGCGATGTCTCCGGACCAGATCGAACAGCCTCCTGATTCGGCCGCAGAAGGCGTTCTTCACCCGGAGCGGCAGTACTGTGTTTTTCGCGCTGGCCGCGAACGATTCTGCCTCTCGGTGCTCGAGGTCGAAGAGGTAGTGGAATGGCGGCAGGCCACGCGCATGCCGCTCGCACCGAGTTTCCTTATGGGAATCTTCAATCTGCGTGGTTCGATTGTACCCATCGTGGACATCGCTTTTACCGAAGGGCGGCGAGCAGATTTGCTTCCACGCCACGTTGTGGTCGCATCTCTCGCGGGCGATGAGTCGCACGACGATCTGCGCGTGGGCATCGCCGCAGACGAAGTCTTTGGAACATTCAGTACGTCGGAGCCGCTCATCCTCGCCGATGCTCCTCGTGAGGTGCCGCATTGCTGCGGCATGTTGCGCCATGAAGACCGCCTGGCGCTGACGCTCGATTTGAGGAGATTGGTGGAAGCGTTCCCGGTTCCGGTGATCTGATCGAATGAAGTTTTGTAAGTTTCTAGGTTTTTGGAGGCAGTTATGAAAGGTCGGCTGAATCAAGCCATTTGGACGCTCAGCGTGATCAACGCGATCGCGCTGTTCGCGGTCCTTTATCTTGCGTACTCGGCGGGGTCGCATGCCAATGGCCTTGGCATCGGAGACGTGATGTCCGCTCCCGGCGAGTCGCCAAGGCTATTCTTTGCCGCGGCATTCGTTTGTTTGACGATGACGGTGGTTGTGTTGTTCATGCTCTCGAATAAGGTGGCCAAGCCTGTCAGCGAATTAGTGGATTACTCGCGTAGGTTTGCCGCAGGCGAGTACAGCAGTCGTCCGCAGATCGAATCGAATGACGATTTCGGTCTGATTGCCGAGAACTTTGTCCGAAGCTCCGAACGCATCCATCGCGCCGTGCTGAATCACGAAGCGCAGGAGAACCTGCAGAAGAGCGTCACTGAATTCCTGACGGTCGTTAGCCAAATTGGCCGCGGCGATCTCACCCTGCGCGGGCGAGTTACCAGCGATGGGCTTGGCAACGTCGTCGATTCCGTCAATTACATGCTCGACAATTTCGTGAAGGTGTTGGAACGCGTGCGCAAAGCCGCTATCGACGTGTCCTCCAGCGCCAATGAAATTTTGCTCTCGTCGGAAGACATGGCCAGCGGCGCCGTGCAACAGGATCAGGAAATCACTAACACATCATCGGCCGTGGAAGAGCTTACGGTTTCCATGAAGCAGGTCTCCAATAACGCCGAGGCATCGGCTGAAGCTGCGCGACGCGCACTCGATGCCGCCGAACAAGGCAACCGCGCGGTTCGCGACACGCTGGAAGGAATGCAGCGCATCCGTTCCTCGGTGCAGGCAACCGCAAAGAAGATCAAGTCGCTCGGCGACCGTTCGCTGGAAATTTCCGAGATCGTCAACGTAATTAACGACATCACCGAACAGACCAACCTTCTCGCTTTGAACGCCGCCATCGAGGCGGCCAGGGCAGGCGAAGCCGGACGCGGATTCGCAGTGGTTGCTGACGAAGTGCGCAAGCTTGCGGAGCACTCGCGTACCGCGACTAAGGACATTTCCGCGTTGATCAAGGCAATCCAGGCGGAAACCAACGAGGCTGTGGTGGTGATGGAGGAAGGAACCAAGGAGGTGGAAGTTGGTGCCCGCCTCGCCGATCAGGCAGGAAAGGCGTTAGAGGCAATTTCGAGCGTAGTGCGTCAGTCGGCCGAGTTAGTGCAGGAAATCTCGCTGGCTTCAAAGCAACAGGTGCGAGGCACCGAAGGCGTGGCCAATGCGATGCAGATCATCTCCAACATCACCAGGCAGACGTCGCAGGGGGCGCGGCAGACGGCGCGCACGGTCGAGAACATGGTGAAGCTTTCAGAGCAATTGAACGAAGCTCTTTCTCAGTTCCGCATCAACAGTGCAGGCCCAGTGGAGGTGAAGGAACTCGCAACAGCCGCGCTGCTATCACGCAGGTAGGCCGCCGCAGCACGTCGTGGAGACGCAGCATGCTGCGTCTCCACCATGAACGCTGGTTTGTCGGAAACGTAACAGATGAATGGCTCAAAGGAAAACCCAAATCTCGCGATGGTCACAGAGCATGAGCTCGCCGAGATGCGGCTTTTCATTGAACACCGATCGGGAATTCGTTTCGATGAGTCGCGCACGCGTTTTCTCTCGAACCGCGTATCTGAGCACTTGCGGGAACACGGAGTTGCTCGCGGCGCCGACCTGCTGCGGCTGATTCGCGGTTCGAACGCAGAATACGAGCGGCTCCTCGAGCGGCTGCTGACGCAGGAGACCTCGTTTTTTCGTTATCCCGCGATCTACCAGGCGCTCGAGACCAGGGTTTTGCCGGAGTTGCACGTAAAGAAGTTCTGGAACAACCCGCGAACGCTGCGAATCTGGAGCGCCGGGTGTTCATCGGGAGAAGAGCCGTATTCGATTGCGCTGAGCGTGCTGGAAGCCTTGGAGTTTCCCGAGGCCTGGAAGATCGAGATTCTGGCGACGGACATCAGCCGCCACGCACTCGACATTGCCGAGCGCGGGAGTTATTCGCGCCGCGATCTGACTGCACTCTCGCCGCAACAGATTCAAACGCATTTTACGGAAGTGGCTAACGGGGAATATCAAGTGAGATCGAAGCTGCGCGACATGATTACCTTCGCTCAGATGAATCTTGCGCAGATGGTGTACATGGGCCGCTTCGACTGCATTTTTTGCATGAACGTGCTGATCTATTTTTCTGAAGAGTTGCGAGCGATGCTCATTCGCCGCTTTTCCGAATACCTTCTGCCCGAAGGATATCTCTTTCTTGGCCACGCCGAATCGGTATCCAAAGCGAAGGTGGATCTCGAACCGATCGTGATCGACGACTCCCTCATCTATCGCAAGTCGAGCGCGTCACATCCGGCATTGCAGGAGGCCTTGTGAGCACGCCTGGCGCCGAATTCGTCGGCGTTTTCCTTCAGGAAGCCTCCGAGCACCTGCAATTTCTGCGGGAATACTCCGGCATTCTTCAGGATCCATATCCGGTTCCCGAAGACATCCATCGGCTCTACATTTCCGCGCACACGCTCGAAGGTAGCTCCGGATCGTATGGATACCCTCTTTTTCGCGAAGTCGCCAGCAAACTGAGTCATATTTTTCAATATGCGATGAACGCAGTGATTGCGGCGGACGCGACCGGTCCGTTGGTGGAGTTCATTTCGGAGGGAATCTCGGTCCTCGAGTCCGATCTGCTGATGATTAGCGCCAACGCCGTGGAGAACGAAGAAGAGATCGCGGCATTCAAACAGCGGTATTCCTTTGCTTTTGAAGCGGCGCCGGCATTGATCGCTCCGGCGGAAGAATATGTCGCCCCCATTCACCTCCACGAAACGCCCGAATTGCCGCTTGCCGAGCAGCAGGCCGAGGCCCGAACTGCTCAGGAGCAGCCGGTCGAGGGCGCTGCCATAAGTTCCGCGTCCGGCCTTCAGAACGAAATTAGCGATCTCGAACCGGACGGAGAAGTTCCCGCCGAAATCCTAGAGTTCTTTGTCCCGGAAGCGGAAGAGCACTTGCAAATCGTTCAGGAATGTCTGCTTGTGCTGGAAAGCTCGACCGATCCCGATACCATCAATCGCCTCTTCCGCGCGATGCACACGGTCAAAGGCTCGGCCGCGCAGGTGGGTTTGCAGCGCATCTCGCGCGTTGCTCACCGTGCCGAGGATCTGGTGGGCCGCATTCGCGATGGAGAACTCAAGCCTTCGCAACTGGTAGTCGATCTATGTCTCGAGACGGTCGATGCCATCAAGAGATTCATATACAAGCAATGGCCAGACGAAGCCACGCTGCAACGCAGCGTGAAATCGCTGTTGTCGAGGCTGGCCTCGGCCGAATCTTCTGCTGTTACCGCTCCATTAGTAGTGGTAGAGACGCAACATGCTGCGTCTCCCGCAGGCGCAGAGGCGTCACGGGCGAAACCTGAAGTTGAGGCTCACAATCCAGATGTTCCATTTGGGGAATCCGAACCAGAACCCGAATTCATTGCCGGCCTCCGCGGCAAGGAACCGGCGGCTCTGCCACAATCGAAATCGGTTCGTATCGCCCTGGAACGTCTCGACAGCATGATGAATGCCGTCGGCGAGTTAGTAATCAATCGAACGCGAATGCTAGGCCGTTTGGCAGAGCTCGAGCGTTTGGCCGACGTGCTCAACTTTTCCAAGGGACGCATGTCCGAGAAGATCGAAGAGTTTCAGGAGAAGCATGAGTTCAGTCGTATTGGCGGCTTCCCTTCGGGACAATCATCGCATCGAAGCGGCGACTTCGACATAGGCGATGCTGGCGACTTTAGTGAACTCGAGATGGATCGTTACGACGACTACAACATACTCTCGCGTTCACTCACCGAGATTTCCGCCGATGTGACCGAAGTCCTCACGCAGCTCGACGGCTTCGTACGGCGCGTGGATTCCGACATCGATGAGTTCACCAAGCTCGCGCATCGCTTGCAGGACGAGATCACGCAAGCGCGCATGGTTCCTATCGGCAACCTGTACACACGTATCTCGCGGACGGTACGGGACTCGGCGCGAGCCACTGACAAGCAAGTTGAACTCAACCTGGCAGGAGCCGAAACCGAGCTAGACAACAGCATCATCCAGCAGATTTCCGATCCTCTGATCCACCTGGTGCGCAATGCCGTCGCTCACGGTCTGGAAACCACCGAAGAGCGGTACCATTCCGGGAAGACCGATCACGGAAATGTTGCCGTTCGCGCCTATCATCGCGGCAATCACATCTACATCGAAGTGGAGGACGACGGGAAGGGAATCGATTACGAGCGCGTGCGCAAGAGCGCTGTCGAGCAAGGACTCTATTCCGCCGAACAGGCAGAGCGGCTGGCGGAACGCGATCTGCTGGAAGTGCTCTTCCAGCCCGGATTCTCGACGGCCGCGCGTAAGACTGAGCTTGCCGGGCGTGGAGTCGGCCTCGATGTTGTTCGCTCCAACCTGACGGCCCTGAATGGTGAGATCGACGTCGATACGCAGAAGGATGTAGGCACGCGCTTTACCCTCAAAGTTCCCCTGACTTTGATCATTTCCCAGGCGCTGTTCGTGAAATGCGGAGAGATGAGCTTCGCGTTTCCATTGTCGTTGGTCGAAGAGATCCGTCGCATTCCTCCTGCAGCTATCGAGGAGGTTGGCGGCAAACTGCTTACCAAAGTTCGCGATGTGGTCACCGAAGTTGTTCGTCTTGACTCGCAGCTAGGGCTGCCGCCCGTTGAGCCAGTAAATGGCTTTTATCATCTTGTGCTGGTCAGCGTTGCCGGGCGCTCAGTTGGAGTCCTTGTCGAAGAGGTGATCCGTAAAGACGAAATCGTCATCAAGAACCTGGGCGAGTATTTGCGCAATGTGAAACTTTTTCCGGGAGCAACAATCGCGCCCGACGGCAGCTTGATTCTGCTTATCGATGTGAACCGCATGGTAGCGGGCGAGGCGATCGAGCGACGTCCCTTAATGACCAGGGTGACCGCCGCGCGCATCTTCGCTCCGGGCTCCGGTGCGGTTGCTGCCGGAGAAATTCCGGAAGCAGCCATCGAGTCTGTACCGCAAGAAAAGGTCGTGATTCTTGCCGACGATTCCATCAGCGTGCGCAAGTTTGTTGGGCGCATGCTGGAGAAAGCAGGATACCGCGTGCGCCTGGCTGGCGATGGCTTGGAGGCGCTGGAAATCGCGCTGCAAAGCCGCTGCGATCTAATCATCACCGACCTTGAGATGCCTCGCACCAATGGGTACGAACTGATGATGCATCTGCGCCAGAATTCGGAGACTCGCGGCATTCCCGTAATGGTCGTGACCTCGCGCGCGGGGGCCAAACATCGCGATCGTGCGATCAAGGAAGGCGCGGCGGCTTTCCTCACCAAGCCGGTGCAGGATGAGCAGTTGATCGCGGCAGTAAGTGAATTGATTGGTTCAGCTCAGAGCGGGTCCCTGAGCCTGGCACAGACGGTTTGAAGATGAGCGGTACTGGCAAAATTCGCGTTCTTATCGCCGACGACTCGGCATTCATGCGCAAGGTGCTGCACAGCATTCTGCTCGCAGAACCGGGTTTTGAAGTCGCGGGAGAAGCCCGCGATGGGCGCGAAGCCGTTGCCCAAACTGAGGCGCTTAAGCCA
>Ga0307475_10000557_pt1 | contig 22326 bp, 19 predicted proteins | sample atmos_gasesECM1C_FD_203317 | JGI IMG/M metagenome (GOLD analysis project Ga0307475, IMG submission 203317) | Hardwood forest soil microbial communities from Morgan-Monroe State Forest, Indiana, United States - atmos_gasesECM1C_515 | ecosystem: Environmental > Terrestrial > Soil > Temperate... | reverse complement strand
CAGCTTTTGCCGAGTCGCATTGCAGCCGTGGTGTGGCTTTTGGTGACATCTTTAACACGGGTCGTATCGGCCTCGTGGTCAATAATCTGAACGACTATCCTTCCTTGCTTCGCAACCAATCGTCCCCGACGTATTCCTGGTTGCTGGTGAAGTTACTCGGAACCAAAACCAACCGCGCCGCAATCGGAACACGCGTTGTTGTCGATGCGAACAACCGGCGCCAGGTACAGGAGGTTCGAAGCGGCGGCGGTTTCTGCTCGCAGAACGATCTCCGCTTGCATTTTGGCTTGGGGGCAGCAAGAGATGCCCGCGTACAAATCCGGTGGTTGGGTGGTGCGGAAGAAACACTGGAGCATGTGCCTGCCAACCGGCTGGTCGTGATCCAGGAAGGCAAGGGAATCGTCTCACAGGAAGTGTTTTGAACTTGTTCTACCGTTCGATCGGCCTCCTCCACTCTGGTATTACGCTCGCCCTGATTTTCTCCGCCTACCAAGTTCCGAATGTCGCCTCTGCTCAAGCTGTTGATGCTCGGGCAGCCTACGCACAGGCGGTCGATCTCCTTCGGAACGGTAAGAATGCTGACGCATTGGCGGTGATCAAGGCGGCTCTCGATGCGGGGGCTCGTGATCCGTCTCTTTACAATCTCAAAGGTCTCGCCGCCAGCGAACTCGGTCGCAATCAGGAAGCGGAGGAAAGCTTTCGAATCCTGACTCGTCTCGCTCCTAGATCGGCTATGGGATACAACAACCTCGGCGTGCTCTTCTCTAAACTCGGCCGCGACGAAGAAGCTGCCACTGCCTTCCGCGAAGCCCAAGTGCGCGAGCCGGAAAACTTTACCGCCTTGCTCGGATTTGGAACCTCTTTGGTGAAGCTCCACAAGTATGCCGAGGCCGCAACTTATCTCCAAACAGCATGGAACATTCGGACCGGAGATTTTCAGGCGGGATACGAGTGGGCGCTTGCACTGCGGGAAGCAAAACAAGCTGCCGCAGCGAAGAAGGTTCTGAATCAGCTCTCCGCGCCACAGGACTCTGAACTCGCGGTCAAGTACTATTCGCTGGCTGGGGTAGTGGCCGAAGATCTCAATGATGCTCCGGCTGCCTCAGAGTCTTATCGTCGTGCCTTCGCGCTAAATCCCAATTCCTATGAAATCTATTTAGCTCTGGTGCGCACAACTCTCTCTGCTGGAAGTACGCCACCTCAGAGAGCTCTGCCCTCGCCCCCTCAGCATCTCTCCGCGGAACAAAATCTGGCAGTCGGACTTCTATTTGTGTCGCACGGCTTATACGAGGAGGCGATTCCGCGATTCGAGGAGACGGTGCGCCAAGATCCCTCGAGCGAAGCTGCGATTCTTAATCTCGCGCAGGCTTACTCTAACGCCGGGCAGTCTTCGACTGCGATGGATCTAATCCGGCGGACGCTCGAACGACAGCCTTCGGCCGAACTCTACCATGTGCTAGCCGATCTGGATGAAGAATCAGGACAGTACGTGGAGGCCGCTCAGAGCTATCAACACGCGGTGGAACTCGATCCCACCAACGAGCAGTACTACTTCGACCTGGGTATGGAGTATCTCGCGCACTTTACTTTTGGACCAGCGCTCGAGGTCTATCGCGTCGGCACCCAGAAGTTTCCTGATTCCTCCCGGCAGTATTTGGGGCTGGCATACAGTCACTACGCGGTGCGGGAGTATAAGGAAGCGGCTGACGCCTTCACCACGGCACTCGAAATCGATCCCGGCTCCCCAACGGTCTTTCAGGCCTGGAATACAGTGCTGAGCTTTCTGGCGCCCCAGGACTGGGAAGCGCTACTGCCGCGACTGAGTCGTCTGGCGGCCGAGCATTCGCAAAGCGCTGAGCTCGCATTCAGTTACGGGGCGGCGTTCTTCCATTCAGAACTTGCCAAGGGAGAAAAGGCTGCTTTGGATCGGCCGCAAACCTTTCTTGAGAAGGCAGTCCGACTACGGCCGAATTTCGCTGCCGCACATCTCGAATTGGGCAGCTTGTATGCAGCACGCAAACAGAACCAAAAGGCTGTCGACCAATATCTGGAGGCGATCCGCGACGATCCTAAGTCAGACGTCGCACACTATCGGCTGGGCCAAGTCTATCGACAAATGAACAAACTGGAGTTGGCCACTCAGGAGCTTGCCCGCTATCAGGAGCTCGCCCGTCTCCACGAGGACGAACTCAAACGCAGCCGCAGCGCCATCCAGCAGTTCGTGCTTTCGCCGCCGGCCAAGGCTCAGAATTAGCGTGAACTGGCTTAAACTCTGCTCTCAAGCGGCCCGAGATGCACGGGTTCGGTTCTGCACCGCCATGGCCCTTCCTTCGCGATAGGAGCGCTCTGCCGCTGCCGCTACTGCCACGGCCTGACGCCCGTCAAACGCGTCCACTTTTGGCTCGCGGTCGGCGAGAATGGTTTGGACGAAGTCACGCATTTCATTTAAATAACCATCCGCGAAGCGAACCAGGAAGTGGTCCACCACGTCTGTTCTGGCCCCCGCCGCAGTCAGCACGACTTCGGCGGTCTGCTGCAAGTAACCCATAATAATGGTGCCCTTGGAACCCACAATCTCGGTGCGGATGTCGTAGCCGTAGCCGGATTGCATGTAGTTCTCGACAGCGCCGAGCGTGCCTCGCGAGAACTTCATGCTGAGCAGAGCCGTGTCGATATCGTTGAACTGTGCAGCCTCGGGAAAGACGAGAATCGCCCCATAGGCGTGGATCTCGAAAATCTCGTCGTTCATCAGCCAGCGGCCCAGGTCAAACTCGTGGACGGTTGAATCCTGAAAAAACATGCCGTTAACACCGCTGGCCATGTAACCGACCGGCGGAGGCGCTGGGTCGCGTGCCAGCGACTTGAAGATTACGGGGTCACCGATCTCACCTGCCTCGATTCGCTTCTTGGCTTTCACATTCGGAGGATCGTAGCGGCGCACATGGCCCACCTGCACCCGCACTCCCGCTTTCGCGGTGACGTCGAGCATCTCATCGGCTTCCTCAACCGTCAGCGTAAACGGCTTCTCACAGAAGATGTCCTTGCGCGCCTGAGCGCACACCCGCATTGCGGCTCCATGGAATTTAGCTGGGGTCACGACGACGACGGCTTGTATGTCCGGGCGTTCGACCAGCGCTTCGATGTTGCTGTAGAAGTGTTCGATTTCAAGCTCGCTCGCGACCTGTTCAGCGCGCTTTAAATCGGCATCGGCCACTGCTATCAGCTGCGCATCCGGGATTAAGCGACGGATATTCTGGGCATGCTGCTTGCCCATCGTGCCAACCCCGACAACTCCCATGCCCAACTTCGCCATACTTGTCCGGGTCCTCTTCCGATTAGTACTTGATTCTTACCGAACCGCCTTTTCTCGCGGCTCGATAAATGGCATCGATGATAATGATGTCCCGCAATCCCTGTTCGCCGTCAGGTTCCGGTTTGTGGCCCTTTTTGATGCAGGTTGCAAAGTAATCCAACTCCAGAGCAAATTCGTCAATGGGCTTGAAGGTCTTCTGCAACCAGTGTCCTCCAATTTTCCCGTTGAGTCTCCGCTCTTCTTCGAAAGCGAATGCTGGAGACAACGCCGCCCAACCCTTTTCACCGTGGACGTGAATGAAAGAAGAAAAAGCTGCGCTGTAAGCTGCCGTTCCTTGCAGGACTATGCCGCTGGGAAAGTCTAGACGGAACGCGACACCCTCTTCGACTTCTTTGTACCGTCTTCCATCACGAACCCAAGTTACGGCGCTGGCGGCGACGGGTTCTTCGCTGACTAACCACCGGCAGGTATTCACACAATAGACTCCAAGATCAGTTAACGGGCCGCCGCCACATAACTTGCGGGAAAACAGCCACGACGGCGAGTTGTCACCGAATGGGCGTAACTCTGTGAACAGCGTGTGGACAATGTCGATCCGGCCCAGGTCGCCGGTTGAGATCATTTTTTTGAGCAAGACTGTGCTGGGCTCAAAATACTTTCGATAAGCGGTCATGAACAAGACCTTGGCGCGCCGGCAGGCTTCGACCATGTTTCGAGCCTGCTGGACGGTAGCCGCCAGAGGTTTCTCGCTGATCACATGCTTGCCCGCCTTTGCCGCTTGAACCGCATACTTCTCGTGCTCTCCAGGCGGGGTCGCGATGTAGACGGCCTCAACATGAGGGTTCTCCAAGCATTCAGCATACTCGTCGTAGGTGAACGCTTGACTGGCGTTGAACTGTAAAGCGAGCTTCCAGGCTTTTTCCTTGCGACCACTAACGACCGAGACTAGCTCGGCTTTTTTGCTATGCGCAAATGCGGGCAACACCGCGACTTGCGAAATGCTTCCCAGTCCCACGACCGCGAACCCGATTCGTTTCCTCGCTGGCATAGTTGCAAGTTTGTTTGGACTTCAGCGTTCCTCTGCTTAGCTTTCCCGGTCGGCACGGCTCTGGCCCTGCGCTGTAATGGCGCGGTGTTCCAGTCCTCGAAGTTCTTCAATATTCTCGAGAACCTTGAAGATAGCGTCCGCAATGCTATCGACGTTTTCCTTCCCACCAAGGAACAGGTGATGCGAGAACCAGATTGCTTCGTGATATGCGGCACGTTCCGAAACCGGGCACTTGTACATCTTTCGCAGATCGAGCGGTGCAGGCCGTCCCCAGCTCAAAGCTGGAAAGTCGCCGGGATTCAGCGGGAAGAGCGAACTTCTATAGACCGGCTCGTAGAAAAGACCGTCGCACGGTATGCCCTCCAACTGGAGTGCCGCGACGAAGGCGGCGCGCGGAATTTCTTTCACCTGTTCGGCAAAATATTTGAGCACATATCCGTAGGGGGCCAATCGTGTGATGCGCGGTTCCGGCTTCAACAATCCCAGTCCGCGAGTGTTGCGAAGGCGCGACTCAAAGTATGCCATATTGGTTTGGCGAACCTGCGCCTGCTCGGGAAGGCGCTCGAGCTGCGCGCCCAATACTGCCGCCTGGAATTCGCCCAGTCGATAGTTGAACCCGATTATGCGGTGGTGGAACTTGTCAGTTACGCTGGCGCGCCCGGCATTGATGTAACTCTGAACCCGCTCAATGTACTCAAGATTGTTAGTGATGACCGCTCCACCCTCGCCAGCGGTAATTAACTTGCTTGATTGAAAACTGAAAGCGCCCAGGTCTCCAATCGAACCCGCGCCCTTGTCACGCCACATGCCGCCATGGGCGTGCGCGCAGTCTTCAATAACTTTCAGTTTGTGTTTGGCAGCGAGCGGCATGATTACGTCGAGGTCGGCAAACCTCATTCCCAAATGGACGGGAAGAATGGCACGCGTCCTGGGGGTGATAGCCTGTTCGATCAGCTTAGCGTCGAGGCAATAGGTTTCCGGGTCGATGTCGACAAAAACTGGAACGGCATTTACCAAGAGCACAGGCCCCACCGTTCCTTCCCAGGTGTAGGCGGGGACAATTACCTCATCGCCCGGGCGGATATCGATGGCCTTAAGGGCAGCCTGGATCGCCACCGTTCCCGTGTTCACGCACTGACCGTACTTGGCGGTGTGGAACTCGGCAAACTTCTTGCCAAACGCGTCCGCGTGCTTGCCGGGAAATGGCTGTCCGCCCCAGTTATGGTTGACCAAGACATCCTCGAGCGCGTGTCGCTCGCTTTCGGTGTACATGGGCCAAGGGTCAAAGCGCTTTTTTCGGCTCGGCTCACCGCCTGTAATCGCCAGTTTTCCCATCGGAAAATTCTCCTTCGCGAGACGTGATTGTGAACTGCGTTAAAGTCGGGTGGAATTCGGCGTCAGGCCCAGGGCGCGATTGCAACCTTCATGGAATCCGGCGCGATTGATTTGTGAACTGCAGCTTCAACGTCACGCAGTGGATAGCGGTGTGAAACAAATTCCCGGAGTGGATAAGTGCGCATGTAACGAGCCATCTGGCGCATGCTTGGGCCATAGCTGGCCGGCTCTTCTCCACCGACACCGAGAACCCGCACACTCTTTGAACACAGATGCCGATGCGGGCTTATGGCGACTTCACCCAAATCGGAGAAGTTGCCGGCCTCGACCAACAGCCCTCCCAATCTCAACATTTCGAGCGCTTCGGGCACGGCCTGAGGCACGCCCGCAGTTTCGATTACCAGATCAGCGCCGCGTCCATGGGTCAGGTGGCGAACAAATTCCAGCCTGTCAGCGAGGGTAGTCTGGGCAACGTTGAGCACATGGTCGGCTCCTAGCCGCTTGGCAAACTCCAGGCGATAATCGGATAGGTCGACAGCAACAATGTTTCCGGCCCCGAGCATGCGAGCCTTCATCAAGAAACACATGCCAAGCGGTCCGACCCCAAGAACCACAACGGTATCATCGAAAAGGAAGGCCTCGCTGGGGAAGGCGGACATCTGCTTGGCGCGATCGAGACCCACAGTCACCGCCATCACCTCGGTAAGAACTGCAACTTCGGATGGCAGATCGTCCGGGACCCGCACCAAAAAGCTTCTTGGGACGATGTAGATATACTGGGACCAGCCGCCAAAAAGATACGGGGGATCGGCGGCACACAAGTTGTTGCCGTAGTCTGTCATGTTCTGGCAAAAGTAATAAGGGAAGTCGTGCCGGCAGTAATAACATTCTCCGCACGAGACGTTCGCCCCAACCACGACCCGGTCACCGAGCTGGAGCGGAATGCCCTCGAAGTCCGCATATTGGCCATTGCCACCGATGGCCGCAACCGTTCCCACGTTTTCGTGGCCCTGAATGATCGGGAAGCGAATCTGCTTCCCGTCTCCCGTGCCCGCGTATTGGGTGGTGAAGCCTTGGTAAGTGTGTTTGTCGGTGCCGCAGATTCCCGAGAGTTCCATCTTCACAAGGGCACAGCCGGGTGCCGGCTGCGGCAGCGGGTACTCACGCAGTTCGTACTTGCCAGGTTGGACCAGCGTAGCGGCGAGAACAGGTGTAGCAGACATCGCTGCGGGTACCTCGCGAAGTGATCTTATTGAGCCGCAAAAGAGCGCAAATCCCCATTTGCAATAAGCGCTTAGAAACGATATCGGCGAAGCCTCCATTTGTCAAGCCAACTTTCACGGAGGATGCCAGGGATCTTGCAAAGGAGAACCTCGACTCAATTAATGGAATCCAGCCGCATGCGTTTCTCTTCCTGGTCAGCCGCTTTGCGCTTCAGTGCCTCGAAAGTTTGCAGTTCTTTTCGGGCCTCCTCCATTTGCCCCCGCTCCTTATATAGGCTGAAGAGCACGTAGTGCGCTTCTTGCGCGTCGGGATTCGCGGCTACGACCGTCTGGAGCAGCTTCAATGCATCGTCTGGCTTCCCTTGGGCCTGGTAAATTTTGGCCAGGTCTAGCTGGGCGTCGGCGAGTCCGGGTTGTAGGTCCAATGCCTGAGACAAGTATTGTTGAGCGTTGTCCAATTTGTTCTGCTGCCGGTAGACGTCGCCGATAAGAAAATCCGTCATGGCATCGCTAGGCGAAATCTTCAGCTCCTCATTGAACTCCGAAAGCGCCTCATCAAGCCGCCCAGCTTCCCGATAAACTAATCCGAGAGCGTAGTGTAGTCCAGCCGCGTCCGGTTTTCGGGCAATGGCCTTTTTGTACTCAGTAATCGCCGCCGGAGTCATGCCTTGCTGGCGAAGCATTTCAGCCCTTAGTTGAAACATGCGGTACGAGTCTGGCGCGACTTTGGTCAACTGCACAAATGAATTCGACGCTACATATAGAGATGCCTTTCCTTTAAAGTACAGGGCATCTTGACTATTCGGTTCAAGTTCGGCCCAGCGGCTGAGCATCACGAGAGCCTTGTCGTCCTTCTCCTGCCTCAAATACGCAAGCCCCAGATGAGCAACCACCACCGGATCGTCTTTCTTGGTTTCGTAGGCTTTTTCGAGCAACGGAATCGCTCGCTCGACTTCGCCGGCGTTGAAGTAACTCAAGCCCAACAGGACTTGGGCGTGATCGAGGTGAGGATTGAGTTCAAGCGCCTTTCGCAACTCGCTGATCGCTCGCGGATAGCTACCTTGCATATAGAGCGCCAACCCAAGATTAGAATAGGCTTCCGCCGATCTAGGATCCAGTTTGACTACCTGCTCATAGACTTTTTCTGCCCGATCGAATTGCTGATCTCTGAGCGCGGCTCGTCCTTGGGAGGAAAGGTCTGAAAGACTTGGTGACTGGGCGGCTGACGGTTTCACCAACATCGAGGTGCAGAGGAAGGAGAGACTAAAAACCACTAAGAAGACCTGCTTCATTGATATCCTCGGCACAAGACTCTGGCAAAGCGAATAGAATCCTGCGTTGTTACGACCGAACGCTGACACTGATTCGATGAGGAGTATTGAGCTCGTAAGCATCTTTTCGATCAGGGTCGCGGACATCCGGTTGAGTATGGCCATCACTGTCGGTTGCGCGAACCTCCAGCTTGTACTGCCCCGGTCGCACGATTTGCCAGTCATAGCTCCACGGTGTCCACACCATGGTCACGGCTGGAGCCGAAAGCGTTGCCTTTTGCCAAGGCCCACTCGGTTGGATTCGCACCTCAACTTTGGCGATGCTACCCTCTCCAGCCCAGGCCGCACCCTCCACACGGTATGTCTTGCCGTGGATCTCCTCTCCTTCGGACGGGCGAAGGATTTTGGAGTCAACGAGCATGCGCGTGATCGGCCGCCTTTCACCATTCGCCTTAACGGACACGTACTCTTCCTGCTGAAAATATCCTTTGAAGGGCTGGTCCGAAATTTCGACGCGGGTCAGCCACTTTACCGAGTCCATTCCATACCAGCCCGGAATCACCGCGCGCAGGGGAAATCCGTGATCCGCCGGTAACGGCTCGCCGTTCATCTCGTACGCCAGCAGGCTGGAGGGATCCATCGCCTTCTCCAGGGCAATGGCGCGGGCAAAGTGAGTGCCCGGCGGAACACCCTCGCCATCGCCGGAATCCGCACCATGGAAAACCACCGTGGTTGCGCCCGGCCGGAGTCCCGCTTGCTTAAGCAATTCCGCCAAAGGTAGTCCCGACCACACGGCTGTACCAACGCCAGTGCCCCCCGACCGGTTCCCCGCGCACTCCAAAGTGAACGCGCGACGGACGGAGGACGTCAGCAGCAAGTCGGAATATGACAGCCTGAGCGGCTTGGCAACTATGCCGCCGATTTCGAGGCTCCACGCATCACTGTTGATCTTCGGCGTAGCAAAATGATTGCGAATGAAAAAGTCGATGTTTGAGGTGATCAGATCTTTAGAGATCTCATTCAAAGTTGCCCGAACTTCGCGGCTAGGTGCGCGACTTGTGCGCAGCAGCCCCATCATGCGACTGGCGTAGGTTGAGGCCAAACCGCCGGCTGCGATTGCTGCCCGCACGAAGTCGCGTCGGCTGATACTCTTCGCAAAAGTGGCTTTGCCAACGTCAATTAAGCGATTCATGTGAGCACTGTCCAAGACAAATTATTTTAGCGGAGATTGTTTCGGCGTGCTGGCCTCGGATATGAGTCTCTTTGAATCCTATGCTCGAGGCGCAGTAAAGCCCGAGAATCGCGCGGATGACAAAACCGACTGCGTAAACTAGACTGGAAAATCAAACGAAGGTTGGCCGGGATGGCGGAACTGGCAGACGCAGCGGACTCAAAATCCGCCGGTACTTAGTACCTTGGGGGTTCAACTCCCCCTCCCGGCACCACGATTTCCTCACAGCATCGTAAACAGAGGGTCCCAGCACTGGTGACCGACGTACCCTACCGCTCCCCTACCGTGAACGAGCCTTGCTGTGTGGTCTGCCGGAAGGACCCACATGGCAAACAGGCGAGTCAGCATCTGGCGCTACGCAAAAATCGACGGGAAGTGGAAGTACGTCAAGTCTACGTACGGCAGGAATCACAAAATCAAACCCGAGGCAGGCACGTATTACGTCCGATGGCGCAACGGCAAGAAAATGGAATGGCATCGATGCCACAGTCCGGTGGGCGCAGAGCAAGAGTGCAGGCGACGAGAAGCGAGGCTCACTGCGGAGGCGTTTGACATCGTGGCACCCCAGAGGAACACACTCGATATACCCGGCGTTACATCACCAGCGCTGCAGATGGCGGACACAGTTCCGCCGTGGCTCGAAGAATACAAACTCAGTCATCGTCCAGAGTCCCATGCGCTCATGAAGCAGACGATCGAAGAATTTGCCAAGGGGTCAAGAAGACAACCATCGCGACCATTACACGTGTTGACTTGCTTCGCTTCAAGCAGCACTTAATCGACAAGGGTCGCAGCGAACGCACCGCAGCCAACAAGTGCCTTCGCATAAACCAATTCCTTCGTAACGTTCTTAAGCTCGATCCCGGCAAAAGGACTCATCACGGTGAAGGACATGAAGTTCACCGAACCGGAAGTCAGCGTGTTCAACGACGATGAGCTTGAGGCATTCTTCACCATTCCAGATAGTACGCGCCTTCAGGGTGACGTTCTTGCCGACCGTTGACGGTGACCAAATCAGGTGGCACTCGTCCGTTCGCCGCTAAGACAACGGGGCAGTAGCGCAATCCCTTCAACGTTCGAACTCTTTTGGTTAAATTGACTAGGCGGTTCAACCAGTGATCCCCCTGATTTTGGTATCAGTCTAGGTATCACTGCTCGCAACTGCTAGATTACTATAAGGAGTGGCGGAGGGAGAGGGATTCGAACCCCCGGTACGGTTTCCCGTACAGCGGTTTTCAAGACCGCCCGTTTCAACCGCTCACGCATCCCTCCGCACGGCGGGTGTTCTCGATAGTTTAGCAGCTTGCGTTTGCCCTCCAAGCATTTGAGTTGCGAGAGCCTTTGAGCCCGCCCGAATGCGCGACATAATCTTTCGCCATTTGTTCGTGCGAGTGCGGCAGACCTCAGAGACAACGGTGAGTCGATGTCCGGGGAGGGATTAGACCACGTGGGTAGTTGTAAAGATTGGAGAAGGAGTTACAGTTTCCGCAGGGCGTACCTTAGCTGATCCTCCCTCCCCCAGCTAGAAGCGCCTCGGAGGGTCTTCCATGAAGAAGATAGTGTGTGCCATTGTGCCCACGCTGGTCATTGCCTTCGTGCTTGGGGGGATCTCAGGAAGCGCGGCGGCGCAAGACAATACCACCTACGCTGTTAACTACTACTCGAATGCCAACACCAGTGGCGCGCCGGACGCCACTTTGCGGGTGATCAACGACGGCGACACAGGGGGCACGCTCTGCGCGGCCTTCTACGTATTCGACGACAGCGAGGAGATGCAGGAGTGCTGCAGTTGCCCAGTAACCGCGGACGGTGTCATCGCGGAATCCCTGAACAAGTACCTGCTGGCCAATTCTCTAACTTCGGTTGTGAACCACAAGGGCGTGATTAAACTGGTTTCGACGAACGCCCCCTCGGGAACCTGCGATCCCAGAGTGGGCGCACCGACAGCTGGGCTCCGCGCGTGGTCCACTCACATCCAGGCGGGAGTGGTGCTTGGGACCGCACCAGTTCCCTCACGGTGGTTCATCACGGAAGCCGAGCTGCACAACTCGAACCTCGTCCCTAGTGAACTAAACGAGTTGCAGGAATTTTGCTTTTTCGAGATCGCTCTCGGCATGGGACACGGCATCTGCGCATGCGGTCAAGAGGACCAAGCTTTTTAGAGTCTTGGCGAACAAAAGCTGCTGGCCCGACAGTCGAAGGATGGGGCGTCAAAATAACCAGCGCCCCCGTCTTTGTCGACGCAATCTGATGTTCGGAGCGAGCCCTCTCCCCGTTCCCGCCAACTTCCCGCAGGCGATTGCGCCGGTTGACGTTTGAGCAAATCTCAGTCGTGATGTATAAGACAAGGCCTATGCTGCGACTGGCCTTCCTGCTTGTTTTTGCAGCTGCCTCCCTAAATGCGGCGGTCAGCGCCCAGGCGCAACCGTCGACGTCGCCATCACCCGAAAGAGTCACGATTACAACTCGCACTGCGGGCCTTCAAAAGCATGACGGTTTTCTCCCGTACTACTGGGACGAAAAGAAAGGCGACATTCTTTTTGAGCTCTCACCGGCTGCTTTGACACGGGAATTTATTTACTTTACCGGCATGGCCACTGGGGTCGGGTCGACCGAAGTCTTTGCCGATCGCAGTTCGTTTGGTAGTCACGCAGTGTGTCGCTTCCGGCGAGTTGGTATGAGAGTGCTGGTGGTCCAGGAGAATACCGGCTTTCGCGCGGAAAACGGCAGCCCGGAGTTGAAATATTCCGTGGAATCGAGCTTCCCTATTTCGGTTTTGGCAGCGCTTCCTGTGGAGGCCGAGCAAGATGGCGCAGTGCTGGTGAATGGGAATTCTTTGTTGGTGCGAGACGCGTTCGACTTGATTTCGCAGCTGCGGCGGCCGACCCGCGCCGTTGGCGGTGTGATGGTGCGGGCCGAAGCCGGCGGGTCCAACTGGAAATTGGATGAAGCACGCAGTGTCGTTGACTTGGAGCACACAGGAAGTTTCCCCCTGAACACGGAATTCGAGGTGCTTTTAACTTTTGCTACAGAGTCCGAGAGCAGTCTCAATTCTCCCGATTCGCATGCGTTAAGCGTTCGCGAGCATCACTCGTTTGTGGCTTTGCCCGGTCCCGGCTATGAGCCGCGGGAGCAGGATCCGCGCGTGGGTTTCTTTACCGTCAGCTTCCAGGACTTCTCCCAACCCTATGATCGTCCGTTGACACGCTACCTGATTAGCCGCTGGAGATTGCAGAAGAAGGATCCCAATGCGGCGCGGAGTGAACCGGTGAAGCCGATTGTTTTTTATCTTGATCGCGCCATTCCCGAGCCAATCCGCTCGGCTGTGCACCGGGGCACACTGTGGTGGAATGTTGCCTTCGAGCAGGCGGGTTTTAAGGACGCGCTCCGCGTCGAAGACCTCCCTGAAGGGGCGAACCCGCTTGATGTCCGGTATCCAACCATCCAGTGGACGAACCGCTCTGGACGCGGCTGGTCGGTGGGCCAAAGTGAGGAAGATCCACTCACTGGCGAGATCATTCACGCCGTCGTCCAACTCGACTCGCATCGCGTGCGGACGGTGAACAACTACTGGCAATCGACAGTTCCTTCCGGTCGCGAAGCGGCGGAACCGGCCCTCGATGTGTTCGCCGCGCTCGATAACCTTGATCCCCAAATTAACGACGAGCAGGTGATGCTGAATCGCCTGGCATTGCTCACCTGCCACGAGATCGGGCACGCCCTCGGACTGGAGCACAATTTTGTGGCCAGCACCTTCGGACGCGGCTCGGTGATGGACTACTTTGCGCCGCGAGTGCGCATTCGTGCCGATGGCAGTGCCGACTTGTCCGATGCTTATATGCAGGGAGTGGGTACCTACGACCGCTTCGCCATCGAGTGGGGCTATAGTCAGAATCCGGGGACCAACAGTCCGGACCAGGAGCACGCCCGCCTGGACGCGATCGTCAAAGGATCGATTGCGAAGGGAATTGTGTGGGGAAACTATGAGGATCCCCGCTGGAACGCGTACGATGACGGACCCGATCCCGTAACCTGGCTGAAGGACGTCCTTCCGGTGCGCGATGCCCTTCTCGCGCACTATGGACCGCAGATGCTGCAGCCGGGCGAGCCGAATTCGATGCTGGCTTCCCGCTTCCCGCTGGTTTATCTGTTTCACCGCTACGCGCTCGCGGGCGCGGTTAACGTTGTCGGAAGTGCGATTGTCCCAAACTCCCTGGCCGGCGACGGACAGAAGCCGGTGAGTGTCTGGCCGGCGGAGAGCCAGAAGCAAGCGCTACGTTTGGCCTTGCAAGCGCTAAATTCCTCTGAGCTCACTATTCCCCCGGAACTGTGGAAAGCGCTGGCACCAGTTGAGAACCGCGACGATGATCCGGAGCGTTTTAAGTCGTCCGCGGGATATTTGTTCAGCCCGCTGGATGGAGCGCGCGCCGTGGCTGAAATCGTTGTAGGCGGGTTGCTTGACCCCCAGCGCATGCAGAGGCTGGCAGTGATCGCGGAGCAAGATCGCCTAGCCCTATCGCCGCGCGGGGTGATCTCAGCAATGGTGAGCGCAGCGTTCTCGGACGTTGCGAAAACACCTGCAGAAACTGGCCTTGCCAGGGTCGTACAAACTGAAATCGCTGAACGGCTGATGATTCTCGCCGCAAATTCCGATGCTACCGCCGAGGTTCAGGCGGTTGCTCTGGCCGGAGTGCGTGAGCTGCAGGACGCGATCAAGAAAGATGCGGCGAGAAAAGGCCCTGCGACAGATGCAGTTCTGCGCCGTCTCGACCACGAGATCACGCTTTTCCTGCAGAACCCGCAGCAGAATACGCCCAAGCTCAAGTCCTCAGGCGCGCCTGCAGGGCCGCCAGTGTAGAGTTCGTTTCCAGACCGCGGACTTATTTGTGTCGAATGTCCTCGGGCGCGCGTGTGCGGTCCAGGGGAAACACCTGCAGTTGCCATTTGACCGGAACGGACTTTGGCAGATAGCACATGGTTTTGTCGCAAGCTTGATAGTCCAGCTGTCCAGAAATCTCCAAGACTTTCCCGTCCTTCCCAAGGGAGCCCCAGAACTCTGCACTGGAGCTCACTCTCACATCCTGGCTGATGCGGAATGTTCCCTCGAAGACGGGCACGCGCTCCTTGATCGCGGGCATATACAAAATTTTCGACGCCGGGAAAACTGGTGGTTTGAGTTCCAGCTGCGGGATTAGGTCGATCACTAACCTGATGGGCTTGTAGCCCTGCGCGCCGGGCGCATATACGTGAACATCTGGAGGCAGCCGCAGTTCGGCGGCGAGGGTGACGCGAGTGCCAGGAACCGCGATGCGATCGGATTGTTCGAGGGCCAGCTCAAGATTCGGCGCTTCGATCGTTTCGGTAACTTCCTGGCCTAATTCCGGGAAGAGTTTGGCAATAATGCTGTTTCCTGTTAGCCGCTCCCGATATTTTGCTTCGAAAAACTTCTCTCGGATAATGCCCTTCGTATCGATGAAAAAGTATCCCGGGCGAGCGAAGCCCTTCTGCATCCCCGTAGCTTCTGGATTGAGGACCCCATACGCTTTGATGGTCTTCGAGTCCGGATCCCCGAGCATTGGGTATTCGATCTTGTGCCGGTCAGCAAAATATTTCAGGATTTCTTCCGTGTCATAGCTGATAGCGGCCAGCTTGACCCCTTGTTTGTCGAATCGCGGGATTGCGCTTTGCAGCTGGACCAGCTGCCCCTTGCAGAACGGTCACCAGTCGGCAGAACGGAAAAAGAGAAGAACGGTGCCGTTTGTACCTTTTAACGTATCGAGAGTTTGCGTCCGGCCAAATTGGTCTCGAATCGAAAAAGCGGGAGCCTTCTGACCGACCGCGAGTCCAATCGACATCAACTCGATGGAAGCCATATGAATCGTGTCACCATCGAGTGTCCCACGGACGCTCACGGCGTCTCCAAGGTGAGCGACTACGGACTTCTGCGGCTCGAGTCCGTACATCACCCGGGTTGTGTCGTCATACAGCGATAGCTTCGCCCCCGGAACGTTCCTGGTGCACTCGGGAGACTCGTTAAAGGCTTCGTCAGCGTTGCAGCTGCTGGACACGAGAATGCCGGACCACGATCCGGCACTGGATGCATTGTTCTGCCCCAGTGCGAGCGGGGCTATCGAAAAAAGCGCTACAAGATAGAGGAAGAAGCGTTTCGCAGTCGAATCAGATCTGATCGACAGCATCAATTCGAAGCTTCTTTTCATTCTTGGATCCGCCTGTGTTGTGCGACCCGGACGGCCCCCACCCAAGCTAAAACGGTACTGGGTGCCGCGATTCATAGGTTGTGATCTCGGCTTCGTGCTGTAGGGTGAGACCGATCTCGTCAAGTCCGTTCAGCAAACAATGGCGAGCGAACTCATCAATCTGGAAATGGGCGCTGAAGGCTAGCTCGTCAGACACGCTAAGTCGTTCAAGATCGACGGTGACCTGGTAATCGGGCACTTCCTTCCCGCGACGAGAGAGTTCGGCTACTTCTTCTTCAGTGAGCACCACGGCGAGTACGCCATTCTTGACACAGTTGTTGGCGAAAATGTCCGCAAACGAAGGAGCAATCACGCTCCGGAAGCCAAAATCCTGCAGCGCCCAGACCGCATGTTCGCGCGAAGAGCCACAACCGAAATTCCGTCCTGCCAACAGCACACTCGCGCCGGCGTAACGGGACTGGTTGAGAGGAAACGCCGGGTCGAGCTTGCCATCGGGCGAGCGGCGCCAATCGTAAAACAGAAACTCGCCAAAGCCAGTACGCTCAATTCGCTTCAGAAACTGCTTGGGAATGATTTGGTCGGTATCGACATTCGCCCGCTCGAGCGGCGCGACTTTGCCTTTGTGTACGCGAAACGGTTGCATGCATTACCTCAGCGAAGTCCTGCTTCAGTGAAAACGCCAGTTGCGAATATCAGTAAAGTGTCCGGCGATCGCGGCGGCGGCGGCCATCATGGGACTGACCAGGTGGGTGCGCCCGCCGCGACCCTGGCGACCCTCGAAATTCCGATTGCTGGTGGAAGCGCAGCGCTCGCCCGGTTGCAGAATGTCGGGATTCATGCCCAGGCACATCGAGCAGCCGGACTCGCGCCATTCAAAGCCGGCCTCCTGGAAAATCTGGTGCAGACCTTCCTGTTCCGCCGCATGCTTCACGGCCTGCGATCCTGGCACGACCATGGCCCGCACTTTGGAATTAACGTGATATCCCCGGGCAACGCGGGCGGCGGCCCGCAAGTCCTCCAACCGTGAGTTGGTACAAGAGCCGATGAACACCCGATCCACCGAGATCTCTTCCATGCGAGTTCCCGGCTGCAGTCCCATGTATTCGAGCATGCGCTGAAAAGCGCCGCGATCGGCGTCGGTCTTCCAATCGGTCAAATCCGGCACGCGGCCGCTGACCGGGACCACCATGCCGGGATTGGTGCCCCAGGTCACAAAGGGAGCGAGCTTCGAGGCATCAATTTCCACGACCTTGTCGTAGTGCACGCCGGCGTCAGAGGGCAAGGTGCGCCAGCGAGCGAGAGCCCTCTCCCATTCGCCATCCCGCGGCGCGAAGCGGCGTCCCTTGATATAAGCGGAAGTAGTCTCATCCGGCGCGACCATTCCGGCGCGGGCGCCGGCTTCGATGCTCATATTGCAAAGGGTCATCCGGCCTTCCATCGAGAGCGCTCGCACGGCTTCACCTGCGTATTCGATCACGTGTCCGGTCGCACCGTCGGTTCCGATCTGCCCGATGATGCCCAGGGCCAAATCTTTTGCTGTGACTCCCTCCGCCAGCCTGCCACTCACATCGATCAGCATGGATTTCGGCTTGCGCTGAGGCAGACATTGCGTGGCCAGCACGTGCTCTACTTCGGACGTCCCAATCCCGAAGGCCAGGGCCCCGACTGCGCCGTGCGTGCTGGTATGACTGTCGCCGCAAACAATCGTCATCCCCGGCTGCGTCAGCCCCAGCTCAGGACCGATCACGTGGACGATCCCCTGATCGGGAGAATCGATGTCGAACAGGGTAACGCCGAACTCCTTGCAATTCTGCTGCAAGGCTTGTATCTGGCGGGCGGCGATGGCATCCGTTATCGGCAGGCCTCGCGGTGTAGTGGGGATATTGTGGTCGACGGTGGCGACCGTGCGCTTCGGTTGACGTAGCCGCCGGCCTGCGACCCGCAACCCATCGAATGCCTGCGGCGAAGTAACTTCGTGGACTAAATGGAGGTCGATGTAGAGCAAAGGAGATTGCTCGGAAGGGGCGCAAACCACGTGCTCGTCCCAGACCTTCTCGAAAAGAGTGCGTTTCTCTGACATTGCGGTAATCTGTAGTTTACCAACAAGTACGCCAAGAAATGTTGCTCTAACCCTGGTAAAAAACCCAAGAATCGGTCGTGCCGTTACAGATCTCCGCAAGTCGGATAGACGAAGCGGGCAGGTTCATGATCTCTTAGCGTACTGCGGGCGGAGCCTGCTATTATCCAGACAAAAGAATGATTAACGGAAAGCGCATTGCCGTAGTTCTGCCCGCGTATAACGCGGAGAAGACCCTGGAAGTAACGGTGCGGGAGCTGCCGGACCTGGTGGACATCCGCATTCTGGTAGACGATCACAGCTCAGACCGGACGATTGAAGTCGCTCACCAACTCGGGCTCCATACTTTCATTCACGATCAGAATTATGGTTACGGACGCAATCAGCAGACCTGCTACCGCGAAGCTCTAGCCGACGGGGCGGACGTGGTCATCATGTTGCATCCGGATTATCAGTACACCCCTCTACTAGTGACTGCCATGGCGAGCATGGTGGCATACGACGTGTACGACATGGTTCTGGGTTCCCGCATTATCGGTGGGCAGGCCCTGCGCGGAGGAATGCCACGCTACAAATACATTGCCAACCGCTTACTGACCGCAGTCGAGAATCTTTTCCTGGGAATCAAGCTCTCCGAGTACCACACCGGCTATCGCGGCTTTAGCCGAAAGGTCCTGCTGGAGCTGCCGTTGCTAGAGAACTCCGACGACTTCGTCTTCGATAATCAGGTGCTGGCACAGTGCGCGCATTTCGGTTTCCGCATCGGCGAAGTCTCGTGTCCCACCAAGTACTTCGAGGAGGCGTCTTCGATAGACTTCCGGCACAGCGTGACTTATGGCTTTGGCGTTCTTTGGACCACGCTGCAGTTTGCGCTGCAGAGAATGGGCGTGGCGCATTTTCGGATTTTCAATGCCAAAGGTCGACGGCTGGAGCCGGGCTACGCGACTTACTATGCACGCGGCACCGCCGGAGGACGGGAGGGATAGAGCTGCTTTCGCAAATGTCCATTAACAATTGGTCGGCAGTCGGATAAGCCTGGTGGAATTGTCGCTAGCGACTCAGTGGTTGGCGAAAAGAAAGCCACAAGAACAGGCCTAGAATGGTGAGCATGAGTCCGCTGCAACAGATCGACAGGACAGAGAAGAACGTACGCATCGGATGCCCTTTGGAGAATGTCCTCACTAGCAGGACGAGGGCGGTCACTTCGAACACCACAGTAGCAAACAAGCCGAAAGTCGCAAAAGCTTCTGTGAGCCCACCAGCAACTGCCCCCAAACCCGTGGCCTTCTGGGTGGAAATCTCACGGAAGGCGTTGAGAAGTCCAGGAAACACTGAGAAAAAGAACGGCGTCCAAGAGAACAGCACGCCCCACAGAAAATGCCTTCTGGTTGGATCACCCAGATGACCAGTTGGCGGCGGGACTTCCGGCACGCGTTTGACTCCTCGGCTACTTTTCCTTTGAGATCAGTCCCAGAACCTTGCTGGCAAATTTGTCGGAGAATCCAAAGCGGGCCTTGGCTCGCGAATACAAGTCTACGGCTTCCTTGTCCAGCCAGATCAACGCGGATTCGACCAAGCCATCGCCGGGCCGGGCGCGATAGTCGGTGGATCGGCCGCCAGAATGAGCAGTCGGCTCCACGGTGTAGTAATAGAGAGCTAGGCTCTTACGCGAGACATTTGCCGGACATTGCAACGGATCGGGAAATCCGTGGAAGGATCCTTCGCAGGTGGTGAAAATGACGGCATGATTGAAGAGGGGAGGATATTTCGCAGCGCAGCAGCGCATCGATTTTTCCCAGAATTCAATGGCGCCGCCCCACTCCTCTTGCCAATCAGGATTCAGGTAAAGAATCAGGTTTACCCGTCGGCACCAGTTCTTCTGGTAGTGGTGGTTGCTGAAGTCAGTATGAAGATTCAGAAAACCGCCGCGTCCCGACTGGTGTAAGCCGCCGCCCGCCAAGCTGGGATCCGCGACCAAGCCGGGAATGCCAGTCAACTCGGAAAGCCAACTGACAAACTCTGTCGAGTTCAGCCCGTCGGTCACTTCGCCGATGTGGGGAGGGAAAAGGTTCCGCTTGGCCAGTCCAAGTTTGTTTTCATTGTGATGCTTGTAGTGGGTCCAGGCTTCGGTGCCAGGATCCGGGAATTCCTCCGCCATCGCGCCAGCGACTTCGGGATCAAGGAAATCCGTGAGACGGATGTGAGGGAAAGGACTATTGTCTTGATACCGCCGGCTCAAAGCAGATAATTCCGAACTCTGCTTTGAATAAGGGAACAACAAAATTTGATTCGCCACAGCCGGCGCACAAGACATCAGCCATTGTCCTCCACAGTCTGGGATGTTTTGTTAGATGCAGCCTTATCTTACAGGGAAGTCAACAATTGTGCCCGTGGCGAACTTAATTCAGCCGGCAGACCAACGCGGCTGAGTTCTGATATGGGCAATTGAGCCCGAGTAAACCTGGTTGCTGCAGTACCACCCAGGTCACGCCGTATTCAGTCTGCAGGCGGTGGAAATCCTCCATTTGAAAGCTTTTCCAGCCGTTCTGCGCTTGCACTTGCTTAAACCATTCTTCCGCCAATGGAGGGAACATCGATACCGCACCGCTGTCTTTAATAGCGTCGGCGAGCATGCTGCGTTGCGCGATGGCGCGAAAACCCTGAGCGTCCTCCCCGGGAATCCGCATGTACAGGGGATCCAGCGCGAAAATAGCGTCGCCAGGAGTGTTCTGCCGAACCCAAAGAAAAGCCTCCACCCAAGGATTTGTTTGCCTGGTGCCGGGCCACTCAAGATGGCGACTATCCGCGAAAAGTGTGCGTTGGGCGAGGAACATACCCGAGCACAAAGGAAGAAATAGCACTAGCCATCGCCACAGTCGGTTCTTTAACACACATTGACCTAGAAATCCGCCAGCGAACACAATGAACAGAACGTAGAGCAGATGCAGGCTGCGCAACGGCTGTAAGCGGGCCAGGCTCCCAAAACGCGCCGGGAGCGACACTATCAAGGCCGCGGCAAAGTAGACCAAGTCATAGATGACAAGCGCTCGGCAGGTCCGATCCAGATTGTGCAATTGCTTCGCCCGTGCCCACCGCGCAAGCAACCATAAGAGTGGGATGGGCCCAACGATGCCCAACCATTCGTACCATTGCCAGTTCTGGATGTAATGAAAGGCATGATAGAGAGATGCCTGGCGATAGGCCTCGGAGGGCCGCTGGAATGAAATCCCGAAGGGCAACAGGCACGCGAGACCAGCCACACCCAAATGCAGTTTTTTCATTGCGACCAGCAGAGCGCAATAGGAAAGAGTGAAGACCGCCATAAGCGGATGCATGGTCGCGGCGAAGGTGAGCCAGATGCCGGCCCATACGTACTTTTCGTCCAACACATCGACAATCGCAAAGATCGCGGCGAAGGTGGCCAAGTTCCGCGGATTCACATACTGATCGAGGATGTAGAGTGCAGTCCCAGCCACCGGCAGTGTCAGAAGCGCCGCTACCAGGGCAACGCCGGCCCATCGGGCCTTCGGATCAGTGAAGCACTTGCCACTTAACCGCCAGCAAGCCAGCGACAGCAAAAAGATGGAAGCCAGTTGCCATATCATGAGCGCCGTTTCGAGTTGCAGGTGACTGACTCTTACTGATGCAGCGATCAGATTTGGAAACAGGGTCAGGTGCGCATGCGATTCGAAAAATTGCGAGTCGAAAGGAAAGAGTTCCGGACGTAAAATCTTTTGCACGCCGGGAAGGTAAATCTCGGCGTCTTCGGCACCAGGATGATAGCCGTGAACAAGCAGCGCCATTACAGTCAGGAATAGGAGAAGGAGGATCTCTTTTACTTTCAGATAGTCTCCCTGGCCCCAGCCGCTCCGAGTGTCAAGAATGTAACAAGCGTGTACCAGGAAGGGCAAATACTATCGTTGTCGAATCGGAAGTAACGCCGGAATCGTTGCGCGGCTTCCAGCCTGGGCGTAGCATCTAATTTAAGGATGGCAACCAGCACTTCAATAGCGCCGGCCCGACGTCCGCCCACACTGTGCCTGAGCGAGGTAGTAAGCTTCGCCTACGACACGTTCCGCAGCAACACGATTCGTTTTATGCTGACCGCCCTGGGTATGGTGATCGGCACTGCATCGCTGATCCTCGTGGTCACGATCGGGCTGACCGGAAAGCAGTACGTCCTGAGCCTGATTCAGGGCATCGGAGCCAACCTCATTTACGCCGAATACCAGGGTGGGGGCCAGCGCATCACCAACACCTCGCCCGACCCTCTGACGTTGGATGACATGCAAGCTGCGCAAGCGCAAGTGCCAGGCATCGTGGCCGCGTCTCCCGTGCTGCAGCTTGACGAACGGATCCCAGTTGGTAATGGAAAAGAGCGCGATATCCTGATTCTCGGTGTCTATCCCGAGTATCGCGTCGTGCGCAACCTGGTAGTCCTTTCGGGAAGATTTTTTGACGCTCAGGACGAGCAGGCTCATAACAAAGTGGGCGTGATCACGCAAAAAATGGCTGAACAGGTCTATGGTTCCGTAGAGGAAGCAATTGGCAAGGTGATCAAGCTCAACGGGCTTCCCTTCACCATTATTGGGACGTTCAAGGAGCGAGTT